>Ga0187855_10000214_pt1 | contig 52913 bp, 45 predicted proteins | sample June2016WEW_8_10_2_FD_132969 | JGI IMG/M metagenome (GOLD analysis project Ga0187855, IMG submission 132969) | Peatland microbial communities from SPRUCE experiment site at the Marcell Experimental Forest, Minnesota, USA - June2016WEW_8_10 | ecosystem: Environmental > Terrestrial > Soil >... | reverse complement strand
TTTTCCTTCAATGAGGCGGCGATCACGTGATCGCCGAAATGTTACGCGCCCGCACAGCCGCCCTGGCTCCGCCGCTGCCTTCAATGAGGCGGCGATCACGTGATCGCCGAAATGGTGGCGCGATGGAGGAGCACGGCGGCCCATCGTATCGCCTTCAATGAGGCGGCGATCACGTGATCGCCGAAATGTCATCGCTGCCGCTTACCGGGACGGGAGCATTCTCCTTCAATGAGGCGGCGATCACGTGATCGCCGAAATCCTCTGGTTGCGGGCAAGTCGCTGTAGCCGGTCTGAAGCCTTCAATGAGGCGGCGATCACGTGATCGCCGAAATCTCTCGAACCTCACCCGGCGCTATCGGGAAGTGCACGCCTTCAATGAGGCGGCGATCACGTGATCGCCGAAATTCTGCCACTACACAGATGGGGCGGTCCCACTACACGGCCTTCAATGAGGCGGCGATCACGTGATCGCCGAAATTACTATCCACTAGAGGCGTAATGGCAGAATTCCCACCTTCAATGAGGCGGCGATCACGTGATCGCCGAAATTGGCGCACGGCTGACAACAATTTAGATTTCTTCTCCCCTTCAATGAGGCGGCGATCACGTGATCGCCGAAATGCCGGTGGTCCCGATCACGTCCGGTTCGTCGGCTGCCACCTTCAATGAGGCGGCGATCACGTGATCGCCGAAATGAAGCCGCGGAATCTCCTCCGGCATGCCCTGTTCTGCCTTCAATGAGGCGGCGATCACGTGATCGCCGAAATATCGCTAGGCGGCGCGCCGGTCCTACACAAGTTCATCCCTTCAATGAGGCGGCGATCACGTGATCGCCGAAATGGGAGCGGGTGCACGCTTGCCACGTAAGTTATTCACCTTCAATGAGGCGGCGATCACGTGATCGCCGAAATGGCTGCCCTCCTATCATATTCTGTTTTCAAGGACCTGCGTGCTCGTTAGCGAGCACCTCATCATTTTACTCCCAAGTATGAATCTCAAGCCGAACCCTTGCGGCCGTATCACCGGCCATAGCAACACTTTAGGTGTCCGCGAGCGGTCCCCGTTTTGTCGCAGCTGACCCACCGCTCGCACCAGGCTACCGCGTCGTAAAGACCGGATATTCGCCAATTTCTCCCTCCAGTACCCGCGCAAGCAGACGCGACTGGATTTCCAGAAGCCGCCGGTAACTGACCCGGTACTCAAACAGCGGATGCGTGACCAGCGTGTCCATCCGCATCTCATAGGCCCGGAAGAATGCTTTACGCCCACCCGCCGTCAACGCCACTGCGCCTCCGGCCCGCACGAAGTCCCGCGCGGTTACCATTCCCGTGTTCACCGCCGTGAGCACGGCCGAGTCCACAATCAGGGAACGAAATGGCTCCATCAAATCCAGTGCCAAAGCCGGTCGTCCGAACCGCGCCTGATGATAAAACCCCACATAGGGATCAAAGCCCACCGCGTAACACGCCACCGTCAGGTCCTTGGCCAGCAGGCTGTATCCAAGCGACAACATGGCATTAACCGGGTCCCTCGGCGGTCGCCGGTTCCGCCCGTCCATTTCAAATGGCAGAGGTGTCGCGCCTTCCATATCATCCGGCTTCATCATCCCCGCGAACTCTCCGAAGTACATCCGCGCCGCATTCCCCTCGATACCCAGAAGTTCCTGTAAAGAACTGGCCTCATCCGCCCGCTCTGCCATCTCCTTCATACCCGCCAACGTCTGCCGGTTCGGCTCCACGTGATTGCGCTGCAACAGCGTTCTCTGGTTACGAATCTTGCCCGCCACCAGCCGCCGCGCGATGGTTCGTGCAAAATATTGCTGCTCCGCGAGCCGAAACTGGTTGCGCCGTAGGAATACGTTCTTCGTGTTTAATCCAATCGTGATCCCATAGAACCATCCGCCCATGGAAAAATAGCAGATTGGCACTTCCGCGTCGCACAGAGCTTGCACCGCCTGCGTCGTCACCTGCACGTTCCCCATCAGGTTAACCTGGCATATCTCGCCGATCCGCACCTCTTGCAGCAACTTTTCCTTATCCTTAACCTGCAGCACCGTCCCGCTCTTTCCCAACTTCACTCCTTGGCTGTTCAAATACAAAGGCCGCAGTTCGTTGCGCGGCGTCATCATCGCACGCACCTCGCGCCTTACCGGCTTGCGTTGCGGAACATCGAACAGCGCCAGTTGCTTCGGTTCCTCAACCTCCTCCGCCCCCGCCCGCCACGTTTCGTCCGGCAGGCAGATACCAACAAGGGAGCACCCCGGACACTTCGGCGAATCCAAGAGCGGAGCCGGAATGTCTCCTGCCTCCGCAAGGCCCCACGCCTCCAGGATCAAGGCCTCCGTCTCCGCGATCAATGCACTGTCGAACGCCACGCGCACCCGCTGGCCCGTCTTGCGGTAGTACGCGATGCCTTCCTCGCAGGGGTACCCGTTTTCCCGAAGCACGATGCCCTGAACCGCCAGTTGCGCCCGATCGCTCGGCCACAACTCCAGACCCTCCGCTCCTTCCCGCGGATGCCCGTGCTTGTAATCAACCGGCGTCACCACGCCGCCCTCCACTTCGACGAGGTCCATCTTCGCAATGACCCGCAGCCGCTCGCTAGACAGGGTCACACTCCGGGAGTGAATCGATTGCGGCAACTCACCGGCATCCGGTAGCGCCGTCGCCTTTGCATCCACGCGCCGATGCTGAATCGAACCCTCCACCGTATCGACGTTATCCGCGAACAATCCTTCCACCCATTCATAAAAGAATAATCGCGGACAATACGCGAACTCGTTGACCATCCGCGCCGGCAAGTAATCCGGCAGTTCCCGCTTCGCTTCGATCTGTATCGGCAGCGCGCCCATGTGGACTCCTTACACGATAATGCACGGCGAATCCAGTGCCGTGTACGGTTTGCCGAGCGCCGCGATCACGCGGTCCCCCCGCCCCTCGGCGGGCCCCAGGTTCACGAAAAGAACCTGATCCTCGGTATGGTGGATAATCGCCGCCAGTTCCGCCCGGCACCGCGCCAGATCCGCGGCCGTCAACTGGCACTCGAACACCGAATACTGCAAATGGTCCCCGTACCCGCGCATTGTTTGAAAGACTTTGCGCAGCCGTTTGTCGTCGCAGATGTCGTAACAAACCAAGTATGAGAAACGCATATGCGCTTCCTAAACCGCCCGCGTCGGACGGAAACTTACCTTGAAATTGGCCCCCTGTCCGATCCGCACGCGCTGGGCGCGAAAGATGTCCTCTACACCCATTGCGTGCATTCGCATGCGGTCCGGCGTGTCCTCTCCCAGCTCCCGAAGGGCAATCAGGGAACGCACCGTGTCGATGCTTGCAGGCTGCGTCCAAATGGGAAAAGTGAACTCATGCGCGCGATTCCGTTTACGGAACCCAGTAGTGCGCAACCCCGTCTCTGTGGGCACTGTGGAGAACAGCGGCAGCGCCTCGAACGCCAACCGACTGGCACCCCAAACCGAGGACGCGCCTCCGATACTCGGATCACGCCAGCGGAGTGCGTACTCTTTCGCATCGTCGGGGTCCCAACGCATAGACAAGCCCTTGTCGGCATACCGCCACGGCCCGAAGAGGGCCTCTCGCAGGTGTTCGGGTCCCGTGCAGCGGGCAAGACCGTTCGCTGTCCCTAGAAAGTCCTGGTGCCCCGAACCTGTGATAAAACACAGATCCGTATACTCGACCCGCCCTTTGTCCTTATCCTCGAAAACGTCGCTGGCGAAGGCTGCGGCGAAGTCAGGCGCCCGGCGATCTGCGGCGGTCGTCCCGGCGGAAGCACTGCGAACCACGCTTTCAAACAGAGGCCGTGTGACGGTCAGATTGCTTCCGAGTTCCTTGAAGACCTCAAGCGGTGCCCATGGGGTTTCATCGTGCAGGAGGCGGCAAAGCTCCAACTCGTCCTCGATTGGCAGCCGCAACACCTCCGGCCGCCAGCCGCCCCGCCGAATCCATCGCAATCGCACGCCCTGCTCGCGCCACATCATGTCGAACAATCGCAGTGCGCCCACTGCTGTCAGGAACCCTAGCGGGTTCGAGCCTTCAATCCCTCCGAGCACAATCGACTTCATGGCCTGTTCTCCTTCTGTGCAACTTCCTGCTGACTGGCTTTCCAGTCCCCGAGCCGTAGCAGCGATTCGAGATAGGCGAGGCCCCACCAGCCGTAACGCCGCGTGAGCTTCCAAAAGCGGTCGGCTACGCCGCTATCCAGGCGGTGTGCGGTTTTCGAAATCCGCTCGCCTTGTGTGATACGCCGCCCATTGAACTCGAGAGCGCCAGCATCATCCGCGACTACGGGTGCAAATGGACGGCACCGCCCGTGATGACTCGCTATGAGATGCAGCGCCAGGTCGTCATCGTCGGCCTCCGATGTTGACTGGGCGAATAACAGAGAGACCAACTCGTGACGAAAGCCTTCAGGCAGGCCGCTCCTAGCCCACTGTGCCTTGCGGACTTGCGAACTTTCTCGCGCTTGTGATCCCTTGGCCAGGAGCCTCGGTGCGAACTGCGCGGCCATTGGGTCGCCGCCGCGCAGGAGAGCCTGAAAGCGGCCGTCCGCTTTGCCGCAGTCATGGAGCCGAGCCGCGCGCAAAAGACTCTCACGCAGGTTTTCGTCCAGGATCACGGCTTGGGCTATTTGACCTACTGCTTCCGCAACGTCCGCCAGATGTGTATCGAGAAAAACGGGTGCGGCCGCAGAACTCTCGTCACGTCCCGCATCTGCCTCAACGAACCGTCCAGAGAGAACCCAACCGGTCGCAGTCTCGCCGTCGTTCGGATAAACATCCAACGCCGGTCTGTTCGGTACGTGATCCAGCATTCTCGCGAGCCAGTCGGGCGTGCCTTTCAGTTGGTTATTGTACTCTGCCAGCGCCAGCACAATCTGGTCCGCCTCCAGGTCTGGCTGTTTCACGAGCTCGATCACGCGCTGGCGTGCCGCATTGTCTGGCCATTGCTCCAACAGTGCCGGATGCAGCCGCAAAATCCACCCGCGGCGAAGCTCAAAACGGGCCCGTTCTGCGACATCGATGCTGGCTTCCCGAGGGATGTGCCCCAGTTCATTCCACCCACCACTAGCCGTGGCCAGTACCAGGGTATCTCCAGGGCGAATCTTGTTAGCATTTCGCACTAGTTCGCTGTCGTCGCCGCGCCAGCGCAAGACACTGCAACGCAGTAGGCCGTCTTTTTCTTCCTCAGCGTCTTCGTCGTTGTCGCCGCCTTCGATGTCCGATGACGCCGCACTGGGATCCGAACTGTCCGTCAGCCACGCGCGGAAGTCTCGCAACGGCAGGGCCATTGCTTCTGTGGACACCGGCGGGCAGAGGGAGACGATCTCCGCCCACAGTTCTGGCCTATCGATGTCCAGATCTGCGCGCCAAACCACTTGCACCTCCGGCGAGCCGTTCTCCATTCCGTGCAGATACAGGCGGACGTCCGGTTCGAGACCCGGGCGCGGAGAGGTCTGCACGAGAGCATCGAGGTGCGCCGGGAGTAGGACGGGTGCTAGTGCAGCATCGCGGCGAAGATCGTCAGCTTCTTCGCCTGAGACCTGCAACCGTTCTCGAACGGTGGTCTTACCCGCTTCGGAGCAGATCCCGAAATCCGGCTCGTGGCCGGCGTCGTTGAGCCACTTCCACGTTTTCCTGAGCGCATCACCGTAAACCGGATCACGATAGTTCGGATCTGTCATTGGCGAGGCAATCACCACGCAGCCTTCCGCATGATAGCCCGACTGATGCAAGTCACCAATCCGATCAAGACGCCCGAAGCGTTGCAGCAAGGCGTCGATGCTCGCGCACTCGGTTACCATTGCGTCGAAGTCCAGGTCCGCGCCGACTTCGAGGCACTGCGTCGCTACTACGAATACCGGGCCGCCATCCGACGTCCTGGGCTGGCCGGACATCATAACCTTCAATTCTGCCGGCAGCTCCAAGCGATCAATCGGTCGCATCCGTCCGATCAACAGGTGCGCCCGGTGACCGCGTGTCTCCAACGCAGCGAACGCTAGACGCGCGGTCTGCACGCGGTTCACCATCACGGCGATACGGCGTAAACCCGGCTTATCGGCCAACCGAACGGCCTCATCGACCAGGTTCTCCGCGAGCTTACCGAAGTCCTTCGCCCGAACCTTGCTCACTATCAACCGGCATGGTTTGCGCGCGTGCAACCGCTTGTGCATCTCCGGATGCTGGTAGTCATCAGCCTCTAATTCGAAGGGCGCTCCCGATTGACGCACTGGCGTAGCCGTCATCTCCACAAAGGCGAACGGCGTGTCCAGATCCTGGGTTGCCCAGTCGCGTCCGCGATATCGCAGTACCGCTAACAGCGTTTCGGAAAACGGCCGCGAACAGTGGGCTTCATCCAGAAGGATCAACGAATCATTTGCGACTAAGCCGGCGTGAATTGGTAGGGTCTTATCCCAAACGCCATACCCACGAAACAGCAGCCGCGATCCGACCTGATCGACCGTACTGGCGACTAAGGTCGGTTGCAGCGGACTGCGTACCCACGAGTCGTCGCGGTAGATCCCCCCGCGTAATTGGTACGTGTCCAGCGGCTTTTCACCACCGAGTACCATGTCGCGCAGACGGTCGGCGACCGTTTTCAGCGTCCCGACGTCTACTGCCTCCAGTTTACGTTCGATCTCTTGCATGCGTTCGAAGGCGGCATCGACCACAATTCGGCGATCCACGACAAAGAATACCCTGCGCGGTCCTCGCCGGTGTACCGCCATCGCAAACACCGCGACATCGATGCACGCAGTCTTGCCGCTTGCGGTGGGAAGGTCAAGCACGTCTGGCCACCCACCTTCGCACACACGCTTCGCTAGCCGTTTCTGCCAGGGAAATGGATCGTACCCGTGGAGTTCCCGAAAAAACGCGTCAAAGTCTAGCGGCGTCAATTCGCCCATTGCAGTGCTCCTTCATTGGGCAATGGCCGGAAGAGACCGTACCCCCGGTATCGGCCTCGACCCACCAGCATCGGGCCGCGGACCGCCTGAGCGAACTGCGCCACAACGTGCGTTTGAAACCGGCACAGGTTCGCGCCACCTTCCGTAAACGGCGGCAGGGCCATGGCATGGCCTGCCCCGTCTACGACCGACACGCTTCGGACACTTATGAACTGAGGTTCCGGAAGCAACGCCGAAACGAATGCTTCTTTCACGATCCGCTCGATGTCGCCTTCGCGCTTCTTTGGATAATGATGGAGCACAACCGGCGTCACACTTGCCCATGTTCGGCTCGGCTTCGTCCAACTCAGCCGTTGCAGTGTCAGGGGAGGCCTTTCGCGCTTCTCACGTGCGAGCGTCCATTTCCAGACGCCTTTCTTCCACAGCCCAATGTCCCGCTCCTCGCCAGTCTCCGGGTCGAAAAACAGCGGGCCGAGGAAGCGCCGCAGTTCCTCGTCGTGTGTAGTAGAGCACGTCAGCGAAATACTGCGCGGTACGGCGATTCCCAGACCGAGGACGTGTCCGTCAGCATATTCGAAACCGACGTACGGAAGGGGAAAGAATGCGAGGTGCGGACGCAGGCTGGGCGCCTCCGCCTCGTCATGCCCGCTCAGCCACTCGGGACTTTTCTTCCCCGCTGGCTTCAGCGCATAATTTCGCAGGGCACCGGTGAGCTGCAGTGTCGACTCCAATCCCAGCGTGACACCTTCGGCCTTCGCCAAAACCACGAAATTCTCGTCGAATGGTCCATCAGACACCGGTTGAGCATCCTCGGGGGCCGCAGCTCGGCCATACCCCTGCCAATGCACGAGCTGCGGTCGTCTCCACTGGGGACGCCCCTCTGGGAACTTCGCGCGGAGTTCTTTTCTCAGGCGCGTCCGCTCCCTAACGTTCGCAGTTGCAACTGCTTCTGTGAGCGTGTCATACTCCTGAATCGGTTCATCATTGAAAGCAACTTCGAGTGCACGCAACGTGCCGGCCGAAGCGATTCGGAGCCGCGTGTCTTGACGTGTTGCGCCGGGCACCCAGTTCGGTTCTGGTTGTTCGCTTGCGGGGGCCAGCCACATCTGGACTGCTGACATCGAGTGACCGATGCGTGTCACCTTCGCGCACACGCGGCCTAACGCAGCGCGGGTTTCCGGCGCCGGCTCTGCCGGCCAGATCAAGTACACAATTTCATCATGCGGCCGCGCGCGCTGGAATCTGCGCTCCGCGCGTTCACGCGGCACTGCGCCGGTCGGGGCTTGTTTCTTCGATCCCAGTTCATCGTTGACGGGTACATAAGATCGCACACTCACGCGTTCGTCGGCGTCGCTCGCGCGCAATGCTGGTGCAGGCAGCGTCTCCAACCACTCCAGTGCCGCTCGTTCGGCCGGGTCCGCTCCCGTCTCGAAGTGCGCCGCCGCCATGGCCATAAACACGCGGCCGGGATGCGGTGGCCATTCCGGCTGTTGTTGCGCCAGGTTCGTCGCCACGGCGTACTTCGTCAGATATCGAATACCAAGCGTGATCATGAAGCCTCCGCTTCATCATCCACAGCGGCGACCTCCTGGCTCTTGCGGACGAGGTCAATTAGTTCCGGTGTAGGCTTGAGCATGAGTTTCTCTTTCATCCAAGTCAAACCCACTGCTTTAGCCGCAGCGATAGCTGCATTCAGAAGTTCGACCGCCGCCTTACCATCTATTGTGTAGGTTTTGGGCACTGCGCCCGGTTGATCGAGCATCTCCCAGGCGCGGGGCTCCACTGGACGAAGATGGCAGCGCGACCGTAGACTGGTGCCCCGTTCGCTTGCTAAGACGCCCGCACAGATTCCAATCGCTGCCAGAACAGTGCGTCCGGCGTCGTCCCGCCCTGTGTCGTTGCTGCCATCAACGGGGAACCGAAGCTTTCGCAGCGCACCGAAGGACACGACGGTCGTCTGCTCTGCAAAACGGCAACGGATTCCTCCGTTGCTATTTTCAAAAACAATATTGCCGTGGTTGAGCTCAGAAGGACGCAGCGCATTCTTCGCTTTCTCGCCGGCGAGTTGGAACCCTCCATCTCCTTTCTGAACTACTGTGACTTTGCTGCTGGCGCCGAGCGGGTCCACACGGAAGCCTGATCTCTTATCCACCGCCAGGGCATCCACGCCAACAATCTCGGAAATGTAAGCACGTTCGAATTTCGCGCCTAGCCCACCCGGTTTCTCTGGGGAACCCCACATTCCGAATACGAGCGCGGTGGGGCACATCTCATACACCGCAGTGGCGTTCCACAAGTTCGCACGCCCCCATCGCGCCGCGTACTCCGACTTCGAAAAACGCGTGCCGGTCGCAGTAATGCTGTCGCGGAGGATGGCATCCGCGAGCCGGTGCGGAACTTCGAGACTCGTGAGGTTGGGCAGGTCCTTCTTAAACTGTTTATTAGCTTCACTGAAATCCACCTCGATTAGCGGCAGACTGATCCGCCCGCGATCGATCGCTTGCAGCAACGCAAGCTCAGCATGATTTGCCTCGGACTGCACGGAGTTCAGCAACACGCACTCCACCTCGCGCTCGCTCCCATCGTCGCCGCGCAGCCGGCGCTTTTCCAAGGCATACTTCCCACCGGAATACGTTGCGGGGAAAACCTTTCCACCTTCGCCTTCGACGGGCTGAAGGGTCGTTATCGAACGGAGCGCAGCCGCACCTCCGCTAATTGCGGCCGACAGTTCGGCCAAGTTCAACGTTACAGGCATGAGTTCTCCTTCGACACCGTGCGTCTTCGTCATATCAACAACCTATGACAAGGATCGCCCGCGGTCGTGCAGAAGCACGCGGGCGCGCGCGACGTCAGTGGCGGACCACGCCGCCACCGGGTTGAGTCGGTGACCAGGGCATCCCGATCAGACGACGGGATACGGACACGACTGCGACGCTTTATTCCTCCGCAGCCGATAGCGAACCGAGCGTCCGGACACACGCCGGACCTCCTTGCGATGCGCGTCTATCGCGCATTCGCCTGCTTGGTGCCCGTGTTATGATGGGGTTGTCCAAACGACACGCCCACTGGGCAACCTGAGGGGCACGAACTGGCAGTTCGTGCCCCTTTTTATCTGCATAACGACTTTATCGCATCTCTGAACGGGATGTCAATAATTATCTTTTACTGGTGACGTCTCATGCTATAGACCGCTGTTGATCAAGACGCATAGAACGTGCTATCTTGAAAAAATCCTTTTGTTTTTGAGGAACCTCTGGCCTCATTGAAGATATGCCTCGTGCTCACCGGAGGTTTTGGGTGCAGTTGCTTTCCGCCGATAATTTATCGGCGGCCTCATTTTAGCTGGAATCCCGGATATAGAAGCCCTTGAAACGGGGCGAGTGTACTTTCTCGCCCCAAACCAGCCAGTGTTGTTGCGGTGGCTGGTGGTGGCTGTTTTGGTTTTATCTGCTCACCGTGCGCTCAAGGCATCCTGGCGGCTCCCATAGTATCGAGTAGCCCCCAATATTCGCCCCTGCCCCATGGAAATACGCGGACCAGAACTGCCTCAAACTCTTCCACTCCTCAATTCGGCGTCCGGGCGTGGCGGTTCCGGCGGCATATACTGCAACGCCGGCCAGATCGGCGACCAGCCCGTGCTCGGCGGCGGTCTTGAGCGTAGATTTCACCGGAATGACCGGCGGCGTCTCCAAATCCAGGATGGGCGTAACGTGGCGCATGTCGGAGTAAAGGGCGAGGACGTTCCGGCTTCCGGGCGGCCCGCGCCGAAAGAGTTCGGCGGCCAGAAGTAGTGCGCCGAAAATATCGCTGCCCCGAGCGTCGGGCTTGAGCCGTACGGCCCGTTCGCGCCACGTTCGGAGGAGATCGCGTCTCGCGGCAATGAGCCGCTCGCCGAAAAATCCCGGATCAGGGGAAACCTCCGCCGAAAGCAGGATGCGCGGGGACGTGAAGCTGTTGTCGGTAATGCCGATGACGGATATTCGGGTCCCGGCGGCCACCATGGCCAGCAGCTTGCCAACTCCCTCGATGTTCCGGCTGAGCCCGGTCCTTCCGCCATCCGTTTTCACGGCCTCCGACGCCGATAGATCGACGGCGACCACAAGATTCATGGGGTTTTGGGCCGACGCATGGCGACCCATGAGTATGCAGAGGCATAATAATGACAACCCGATTTTCGTTATCGCCTTCCGCGCCGTCTGCGTGAGCATGGACCGGTAGAAGTCGCGCCAGAACCGCGCGACAAATTCGGCGGGTGCGTTCGTGAGCGCCGTGATCTCCGCGGCCGCGGCTCCGAGTTGCATTCGTACATCGCCGAGTTCGAGAAGCAGCGTGTCGGCGTCTTCCCCGGAAACCGCGCCGATGGCGCGCGCCCGGTGGATGGCGATGCCGGCCCCGATATCCATGGCAAGCGCGAAGAGGATCATCATGGCGCGCAGCAGGCCGCGCGTCGATTCGTAGAACGATGCCTCGGGCACCGCTCGCGCGGGGGCGCTGCCCTCGATCACGACCGCCGCCTCCTGCTGCTCTGTCTCACGCGCGAGTAATTCCCCCCGGATTTCCGCAAGCAGCGCGCCGCCCACGACAGCCGAGAGGAACACGCCCGTAACCATGGCCTTGTACAGCCGCCGCCGCTCGCTGTGCCAGGCATCGAGGAATTCCTCCACGATAAATGGGGTGACGAGCGCGATCCCCAGGCAATACAGGTAGCCGGTCCATCCCAGCCGGTAGGGGGCGAAGCCGATAATGGAAAAAAAGAACGCCGCGAGCGCAAGCGCGATGCCAATTCCCCAGTAGTAGGCGGCCGCGTGCCTCCGCTGCCGGACGAATCCCGGCGGCGCGGCGTGCCGCAAGCGCTCCTTGAGCATGATCTCGCGTTCGGCGAGGTGGCAGCCGTGGGCGTGCAGTTCCCTGATCCGCGGTTCGTTCACGAGCGAGATGCGCTCACGTTCGCAATCGCAGTACGCCTCGGCGCTTCCCGCGACGTGCTCGACGCCTTCCATGCCGAGATGGCGTCCGCTGTCGTAGGCTTCTTCTTGATAAGTCATCGTTTTTCTCCTCTCGCGCTCTTTCGCGCGGATAAACAACCGGCCAATGGTTCCCGTGCGGACCGTCCGCACGGATACATATAAAAGAGGAGCCTGTCCCAGAGAGGGCAGGCTCAAAAAGAGCTAGTTGGTTTCGAGGACCTTGCGGACCTCTTCAAGCTTCTGGAGTTGGCGGCGAGCCTGTTTCAGGGCTTCTTCCTTCGTTGCCACGTCCTCGCGAATCTTGTCGATTTGGTCAAGCATGACTTCGACCGGGGTCTTCTTTTTCCACGGCTTCCGTTGTGCGCTGCCTTGCGCTGGCTGAGCCGCTGCCGGTTCAGCTTTCTTTGCTGCCATCTGGACCTCCTTTCAGGTCAGAGCTTGGTACCGCCTGGTTGCGCACCCACGCTTCGAGCTTGCGGATCGCTTCCCGCTTCGCCGGAAGTTCCACATGGGTGTAAATAGAGTTCACGTCCTCGCCGCTCGAATGGCCCATCAAGGCCTTCCGGATCTCCTGCATCACCCCGGCTTCCATGAGCCGCGTGTTGAACGTGTGCCGAAGATCATGGAAGCGGCAGTACCGGATGCCGGCATGGCGGATGGCCGTCTTCCATGCGGTCTTCACCTGGACTATCGGGCTGCCTTCATAGGTGAAGACCAGCCCTTCCTCCCGGCGCTTGGCGAGGAGGAGCGACGCGAGGCGTTCGGTAAACGGGATTTCGCGCCCCTCGCCGCCGGCGGTCTTGGACCGGGTGACGAAGAGGAGCTTCCGCCCCCAGTCGATGTGTTCCCAACGCTGGTGGAGGAGTTCGCCGCGGCGCATGCCGGTATCGAGCGCCGCGATAACGATGGAACGAAGGTGCGGGGCAGCGCCCTTTAGGAGTAACGCTTCATCGGGAAGCGCGAGTACCGCGCGGGGTTTGCGCCGTTCCGGGACCATCCGCATCCGGGCGAGCGGGTTCCCGAGCAGGAAGCCCTCATCGGCCGCCCAGAAGAGGATATGCCGGAGTGCTTCCAGATCCCTATTGATCGTCGTATCGGTCACGGTCTTTTCGGCGTGGCGGCTTTTGCGGTAGTCGGCCGTGAGGCCTTTGTGAATCCGCCCGATGGGGATCTCGCTCCAGTACGGCAGCAAGAGCTTGAGGCGGTCGGTGTGCCAGGGCTTCGCGTCGCCCTCGGCGAGAAACCGGGCGGCGAGTTCCCCGAAGGACATGCGGGGGGCGGGTTCGGCGACATGGTGGCGCTTCAAATTGAGTTCCTCTTTGAAGCGCTGTTCGATGGTTTCGGCCTTCCGGCGGTTGCCGGTGCCGGTCGATTGCGAGTAACGGACGCCGTCCATGGAGATGTAGCTCCAAAAGACGCCGCCGCGCTTGAAGAGGCTCACGCGGTCATCCCTCCTTTCTGCTGCTGCCGAAGCAGCCAGCGAATGATCTGATTGCGGTAGAAAATGAGCTTTCCGTTCTGGGTCAGGCGGTGGTGGGGCAGCCCGGCGGGCAGGTACCGCTGGCGTACCGTCCAGGCCGAACAGCCGATCAAGGTCGCCGCCTCGCGAATCGAGAGCGGCGGTCCCAACGGCTCCGTAAGCGGCGCCGCTTTCACGTCTTCCGGCTGCGGGCAGCGCTCCGGGTAGCTCTGCCCGAGGTCCGGCGCCCCGGAGGCCAATGGATTCTTCACGAAACGCATGTCGGGCAAACCCGACTTCCGTAGGATTCCCGCCGTCCGATCAGTCACGAATCCCTCCTCCGGTCGTCGCCGTCCCGCTTGCGCTTGAGCATCCGATAAATGGCTTTGCGGAACCAGGCCGGGATCTGTCCCCACATCCACCAGAGGATTGCCAAGGCGATCAAGGGCATCACAAGCGCAACGAGGGCAGCAGGATTCTCCAGGAGCTCGCGGATCACGGCGATTGCGAGCAGGATCGAAATGACCGTGAGCAGGAATCCCGGAACGCACGAGAGAACGAATTCCAGGATCGGAGCCCACCAGGGTACCTTGGGCTGCGGCGTCGAGAGATCCCGGCTGCCGCACTGCGAACAGGCCTCCGCCTTGCGCCCATTGGAATGCCTGCGCGGGCAGAGCTTCACGTTGTAACTCCGTGCGCAAAAATTACAGAACAGCGGTTCTCCGGGCGTGATGCGGTTGCAGTTGTAGCAGTATTTCATAGTGCCTCGATGAGCGGCTGGCGCTCGTCATGTTTCGGGCGCTGCCAGATGGGAGACCAGAAGCCGTGCTGGCGGATGGCCTCGAACGTCGTGAACCAGAAAATTTTTTCGGTGAGCGCGGCGGTGGCATTCCGCAGGGAATTCACCCGGCGTTCCGAGTCGGCGACCGCGAGCACCCGGAATTGGGATTGGCCGAACCGTTCCCGGAAGGCGCCCGATACGGCGTGCCGGAGATAGGACTGCACCTTCGCCGTCCAGACGCCCCGGCTCTCATGCCCGAGGTCGACTTCGAGGAATGCCGTGATGGTTTTCGCGGGAGCCGCTACTTCGAAATACCCATCGGGAATGAGCGCGAGTCCAGACCCAAGCGGTTCATAGAAGGACAACCACCGGACGAACTTCGCTCCAGGCGCCGGGACGGGCGCGTACTTCAGGGTGCAATACAGATCGTTGATCCGTAACTGGTGCATCACGAAGAAATCAGCCACGAGCGTCTCATCGAGTTTGCGGCGCGGTCCCCGGAAGGGAACGCCCACGAGTTGTGCGCCGTCGGTCGATAGGCTGTAGAGTGCTTTTCGCGCGCCGCCCACGGTTCCGAGGAACATTCGCCGGAGGAGGCCGGCGCGGCTCAAGGCGAGGAGGCGGCAGTTCGCGCGGGTCGTGGAACCGAATCCGGCGACCTGCTTCGCCTGTTCGCGATCGATCACGCGCATCACGGAAAGTTCCCGCAGAAGATGCCGGTCGCGTTCCTGGACGATGATTCCGCGCCGGTCATTCCCAGTCATTGAGCGCCTCCTTTTGGCTGCGGGTTATGCCGGCCTGCCGCGCGCGAATTTCAGTTTCGATCTCCGGGCGGCTGCGCGCCCATCGGGCGCGCGAGCGGGCATAGAGGTCGGCGGGATCGGCCGTGGGCATCGTGACGGTGGGAACCACGGCTTCGCGCCAATCCGCGTGACCGCTCTTCACCACGATGTGCCGCCGGGGAAGGTTCTTCAGGCGTTCCGCTAGCGGCTTTCCGCCGTCAAGCGCGTTCGCAATCTGCTGGGCGTCGCCGCTCGAAAGCTGGAAAAAGATGTGGGTACCGACGGCCATGATCGCGGCGCGCATCTCGGCGGGGTATTGGTCCAGGTATTGGTTTGCCGCGACCACCGACCCCGAGAATTTTCTCGCCTCGCTCAAAACGGTCTCGAGCCCGCCGCCGTACGCCACGAGGTTCTGCACTTCGTCGCCGTAGATCGAGAAGAGTTCACGCCTGCGCCGGGCGAAGAGCGCGTTCTTGATGGCGGTGAAAAAGAGGGACCCGAGCGTCGGCGACTGTTCGCCCAATCGGCCTTTGTGCAAGTTGAGGACGATCCACCGCCCGGCGTCCATCGCTTCAAGGAGCGAAAACGTCGAATGGACTTGGCCCACGATGTGGCGGAAATGGGGGTCCGCGGTGAAGGCCGACGTCTTGTTCAGGATCGGCTCCCGCATCGTGCCCTGCATCGCCTCGCTCAACGGGTCGTAGCGGAGTTCGAAGTATTGGCGGACTTCGGGATTCGTCGCGGTTTTCAAGCACGCTGCGCGGAATGCCGTGTGGGTGAGTAAGGGTCCGAGTTCCAAAAGCGTGAGACCGGACTCCGCGAGGGCGTGCAGCGAATTGCGGAGCAGTTCGTCGGTGCGTGCGCCGAAGGTATCGAGCTTCCACCGCTCACGGAGGACCTGGGCGAATTCGGCAATTTGCACGAAGCGGTTGATGTCGGTCTGCCGTTCGAGCGGATTCATGCCGACGGAGTACTCAGGGTCGGCAGGATTGATGACGATGAGCCGGTCGCTGAGATCCCGGCGTACGGCGGCCTCCTGATCTGCAACGCAGGCCACGATGAAATCCGTAGCGTCGCCGTGCAAATCGAAATACAGGAATCCGCGGCCGGACTTGATATCTTGCTGCGCCAGGTGGCGCAACAGGGACGACTTGCCGGTTCCGGTCTTTCCGAGCAACGCGAGGCTTTCGGGACGTTTGCCGTGCGCGACCGTGACCCGCCCGCCCGTACCGTCTTCGGAAACCAGCGCGCCAAGATCGAGCCCGCGGGAAACGGCCTCACCGAGGCGGCACGCCGCTCTCCGGTTCCAGAGGCGAACGATCCATTTCTCTATGAGATGTTTCATGAGAAGACGATAGGGGGTGGGGTGAGCGAAACGGTAACAAACGGGCGATATACGGGCACCCGCAGAGGATCAGAACGGCTGGTAAGCTGTTGAATCCTCGGGAACGTTCCGGCTACGCGAAGTTCGTGATGAGAACTTCGCGATACCGCTTGCCAGCTTCGTGCTGCGCCGTGTAGGAAAGCTCGATTTCGCGGATGGTGAAGCGGCTGAAAAGTTTGCGGACCTCGGGCACGTCGTTTAGCGAGAGCACGAACTTGCCGCGGAGTTCCCGGAGGCACTCTTCGAACTTCGTGAAATCCGCTTCGCTGAAACTCACGCGGTAGAGGTTCCGGCCCCAGTAGGGGGGATCGAGGTAAAAGAGGGTGGCGGGACGGTCGAAGCGGGCGATGATCTTCTCGTACGGCAGGTTTTCGATCTGCACGCGGGCCAGCCGCTTATGGGCGTTTTCGATGATCTTCTCCAGGCCTCCCGGATTGAAGCTCCGCGGCGCCTCGACTGAGTACGCATAGCGGGGATTGCGAACGAGTCCCGCATAGGCATTCTTCAGGAGATAAAAGAACCGGGCGGCGCGCTGGATGTCCGTGAGCGCCGTCGGGGACTGAGCCTCGAAGAGCGCGAACCACTCCCGGCTCACGAGGATGAACCGCAGGTACCGGAGGAACTCCTCGTAATGCAGTTGGCAGACCCGGAAGAAATTCACGATGTCATGGTCGAGATCATTCAACACTTCCGCTTTCGACCGTTCCTTATGGAAAAGCACCTGCGCCCCGCCCGCAAACGGCTCGACGTAGGTCGTGTGTTCCGGGAATATTTCAATGATCTGCTTCGCGATGCGGTTCTTGCCGCCGATGTAGGAAAGGGGTCCGCGCATGCCGGGGAGCGGTTAACGGAGCGCGCAGGGTTGTCTGGCTCCGGGTTTCGTAAGGCGCCCCAGCGCACGACTATAGCTGGAGCGCAGGGTTCAGACTAGCAGGCGGAGCGATGCCGTAAAGGCGCGGGAATGAGCGCGGCGCGCATACTCTATATATGGAGGTGATATCCACAGGCATTCGCTTGACGGTAGCCGCCCAGGTGCTTTACTGAATATGCATCCACATGAAGCGCGAAACCCGCGACATCAAAGACAAGATACTTGCCGCGTGCGAGCAAGTGAAGCAGACCGAGTTGTCGTATCCAAATCGCGCGAGCGTCCTCGGTTTCCTGGGAGCGGCGCTTCTCGCAAACGTAGCGGCTACCGACGTGCTGCCCTACCATGAAGATGCAGAGCTTCGCGCCCACCTCGGCGATGCCCTGAAACCCCTCGGGTTCATGGTTAAACGCGCACCCGGACATCGCGCTCCCAAGCACTCGGAGAATTCCTAATCGGTTGATCTCTCAAAAGGCTAAGCACACGTAGACACTATTTGAACAAGCGCTAAAGTTATCCAATAAAACGTCGCCTTCCCCCAATTAACCATAATCCAGCAATAATGAAGCGTATTGGTGTCGTCGGTGCGGTGCTAGCAATATTTCTTCTCTTCCAGGGCGGCGTGACCCGAGCTCAGTCGATGACATCAGCCCAAGTGCAGGCGCAGATTGCTTCACTCATAGCAGAGGTGCAATCGCTGGAGCAGCAACTTGCCGCTATACAAGGAGGTAATGGTATCGCTTGGTGCTACACCTTTAATACCAACCTCTCTATCGGCATGAGCGGTCCAGCAGTGACCGCATTACAGACGGCACTTCAGAAAGACGGGGAATCGGTGACGGTCACCGGTGCCTTCGATGATCAGACTGCGGCAGCTGTCACTGGATTCCAGGAGAAGTATGCATCGCACATTCTTGCTCCCGAAGGGCTCACGAACGGAACCGGCTACGCGGGCATGGCTACGAGAGCGGAACTCAACGCACTCTACGGATGCAGTGCCGCGATGCCAACATCTACAGGTGGGACGCCTACGCCCGTCTCTATGCCGCCAACGCCCATCTCTGTACCGCCTATTATCCCTGCTTCAACGTCAGTAAGTACATCAATTTCGTCTGCACAGGCCGCGCCATCCATCATAAGCGGTGGGGGATACGATCCGACCACGGGTGCATATTCAAATGCCATCACCCCCGGCAACGATCTGGTGCTATACGGCAACTTCTCAAGCGCCACCAACACCGTTTCGGTCGGAGGCGTGGTGTTGCCCGCGACTGGAGTTCAAGGCACGCCAGGGCAGGTCACCTACCTGGAAGTTTCCATACCCGCCGATATCCAATTCGTCTCTTTCGGTAATTCGACCGACAGCACGGTGCCCGTATTTGTGACGAACGCCGATGGGACGTCAAATACGGTGGATCTGACAGTGACGCCAGCGGCGACATCGCCGGCTCCTCCTCCACCAAGCCCTGCCGCATATGCAACACCGTCCAGCATTCCTTTCGCGGCACAACAAGGCGGTCCCAGTCCCGCCCAGCAAACCGTCACGGTCTATAACCTGACGTCCGGCAACGGCATGGCCATCACGCCCACGTACGTTTCGGAACCGCAGTCGGTGAATTGGCTGAGCATTACCCCGACGTCGAATTCTTTGGGTACGACCCGGAGTTTCAACGTTGGGACAACGGCGACCGCAGACCTTGCTCCGGGAACGTACACAGCCTTCCTTAGTGTGAGTGGAGTGTTTCCGGGATCTCCGGTGACCATCCCCGTTACCATGACGATCTCTCCAACAACGAATCCAGCGACTTTCCAGATTACTTCGCCGAACGGCGGCGAGACGTGGCCGGCCGGAAGTACCCAGCAGGTCACCTGGGCCAGTACCGGCTACCCAGCCACGTCACCAGTCGAAGTTCTCGTATATGATACGCGCTACGGTGTCTCCGATAACGTCCTGGACCTTTCCGAAATACTGACGACCGTTGGCGCAGGGAGCTTTTCGATCACCATTCCATCATCCTCTCCTGCCGGAAGCTATTATAAGGTGGAGCTGCAAGTCGTCACTTCGCCGCTTGGAAGCCCCACGAGCGTCAGCAATGCGCCGTTTACCATCACCGCCGCACCGACAGCTCAGGCCGCGCCCACGTTGTCCATCTCATCGGATGCTGGCACGCTCCCGACAGGCCAACTCGACACCGGCGCTTCGCAAGTTCCAGTGTTCGCGTTCGATCTCTGGAATTCTGCAACCGAAAACGTGAACATCACGAGCATCGCTTTGGATCTCTCGGTTGCTTCATCGACTGCCCCCGCAATCTTTTCTGGCGCGAGCGTGAGCGACGAAACCGACGCGTCGGGGATATATCCGGCGCCTGCGTTCGCGAGCAACGGTGCTGGACTCTATACGACGACAATCAATTTCAACACGCCGCTCGTATTGCCCGCCGACTCTCATAACACCTATGCGGTTGCAGTGAACGTGCCTCCGTACGTCAGCAACCCGAGCATCGTTGGCACGAGTGGGAAGCTCTCTGTTCCGACCGGCGGCGTGACGGCTATCGGGGCGACAACGAATATGGCAGCTACAGTCACGGGATCAGCGTCAGGCAATGAGATGACGATTGTTCGTGGAAACTGAGATGGACATGCACTTTGCAAACAATGCCAAATATCAACTAGCGCAGGCATGAAAGTCGTCGTCCAGTCAGCAGATGAAATGATACTCAAAGAGAGCAATGCCTCGGGCATCGCTTTCGGGATTATCTTCGCCGTCGGAGGTGCAGTCATCGGATACTATCTACGTGAAACAAACCCGATTATCATCTGGCTTGGCGTGGCATTCGTCATCATCGGAGTAGCCTCAATGTGTTTTAGCTCGTCGATTACGGTTGACGCCAAGAAGACAAGCCGGCAGATTCTTTATCAAAAGAAGCGGCTGATAGGTGGATCATCCGCAACCTATGCGATCGTTGATGTCGTACGGATTGAGACTCGAAAGCAATGGCGGATGCAGGCAGGGGCTGGTTCCGGCAATCGCGCCGATTCGATGCCTCGACAGGTGTTAGTTTCGCAGTCAGTCATCGTTTTCAAAGACGGACAAGAACTCCCGCTTGACCATCAAAGAACCGCTTCCAGCACGTCGCTCGGTCCTGCAGTCCTTATGGGTGGCCAGGGCAAGGAAATGGCTATCGCGACTCAGGTAGCAAACTTTCTCGGCGTACCGTTCCAGGAAATCGCGCCGCCAAACAGCGGCAACGGGATCAATATCGGCAGGGGACCGGGCGGAATGCAACTCTGAAGTTTAGTTTACGATAGATTGCCTCATGCGGCATATTCCTCCGTTTTTAGATCCCTCCCGTCGCAGACTGTTGGAAGTGCGCGCCTTGGGGAACGGCCTGTAGCGCCGAAAGAAGGGACAGTTACAACTTTCGCCCAAGTCGGGTACTGGACTACTCAGTACCGGTTTGGCCATTTAGAAACTGTACGCGGCGGCCTTCCCCGCGTCCTTTTTGTTTAATTCCTCTTGCACCAACGGTGGGTCACGGTTTTTTTGGATAATAATCACAAAAACATCTCCTGAAGGACCGATTCGGGTGTACAATTCATCGGCGAGACCCTCGGAACCCAATGCCCTTGGTTTCGGTGGGTGCGGGCTGAGGGGCCGAAACTGAATCCGGGATGATAATACCTATGCACGCGTCTCCGATAGCCTTCCCCACCTTGCTCGGCCGGGTAGTGATAGGAGGTAGCGATGATACGAAATAGCGCCACGGTCATTTGCTTGGTTCTGGCGTTTGCGTCCATGATCGGCGCGCAGACGAGCGCTCCGTCGGTGAATTCGGGCGGCGCTCTAAACGCGGCCAGCTATAGCGGGGTCGTGGCACCAGGAAGTATCGCCGCAGTTTTTGGCAGCTTCCTCTTGAACTCCCCGTCGACTGCCGAGTTTGTTCCCCTCCCGACGAACATCTCCGGGCTTTCTTTCGAGTTCGGCAGCGGCGTGCTGTCTCCGTTGTTTTATGTCTCGGGCGGTCAAGTCAACCTTCAGGTGCCTTGGGAGTTGACCGGCGAGGCGCAAGTCCCTGTTACAGCTTCGCTTGGCGGAAATGCAGGCAACGCCCAGACGGTCGCACTGGCTCCTTTTGCACCGGGCATATTTGCCATGAACGGCCAGGGCACCGGCCAAGGGGCAATCCTGAACTCCACGTACCATTTAGCGAACGGTTCAAGTCCTGCTACGGCCGGTAGCGACATCGTACAGATCTTTTGCACCGGCCTCGGACCGGTTACGAATCAGCCACCAACCGGGTCGCCCGCATCGAGCAGCCTCCTTTCAATGACGACGACGAACCCTACGGTAACCATAGGAGGCGCACCTGCTACCGTACAGTTCTCGGGCCTCGCGCCGGGATTGGTCGGCGTATATCAAGTGAACGCGCTCGTACCCGCGGCGTCAATTGCGGGAGCCGCCGTCCCCGTCACTATTACGATCGGCAGTGCAATATCGAACACCGTAACTATGGCCGTAAACGCTCCGGTTGGGCCGGGCACCCTTCAAATCAACATCACTGGTCTGCTGTCGGGGACGTCTGCTAGCGTTTCCGTAACCTCTCTGAACGGCTTCAGCGCTGTCGTCACGACGAACCAAGCCCTAACAGTGCCGTCTGGAGTATATACGGTCTTCGCGAATACAGTTCCTGCTGGAAGCATGACCTACGGGGCTTTTCCCACGCAACAGCTCGCCACCGTGACACCCGGTTCCACTACGACTATCCAAGTGCCATACACTGCCATCATTCCCCAGACCACCCAGACCTTGGACCAACAAGGAGCGCAGGGGCTTTCCGTGTCCACGGATGCTAGCACGCTGACGATATCCGCCGCGAGTCCGGTCGCACAGTCCTTAGCGCCCGGGAGCGTCTTGGCTATCGGCGTTACGCCCGCCACTCCGAACGGGCTTCTTAGAAAGGTCGTCTCTGTAGCCCAAAATGGATCGCTGATCGTTGCCACGACCACGCAGGCCACTCTCGCTGATGCCTTCGCCCAGGCCGATTTTAGCTTCGGCACACAGTTCACGATTCAGAATGCTTATGTACGAACGCTTCGGCCTGGCGTAAGAGTTGTGCGGCCACATAAATATGTGGCACCGTTCGGTACTCGGCAAACCGCTCAAGATGCCTGTACAAGCGACAATGGCATTCCCGTGCAGATGTTTGACACGCCGATCGCAGAGGACGACAACGGCTCAATTACCTTGACCGGCGAAATTGACATCTGTCCCAGCCTCAACTTCAACTGGCAGATCGGCGGCTTCCCTCCATCCCTACAAACCCTTACCGCAACGGCGACTCTTGCGGAAGGCTCACAGATCACGATTCGAGGGAGCTTACAGCAATTCATTTGACAAGAATGTGACCATTGCGACCATAACTACCGATCCGATACCTGTCGTGATCGCCGGTGTGCCAACCATTCTGACCCCAACGCTCACCTTTTTTATAGGGGTGAGCGGCGAGATAAACGGTTCCTTTTCGGCAGGGCTTTCTCAAAACGCGTCCATAACCGGCGGCCTTTCGTACAGTAATGGGGAGGTCTCTCCCGTGTTAACCACATCAAACAATGTCGCGCCGGATCCCGTCGGGATTGAGGCGAGTCTATCGGCCAAGGCGTACGCTGGCGTGACGGCGGAACTGACTGTTGATGGCGTTCTGTCTCCCAGCTTTTCGCCAGATACCTATTTACAATTGAACGCAGACACGTCGGCCAATCCGTGGTGGACACTCTCGGCGGGATGGGAGGGGAACGCCAGTGTGGAGCTCGGAATATTTGGGCTAGAGAAGACCTTTAGCTTGCCGAATATTTTCCAGTCGACTCCCATCACCGTTGCTCAGGCGAGCGGTGGTTTTCTCCAGGCTGACAGTGCACCGGCATTAACCACCCTGAGTCCCAAGGTTGTGTCTGCTGGCGGCTCGGGCGTGACTCTAACTGTGAACGGATCCAACTTCGTTCCAGGCACGAAAGTCACCTTCAATAACCTGGGCCTGCAGACGACTTTCGTCAGCCCCAATCAGGTCACGGCGATTGTCCCCGCCGGAAATCTTCAAGTTGCCGGCACTTATCCGGTTGCTGCAAGCAACCCGGGCACGTTTGGAGGAAACTCGAATGCTATTAGCCTCACGGTCAACACGACCGCCCAACAGGGGCCAACAGCGCACTTCACCATGAGTGCGCAAGGCCAGTCGGCGACCGATGGTCAGGTGCTCAACCTCTCGGTGCCGGCGAATGGCAATGTGACCGTAACCTTTGCAAGTACCAGCACTAAGGGCAGTGCAGCGATTATCGGCTACGCATGGCAGAGCAACGGTGCAGCGCTTCCATGCAACGGGGCGACCTGTACTTACAACTTCGGTTCGCCCAGCAACACGATCACACTTACGGTCACCGACGGCAATTCCAACACCTCCACGACGACCGGGCAAGTAAACCTTTCCGAAAGCTACACGAGTGTCCCGGACTTCAGCACCGCGTCGGCACCGGTTACGCAGACCATCACCCAAGGCGGCAGCACCAGCTACGCGCTCACCGTGCAGAGCCTGAATGGGTTCAACAGCCCGGTAACTTTCTATGCTCTGAACCCGCCATCCGGCTACCTTGTCAGCAGCACCAACTGGTCGCCGATCTCGGCCACCCCGCCGCCCAACAGGACCGCTACTTCTACCTTCACTATCGCTACTAACGGAAGCACGGCTACCGGCACCTTTACGATCACGTTGCGCGCGGTGAGCGGAACCGTGACGCACGACACCGCGGTGACGCTTACCGTCGCCCCGTCATCGAGTGTTCCCACCCTGACCTCGGTATCGATCAACCCTAATACTGTCACTAGTGCTGGGTCGGCGACAATAACGGTCACATTGACTGGCCCGGCACCGTCGCCGGCCGGGGCGCTGGTGAACCTGTCTAGCAACAACCCCCCGGCATTTTCACCTCCATCGACTCTCGTTGTGCAGCCGGGCCAAACCATCGCGAGTACAACGATCAATGCTGGCGCCGTGGCCAACTCGACTGTCGTGACCGTGAAGGCCTCCTATGGAGGTTCCACCCAGAGCGGCACGGTCACCGTGATCCCATCTGAGAGTGGATTGGTTCTGAGTTCGATCGTGGTTACGCCGTCAAGCATCTCCACCGGGTCGTTTGCGACGATCAGCGTCACGCTCAGCGGACTTGCTCCGGCGGGAGGTACCACCGTAAGTGTGCAGAGCAGCAACCTCGCTGCCTTCCCGGCACCTACCACCATTACGGTTTCCCCTGGGCAGAGCACGAACGGCGTCTCAGTCCAAGCCGGGTCCGTGGGAACTCCGACGCCTGTCATAGTCACGGCCACTTATGGAGGTGCAACTGTCACCACAACTGTCATGGTGAATCCAAGCGCGACAACTCAGGTCCTAGTGACACCAACTTCCTGGCAGCCGGTATTCACGCTCGGGGGAGCGCCCGCTACGATCGGCCTCCAGATCACCAGCTCATCTAGCGCCGCACTGACCGGCACGATCTCAGCCAATGTCCCTTGGATAACCTTGGACGGGCGCGCCACCTACGGTTGGAACGCACCGGAGAGCGTAAGCGTCACAGCGAATCCTGCCGGGCTCACCGCCGCCACATACAATGCGACGATTACCGTGACTTCCGCCGCAGCGTCAAATTCGCCCGTGCTAATCCCCGTTACAATGACGGTTCTTTCACCGCTACAGGTCACTACCACGTCGCTTCCGACCGCCACCTGGGGACAACCGTTCAGCAGTCAGTTGTACGCAACAGGAGGCACCGGGTACACCTGGGTCCTACAGACGGGCTCTTCACTGCCACCGAATCTCAGCCTCTCGGCGTCGGGTTTGATCAACGGCACCCTGGAGTTGGCGACCAGCACGAACACATATCACTTTACCGTAATTGTGACCGACTCCAGGAACCGGACCGCATACGCGAACCTCTCCCTCGTTGTGCAAGCACCGGTCGTGGTCACTCCGTCTGCGTCGTCCTTCCAGTTCGCAGTTGGGCAACCGTATGTCGAACCTCCCAATGGGAACAACACGATATCGTTTCTTGCAACGGGCGGAAGTGCTCCCTACACTTGGACCGCCTCCGGGCTGCCCCCCGGCTTGAGGATCGATGGTACGTCCGGGTTCATCGTGGGCACGCCAACCCAGCCGGGCTCCTTCCCAGCTACGATCACGGCGACTGATTCTACGGGGCGGACGGGCAGCGACACCCTTACGCTTTCTGTCGTGACCACGCCCCTATTGATCACTACGGTCAACAACCAGTCGCCGCCGACGCTACCCCCGGGGATAGTGGGGACTGCATACAACCAATTGCTGGACGCCACCGGCGGCAGTAACGCGGGTTATCAATGGACCCTGCAAGGAACGCTTCCGCCGGGCCTCAAGGGACAGGTCAATCCTAACGCAGGTTGTAACTCGGGATGCAGTTTTCAATTTTCCGGCACGCCCACCCAGGCCGGAACGTTTACTTTCACCCTGCAGGTCACGGACTCGCTTGGGGATAAGTCTCCTCAACAATCGATTACCCTGATTATTAACAGTGGCACTCCGCCTCAGATAACAACCACAACACTATCTCTTGGCACCGTCGGGCAAGCATACAGCTTCCCGTTCACGGCCACAGGAGGAGCCGGCGGGTACCAGTGGTCTATCGTCGGCTCCGGCCCGGATCCCGGCCTGCAGTTGTCTTCTGCCGGCGTGCTACAAGGCTCCAGCACCGTAGCGAATGATTGCCCCACAGGCCCTGGCATTTGGGTTGGGAGCCAGCCGCCGTTCGGCACTTTTTCACCCGTGTATTTCCAGGTCGAAGTCACCGATTCGGCTGGCCAATCCGCCAACAAGCAGTTCTGTTTGCCAAGCTACCACCCGACCCCAGTGGTAAGTAGTTTCATGCCGGCGGCTATCACCGTGAACGGGCAGAGTCAACCTATAACGGTGAATGGATCGAACTTTCTGAGCGGCGCTTATCTCACCGGAAACAGCATAGGGATATTCCCAGTCACCTTCGTCACCAGCGGTGTCCTGACATTTTCTCTCACACCCAGCACATCCGCGGCCTACAGCCTGCCGGGAGGCGGGCTACTTGGCGAAGGAACATGGGCATTTTGGGTGGTCCAACCCTATTCCTATAATAGCAACCAAAACCAGAGCTTCACCATTTATGACCCGGTGCCGGCCATTAGCAGCGTGCAGGCGGTCCTGAGCAATAGCACGCAACCATGTACGTCAAACTCAAATTGCCAGTTAATCATCAATGGAAGCGGGTTTGTATTCTCAACGCAATACCAGGCCGGCCCGAATAATATTGGATCGTGCGTGGCGCAGAGGCCCTCTACCCCGATCCCTTGGAACACAGTTACGACCTGCGGGTTCTCGCTACCCTCGGCAGGAACGTACAGTTTGACAGTGACAAACTTCAATCAGCCAGGAGGGGGTGCAGCCACCGCGACGGCTCAATTTACTCTCTCGCAATGATTCGCCAATGTCGCTTGGCGAATCATGTGCACGTAGGTGTGGCCGAAACCGCCATTTCCGTGACGTGGCAGCCGGAACCAGAGCGCGAGATGGATGGCGGGACGCTCCCGTGATATACTTCAGTTCGCTACCGGGAAACGTCTGAGAGAGGCAGAACTGCGAAGCCTGCCAAGAACGCCATGGACATAAACAACATCCTTGCGCAATTGCGGGACGAGCGTGACCTGATTGACGAGGCGATTGTCAGTCTCACACGCTTGGCTGTAGCCCGCGGTCGGAAGCGCGGGCGGCCTCCGGCCTGGATGTCCCCGATTACCACGAAGCGGCGAGGCCGCCCGCCCGGAAGTAAGAACAAGCCGCGTTCAGCCGCGCCAAGCAGACGGGAAATGGCTGTGTCCTCAGCGACCACCGACGGTTAGGTGTTGCTGGCAGCCCTGGGGTTTGCCACCAGCGTGCCTGACATAATGGTCGCGCATGAACCGGACGTGTCAACGAGCCTTCAGGAAGCGCCACTGTGTTTTGGTCGCGGCCTGGGCGGCGCGCCTACGGACAGTGACTGATCTAGTCGATTGCGCCAAACGCCATCGTGTCCGTCAAAACTTTCGAGGATGCGTAGCATCCAGTTTCTTCTTCATCTGCGACCTCACGCATCTCCAGGGCGACAGCTTAGAGGCGGACACGTCCGGCTGGTTGGACGCTCGCCTCGAACCCAATAACCTTTGCCCGAATGAATCCCGCCGACGCCATACTCCCGGCTCGCGCAAAAAAGACCGCCTCATCGATAAGGCGGTCTTGGAGGCGAGCAGCCTGCTTCGCGCCCTTTCAATACTCCTCCGGCAGCAGGATGCACGTGGATGAGCGATCTGCTTCGGTGATGATCCAAATGCGGGTCCCGTCCGAAAGCGTATAGGCTGAGAGCAGCCGCAATTCGCGAGTAAGGGAATACTCATTCTCGGCGATGTCCGCCGAGTCGAGATCGCCCCATTCGCCGGCCTGGTGCCGGACAAGGAACGTGAGCGGTTGGGCATTGGTGCGCTCCATGGCCGCGAGGGCGCCGGGAGTCGCAATCACGTGACCGAGGGGAAAATGGACCACGGGCATAACATTTCTCTCCTTCTCAAGGAACGGCGCTCCTGCCCGATTGGCAGGCGAGGGTTGGGAACTGTACTGAATTATAAGGCGGGACTGCGTGGGGTCAAGGTGTGTTATCTTGCGCCGAATGCTAATTTGGCTCGTACGAATCGTCAACGACTTTCCCGGCCAAGCCTGGAGCGTCAACTATTTTCGTGTGAATGCCTGCGCGTGGGCTCTCATTTGAAATCTTGTTTTTGTGACGCTTCTTTGTCCTGCACTTTATTTCCTTGGCTTCTTCTATTTTCTCCTCAAGGGATTGCCACATCCTTCCGGGCGCTGTTGTCGATTCGTATTTCGTTGTTTTGGTCATGTTACCTTTAGAGTATCTCTTTGTTTCTTCGAATTGACGTTGTGGTCGCCGGCATCAATCAGGCACGTTCACGTATATATTACCGCGCAGAAGAAAGCTGTCAACAAGTGGGCTTACGTCGAGATCGCCCATTCACCGGCCTGGTGCCCAGCAAGGAGCGTGAGCGGTTTGGCTTGGATACGCTCCATGGCTGCGAGCGGGCCGGGAGGCGGGCATAGCATTTTTCTCCTTCTCAAGGAACGGCGCACCTGCCTGAACCGACAGATGCCGAGCTTGGAAGCTACTGTAGAATTATGAGGCGGGGCCACGTGGAATCAAGATGTGTTATCTTGCGCCGAATGCTAACCGTATCTCTTCATCGTGAGCGCTCCTTCCCGCGCCCAGCCGGGCAGGTCGCAGGTTGACCCCTCCCCCGAAATCCAGTAAGCTGTAATGGAAAGCCCGTTGGGACGTATTACTATCCATGACCGTCACCGTAAAAAACAAAACGCCGCTCGTGGTGCCGCCGGCCGTCCGCAGGCGGGCGGGTCTTAAGACCGGCGACCGGCTCGAATTCAAAGTGTCGGGTCAGGTGATCACGATCCTTCCGAAATCGCAGGCGGCTGACGACGAATACACGCCGGCGGAGCGCCGCGCTATCGATCGCGGTATCGCCCTGAGCGAGAAGCAATACGCCGCAGGCAAATCCTACGGGCCGTTCAAGACGGCTGAGGAGGCGATAGCGTCGCTCAACGCCAACCTACGCCGGAGGCGGGCAGCCAAGAAGAAGCTTACGTCGGCCAGTCGATGAAGATCGATTTTACCGACCGGGTGCTCGACGCCCTGGAAGATGCTCCTCCCGCGGTTCAAAAGGCCTTTCGGAAACAGCTTCGTTTCCTCGCCATTAATCTTCATCATCCATCGCTTCGGGCCAAGAAGTATGACGAAGCCCGTGATCTCTGGCAGGCCCGCGTAAACGACGACTGGCGATTCTACTTCAGAATCGTCGGCGATACCTACCGGCTGGAAGAGATCAAGAAGCACCCGAAATAACGCTAGGGTGGCTTGCGCAGCTCGCATCAGAAAGCCTTGTGAACCGCCTGCTCAAAATTCGTTAAACTCCCTCGGTGCGGTTCTCTGGAAAGCGCTTGGTTCCAAATTTCCAGGCTAGGGTAATCACATTGTTCTGGACCCGCTCATCAGCGGTTCTGGCAACCCGAAGCACATTCTTCCAGGACCTCAGTCAGTAGCCCGGCGTTCCCCTTTGGTTCGAAGTTTTCAAGCAAGGGTAGTTACAGTTTATTCTTGAAACCGCACTTCAGGCCGCCATTTTCTCCTCATCTTCGGGCCGGAAGATCGCGGCGAAGCTCTGAATTTCCGCGATAAGCCGGTTCCAAGTTTCGTCAGGGAAGGGCACCAAACTTGTTTTGCGTGCTCGTAAGTCGTCAAAAACACTGAAGAGAAGCGCCTTCTCGGCGGTTCCAACTTGTCCGTTTACAAATCCGGCCGGAAGTACAGCTCGTTGGAACCGGCGTTGGAGCGGAGGCCGCAGACGTTGCCACGTCTCGCGGATGTTGGAGAGCGGCGCCTTGATCTGCTCAAGGTCGCGGCGAATGGCCTTCGGATTGAATGGGTCGGCGTCGCGTTGGATCATGAACGATGTGCGCCGTTTTATGAGGGCTCGTTTTTGTACGGCGAATTCCTGGTCATCGATCAATCCTTCAGTTCTCATAGTGATTAACGCCTGAATCTGGCGAGTTACGCCCGTAAGCTCGCGCTCGGCACGGGCTTGCTTGTCGCTGGCCGCTACTCGGCGTTTCTCGGCGGATTGAATGATCGTATCCCCGAGCCGCTCAAGCAGCGGGGGCCGTGCTTTGAGCGTGGTAAGGAAGTTGAGGAATTCCTGGTGAATAGGTGCGGCGGGATAATTCGTGCTGTTGCCGCAGTTGGCATAGCAATGATAGTAGGAATACCGTCGCGAACGCCCGCGGGAGAGGCTGGCCGTCATATAGGCCCGGCATCCAGGACAACGAACGAGACCTCGCAACGGAAATTCAGGATGGGAGTGGTGATGCGGTACGGCCTGGTGACTCCGCCCGATAATGCGCTGCACCCGAGCGAAGTCTTCGGGACTCACCATCGGGACGTGTTTGCCCTGGTGCTCCTCGCCCGTCCAGGGATTTCTAAGGATGCCAGCATAGTAAGGATTTCGAAGAAGGTTGTCGAGTGACTGTGGGCTGAGGGGCTTCCCGCGAGGCGTCACGATTCCCCAATTCGTCATCAACCGCAGGATCTCGGCCTTCGTGTACCCGCCGGTCGCATATTCGTGCCACGCCCTTTGGAGGAGTCCGAACAGCGGCTCTGATGGCAGGTCGGGTTGCGTTCTCTTCTCCCCTCGAATCGTCGCCGTCTTGTATCCCAAAGGCGGTTTCCATGGGAAGATGCCCTCTTGAAGCTTCTTTTTCATTCCCTGGACGGTACGTAATGCGCGGATGTCATTATCGAACTGCGCGAAACCGGCGAGGATCGTCTCCATGAGCTTTCCTTCGGGCTTCGTGTCGATTGGCTCGGTCACCGAAACGATCCGTACACCATACTTTGCCAAGAGCGCCTTCACGTTAAAGTGGTCGCCCACGTTGCGTGCGAAACGATCAACCTTCCACACAAGGAGAACCTGCACGGCGCCTTTATTCGCCTTGCAGTAGTCGATCAGGTCGAGGAGCTGCGTGCGGTCGGCGAATTTGGCGGACTCGCCGCGTTCGATGAACACTTTCACGACCGCGAGGTCGTGCTGGCGCGCGTATTCGCGGCATGCCGATTCCTGGGACTCGAGACTGGTCCCTTCGATCTGTTCCTTTGACGATACGCGGCAGTAAACGACGGCATTCATGGATCGTAAGTATTTTGTTTCTGCGGAAGGTTGGCCTCGGCGGAGCCTTGCTTGAATTCTAAGATCGAATCGGCAGCGTTGTCAAAGCCCGAGGGCACATCCCCCGCGGCGTTATCAGCATTCATGCGATACAGATAGATATCGAGCAGAAGGTCCGCCATGACGCGCATTTCAGCGCGCAGTTGCAGGAGTTGCGCGTCGGTATAATCGTTGGCAATCGGCCCCAGGAACTTCTTGAAGTCATCGAGTTCTTGCATGCCACCCAGTGTGGTGCGTCTTTTGTCTCGTGGAAAGGTCCACCACTGTGCGGCGGAGGTCAGTCCACGATGCAATAGTTCCGGGCGACGTGCGCACCCCGCAACCTACCGCGTCTTTCGCCGTAGCGTAGCGCCCGTCATCATCACTCGTGATGTCATTCTTAGAGCTGTTGGTCCAAACCATCGTCGACTGGGTACGCAGCACCGTCGTGGAACTGCTGAGCCGCGGCGCGGCCGAGTTTGTCGCAAAGCGGCGCAAGCGTAAGAAACAAAGCCGATCATCAGAAAAACGGAACCGCTAGTTGTGTCAGCGTGCCCTCGGAGGTATGCGCGCCGTGCATGATATGCGTTCTAGACTGGCGCGGTGCGCCTGATATCGTGAAAGGCAAAGGTCGATAGTGACATTACCTATACCCCATGGCTAAACGCATAGTGGGGAACTATTTGAGAACATATCGGAAACGATCTGCGTTGAGTCAGCAGCAGATTGCGCGGGTGCTTGGATACCGAGATCAATGGCAAGTGAGCCGCCACGAGCGCAGCCGAACGTCGCCGACGCTCTTCATCGCACTCGCGTACAAAAAGATCTTCCGAGTTTCGGTGAGCGCGTTGTTCAGCGAAATGGACGCCGCGGCAGACCACATGGTTGAAGAAAATCTTGCGACCCTCGAAAAAGAACTACGGTCTCGCAAGCCCGCAGCGCGTCTGACGAAAGCGCATAGGCAAAAAATAAAATGGTTAGACGAGAGAAAACAATCAAAGGAGCGAGCCGACCTATTGTAGCGTCATTGGAGCGAATCTTGGCGCTTGAGATCCGGCCAAAGCGGGTCGGTTTCATCGTGCTCAAAGGGAGGGATCAGGTTTTAGATTGGGGCGTGCGCACCTACGGCAAGCGCGAGACCGACGCGCCGTCCGCCTGCTGCGCGAAGGTTGGCACGCTCTTGGAGCTCTACGCGCCGGGAGTGATGGTTATCCGGCGGCGGAATAGAATTCCGAAACAAGGTCGCGGTACGATCCGCGCCATTGCAGCCAAGCTTGCCGCGGAGGCGCGCCGCCGCTCGATGGTATGCTGGTTTGTGACGGCGGAGGAAGTAAAGAACTTTTTCGCCCGCCATGAGTGCACTACGAAGGATGCCGTCGCAACTCGCGTCGCTGAGTGGCTTCCCGATCTCTGGAAGCTGCCCACGCCGCGCACCAAGCCGTGGCATCCCGAGCGCTTCAGCATGCCGGTTTTCGATGCCGCCGCCGCGGCCCTAGCGTTTCTCGGGGAAAGCAGGCCGTACCATAAGGTCCTTTCGACGGCCCCTCGAACCTCGGCGAAAAGATCCGGCGCGATCCGCCAGCTTCTTCGAGGGGCCTTCAAAGGGACCGACACCGCGGAATGAATCGAATCGCCATACATTCCTGCGAAGTGCCCCAATGAAAAACCATGCCAGCCGGCCTTCGCCAAAACTCTAGCAGGCCGCAATCGTTAGGGGACCGCGCTGAAATCTCTAGGGCGCAAAAAGATGCTTGCAGACAGCAGACGGCCACCATCACCGCAAGCAGTGTCCGCCGTGGGTGTGCGCATCGACTGAAGGGAGTGGTACAATTCGACAGGAGGCAGAATGCATGATTGATGACCGGGTTGCGTTGAATTGTGACCGCGGTGAAGGTGGCACCGGCGACGGATACGGCCCTTAACACGTAAGTGACCTATTCGCATTTGAGATCCACTCCGTAGTCCGCTCCTTCGTCTGGCACGATATCGGTCCATCCAATGCCCCTAAATCGGGGCGGTGGTGGGCCATGGCTGATCAACTCCAGGGGCGTCATGGGGCGTCCAGGTGTGCGTCCGACTTTTGGTAGCATCACAATTCTCCGAAAGGAGGCAGGCGCATACAAAATAATATCGAAATTGACCCTCCGCCCTGGTGCGCGCCGGAGATAGTGCGTTAGCTCATCCTTGCCGTTTTCCTTCAACGGTCTCAAGAACCCTGGAACCAGATATTGGACATCTATCCTGAATGGTCCACTGTTCGGGGGCAAAACCGGGTCGAAGAAAACCAGCCACTCCCTTCTGCTAGATGCATGCCGCGAACGAACTGGAATACTGGTAGTGCTAATCTCGGTGCCAGTATCCAAGTCAATTAGCGTACAATTCATAGTTTCTTTCGAGCCATTGGTGCGCGGGACTGAGACGCTAAGACAGCGACAGTAGATCGGATGTTCAAGTGTCTTGAATTTAGCCGAATAGTGGACGAGGTCCGGGAGGTCGCTTTCAGGCTCACCAGCATTTAGTAGGCACCTAGCCGTAACTGTCAGGCTGCCGTTTATATAATCGCTGTGCCGATCGATGTGCTGGGCCTCATATACCTTGCCAAGCTGGTCCATTATTGGCAATTCAGCGAACGCATCCTTCATAAGACCAGCAACATTCTCAATGCCAGAAACCAAGACTCTATTGTCGCTACCTCGTTCCGCCGTCACTTGGGCGAGGTTGCTGCCAATCGTGGGGCTGGCTACCAATCGCGTCTCTTTCACATCGCATACGAATCGGTATAGCTTCGGTGCAATTGATCGGATACATTGTTTCCCTGCGTCGCCGAGCAGGGATCGACAATCGTAGATCAACGTGCGACCTACTTCATCTGAATATGAACCAGGTTTGCTGGCCTCTCGAGCAAAACTCCAGAGTTCTTCGGCATCGACTACTCGATCCCTATTCTCAATCAAATAAATGAACGCTCTCAGTACCTGCAGGCGAGCCTGCAATCTAATCGGCTTTATACCATCGCCGACCGCGTACATCTCCAGCTTTAGTACATCGAGTGTGAAACCGCTGAATTCATACCGTTTTTCTGGCAACAAGTTGCTTGATTTCGGCACTTTACTAAATTCTCACACATTCCTGACAGATTAGCCATGGTGTCGCCCAAACCACTCCTCGGATACTTAAAGAAGGCTGCGATAGGACGCAGCCTTTAGGCCCTGAGAGGAGCATGTATGCCAGTACACGCGCCAACAGGTGGGGCGGAGCCCCTGCCTGATGGATATAACGACCATAACATCAACAAGTTACAGCAGGCATCCGCGATTCGTCGAGATGGACGCGGCTCATACAGCGGATTCGAAGTTCCTGAGCCAAACGGAGCTGCCTCGCGAACCAGGGAAGCTGCATCACGGAGGACGTGAGGATCTGGCGCCAGGAACAGAGCCACTTGGTGATCCGCCTGATCCGTGGGCTCGCCTCGCTCACTGGGGTTTGGCGTAAGGGAATATCGCGTTGCGCACCTCGCCCGATCACCATCTTATCGCGTCAACCGCGGACACGCTGGTGGAATCCCGCGCATTGAGCTCGGTGGAAACGAGTCCGGCGCTCGCTGCCGAATTACCCAATATCGAGATCACGACAAACACTCGCGACACCTCGCTGCCCGCATTCTGTACGCTGCTGTGTTTGATTCCGTTATGGCACAACCCGGCGCCTGACGGCAGCCGCGTCCGGGTCGAGAGCGATAAACTGCAACAAACCGAGCGTGAGATCCGCCAGATGTTCACCGGCTACTCGCGATCGGTTATTTTCGGCTGGTACCGTGACGAAGCGACCGGCGAGGAATTCACCGATGAACTCATTCGATACGAGATCGACGCGAGAATTACGGCAGAGCTTCTTACGGTTCTGAAATGCTGGAAGCGTGAACTCGAAGTCCGCTTCCAGCAGCGAGCAATTTATTTCCGGTTCACTAGGGTGGTGGCCTGTTGGTGAGGTGGCCGGCTCATGGCACGCATTTTGGTCATCGACGCCGATCAGGACCACGCGAACCGTCTTGTCAACGAGCTTCGTCGGTACGGCCACAGCGCTACCACCGCCATATCACCTAAGGAGATCCATCGTGACCCAGCAACCTCGTTATCAGGCATCGAAATCGTTCTGCTGAACATGACCGCGGATACGCAGCAGGATTGGGATCTCCTGGAGGATCTTTGCAAAAGCGCAGCCGGAATCGCTCTTGGTCTGCGGGTACTCGCGGTGTCCAAGGTTTACCGGGGAACCGGGCCGCGGCTGAAAGCGGAAAAGCTCGGAGCTTATTTCCTCTATGACTGAACCCCCGTCGCTCATTCGGGAAATCGATTATCTCCTGGCCGCGCGAAAGGAAATTGCCGCTGAAGGGCCATGTTTCAGGATCGTTCATGCCCGCCGCGTGGCCGGAAACGAGTCCTCTCCATGCTGCACGGGTTGCATACCGGGAGAAGAGATTCTCGGGGTCTGGCTCGTTCATCGTGGCCGCAGTTACCAATTGGCGTTTTCACGTGCGGAAGCGGGTCTCGTGGATTATTTGAGCCGGCGCAGGATGATGCAGACGGCGACCCAGATCGAACGCGGCATCCATACTGATCCGTTCCACCAATGGCAGTGCACTCGCAGAAGGAAATCCGGCGGGCGCGAAGCACGCTACCATCGAACCACCATCAGGATCTACGTGCGAAGAGTACGGCTGGCGTTAGCCGACGTCTTTCACGATTCCGGGTTATCCATAGATCCAGCAAGCGTGATGGTCATCCAGCCGACTTTCAGCAACGAGGTTATGTACCGTTTCACGGCGCGCACGGAATGCGTCCACATAAGCCGAGCTTAGCGGGCGAAAGCTTGCCGCTAAAACTACTGCCTTACGTCCGGGTCTATAATCGAGTCGTCAGTGACGTTGCGCCGTTTCAGTCTGATCCCTGGGGCATCACCCGCCGTGCTCTGGGAACTTGGCGCGCTGTAGATGATTTTGTGGCGGCGAGAGCATCCAAGCTCCACCAAGCTCTATCGCCTTCCACAAGCGGCGCGCAAGTACAAGATATTAAACGGCTTGGAACTGCATGAAATAAAGCGATTTCGTGCAAAGGCTTGAATCAGGTTCGGGATCAGGGAGTTCCCCAGGAGGTTACTAGCGGAACTCCTTTAGAATCAACAGTACTTTTGGACAGCGCTGTTGAACCCTGTGGGTCCGTTGCGCGCAGAATCATCTAAAGGGCATCGCCGGCAGCCGCGGAGCCCTCGCATACGCTTGAAAGCAGGGAAGTAATCGAGACCAAGTTACAGGTAGACCCTCTGGGTTTGTACCAAGACAGATAACATGAATACCACTCTACGGGGGCCAAGCCCCCCGGGTCGAACCGGGAGTAGATATCCAGCGAGAAATCGAGAGCGAGTTCGCGCCTTTTGCGCGCGCTGCTCAGCGACAGGGCTTATTCTTTTCTATGCTTACGTTTTCGTCCGGGCAATGCCCTGATCCGACGGCGTCGACTCCGCCGAAGACATCCTCTGGCCTCGGCACACCCACCGAAGGCCCGTCTCGCAGAAGCTCAACTCCACAGACTTGGCGCTGCTCAGGCGGCGCAAGCGTAGACAGCCCGACATCACGCCCTTCCCATCCAGACTTTCCGCCACTGAGAAGGACGGTCGATACGCCGGAAGGGGACGTCGAAATGCCCGTCTGCCGGTTAGCCTTTGAGTGGGTCACGGCGTGGGGCCCAAATACAACACCCTGCTTCGATTGGATCAAAGTTCTGGACTGACCTTGACGCCAGCTTAATCGCCTTCAAAATGTCAACGAAAAAACGGTACCGCCGTTTTGGTTTATGTAGTAGTAGCCCGAGGTAGTGCCGTAGATAACCTTCCTGGCCGGGTCAAGAGTTACCCCTGTCATTGGGGCTATCCCGGTGCGGGCTGTGAAGCTATAAAGTTCGTTGAATTTCCATTCACTCTGAGGCGAGACGGGCGGCGCCAGTTGGAAGACCGTGCCTAAGGACTGGTCTCCGTCGCCTCCGAAGCTAGTGGCGCCGTACAGGTTCCCGGCCTTGTCTAGGGCAAGCCCGCCATCGGGTAAATCGCCGGAGCGGTAAAGGAAGCTGAAGATCACGTTCTCGGTCCAGGCGCCGCCAGGGGCGGTCGGCGGCGCCAGCGAGAATACGGTGCCTTTCGCATACTGGCCGCCGTTTAATGTGGTGCCGAAGAGTCCGCCACGAGCACCAACGACTAAGCTGCCGTACTCGGGATTCGCCCCGTCGTTGCCGCCAGCGAAGCTATGGAGCACAGCTTCGGTCCAGGCCCCGCCAGGGGCGGTCGGCGGGACCAGCGAGAATACGGTGCCATAGTTTGAAGCTCCGCCAAGTGCCGTCGTGCCGTACAACTTTCCGGCGCTTCCGACTAGACCGCTTAAGGGATTAGAACCGTCGCCCTCGCCGCCAAAGCTCCACAGCACGGATTCGCTCCAGGAGTTCCCTCGGGCGGTCGGCGGGACCAGCGAGAATACGGTGCCTAACCCGTATGTTCCCCCTGACTGCGTCGTGCCGTATAGCGCACCGCTGTCAGCCATCACCAGCTTCCCGAAGAGCCCGGCCCCATCGCCCCCCGGCCCGACGGGCCCAACGAAGTTGTAGAGGATCTGCTCGACCCAAGGGGCACCGGACAGGACTGGAGGCTCCAAGGAAAAAACGGTACCAAGACCTGATACCCCGCCTACAGCAGTCGTCCCATAAAGCACCCCGCTTTGGTCCAAGATGAGAGCACCGGTAGGCCAGTACCCATCACTGCCGGCGGTAAAGGAGTGTAGTACGGTTTCATTCCAAGGCAAGCCGGAAGAGGCTGATGGAGTTAAGGAAAACACCGTGCCACAACCCTGGGGACACGTGGAGTTGACGACTCCCCCCAGCCGAGTTGTGCCGTAGATCATCCCACCTGGGCCGAGCGTCAAGGGAGCCAGCGGGTAGGAGCCGTCAGGTCCGCCGAGGTTACCGGTGAATTGATAGAGCGTGGTCAGGGTCGGAGACGAGGCTTGACCGCACACACTGAACGCGGCGAGGGCTGCCGTAGCGATTGCAAAATGCTGTCCAGATTCTCTCATAACTGCCTCAAGGAAAAGCCTAGTATAGATTCTTCAGCGTATTTTGTTCCATCCCCTTGGTGGTTGCCAATGTAATCTAGTGTTTCCAACACTAGCAGTCGCCCGCCAACTTGTCAAACAGTGCCGGTGCTGTTCCACCAGCAGGGGTGAAAGGCCTCGAAAAGAACTAGGAAAAACCGGAGATTTCCTGCGCGAACGGAGAATCTGTGGGCGAAGCCGGACTGGAATGAGAAATGTCGGTAAGCCACACGGCTTCAATAGATTCCAGGTTACTTTGTTGGAGCCCGGCGGAACCGGCCTGAGATTTCAAGGCCTGTACCGCTCCTCGTTCGAAGGCATTTTGCCGACCCAGGTTACTTTTGGTGACCAACTCGACCCCGCCAACGAAGCCGTGCCTGTTCAGTCTTCGTTCCATCCAGAAGGGTCCACTGGCACCGAGTCGCCCACAAATTCCCCCGACGAGCCAAAATTCCGAATTCACTTGCAGAAACCCTCACTTGAGCGTATGATCATCGATGTCCGCCGTAAGGTGAACAATAGGGAGTTTGGAGATGGGGAAACAAGAAAAGCACGACTCGGCATGGCCGAGCACCTTTTTGGGAGTTCCACAGTGTAGGTATCTGTTCGTTTTAGTGTTTGGCTTGGTCGTAATGCTTGCGCCGGCATGCTGGGCACAGAGTATTACAGCAGGCACTAACATCGTTACAACCGGCACATGCACTCCAACGCTAGGTGCGTGCGTTGTCAACGTCGCGACTAGCCCCCAGTTTCCCAGCCTTGGGCTCGGGATGACAGTAGGGGCTAGCGACATCCTCGACCTAGCTAACACATGGACGGGAGGGACAACCTTCTCGGGTATTACGGAAAACATAACCAACACCAACTCGTCAGGCGCGTCGCGCCTTCTCGACCTCCAGGCCGGTATAAGCGGAGGGGTAAGCGTAATGAGCGTGGATACGAACGGCATCACGACTGCCTCGCAATTGATCACGGGTTCGGGCGTCTCGATCGCGCCGCAATATTTGTCAGGAGCCTCAGGATGCTCGAACGGCGTGGCAGTCGTAACCTTCACTAATGGTGGAGGGATTGGTGCTACAGCGAGTCTTACCGTCTCCAGCGGAGTACCGGGTTCGGTAACGATTTCGAGCCCCGGATACGGATATACCGGCGTACCCAGTGCGGGGACGATTTCTTTATGCGGTGGTAGCCCGGTTTTCAACACAAGCACGGGCAGCCTCACGGCCGGTCTCTGGGATGGCGTTGCGGGGACACAGCCGGGCAATCCGACCGGGGGCAAGCTCCGTCTGTTTCTCGGCACCGAGTTGCCGGGGTCGGTGGACTCGTCAGGCAACGCGGGGACGATGATCCTCACAGGCCGGACGGCCAGCGGCGCTGGTCAGAACAGCACTATTCCAGCACAGGGAGCGCAGGCTGGGGCCACCAACCAATCCGGCGGCAACCTGTACCTCGCCCCGGGCATAGGTACGGGTACCGGGAGTCAGTCCGTGATCGTCGAGGGCTATCCCGCAGGAACCAGCGGTAACGCGGACGAAACGCTTACACCACTTTGGGAGTTCACTCCAGGGGCGCTGATTCCGCTCTCATCCAACCAAACGGTCGGCAACGCCACTAACCCGCCCCAGAACATTTATCTGTCAGGGTCTGCGGGGTTCGGGAGCGGCAACTACTTTGTGATTGGGGGCTCCCCGAGCGCGGCTCGAACCATCACGCTGCCGGACGCGAACGGCACGATGATCGTGGGCGGAACCCTCACGACCGTGGGGGCGGTTCCGTTCGTTGGGCAAGCGTTGGTGCTGACTGAAGATGCCAACAATTTTCTTTGGAACGATTCAGGGGTGGCGATATTCAGCACGACACCAACTGCCGGGGGGACCGGTTATGTTTCGGGTGACGTTGGCAAGACGTTTACGGTCACGACCGGATCGGGAACCGCGACGGGCACCATCACGGCTGTCTCGGGCGGTCAGGTTACGGGCATCGGCGCCCAGCCTATAACGACCGGCACCGGCTACAGCGGAGGAACGGGACAGGCGACGACATGCGGATCGTGTTCCGGGTCCCTGCTTACCGTGAACGTCTTGGCTCTTACTCACTTTCTGGGGATACGGACGAGTACCCCGGTAACGTCATTGCAGGTGTCCACTGCCGTTGGTCCAGGCTTTGCGCCGCGCGGAATCATGAGTGCGCAGTTCACCAACGATGCCAACGGTGCGAGCTTCTACGCTCGCAAAGCGAGGGGCACCGAGGCGTCACCCTCCGCAATCACCGCCACGGACACCATTGGCAGTTGGCGGGGCTCAGCCTTTGATGGAAGCGCGTATCAGCAAACCGTTGGCATCGACTTCGAGGCGGACGGGACCATTGGCATCGGAGGCCAAGTGCCTACGCATATCAAGCTTTCCACGGGCACGACTGCTACTCCCAGCGTATACACGGAAGCCATGCGGATTGACTCCACGCAAAATATCCAGATTGGGAACGGGACAATGGATACCGGGATCTATCGTGATAGCGCGAATACCCTTCAGGTCAATAACGGCAAGCCAGTGGCCGATGGCGGTCTCTACGGCAACGTCAAGGCGGCCGTGTTTCTAGGTGGGAGCGCAACGCCGACGGCCACCTGCGGGACAGGCGCTGGTACGACGCCCACTTGTCCCGCCAATCCGAGTGGCACCGACTTGTCCGGGCTCATCTCCATCACTACAGGTACTTCCCCCTCAATGAACGCAACGCTGGTAACGATCACATTCGGGGCGACACATCCCGCCGCTCCCGGAGCCTGCATCATAGGACCGAACTATAATACCAACACGGGAACACCGGCCCAGTTGCCGTACGTCGCTTCCCTAAGCACGACCGGATTCGTGCTCAAGTCCAATATGACTCCACTGACGGGTGGGATACCTTATGCTTGGTGGTACGTATGCATGTAGTTCGCGTAGTCGTATCAGCATTATCGCTCACGCTGGTGCCGTTACTCGGGCAAATTACAGTCACAGCCAACATCCCGCCGCCAACCACCGCCACGGTGTACGTGCTGTACTCTGCGACGACAATTACGTTTACCGCTAGCGCTTGCGTGGGTACTTGCACCTGGAGCATTAGCGCGTCGGTCCCCCCGGGTGACCCTGCGTTTACTGTTAGCCCCGCAACCGGGACTTCGACGAACCTGAGTGCCGCGGTGCCCGATGGCTGCGCGAGTTTCGACAGCAACAGCAATTTTGCTCCCTGTCAGGTGGCGGCGGAGCCGATGGTGTTCAGCCCGATAGTGACCGTGACGGACGGCGGTGGCAACATGGGCACCTACTCTTGGACTATCGACGTATATTGGAACCCGACCCAGGCGCAGTTTATCTCAACGCAGAATCAGTACTTCGCGCAAATGTTGGGCCAGGTTGGCAGCAATCTCCAGCAGCCTCTTGCTACAGGGGGAAATTTGATCATCGCCAACCCGAAGTTTCGATCGAGCAATTATGACACTTACCCCCAATGGGCGCTTTGGATACGGGCGATGAAGGCATCCAACATGTCTGTGGTGTGGATCTATCCTGACGTGGAGTGTTTCGTGAACAATCGTTCGACCTGTATCTCGTTGTATAGCAATGCCATCGGCTACGCACACTCTCTGAAAATGTCGGTGCGCCTATCGCCCGGATTTTACAACACGGCGACCTGCGGCGACGCTGGATGCCCGGCCCGCGGCATCGGACCAGCCATCTTTACATGCGGCGGTAGTTGTGGCTCGAACGACTTAACGCCTGGAGGTTCGTACACGGGCGCCCCGAACGTGTATTGTGTTCAGATTTCGACTCCGTCAAGTACGTTCACATTTGGGGCGAACAGCACGGGCACCGACTGCTCGACCGGGGGCACAAAGCCCGTTAGCACCTCCGCGACTCTGCTCGTCAATGGGCTAACCGTCAAGTTTGGAAGTACGACTGGCCACAATACCGGTGACAAATGGACCATGACCGCCGCGCAAAACGGTCTAGTGAGCGCCTGCCCTGTTCCCTCACACTCGGGCGGCGGCGGCGCAGGGTTCAATCAGGGTACCGCAGGTGGATACCAAAGCGGCGTTGCAGATTGGTATTATTGCCTTACCACGTCGATAGCTGGCCTTGGCAACAGTGTAACAGGCGCCCTGCTCGGTCTTCTAATTTCAGGGGACTGGTTCGTGCCGATTCATGAGCCAACTACGCAAGCGGAGACATGGGGCGAGGGTATCCAGCCGAGCGCGTGTGCCACGGGAACTCAGAGCGCACCGTCGCCGCCCATCTTGTGCAACGGCAACACAGGCGGCACACCACCGGGTCCGCTTGGAAACACTTGTCCGCAAGATTGGGTGACCAATTTCTGGACGCCATTCAGCACCAACATCACGATACCCGCGGGTGTAACGGTTGGGGCAACCCTGGATTATTCTCCGGAGATGGACACTCCGCAGCAGACATCGGGAATAAATCAGACCTACGCAGCGTACTTCAGTTCAAATTTTCCCCATCACGTCTATATGGGCATGGACCTCTATAATTGGACGCCAAGCTACACTGCCGTCACGTCCTGCCCAGGAGCTTGCAGCCCCACCAACGGTACCTACCCATACACCATAAACCAGTTCAAAACTACGAGCTCGGACAACGGCGGCCACGATGGCGTCTTCGTGCAGGAGTTTGGGCCGATGAATTGGGTAATCACCAACAGTATAATGGGCCAATCTGCGCCTAACACACAAAGTTGCGCCATCATCGGCCTGCAGTCGTGCTCTTGGTCGGCGCTTGATCAGAATTTTTACGCTGGGATGCTGACCTATCTCGCGAGCTATGGCACCGAGTCAGCCGGCCAGTTCGGAAGCGACACCCTGGCGGCGTGCGCTGCCGTCTTCCCTGACAATGGGTTAAATTTCACCGTGATCGCCACCGCGACTGGGGCTATGGCGAACCAGCAGTATAGCTCGGACAGCCAACGGCTCGCCTCCATTGTGGCTGCCTGGGCCAGGAGCGCCATCTCCGGCGGTACCGTAAGCGGCTCCACAATTCACTGAGGAAAGGCAGAAAGATCCTCATTTGGAAGTGAATGTCATGAACGCGGATGACGCAACGGTCGCACAGCACAGTCGCGCGATGGCACGCACGTATGAAGAGCAGAGCCAAACCGTTGCGGAACGCGCTCGCCAGTTTATCTCTCGTGCCGGACAGCCGTAAGGCCTACTCCTATTGCCGAAATTGGGCGGATGACAGATAGGCCGAAAGATTTTCTTAGCTGAATCTCATGGTGGCCTACGGCGCCGGCCTGCGCGTCTGCGTCCGAATACTTTCAATTGATTTCCACAAACGATCATCTCTTTGAAAACACTAGCGTTGTGAGCGACTGCCCGTCGGCGGACCCACCTACCACAAGCGGAATTACCGCTACTTTGTAAACAGTTGTAACGATTCGCCCACTCCGATCACTATTTTAAAGAAAGGGAAACACCGATTGGATTTGGGCCATACCGGATGCTTTGGGAACACACGGACGGATCGAATCCAGACGAACGACGAACGGCGGGCGGTATCCCTTTTTGCCGAATTTCGCCGCCTTGGTAATTTGAGGTTACTAAAACTACGACGCGGAGGACTGCTTTGGGAAAGACTACTCGCTCTGTATTGTCTTCGGTGGTGTGTGTATGTTTTTTGGGAGATTATGTCGTCCCACCCGCATGCGCTCAGCCGACAGATTTGCTGACCACGGTAAAGCAAACCATTGGCTCTCTAAGTCCTGTAGCCGTAGGGCTTCAGAGCCTTGTTGATGATGCCATAGCTAAAGGGAACCAGGCTCTTGCAGACCGGCTTAGCCAACTGCAGGCCATTATCAACGGCGCGCTGTTCTCGCTCCAGACAATGATCAACTACGGTATCGATAAGCTCGATACCTCCATGCAATCGCAGCTGAGAGTATTGAATGCCAATGCTCAGCAACTGGTCGCGAAGTTTAGCGTTTTATCGCGTAGCACTCTGGAACAAGCGCAATCCTATTTGCAAGACGACTTAGACAAGCTTCAGAGCACCTTTGGCAACAGTATTGCACAGATCAACTTTCTTAACACAACGCCCATCTTGAATGTTCCCAAAGATGGGTTCTCTCTTATACAAGGAAAGGATTCCGTCACGTACATGTACATAACTGGCGTAGGCATGACGAAGGCGGACACCACGCCCGATGTCAAGCTTCTCCGTGACAAACAAGTAATTGCCGGCGTGCCGGTTAAATCGCAGAGCATGCCTTTGCTAAAGATATCCATCCCCAGCAAAGCGATCAGCCAGCCAAGCGCCGACTACTCCCTCTCGTTTAGGTTTTGTACCGGAATAAACTTGATAGGCATCAAGCAGTACACCGATCAGGAATTTCCGCTGCGTGTCTGCAAACTGCCACGATTCACGATTACGACAAAGCTCTGGAGCGAGGGACAAGACTGGCGGACGGAAATACGCAACCTAAACCAAGGCAGTCTCGCCGGCGGCATCGTTTATGGTGTTCAGTGTCCGCGCGGCAACGGAAAAGCCGGTCCACTTGTCATCACTGCTCAGGCGTTCCCAGGTTGGGAGCTATATGACCCAGGGTGGGGACGTCTGATCAATTGCATTAGAAACTCGGCTAACGGCTATACAGACATGGGGTACCAGGGACCAAGTTCTTGCTGGATATATGTTGATGGCAGAGACGGGGACGCTCACTTAAATGTCACAGTACAAATAGCGGAACGACAGCGAATAACCAAAACGGAGTGCGCAGCCCCGTTCGTAGACCGGCGGGAGTTGCACGGCACGATTGCGTCATCATTCGAATTCTCCCGTGCCCAGCTCAATGGCACATGCGATACGGGATTGGTGCTCAAGGCAATCGTTACGTCAAGCGAGGGCGATGCGATAAGCGATCTGACCGGCATTCTTGCAGACGGCCAAGTGGCTGTCAGCATCGGAGACGGCATCGTCACTCTCAAATCGACACCTCACTGCCGTGAACAGCCATATGGCAACGTTGTTGTTCTCCCTCATTGAGGCGGTAGTCATTCTGTATCGCACAGCGTTTTGGGACAAGTTGAACGTAAAGTGTATAACGACTCATCTTGACGCAATCGTCGGATGAACTCGCGGGCCGTGTTGGTGCCAGTGATCTCCGCGGGCGGTAACGGCCTAGAGGTCGGTGCCGTTCGTGATGCTGAATCATCTGGTCAAAGGGCGTGATGAAACGCAACGTCGGACATCCAGGACCTTCGTCCCGATCAATTCCCCGCCGGGATGGCAGGTCTGGCGACTGGTGACAGAGGCATCCAAATTTTCCACATGCACGGTTCAGTCAAGCCTCCGTTTTCTGAAGCCTCAGGTCTTAGCGTGGCCCGCAGAACACCGCTCTGGTGGGAAGTCACGGCGCAAGTGGGCTGCTGTTTGGCCCCCTACGGCAAAACAAGTTCACCCCTATGTGGTTTTTCCACGCACTCTCCACAGGAGCTTCGGTCTGCAAAATGTGCTATACTGTTGACAACACGGAATTTAAAACCTGTGGATATCGTCACCTAAAATCTTTCAAGCCCTCCCCTCAGGAATCCCGTTTGGTTTATCCTCAATAGAAATACCATGGCAACTACACCGGACACGTATCGCTCAGTCGGCGTCGACACCCAGAACGAAGAACTGGGGCTTAAACTTTTGACCGATCAAATCAAACGCACATGGCCAAGCAAAGGCATCGGCGCGGTGAAGCTGGATATCGGGCGCTTCGCCAACGTGATTGATCTTGGGGCAGGAATGGGCCTCGCGATATCGGCGGACGGCGTGGGTTCAAAGGTCATCATCGCCCAAATGATGGAGAACTACAGTACGGTGGGGATAGACTGCATCGCAATGAATGTCAATGACATTCTCTGCGTCGGCGCGACGCCGCTTTCCATGGTCGATTATATTGCCATCGAGCAAGCGCAACCGCGCGTGCTCGCGGAAATCGCCAAGGGGCTGAGTGAAGGCGCGCTCCTGGCGAACATCTCCATTCCCGGCGGCGAGATCGCCCAGCTCGCGGACGTGCTGAGACCTCACACACCGGGAATCGCGTTCGATTTGGCAGGCATGGCGGTGGGAACGGTGCCGCTCGACCGCATTTTAGTGGGTCGGGATATCCGGCCAGGCGACGCAATCGTCGGAATTGCCAGCAATGGCATTCATAGTAATGGCCTAACGCTGGCAAGGAAGGTTTTGCTAGAGACAGGTGGACTCGACCTCCATTCGGCTCCCGGCGGCCTGGACCGTCCCCTCGGCGACGAACTGTTGAGGCCTACGCACATCTATGTGCGAGAAGCCGTCGAACTGCTGGGACGAGGCGTTCCCGTCCGAGCCTTCGTGCACATAACGAGCGACGGTTTCCTAAACATTCCCCGTGTCGAAGCGGACGGCGTGGGCTTCGTCATCGACAGCCTTCTTCCAATTCCGCCGATTTTCTCTTTGATCCAGGACTGCGGCGGCATCACCGCTGAAGAGATGTTCCTCGTTTACAACATGGGTGTTGGCTTCTGCGTCATCGTCGATCCGTCAGGTGTTGACGCCGTGCTCTCCGTCGTCGGCCGTCATGGAAAGCGGGCTTCCGTCATCGGGCATGTCGTTGAGGATTCCGAGCGTGCCGTGCACCTGCCACAGAAACGACTCAAGGGCGTTGGTAAGGAATTTCGCGCGTTTTGACGAACCGTGGCTGACCAAAGTGCTTCAAGGTCTGCGGGCCGAAATCGACGAACTCAAACGAGAGTCGGCTTACTGCGATCACTGGCGGGCGTGGTACCAACGTACGTGCGGGTTTCTTCGGGATACGTATGGCCCGGACTCGCCGCAATTAGCAGGTTTCCTCGAAATCCGTTTTGAGCTTGACGGTCCGGCCCAAGCGGCCCAACGAAGGATCGAAGAATTCGTGCCCTCGCTATCCCCCCTAGAGATCTCCACCGGCCACTACTATATCGAGAGCCTCAGCGAGGCCGACGAATATCTGCTGTCGCTGATGGTGCCGTGATAAAGCTCGTCCGGGTCAAACGTTGGCCAGAGGCATTGAACCTAGCGTCTCTGGACAGGAAGTGAAGGGGCTTTCAAAAAAGGAATTCATTGTGATGTCCTAAGGATTTAGTATTGAGTGTAGACGATTTTGTGGCTGCGAGAACACCAAGCGCCCACAAGGTTCAAGAGGTCTCTACGAGGTTCAAACAACTCGCGTGAAATCAATAACTTGGAAGTGGCACATTTCGCGGAACTTGCTCAGAATAGCTCGTTCAGGTTCGGGATCAGGGGGTTTACCAGGAGGTCGGCAGCCGGAAGTTCTTTAGAATCAAGACGCCTTCTGAGCAGCGTGTTGAGCCTTGTGGGTTCTGCGCATACGGAATTATCTACAACGGGTAGCCGGGCCACAGAGCGCTCCCATCTGTCTGAAAACAGAGCAGCAATCGAGGTCGCTGTACGGGAGGCCCTCTGGGTTTGCACCAGGAGCGCGGCAAATGCGTTTGGCGAACCGACTTAAATGGTGCAGGTCGGAGTCCGAATTTGGCGGGTAGTTAAGCAAGCGGGCGACCTGTAACGCTTCGGGTCGATCTTTCGCTATATTAAACGCGGGGAAACGCCGTTGGCGAGTTGGCCCGTTCCAATATGCCGGTTTTGACGTTTTATAACAAGCCGAAGGTCGCGTTTGGAGAGGCAAAGCCCCCTCGCAGCCCAAAAAAACTGTCTCTGCGGCCTCAAAATGTGGGGAATGGAGGTATACTAAACCGGCAACCCAAAATCGAAAACCGCACTTTATACTGTCGAGCGCCTTCTGATACGGTTTGCTTGCGGCTAGTAGTGCAGGGGTAGTTCTATGAACGCATCCGACAGCGTAGGACTTCGGCCCTTGATGGAGCGAACCGAGGGCACGCGCGACATCGCGGTCGGCGTCATAGATGGGCCCGTGTGGCTGGATCACCCTGCCTTTACAGGCCGGCGCATTTACGAGATCGGGGGAAGTCCGCCATCCACGTGCCGCAACTTAGGCAGCTTGGCCTGCACTCACGGTACATTAGTGGCAGGAATGCTGGCCGCGAAGCGCGGCTCTGGCGCGCCTGCCATCTGCCCTGGTTGCACGTTCATTCTGCGCCCCATCTTCCCTGAGAATACGGAGGGTAACGATCCCATGCCTATCGCTACGTCGGCGGATCTCGGGACCGCAATCAGCGAATGTGTCGCCGCAGGCACCAATGTAATCAACTTGAGCGCGTCGCTAGCTCAGCCATCATCGCGAGGCGATCAGCAGTTGGAGGAGGCTCTAGATTATGCTGCTCAACACGGCGTGCTGGTGGTGGCGGCGGCTGGAAATGAGGGCACAGTGGGCAGTTCCGCCATTACCCGTCATCCCTGGGTGATCCCGGTGATCAGTTGCGATCTTCAAGGAAAGCCCACGGAGCAATCAAACCTCGGGAGATCTATAGGCAGGCGCGGACTAGCCGCGCCGGGTGAAAACATTACGAGTATTGGATCAGACGGCAAATCGGGCACATTTTACGGGACGAGTGCGGCTGCGCCGTTCGTAACAGGAACAATTGCCCTGCTCTGGTCCGAGTTTCCCACCGCAACAGCCGCCCAGATCAAGCTAGCAGTGACGCGAACGGCCGGGCGTGTGCGGAGAACGGTCACTCCGCCCTTGCTGAACGCTTGGGCTGCGTACTTAGCCATGAGCCGTAACTAGCGGAGAGATCGCAGCGTGAACAAAGATCAGAGTGAAGCAGAAACGCCTAGAGCCGAACGGCAGTCCCATCGAGTGCGGCTCCCGGGATTCCTGATAGAAGAGGAGATCGGCCTTGGGGATCTGATCAAGAAGACGACATATGCTATCGGCATCAAGCCGTGCAGCGGGTGTGAGAGGCGCGCTGAGGCACTCAACCGCTGGATGCGCATAACCCGATGATTGCAGCAGTTGAAACGGGTTCTGAAGGAGGACCACGATGGAGCACTCTCAAAATCAGGTTCAAGTAGTAGATCTCGGTGCTGCGCCGGGGGAATCGGTCGCGGGAATTACATCCCCCGTCGATCCGGACGTAGTTGTATCACAAGCGTGTCCAAATTGCGGAGCTACGCCGGCAGCGTCTACGCTAAGGCCAACGCCTAACCAACAAACACAGCATTCGCAATCCTGGGTCTACGCGATCGGCAGGATCGAGTCGCGTTTCCCAAGAATATCTGTGGAAAAGGAACTCGCCCAAGCCACGGGCAGAGCTGACACCAAGGGCCTTACCGACCGCCAGGCGCTGCAATCCGTGCTTTCCAAGCCGGAAAATCGCTACCTAGCACGGCAGCTCTGCTGGGTCATGACCATCCAGGGGCAGGAGACGTACCTCCTGGTGCCCCGCGACCCCGCGGATATCAGTCTGCTCGTGGAAGCGCTGCGCCCTAACCCCACACCGTCGGACCTCGATGTCGTCATCGGGATGATGGGGCCGATCGCTCCGCCGGAGATGTGCAATGGCCTGACGGTTCCCGTCGTGGTCTTCGATCAGATTTACTCCTTTGATCGCAATGCGCTGATCAAGGCGATTCCGAAGCCCGAGAAGAGTTCCATGAAAGAGTTTGGGCCCGCGGCAGAGGAGGTGTTCGACCGAATCATCCAAATGGCTGATAACGCGGGGACCGCCTTTGGTGATCGGGCGCTGAACTACCTCGCCGTCCGCTACCAAGCCATCTATGCCAAGGCTGCCGAATACTTCGAGCAAAACTGTTCGCTCAGCGGCGTCGCCGTCCGGCGATCCCAACTGAGCGGCCCTCGCACTTCGCTCGACGTGATCTTCTCGTACACTCACCGCAGCACGGATGTGGTGGACAAGTGGTCTGTGCGCGTAGACGTGACGGATGAGTTCCCGTTCCTGGTCACCAAGCTATCGCCATATTATGACAGGTAGGATATTTTGCTGGCGGGCCGGCTCGATGTCGTGTCACAGTCGAACTTGCCCCGAGCGCTTGAATGCCCTTAGGAGTGAAAATGCTTCCGGGATTCTCCGCAAGTTCCTCGCTTTACCGAACCGGGCAGGTGTATCGAGTATACGGTGGCTCAGCCGCCGTCGACGCTGGCCCAACAGCAGCAATGGACCTGCCGGCTGAGCCCTCAGATGTTCTGCCAGCGCACTGTCATCCTGATTCGTCGGGTCACGTGATTTACCCAGCAGCCCAAGCCCCAGGATGCGATTTTAGCTTCCCCTGCGGGAGTGCGGGAGCGCAACCCACCGCTGGTTGGCCGTTCTACAGATCTGTGGTGAATTACGCTAGCGCACCGGTTTCTGCGGCGGGCACAGAGGGCGGATTGGTGCGGCCATCGCTATGCTATTACGAGGAAGGGTTGGAATGTTGCGTGGGGACCGATGGCATCACGGTATGCACACCACCCATTCCTCAATGCCCCCTCGGCCAAGTGTGGTGCCCAGAGAGTGCAAAATGCCGGAGCCTGGACACCAACTTCGACTGCGGTCGGTGCGGCAACGCTTGCGCGAAGGGGTATGCTTGCTATTGTGGCGAATGCCAGCCGTTGCTCGCCTCGGGCTGTCCGGCGGGCTACTCGATGTGCAATGGGACGTGTTGCGGGGGCACCTGCGTGGACGGGGAGTGCCGGTGCGGCGCAGGGCCAGCCCCCAAACCGTGCGGCAACTGCGGCACTCTAGACGCTACGTGTAATGCCGGCGTGTGGTGTTATCCACCCTTAACCAGCTGCTCCGGCCAGGGCGTTTGTCAACCAGGCACAACGATTAGGTGCGGGACCGGTCTGTACGAGACATGCTCTTCCAACTGCCAGTGGGGTGCGTGCTATTGTTCTCCGGGCACGACAATGTCGTGCGGCCTGGGTACGCAAACCTGCACTTCTCAAGGCCAGTGGGGACCGTGCTATTGTCCCTCGCCTTACACGATGTGCCCCGCGACCGGGACCTGCGTGGACTTAAGCAGCGATACGACCAACTGCGGCGGTTGCGGCAACGCTTGCTCGAGTGGAACATGCTGTGGCAATCTGCAAGCTCAGACCGGTGCCTGCTGCCCAAGCGAAGCATGCTGTCTTGGCACCTGCTGCCCCGACAGTCAATCGTGTTGTGGAGACAGCTGCACCGACGTGAGTAACGACCCATTTAACTGCGGAAGTTGCAACATGGCTTGCTCGACCGCAGAAACATGCCAAGACGGATCCTGTGTGTGCCCAATTGTCCCCCCGCCCTGTAGCTGTCCGCCGTGGGCTGGGTTTTTGCTCGGGAACTACGTGTGCCACGGACTTACGAATGGACTTACCAGTAATAATAATTACAGATTAGTGGCGGGAGGTCAGTACATCCAAGGTCTCGTTGTGACAGTGCAGGTTTCTTCGGAGCCAGGTTCTGATGTGATATCGGATAACGGGTTCTCCGTCCAGCTAAATGCTGTAGGTCCGGGCCCTTCGACAACCCAGCAGTACATTTTTAACGTTAGCGGTACTTCGATTCAGGCCACGATCAACAATTGGATGAACGACTCCACGCAGATCGTCAACAACTCTTACTACCTCTGTTCTACGCCCATCAATAATGGAATCCCAGCCGGATGGTCCCTAACGATCGAGCTACAGTACGACAACGACATCGTTACTGGGGCAAAGTACTATGCGCGTGACAATTCTGGTAACCTCCGCGGGTACGACTACCTCGCCGTCGATAATGTAGGTTGCAACACTGAGGATGTGTGTATCGGATTCCAGCCGGGCGACGCGTCCCCGATAACCGAATTTACCGTGGACATAGTGGGGCTAACAAACGGTCAAGGGACAAACTTTTCCTCTGGGGCCGGAAACATCACGTATAATGTAACGAGCGGGCAAACAATAAGCCCTATCCCTAACCCTAGCTCTTGCATTGGCTTTTGCGGTGCAATTACAGTAGAGCATTCGAATTCCAACTACGGGACGGTTAGCGCCTGTCCCGCGCAATCTCTGAACCAATCATTCTCGATTACGCCCATGACGTGCACGCAACAGAACGGATCCTGCACGGGCGTTGGCGGTGCGCCTGAGACGCTCACGGTGTTCGGAGTCCCTCAGACCTGTCATTCCAATTGGGTGTGGGGGCAGTGGCCATGGATCATCGCCTGCAGCGATGGGACGACAGTCGAAAACTGTGGCTGCGGCGTACCGTGCTATTGGTAAATTCCGTGACGTGTGCTTTCTCAACGAGGCTTGCGAAATGGCGATACCTAGCGTGAATGCAGCCTATACCGTTCTGCCACGATATATTGCACTACGGGCCTTTCTTTGCGGAGGGAACCCTGGATAATCTATCATCTCATTGAAAACAAATGGCTTGTAAGCGCTTGCTTTTGGGAGGCTTGGCGAAAAACGCTGCGTTGTGGTTTCGGGTGTCATGGGTTCACGAGAGGGTTCATGTACGCCCCAGGGTCGTACTTGTCGGGCGGTTCTGGCACATTTCTACAGCGCCATGCTGGGCGCGAAAGGCGATCACCTAAAAGGACAGCTTCGGACTGGAACATCGAAGGAGTTAAAAGAAGGCGATTCGATCATAGGGCACCGTTCAATGCGCGAAGCGAAAATCGGACTGAAGTCCTGAATGTTGAGAGTAGAGTGTAGATGATTTTGTGGCAGTGACAGCACCAAGGTCCCAAACGGCGCAATCGCGTTCTACAAGCAATGCGTAACTCGCATAGGATGAATGCGTTGCAAGCGCCTGATTCTTGGGCATTTCGCTAACAGCCCCTGATCAGGTTCGGGA
>Ga0187855_10000205_pt1 | contig 53564 bp, 54 predicted proteins | sample June2016WEW_8_10_2_FD_132969 | JGI IMG/M metagenome (GOLD analysis project Ga0187855, IMG submission 132969) | Peatland microbial communities from SPRUCE experiment site at the Marcell Experimental Forest, Minnesota, USA - June2016WEW_8_10 | ecosystem: Environmental > Terrestrial > Soil >... | reverse complement strand
TGACACTGCTGCTGAAGCTGGAAACCGATATCGAAATTATCGGGGTTGCCGCCAACGGGGCGGAAGCAATCGAAATGGCCGCGCATAATCAGCCGGATCTGGTGCTGATGGATTTGAAAATGCCCGTAATGAACGGCGTTGATGCCACCCGGGAAATCAAAGCAAAGTTCCCGGCGGTAAAAGTCCTGGTATTAACCACTTACGGCACAGATGACTGGGTGTTTGACGCCGTCCGCGCCGGAGCATCCGGGTATTTACTCAAAGATGCGCCGCGTGAAGAGGTCCTTAAAGCGGTCCGGGGCACAGTCGCCGGTAATAATTATCTTGACCCGGCGGTTGCGGGGAAAATCATGGGGGAGATTTCCGGCAATAAAAAGAAACCGTCCAGTTTGATTACCGGCAAATTGACGCCGCGCGAAATCGAAGTGCTGCAGCTGCTGGCGAAAGGGTTGAGCAACGAAGATATTTCTAAAAAGTTGTTTCTTTCCGAGGGCACTGTGCGGAATCATGTCAGTTCGATTGTGGATAAGCTCGGCGTCTCCGACCGTACGCAGGTTGCCATTCTCGCCATTCAACATGGACTGGGGGAAATGTAAGATTGAACTCAGCCTTTTGAATTATTCCCACACCATTTCCTGCGGTTCCGGCTACTCCATATTTTAACGAAAAACGTTACATCCGGCGCGCGGCGCGCAGCACGCCGTATATCGCCGCGCCGAAAAACGGACGGCCGGGATAAATCGCGTCGTAACGGCAGACCTCGTGGCAGCACATGCAGCGGATGCACAGTTTAGCATCGATAACCGAGGTTTTTCCGGCCATCCGGGCGGCGCCGGCAGGGCAGGCTTTGACGCATTTGCCGCAGGCGGTACAGTTTTTCTTTTTCACCCGCGGCCGCGGCGATATTTGCTCCAGGATATATTTCACCGGCCCGCGCGGCGCGCGGTTTATCGCCGTGCGGGCGAATGTCGCGGGCAGCTTGAAATCTTTGGTCACTAAATCTTCAAATTTTTCACCGATTACATCAATGCTGCTAAGTTGGCTGATACCCAAACCTCTTTCGCCCGCATAGCGAGTGGTCAATATATCCACGGGCTGCAACCCGATGATTCCGCCGCAGACGGCGTCCAGCGCCACCGCATCGCGGCTGGCCAGAATTAACCCCAGGTCCTTCATTTTCCCCGAGCCGGGGCCTTCCCCTTCCATTGCCATGATGGCGTCGATAATCGTCAATTGCGGCTTTGCCATTGCATAGATATCCACCAGCATCCGGCAAAAATCCTCCGACCGCAAATACCGGCCGTGGAACTTACGCCGCAAACCGGCAGGGATGATGCCGTACATATTTTTGATGCCGCCGGTAAAAACGGTCAGCGAGTGGGTTTTAAACTTGGGCAGGTTGATGATAACATCCGCCTCCCGGACTATTTTCGAGATATACAGGTTTTTCAGGATTTTACCGCCGCACGGCTGCTCGATGAAGCCGCCTTCCCGCAGGTTGACCAGTTTCACTCCCTGCCTCGCGCACATCGCCCTGTATGCGGAGACGGCAAAACCGTTCCCCTCCCATTCTTCAATATCATCGCTCACGGTAATATCCGCGCTGATTTCTTTGAGCAATGCGATGACCGCTTCAGTAAAAACCGGGTGCGTCACAATGCCTCTTTCGGGCGGAGACGGCGGCGAAAGGTGATTGATTTTGATAAAAACTTTGCTGCTCGGCTGCACAATCGTGTCCAGGCCGCCGATTAATTCCAGGCCCTTTCTCACAGCGGGAATTAGCTCCTCCAGGTTGTAATTGTGTGCTTTCACCGCCGCAACCGGCAAACGTTCTGGGTTAAGCCTTTCTGCGGACAATCTTTTCATCCTTATGTGCGACAAAAGTCGTATCTCTAATCTGCCATCTATTATATGCTAAAGCTAATGAATGGAGGTAGATGAAAATGCCGATTTACGAATACGAATGTCAGCAATGCGGCAGAAAATTTGAATATTTCCTGCGTTCCGGCGGGGACGAGAACAAAGTAAAGTGCCCGAAATGCGGCGAGGATAATCCGAAACGGGTTGTTTCGTCTTTTAACAGCAAGTCCGCTGATGGTTCCTGTGGTACACACCGCTACGGCTGAGGATAAATATAAGGCCGTTGGCCTTATCAAATCAGGATAAAATCAAGCTCAGCGAGCCCGGCCAGATGTTCAACATTAAATGCCTTCCCCGGTGTTGTCAACGGCAATTACTTGACGCCGGATTTGAAATACTGAATAATAACAATTGAAGTTTCCGGTCAATGCGGGAGCGGCAGGGAAGAGGATGGGCAGACTGGCCGGATTTCGGGGTAAAGAAACTGTATAAAATACTCGTCGCCAAAACGCTGGTTCCCAATATCCATCTGTTCAAATTCGATGCGCCGCGTATCGCGCATAAAGCCAAAGCCGGGCAGTTCGTGGTTCTCACCAAGGATGAAAAAGGGGAGCGTATTCCCCTGACCATCGCCGACAGCGATGCCCGGGCCGGCACTGTTACCATCGTTTTTATGGAAGTCGGCAAGACCACCCGCGAGTTGGGCCTGCTGCAGACCGGCGATTCGATTATGAGCCTGACCGGACCGCTCGGTTTACCGACCCACATTGAAAACTACGGCACGGTGGTTTGTGTCGCCGGCGGTTTTGCCGTGGCGCCGGTAATGCCGATTGCCCGGGCGATGAAACAGGCGGGAAACAAGGTTATTTCCATCCTCGGCGCGCGCAACAGAGAACTGATTTTCTGGGAAGAAGAACTGCGCAGCGTCAGCGATAAATTAATCGTAACTACGGATGACGGCACTTATGGCCGCAAAGGCCTGGTCACCGAACCATTGAAAGAAATTTTGGAAAGCGTCGAGAAAATCGGCTTGGTTGTGGCCATCGGGCCGAGCATCATGATGAAATTCTGCGCCAAAACCACGCAGCCTTTCGGTGTGAAGACAATCGTCAGCCTGAACCCGGTGATGGTGGACGGCACCGGCATGTGCGGGTGCTGCCGCGTCGTGGTCGGCGGACAAACTAAATTTGCCTGCGTCGACGGCCCGGATTTCGATGCTCACCAGGTGGACTGGGATTTGCTGGCTGCAAGGCAGCGCACTTACCTTGAAGAAGAAAAACAGGCATTGGAAAGTTGGCAGTGCCGCTGCGGCAAACATTCCTAGTTTGAAACATGGAGGATTACCATCGCTAAATTGAATCTCAACCGGGTCCAGATGCCGCGGCAGGAAGCGGCGGCGCGCGCGAAAAATTTCAAAGAAGTGGCGCTCGGCTATACCCCGGCGATGGCCGCCGAAGAAGCCGGCCGCTGCATCCAATGTCCCAAACGCCCCTGTGTGGCGGGCTGCCCGGTCAATATCGATATTCCGGAATTTATCAAGGCGGTGCGGGAAGGCAAAATGGCCGAAGCCGTCACCGTTTTAAAAAGTAAAAATGCGCTGCCGGGTATCTGCGGGCGCGTCTGTCCGCAGGAATCACAGTGCGAAGAACAGTGCACCTTACTGAAGCAAAAAGCCCCGGTGGCCATCGGGCGGCTGGAACGCTATGTGGCGGACTGGGAGCGCGAAAATCAAGTGGCGATGCCGCCGGGCGCGCCGTTACCCCCGCCGACCGGCAAGAAAGTCGCGGTGATTGGTTCGGGGCCTTCCGGACTGACCGTAGCCGCCGAACTGGCGAAGAAAGGCCACGCCGTGACCATTTTTGAAGCCCTGCATGTCGGGGGCGGCGTTTTGATGTACGGTATCCCCGAATTCAGACTGCCCAAAGAAATCGTACAGAACGAAATTAATTTTGTGAAATCGCTGGGTGTGGAACTGGCGCTGGACGCGGTCATCGGCAAGTGCGATACCATCGATGAAATACTGGCCGAAGGCTACGATGCCGTTTTTCTCGGCACCGGCGCCGGTCTGCCGATGTTCCTGAATATCCCCGGCGAAAATGCCAACGGGATTTATTCCGCGAACGAATGGCTGACCCGCACCAACCTGATGAAAGCCTATCTCTTCCCGGATTACGATACTCCTTTGAAAGTGGGTAAAAAAGTGGCTGTTATCGGCGGCGGCAATGTCGCCATGGATGCCGCCCGCTGTGCGCTGCGCCTGGGCGCCGAACAGGTCTACATCGTGTATCGGCGTTCGGAAGCGGAATTACCCGCCCGCCGAGAAGAAGTGGAAAACGCGATGGAAGAGGGCATTATTTTCAAATTCCTGACCAACCCCAGCAAATTTCTGGATGACGGTAAAGGCTGGGTCACCGGCATGGAATGCATCCAGATGGAACTGGGCGAACCGGATGCCAGCGGACGGCGCCGTCCCATTGCCAAAAAAGGCAGCGAGTTCGTGATGAATATCGATACGGTAGTCGTAGCTTTAGGCACGACGCCGAATCCGTTAATTGCGGCCACGACCGAGGGTTTAAAAACGACCAGTCACGGCACCGTGGTGGCTGATGAGACCACCGGTAAAACCGTCAAAGACAAGGTCTGGGCCGGCGGCGATATTGTTACCGGTGCGGCGACGGTCATCAGCGCGATGGGGGCGGGTAAGCGCGCCGCCGCGGATATCGACACATATTTAAAAAGTCAATAGATGACAAGTTCTTGAAGAGATGATATTCTAAATTATTAGTCATTTTTGCTGAGCCCGATTTTATCGGTTTGTTGTGACAATTTGACGGATGCGGTAATGTTGAATAGAGAGATGGGAATAAAGTGTTAGTTGTCGCCTGCATCAAACAGGTACCGGATACTACTCAGGTTAAAATCGACCCGAATACGGGCACGCTCATCAGAGAGGGTGTCCCTTTTATCATGAACCCCTTCGATACCCACGCTCTTGAGGAAAGCCTGCGGCTGAAAGACAAATACGGTTTCCATGTTGCCGTGATTTCGATGGGGCCGCCGAATACCGTGGTCACGCTGAAAAAAGCGTTGGCCGTCGGCGCCGACCAGACGGTGCTGCTCAGCGACCGGGCTTTCGGCGGAGCGGATACGTTGGCCACCAGCCGCGTGCTGGCCGAAGCCATCAGCAAACTCAACCAGCAGGAAGAAGTCGCCATTGTCGTTTGCGGCAAGCAGACAATTGACGGCGATACCGCCCAGGTCGGGCCGGGCATCGCCAGCCGCCTGAAATACGCCCAGTTAACGCTGGTCGACCAGATTCAAAACGTCGACCTGAAAGCCAAAAAGGTGACGGTCCGGCGGAAACTGGAAGGCCGGCACGAAATTGTCGAAGCTTCCATGCCGGTAATGATTACCGTCGTCCGGGAAATCAATCATCCGCGTTATCCCACCGTCCCCAAGCGCCTGGCGGCGGAAACGGCCGAAGTCACCGTCTGGGACAACAAAGTCCTGAAACTGGACGAAAACACCATCGGCCTGAAAGGCTCTCCGACACAGGTGCGGCGCATCTTCTCCCCGGAACGTGCTAAAGGCGAAATTATCGGCGACGGCGTGAACAAGCCCGCCGAAACCGCCAACCTGCTGGTGGATAAATTGATCGGTAAAGACATCATTTCATTATGATTTGGAAATAGAGAACGGCGATGGCGGAAGAAGAAAAGAAAAAAGTTAAGCGTCCCCTCGGGCATGCCCGCTTAAAGCCGGGGAAGTGCATCGCCTGCGGCGCACGCTGCCAGAGTGAGTGCAAGGCAGACGCCGTTGAAATGAACGACAGGGGCGAACCTGTCATCGATTTAGCGAAGTGCACCGGCTGCCGCCGCTGCCTGCGGATTTGTCCCGCCGAAGCCATCGAAATCTACTTCACGCCGGAAGAACAGAAAATCCTGGATGAACTGGCCAAACAGAAGGAGCCGGAAAAACCGGCCGCACCCGCTGTTGAACCAATCGATGAGGCGCAGGCTAAACTGGCGGCGAAATTAAAAGAATACAAAGGCGTCTGGGTTTTTGTGGAGCAAAGCGACGGGGTCCCGGCCGAAGTCTCCTGGGAATTACTCGGCGTTGGTGCCGGGCTGGCGAAAACCCGCAATGTGGAACTCTGCACCGTCGTTATCGGCAATAATGTCTCAAATCTGTGTCAGGAATCGTTTGCTTACGGCGCTACCAGGGCCTATTTAATCGATTCCCCGACGTTTACGCATTACCGTACGGAACCTTACCAGAGAGCGGTCGTCTACCTGATTAATAAATACAAACCGGAGATTGTACTGGTGGGCGCGACCGGGCTGGGCCGGGATCTGGCGGGCGCGGTGGCTACCGAACTGGCGACAGGGTTAACCGCCGACTGTACCGGATTGACCATCGACGAAAACGGGCTATTAATGCAAACACGTCCCGCTTTCGGCGGCAATATCATGGCGACGATTAAAACGGAACGCACCCGGCCTCAGATGTCTACTGTCCGGCCGCATGTGATGCCGATGCCGGTCCGGGACAACGCCTGCAAAGGCCAGATTGTCACCGAGTCATTGCCATTGTCGGAAAAAGATATCCTGGTCAAAGTGCTGGAAGTAATCGACGACCGCAAGGGCGCGGGTGACGTGGATATTGCCGGCGCCGATGTGATCGTTTCCGGCGGACGCGGCATGCTGGGCAAAGAAAATTTCAAGATTTTACAGGCGCTGGCCGATGAGCTCGGCGGCGTGGTGGGCGGTTCCCGGGCGACCATCGAGGCCGGCTGGCTGCCGGTAGAGCGCCAGGTGGGACAAACCGGCAAAACCGTCCGTCCGAAGATATATTTCGCCTGCGGTATCAGCGGGGCAATTCAGCACCTCGTCGGGATGCAGGACTCGGACGTAATTATCGCCATCAACCGCGATGCCGGCGCGCCGATTTTCGAAGTGGCGACTTACGGCATTGTCGGCGATCTTTTCCAGGTCGTGCCGTCAATTACCACCCGCATTCGCGAACTGCGTAACGCCAAGCGGAATATACCCGCGGCGGACAATACCGTCTGCGCACCGGAGGATAAGACAAATGGAAGCAGTTAGCGGCGTCTGGGGCTACGTCTTATTCTGGGGCCTGACGGCTTTAGCGGCGGGGATTTTCTTCCAGCGGTTCTGGCAGCTGACCAAACTGGTTTCGCTGGGGCGCGACGCGGACAAGCCGGTCCGCACGATGAAGCAATCAGTCATGGCCATCGTCCATTTTATCATCCAGTCTTGCCAGTTTAAGAATATCCGGAAAAAAGACCGGGCCGGCATCGGACACCTCTTCATGGCCTGGGGATTCCTGTTCTTTATCACTTATTATTTCTTCTTCATCATTATCGCTTCGGGGTTCGGCATCCCGGCGATGGAGCATAACGGCGTTTACGTGGTTTACTGCTGGATTATGGATTTTGTGGCGCCCTTCGTGATTATCGGGGCGGCGTGGGGCCTGATCCGGCGGTTCTTCTTCCATCCCACCCGGTTGCAGGGGCAGCGGACCTGGGAATCTTTGTTGATTTTGATTACGGTGCTGCTGCACCCGATTACACACATTAATAAAATTGCCACACAGATTGCCGGGGGCGTGGCGCCGGCCGGGCAGGGCCTGCCCAATCCGCCGTTGAGCGCCTGGGTGGCCCACCTGTATTCGAACATGAGTTATGCCGATATCACCGCCTGGCACACTTTCTGGTTCTGGGCGCACTGGGCTTTCGTGCTGCTGGTGCTGGCGATTATCGCCTACACCCGTTATTTCCACATGTTTGCGGCGGTAATCAACGATATGATGCGGCCGGAACGGAAAGGCACGCTCAATCCTATCGACCTCAAAGACCAGCGGACATTCGGCGTCGGCCGCGTGGACAATTTCACCCAGCGCCAACTGATGGATACTTACGCCTGCGTAGTCTGCGGCTACTGCCAGGACGCCTGTCCGGCGAATTATACTAAAAAACCATTGAACCCGCGCCTCATTGTGCGGGATGTGAAAGCCAACCTGATGACCAACGGTCCCGCGTTACTGAAAAAACAGGAACCGAAGTTGGACTTAATCGGCGGCGGCAAAGATGGCAGCATCGCCGAAGAAGCGCTCTGGGCCTGCACCACCTGCTATGCCTGCATGGAAGTCTGTCCGGTTTACATCGAACATGTGCCGAAAATTATCGAGATGCGGCGCCACCTGGTGCAGATGGAATCGAAATTCCCGCCGGAACTGCTGAATTTATTTGAAAATATGGAACAGCGCAGCAACCCCTGGGGGATTGCGCCTTCCGACCGCGCCAAATGGGCAGCGGATTTGAATGTGAAACCGTTTGAAGCCGGCAAAACGGAATACCTCTTCTACGTCGGCTGTTTCGGGTCTTTCGATGCTCGTGCCAAACAGGTCACTGTGGCAATCACGAAGATTCTGGACGCGGCCGGTGTTTCCTGGGGAATCCTCGGCAAAGACGAGAAATGCTGCGGCGACAGCCTGCGGCGGCTGGGGAACGAATATGTTTTCGACCGCATGGCCCGCGAAAATATCAAGCAGTTCCAGGATAAAGGCGTGACCAGGATTATCACCGAATGCCCGCACTGCTTCACCACGCTGAAGAACGATTATGCGCAGTACGGCGTCAAGTTTGAAGTCATCCATCACACCGAGTTAATTCAGCAATTGCTCAAAGACGGCAAATTGAAGTTGACCGGCAATGTCGACCTGGGGAAGACGGTCATTCACGATTCGTGCTACCTGGGACGGCATAACAATATTTACGAAGCGCCCCGCGCCGATATTGCGGCGGCTACAGGGAAAGCGCCGGCGGAGATGGAACGCAACCACAAGCGCGGGTTCTGCTGCGGCGCCGGCGGCGGGCGGATGTGGCTGGAGGAAAGCCTTGGTATCAGGATTAATATCGAGCGGACGGAAGAAGCCTTGAAGAGCGACCCCAGGACCATTTGCGTGGCCTGCCCTTACTGCATGACGATGTTCGCCGACGGTTTAAAAGATAAAGGTGCGGACAGCAAGGTCCAGGTGCTCGATGTAGCGGAGATTGTGGCTAGGGCCTTGCCGAAGTAAATTCTAATTTCAAAATCCGAAATTCTAAAAAATTCGAAAATATAATCATCAAAATGGTGCCCTGGGTTACTCCGGACACCATTTCTTTTTTGTACTGGGAATCTTACCCGGCCCCTCGGTGATGGCCGATTTTCGATCATCATTCAACAAAATGGCTGTCTTCGGGAATAGCAGACGACATAATAATAGTTGACAATAATCCGATTCGTTATTATAATTACACCCATATGCATTAGTAATAATTAATGCAATAGAATAGGAGGAAAAATGGCACAACAGAATCCCGACACAAAGAGTTATCCCATCTCCTTTAACGCCGTATATCCCGAGAAAATGTCCAGGTTGACCACTTTCTTCAGACTGCTGCTGGTAATCCCGCAGTACATAGTAATCGGTGTCTTATTATGGGTAAACTGCATCATCACATTTATTGCCTGGCTGGTAATCATCTTCACCGGCAAGTACCCTAAAGGAATATATGATTTTTCCGCCGGAGTTTTAAGATGGTATACACGGGTTTTCGGTTACATATTCCTGCTGACGGACAAATATCCGCCGTTCTCGATGGACCCGTAATTTAACAATAGATAATATCACTGATTTAAAAAAGCACTCTTCCATCTTTCAGCATGATTCCGGAGGGGTGCTTTTGTTTTTTAACAGTGTGGTATCATTTACTTTAGTTGAACTTCGGAGCATCATTGAACACAAATTATCCGGATAAGCTAAAAGTCCTTTATTCCCGGCAGGAAATCGAGGCGGCCGTGACGCGGCTGGCGGCGGAAATCACCCGGGATTACCGGGAACGGAACCCGCTGGTCGTCGGCGTGCTCAAAGGTTGTTTCGTCTTCATGTCCGACCTTGTGCGCCGGCTGGAATTTCCTTTAGAGACGGATTTTGTGCAGTTATCCAGTTACGGCCGCGGCACCGACAGTTCCGGGAAAATTAAAATCGCGCTGGATTTGAAGACGCCGGTAAGTGACCGGGACGTGCTGGTGGTGGAGGATATTGTGGATACCGGGAACAGTCTGGCTTTTTTAACGGAATATCTGCAGCAAAAAAGCAAGCCGGCATCAATAAAATTTTGCTGTCTACTGGATAAGCCGTCGCGGCGGCAGGTGCCGGTGCCGGTGGACTACCGCGGTTTTGTTGTGCCGGATAAATTTGTGGTGGGTTACGGGATGGATTACGCGGAACAATACCGTAACCTGCCGGATATCTGTATGCTGAGCGAATAGCTTTCAGCGGTCAGCTTTGAGTTTCATAATTGGGTCAAAATTATCCCGGATGAGCATCTGTTGATTTGCCCGGCAGAATCACGGTGGCTTTGCCTGATGTCGTGATTTCGCCCTTGCCGTTTTCCAGGCTGACTTTACAATCGACCAGGTGGATCTCGCCATCGATGTATTTTCTGGTGACTTTGCCCCGGCAGTGCCAGGTCTCGCCGTCCTGCGGTTCGCTGATGGATTGCATGTGCCGGGGATAATCCATCGCCCCGTACTGGCAGGAAAATTTCTTTAAAAAGCCCTGATCCCCCATCCAGTCCGTCATCAATTGAATCAGCCACTGTCTTTTCAGCGCGCCGTGGACAATGACCTGTCCCAGTCCGGCAGAGGCGACATAGGCGCTGTCATAATGCAGCGGGTTGAAATCACCCGAGGCCCCCGCCCAGCGGACCAGCATTTGCGTGGTAGCGATTTTGGCCAGCGGCGTAATTTCGGCGCCGACCTCTATATCTTCCCAGTAAAGTTGTTCAGGCATGGACGGCCTCCGGCGGCGGCGAATTCAACGAACGACGGACAAACATCAACTGCTGTTTAGCCACCAGTTCACCGGCCTGGTTGTGATAAACGGTATCGAGGAAGGAGACGATAATACTGCCGCCTTCGCCGGTGCGTTCCCGCAGGTTGCGCACGGTGGTGACGGCTGACAGGATATCGCCGGCGCGTACCGGCAGAAAGAATTCATATTCCATGCCGCCGTCGAGCACCAGGGACAAAGGATAACCGGCTTTTTCAAAGGCGGCTTCCAGTTCCGGCGGGATATCCACGGCCAGGGGACTGTCGCGAACCTGTTTTTGCGGCCAGCCGAAAAAACCGGGCGGCGCGATGATCCCGCCGTATGGCGACTTCCGGGCGTATTCTTCGTCCTGAAACAGCGGATTGGCATCGTCCACCGCCTCGGCAAAGCGGCGGATGGCGCCTTTTTCCACCGCATAATATTGCACCGCACCGCTGGTGCCGATGAGTTTTTTAATTTCTTCCGGTATCATGGTATTTTCTCCGCAGGTATATATCCGTCATTTTACTGGCAGCCGGCACAGACTGTCAAACGGCGGAAGGACAAATCCCAAAAACCAAAATCCAAGCTCCAAATAATGACTAAATAACAAATTTCAAACAAATCCGAAATTCCCGATTGCGTCGAAATCCGCAACGAGGACTAAGAATTGAACAGATACTAACCCCGCCGCCCTGAGATTGCTTCGAATGCTTCGTAATCTCGCAACGACATCACCAACCAAATTCGTGGCGTCAAATAAATCCTAAATACAAATATCGAAACTCCAAACAAATCTGAAATCCGAAACATTGACCAAATTCAAAAACAAGATAAAACATAAAACGCTTGACAAAATACACGTAAACGTGTAATACTGAAGTAAATACACGCTAGCGTGTACGTGTGAACAACCCGTCCGGAGCGGAAATTGGTCGAAGATATTAGCGAAAAGATGGTGACCGTCGCTTGGCAAAACCTGGTGAATCAGGGTTGTAGTTTGAAAACCGAATCCGGTGACGCACTGCAGGTCATTTACCCGGGTAAAACCAGCGACCTGCCGGGCTCGGATTTTCAGGGCGCGGTCATCCGTGTCAAACGGCAGACATTCCGGGGCAACATCGAGCTGCACGTCAACGCCTCGGATTGGCACAAACACGAACACGACCGCAACCCGGCCTACAACGGCGTGGTTTTGCACGTGGCCTGGCGGCGGGATTGCGGTAATGTTATCGCCTTGGAAAACGGTACTGTCATCCCGTCGGTGACGCTGGAAAATTATCCGCCGGACGAAACGGCGCGGCCACAACTGCGGCAGCTGCCTTGCGCCGGGATGGCCGTAAATTCGCCGGAAAAACTGCAGCGTATTTTGGCGGCCGCCGGTGCCGGCCGTTTTCAGGAAAAGGCCGGCCAATTTCAAAAGCTGCTGCCGCTGCAGCCGGCCGGGCAGGTGCTTTATGCCGGCATCATGACGGCACTGGGTTATGCCCGTAACCAGGTGCCATTTCAGGCGCTGGCGGAAAGCATCCCGCTCGCAGATTTGGAAAATGCTGCGAGTTCAACCTGCCGGGACGCTTTGCTGCTGGGCACTGCCGGCCTGCTGCCTTCACAGCGGCCGGAATGCGAATATGCCCCGTTTGAGGATTACGCTTACGTCAACGAATTGGAACAAGTCTGGGAAAGCTTGCATCGGGTAGAAATGATGGATTACCGCGCCTGGCAGTTTTTCCGGGTGCGGCCGGCCAACTCGCCGCTGCGCCGGATGGTGGGGATGAGCCGGCTGGTAGCGCGTTACCGGGCAAACGGCTTGCTCCAGGGAATGATGGCAATGGTGGACGATACCCCAGTCGAAAAGGGCAATCGTTTGCTGGCGGACGGCATAATAGCCGAAGACGATGGTTACTGGGCCAAACGTTATGATTTCGGTAAGGGTTATCCGGGTTTGAGCCCCTGGCTGATCGGGCAGACCCGGGCAGATGACATCGCGATTAACGTCCTGCTGCCTTTCGCGGCTGCCTGGAGTCAAATAAAACGCGAACCGGCACTGGTGGAAAAAGCTTTGGCTTTGTTTGGTTCGTATCCGGTGGTGGAAAGCAATACCGTGGCAAGGCATATGATGGCGCAATTCGGGCTGCGCAGTTCCCAGGTGCATTTCGCCCAGCGGCAGCAGGGCTTACTGCACCTGTATAAAAAATGGTGCACCCAGGGGAGGTGCCGGGAGTGCGCAGCAGCCGAGAAAAAGATTCAATAATCAATAAACAATAATCAAATAAAGTTACAACGTTCAAAAATCAAGATTCAAGAAAACACGAAAAATGAGAATGGCGGAAGAATGGGTGGGTGGGGGCTTACATCATTTAATAACTGAGTATTTCCAGCAGCGGCCGCCTGAAACCTGACGCAGGGTGTAGATACCGGCTTTCTCCGGTATGGAGAAGATAAATTGTAGTTTCGTATCTGATTATTTGATATTGTTTGGGGTTTCGGATTTAGAAATTAGAATTTATCCGGAATTTGCTTGATTATTGAATCTTGAAACTTGATTATTTAAACAGTTGCCAATTTCAGGTTAGGGATGACATCCAGCGCCATATCGCTCACTTGCCCGGCCCGGAACCGGAAATAGCCGCAGGCGGCAATCATCGCCGCGTTGTCCGTGCAGAGGATGAACGGCGGGATAATCACCGGGAACGGCGAGCGGGCGGTCAATGTCTCGCGCAGGGGTTTGTTGGCGGCCACGCCGCCGGCCAGCAGGATTTGACGGACGTTATATTCCTGCGCGACGTCGATCGTTTTGGTCACCAGCACGTCGACGACGGCCGCCTGAAAACTGGCGGCGAAATCGTTTTTGTTTATTTCTTTATTCTCCGTGACCAGCCGCAGCAGCGACGATTTGATGCCGCTGAAGCTGAAATCGTTGGTGCCTTTAATCCATGATTTAGGCAGCGGGACATTGGTTTTGCCGCTTTCGGCGGCTTTCTGGATGACCGGACCGCCCGGATATCCGAGGCCCAGCAGCCGGGCCGCTTTATCGAAGGCTTCACCGGCGGCGTCGTCACGCGTCCGCCCCAGCAGGCTGTAATCGCCGTGGCCTTTCATCAGCACCAGGTCGCTGTGCCCGCCGGAAACAATCAGGCAAATCAGCGGGAATTTGAGCTCGTTGCCGGTCAGCCAGTTGGCGTATATGTGGCCTTCCAGATGGTTGACGCCCACCAGCGGCAGGCTTTGCGCCAGGGCGATGGCTTTGGCGGCATTGACGCCGGTCAGCAGCGAGCCGGCCAGGCCGGGGCCGTTGGTCACGGCGATGGCGCTCAAATCCGGCCATTTCACGTCTGCTTTCAGCATCGCCGCCCGGATAATCGGGATGATGCTCAGCGTGTGCTGCCGGGAAGCGACTTCCGGGACGATACCGCCGTAACGCGCGTGTATTTCCACCTGGGAGGCAATTTCGTTGGAAAGCATCTTGGTGCCGTCTTCCACCACCGCGGCGGCGGTTTCATCGCAGGACGTTTCGATGCCGAGAATTTTCATACGATTTGATTATAACATAAGAGCTGAAATAAGCTGAATTTTTGACACTCCGCCTTGCGGTTGTTATGATGGCATAGGCGAGGTTAATAATTATGTTTCGTTTACGTGTCCGGTTCTGCCGCGGTGAAGAATTAAAATTTATATCCCATCTGGATATTATCCGCCTCTGGCTGCGGGCGATGCGCCGGGCAGGCATTCCGCTGGAATATAGCGAAGGCTTTTCTCCCCATCCCCGGATTTCCCTGGCGGTGCCGCTTTCAGTGGGGGTGACTGCCGACAACGAATTGATGGATATTTCGGTTACTAAAGTCGTTTCGCCGCACTGGTTTGTAGATACCGTAAACCGGCAGCTGCCGGACGGTTTGAAAGTGCTGGAGGCGACGCCCATCGGCGCGAACGTGCCGTCGTTGCAGTCGCAGGTGCGTTATACCCAGTATCAGGTTGAAGTCAAGAGCGATAAAAATGAAGAAGAAATCAAGGGTGACATCGACCGGCTGCTGGCGCTGGAAAGCCTGCCCTGGCACCACGAGCGGGATACCGGCCGTAAAAGTTACGACCTCCGGAATTTAGTTGACGACATCTGGGTGGTGGAAATGAAGGCAGAAGCGTGTGTGCTGGGAATGATTTTACGCTGCGATGAATCCGGTTCCGGCCGGCCCGAGCAGGTAAGTTTGGCACTGGGTTTCCCCGAATACCCGGCCGCCATCGAGCGCACCAAACTGTTATTGGGCTCACACCGGTAGTCTGGCAACGCTTGTTTTAAATTTATTGGTTAATGCTTTTTGTAAACCACCTGGAGATACTTTGGGCGTTAAGGTGCGTAATCTCAGAAAGATAGATTTGAGAGTGTTAACAAATGGCCGGAAAGCCGGATGACAAAAAGTCGTTAGAGCAGCGGGTGCTCGGTTTTATCCGGGAGCATCACCTCACAACTCGCGGGCAGACGCTGATGGTGGCTGTTTCCGGCGGTCAGGACTCGGTTTGCCTGCTGCACGTGCTGCATCGATTGCAGTCGGAACTGAGGATTAAATTGCACGCCGCCCACCTCGACCATCGATTACGCGGCCAGGAATCGACCGGCGACGCCCGCTATGTCGCCCGGCTGGCCAAAAGTCTGGGCATCCCCGTCACAATCGGCAAACATGATGTGCTTGCCTACCAAAAAACACACGGTCTTTCCCTGGAAGAAGCGGCGCGCGAAGTGAGATACCAATTTTTAGCGGAAACCGCCGCGGCCGTCGGCGCCGATGCGGTGGCGGTGGGACACACGCTGGACGACCATGTCGAAACAATCCTTTTACATCTGGTGCGGGGCAGCGGCACGCGGGGATTGCGCGGCTTGCAGCCGCTGATAAAACGGCATGTTGCGGGGAAAGAGCTAATAATCGTGCGTCCGCTGCTGACGGTGCGCCGTGCGGAAACCGGCGAATATTGCCGCCGTTGCCAATTACAGCCGCGGCAGGATGCATCCAATTTGTCAATGGAACCTTTAAGGAACCGCGTCCGGCTGGAGTTACTGCCGCTGCTGCAAAACTACAATTCCGGGATTGTGGAAGCGCTGCAGCGTACGGCGCAAATTGCCGGCGACGATATCGTCCATCTGGAAAAAGAAGCCGCCCGTTACTGGCTGAAAGTCGCCGCGAAACAGGGCGATGTTATCGTACTGGATAAAAAAGCCCTGCTTAAATTACCGGTCGGTACGCAGCGAAACCTGCTGCGGATGGCGGTGGAAAACCTGGTGGGTAACCTGAAAGATATCGAAGCGCGGCATATCGAAGAAATGGTCCGGGCGCTGGACAAACCGGCCGGGAAACAAATTAATTTGCCTTACGGACTGATTTTTACGGTTGATTATGACCGTTATCTGCTGGGAAAAGCAACCGCGGCGCTGAATCCTTTTCCCGTTTTAGCCGGGGAACACCGGCTGAAAACCCCCGGTAAAGCCGTAATTGCGGGCTGGCAGGTTGAAGCCGGAATCATTCCGTCTGCGGCGATAATTAGCGATGATAACCGGTTTACGGCCTGTTTTGATTACGGCCGGATCGACGGCGGATTAACAGTGCGTGCCCGGCGGCGCGGCGATTTTTTCCAGCCTTGCGGGATGCTGGGGACGAAAAAGGTGGCACAATATATGCTGGACGCTAAAATCCCCCATGACTGGCGCGACCGTATCCCGATTGTTACAGATGACGCCGGGATTCTGTGGGTGGTCGGCTGCCGCATCGCCGAACGGGCTAAAGTCACCGGACAGACGAAAAAAGTGCTGCGCCTCAAATTCACGCAGATTTAATTTCCCGGAATACTTGTGCTACCATTGAAATTACTATCGGTTTATCTTTGAACAATGGCAGTGCGGCCGGGAAAAAATCATTGATTCAGCCATCTGTCGGTTAACTGGTGGTGGGGGATAGTATGTCCGGTAAAACCTCAAAGCAATCCGCGATTATTACCGACAGTGTTGCCTGCCTCACCGGTGAGCAGGTGCAAAAATACCGTATCGGTATCGTACCGTTAAATATCGTTTACGACGGCAGGGCTTATAAAGATTGGGTGGATATCACCCCCAAAGCGGCCTACGAATTATTCCTGAAGAATCCCGACGTGTTCAGCACTTCCGCGCCGACCCCGGAGGATTTTTTACGCGCTTACCGTGATGCCGCGCTGCAGTCTAAAAACATTTTATGCATTACCCTGTCCGCCAAACTCAGCACGACCTGTAATACGGCGAAAATCGCCGTTGATTATGCTAAAAAAGAACTGCCCGGTACACATATCGAGGTGATGGATTCCCGGACGGCCACCGCCGCAGAAGGGTTCATCGCACTGGCGGCTGCGGAGGCGGCGGAAGCAGGCAAGAGTTTTGCCGAAGTGGTGGATGCCGCCGCCGGGATGCGGGATAAAGTCATGGCTTTGGTGCTGCTCGATACTATCCGTCATGTTTACCGTTCCGGCCGCGTTCCCCGAATCGCAGCGCAGGTAGGTTCGATTTTAAATCTCCACCCGTTACTCAGCGTCCATAACGGCGTCAATTTTATCGGCGTAGCCCGTAACCGGGATAAAGGGATTGAACTGCTGCTGCGGAAAACAAAAGAGAAAGTCGGCGGCAAGCCGGTACACATGGCGGTTTTGCATGCCTACGCCCAGGAAGCGGCTGAAAAATTAAAGCAGCGGGCGGCGGCGGAATTTGACTGCCGGGAACTCTGGGTCAGCGAATTCAGCCCGATTATGGGTTATGCCTGCGGCACCGGCACGCTGGGTCTGGCTTTCTATACCGAAGGCTGAACAATATAGAGTGACAAGTTATTTAGCCGGCCGTTATCTTCCGCTTTTATCCCGGTTGTTTTTTAGAAAAAGTTTACATAATTGTAACAAATTTTATCTCAAAAAGCCGCCTGAAGATGCTATAATATTTATGTTATGGAAACTATCAGGATGGTTTCCGCCGGCTTTATCACTTCAGTGATTTGCTTAAAAATTGCTTCATCAAAACTGTCCTGCTTTCTCTGCTTAATATCTTCACTATTTAGAAAATAAATGCCCAGCGGGAGGATCGAGGAGAATAATGTTGGAAATAAAAGTTAGAACCGGGGATATCAGCAAAAGCGCAGCGGATGCCATCCTTTTCGGTGTTATTGACGGTGTAAAAAAGCCGACGGGAGAATTGGCGGCGGTGGACAACGCGCTGGGCGGCGTAATATCCCGGTTAATTAAACAGGGTGAAATTAAAGGAAAATCCGGAGAAATCACCGTTATCCATGCTCTGGGCAAAATCCCGGCCGGAAAGGCGGTAATTATTGGTTTAGGGAAAAGCGAAGACCTGACGCCGGATAAAATCCGCATCGCCATGTCCGACGCTTGCCGCACACTGCGGAAAAAAGGTGTGAAATTTATTGAGACGGCGTTAATCGGCACCGGCGTAAATAACATCCCGCCGGAGACGGCGGCGGAGGCCGTCACCGAAGGCGCAATACTGGGTTTATATACTTTCAACCGGCACATCACCAAAAAACCGGAATCCGGTGAAATCGCAGAACTAATCATTAATTGCGGGAATGCTGCGGAAAAAAATGCCGCACAAAAAGGCATCAATCTGGGTAAAATTCTGGCTGCAGCCGCCAATCAGGCGCGGGACATGGTCAATGAACCTTCGAACTTTATGACCCCGACGATGATGGCCGCCGAAGCTAAAAAAACAGCCGAAAAATCCGGCCTTGGGATTGAGGTCCTGGAACGCCGGCAAATGAAAGAACTGGGGATGGGCGGGCTGCTGGGTGTGGCTCAGGGCAGTCAGGAACCGCCCAAGTTCATCGTGCTGAAATATCAGGGCAAAAGCAATAAAACAATTGATATTGCGCTGGTCGGCAAAGGCATCACTTTCGACTCCGGCGGCATTTCGCTGAAGCCCTCAGACCATATGGGCGACATGAAAAGCGATATGGCCGGCGGCGCCTCCGTCATTGCGGCCATGGGGGCCATCGGCCAGCTGAAACCTAAACTGAACGTGTTGGGCATTGTTGCTGCCACCGAGAACCTGCCCAGCGGCACGGCTTTCAAACCGGCGGATATCCTGACGGCGATGAACGGCAAAACCATCGAAATTATCACGACGGATGCCGAGGGACGGCTGATTCTGGCTGACGCGCTTTGTTATGCCAACAAGCAGGGCGCAAAACGGATTGTGGACGTCGCCACTTTGACCGGCGCCTGTCAGATCGCGCTGGGGGATATTACTACCGGGGCTTTCACCAATAATCAGGAGTTGCTGGACGCCGTGATTGCCGCCGGGCAGGAAGTCGGCGATAAAATGTGGCAGCTGCCGACCTTCGAGGAATATAAAGAACTGAATAAGAGCGATGTGGCCGACCTGAAGAATACCGGCGGCCGGTATGCCGGCGCTATCACCGCGGCGCTGTTCGTCGGGGAATTTGCCGGCAAGACGCCGTGGGTGCACCTGGATATCGCCGGTCCGGCGCTGCTGGACAGCGCCAAGGGCTATTATATCAAAGGCGCGACCGGGGTGCCGACGCGGACATTGATTACCCTGGTGCAATCGTTAGCAAAATAACGGGGGAAAGAAAGATGAAAATCAAATGGCTGGGCGTGGCATCTTTTCTGATGACGACCGAAAGCGGTATCCGGATTATTCTCGACCCCTATAAATCCGGCGGTCCGATTAAATCCGCGGAATATACGGGACCGGCGGATATCGTAACTGTCAGCCACGAGCACGGCGACCATAACAATACTGCCGTCATTCAGGGCAATCCGGTGATTGTAAAGAGCGTTAACCCTGTCGATGTCAAAGGAATAAAAATTTACGGTGTGGCTGCCTATCACGATGAAGTCCAGGGGAAAAAACGCGGGCGTAATACTGTTTTTTGTTTCGATATTGATGGCCTCCATTTATGCCATTGCGGTGACCTGGGCCACATGCTCAACGATGAACAGATAAAACAAATCGGGCCGGTGGATATCCTGCTGACACCTGTAGGCGGCCTGTGGGCGATTGATGCCGCCACCGCCTGGGAATTGGCCCAAAAATTACATGCTAAAATTGTTATCCCGATGCATTTCCACGATGAACGCTGCGATTTTCCGGTGGCCGGCGTGGACGAATTTTTAAAGGGCAAGAAAAATGTTCAGCTGGTAAATTCCAGCGAAATTGAATTCAAAAAAGGGAAATTACCGGCCGAAACGCAAATCATAGTGCTCAAACCGGCACTGTAAATAGGTTATAATTAGTTTGGGAGATAATAAGGTTTGATTTTCGAGTCTGAAAAATTTGTATTCCAACCGCCTCCTGCGGTATCTGCGGCGCGGCGGGTGCTGATTAAACCGGATGTCGGTTACGCAGCGCCTTACCCTGTCACGACCAGCCGCCGGCTGATTGCTTCCATTATTGACGGCATCCGGAAGGTCAGCGACGCGGACATCGTAGTGCTGGACGGCGCGCCGAACGGCGAATCCGTGCTGCCTAATTTCCGTACCTTGGGATACGATTTTCCCCGTGTTTTGATGCTGGATGTTAAGGACTGTATCTGGGTGGAAGTGGATAATCCTTTACCCAAGCCGCTGGCTGTCCCGGCATTCTGGATACCTAATGTGATTCTTTCCAGCGACTATTTAATCAGTGTCACCCCTTTGAAAGTCGCCGGCGGAAAAGGTAATCTCAGCATCCCGAATCTGATGTCGCTGCTGCCGAGTAAGAAATACGCGGAAGTTGAAGGCGGCTGGGATGCACTGATGGAACTGGGAATCGACAAAGTGATTGCCGACCTGTATTTTACACTGCCTTTCGATATGGGTATTATTGAAGCCAAACAGAGACTGGATTACGATGAAGACCCGACCGGCGGGGTGGTAAAAGATGTCGGCAAAATATTTGTCGGAGACCCTTTCCAGGTAGACAAAGAAGTTTCCGAAACGCTCGGCATCAGGACGGATTATCTGCAACTCATCAGAATGGCGGAATCAGGAATGGATACGATTTGAGATAACAAAGGGGGTCGGTGGACATGAGCAAGGAAGTGACCACACCAGCTGAAGCACAATGGATAATTGACCTGAAGTGGCTGGACACTAACAAACGCGATTTTTCTGTTTTAGCCAAAGATTCTTTATGCGCCAAATGCAGGAAGAAACTCAAAACCGATACCACCGAACCCAAGCCCGCGGATATTCTAAAAGCAGTACAAAGCTGCTGCGCTAAAGCGGATGATTTTATTACTCCCGGATTGCCTTTGCAGGAAAGCATTTTCCGCATTCTCGTTGCGAACGGGAATAAACCGATGACACTGGAAGCGCTGGGAGCGGAACTGAACAAACGCTGCGGAACCGATGCCCACCGCACTTCGGCGGGATTTTTAGGCCGCATCCTGCAAAACGACGATTATTACGGGATAAAAGAGAAATAATAGACTGATTCATATTTTTATTATAAAACTTGTCGCGTTCGGGTTTTAAGGTGAATGATGAAACAATATAAATTACCGGTGATAATGCATCAGCCGAGCGAGGCAACCGAAAACAAATATCTGGCTGAGATTCCGGTGCTTAAAGGCTGCCGGGCATGGGGCGATACTCCCGATGAAGCCATGGATAATCTGCATAGTGTTGCCGGCGAGTTTATCCGTTCTATCAAAGCGCATGGGGAACATCTGCCAAAAGCGGTCGAAGAGACTGCGTATGAGTTAGTCGGGCCGAAAGTCGCGACAGAAGTAACTATTTATCTATGAACTATCGTGAACTAACCCGCAGATTGAAAAATCTGAACTGCGTTTTAGACCGGCATGCCAAAGGCAGTCATGACCTGAAACATGGAATTGTTTCGGGAATCCTGAAAGACCTTGATATCAGAAAAGAAGACTTCGACAAACTTAGTCACTGAGATTATGACTTCAATCAGTTAGCCGGTCACTGAAAAATCACGGTATTGTCCGGTGTACTCTATCCAGGAAATTTCCACATTATCCACCCGTGCCACCGGCGGGCCTTTTTTCAGCAGGTCAATCAGTTTTAGCAGTTGGTTTTTGTCGCCTTCGGCGGTGATTTCCACGGAATCGTCGGGTAAGTTGCGGACGTAGCCTGTCAATCCCAGCGCGGCCGCATTTCGGGCAGTAAAAGCGCGGTAATTCACGCCCTGCACCCGTCCCTGCGCAACGGCATATAAAGCAGCCGGATTACTCATAAATCAAATCCGAAGCACCAAATACTAAACTCGAAACAAATCTAAAACATTAACATTCTTAATTCGATATTCGAATTTATTTAGAATTTAGAAATTCGTATTTCGAATTTAACCGGGTTATTCTTCTTCGAACCTGTCTTTCTTGCCGCGGCGGATGACTTCAACCGGAGGAAGTGCTTCCGTGCTGCCGGCGCCGGTCATCGGTTTTTTGGCGTCTTTCTTGGCTTTCTTAACTTCTTTGTGGCCCATATTTTTACTGCCCATATATTACCCCCGCTTCGATAATTCATTTCAAATGATTTTACTAAAAGTTTAGCAAAGTATCGTGATTCTGTAAAGAGGCTATTTCAGCTTTTCTAGCGCAATCCGTGCCGCTTCCGTTTCAGCTTTCTTTTTACTCCGCCCGGTGCCGGTCGCCAGCACTTCATTACCAAGTTTCACTTCCACCGTGAATTTTTTATCGTGGTCCGGTCCTTCGGTTTCAATCAGGTTATAAACCGGCGTCTGCTGTGCTTTCGCCTGTAAAAGTTCTTGCAGCTGTGATTTGTAATCCACAATCGTGCCCTGGTACAGGATATTCGCCAGCTCAACATCCAGGATTTCCAGCACGAACTGGTCGGTGACTTCATAGCCGTGGTCCAGGTAAACCGCGGCAATCAACGCTTCCAGCGCCCGGGCCAGGTTGGCCGGTTTCTCCCTTCCACCGCTGGATTCTTCGCCTTTTCCAAGGTAAAGATAACTGCCGAGGTTAATCGTTTCCGCCACCCGGGCCAGCGTGTCCTGTTTGACCAGAATCGAGCGGAGGCGGGTCATTTCGCCTTCCGCCATCGTGGGAAAGTCCTCAAAGAGGTTCTCCGCCACAATCAGGCCCAGAATCGCATCTCCCAAAAATTCCAGCCTTTCGTTGGAGGAAGGCGCGGTGCCGGGATTTTCGTTGGCGTAAGAACTGTGTGTCAATGCTTGTGTCAGCAGTTCCTGCTGTTCGAACGGCACGCCCAGTGTTCGCTGCAGTTCATTCTGGTCAGCCACAATCTATCCTCCCGGCGGTTAACTTATTAGTCAGCATAAGTGTTATTCACGCTCATGTCAAATATTTTCTAAAAATATTCAAGATTCTTTTGGTTAACCCTTCTGGATAGAGTATAATATACCGTAGTAAAATGTCTCAAGTATTTTATCGGAAATGGCGTTCCCAGACCCTCGGCGACGTGGTGGGGCAGGAATCGGTTACGCAGACTTTGTTGAATGCCCTGAACAGCGGCAGGATTTCGCATGCCTATCTTTTCTGTGGGCCGCGCGGCACCGGCAAAACCAGCACCGGCCGGATATTGGCCAAAGCCGTGAATTGCCTGACCACCGGCGGCAAGGGCGAGCCGTGCAACACCTGCGAAATGTGCCGTGCCATCACCGAAGGCCGGGCGATGGACGTCATCGAAATCGATGCCGCCAGTAATACCGGGGTGGACGATATCCGCAGCCTCCGGGAAAAAGTGAATTACGCCCCGAATCAGGCGCGCTATAAAGTTTACATAATAGATGAATTCCACATGTTGAGCAGCAGTGCTTCCAACGCTTTGCTGAAAACGCTGGAAGAACCGCCGCCGCATGTCATTTTTATCCTGGCCACGACCGAAGTCCACAAAATTTTGCCGACCATCATGTCGCGCTGCCAGCGTTTCGATTTTCACCGTATTTCCCAGACAGCCATTATGAAACGGATGACCGATGTCTGCAAAGCTGAAAATATCACCATCACCCAGGAATCGCTGCGGCTGATTGCCCGCAGTGCCACCGGCAGTATGAGAGATGCCTGGAACGTGCTGGAGCAGCTTTCGATTTATTACGGCTCCGATGTCAGTTTTCAGCAGGTGCAGGATTTACTGGGGATTACCGGCGATGCCCGCGTCCGCGAATTGATTAAATATATCGTGGACGATGATGTGGCCAAAGCCGTGGCGACCATTAACAGCGTCAATAACGACGGGCTGGACCTGCGCAATTACAAGCGCGAACTGGTGGAGTATTTACGTTCGCTGCTGCTGGTGAAAACGGGCTCCGAAAGTTCGGTGGATATGACCGGTGAAGATTTGTCCGAATTGAAGCAGCTGGCGGAAAGGGCTTCTTTACCCAAGATACTGAAAGCGCTGAAGCTTTTCAGCCAGGTGGAATTAGGCACGGAAAACCACTCCGCGCTGCCGATGGAATTAGCCATCGTGGACGCCACGATGAAAGAAGATGAAGCTCCGAAAGCGGTCCGTCCGGTGGAATATCAACCGCAGCCGGACCCAAAACCGGCACACCCGGCAGCGTACCATCCGGTCGCGCAGAAACCCGCTCCGTCATCAATTTCGCCGGCACAGCCTGTCCCGGCGGAAGTGAAAAAACCTGAAGTTAAACCGGACCCGCCTGCGGCGGCCGTGGCCGAAACGCATTCGCCCCTGGCAGCCGGCAGCGTGCCCGAAAGGTTGAGAGTAGAATGGCGCACAGTCATCGACCAGGCTCCCGCCGATACTAAAAAGAGCAACGCCCTGGCGATTTTACGCAGCGGCGGTGTCAGACCGGTGTTATTTGAGAACGATACCCTGACGCTGTCCTTCCGGCAGTCATTCTTCAAGGAAAAACTGGAAGAAATCGAAAATCACCGCGTGGTAGAGAAAATATTCAGTAATTATCTGGGACACACCTGCCGCGTGCAGTGTATCCTGGAAAACGGCAATAACCCGATGAAAGAAGCGCTGAAGTTAGGCGCACAAATTGAAGTGGAGGAACAATGAATTTCGAACAGATCAGACAGGCCCAGGCGTTAAAATCAAAATTGGACAAAGCCCAGAAAGAATTAAAGAAAATGCAGATTGAGGGCGAAGCTGGTAAAGGCGCCGTTACCGTCGTGGTTAATGGCGAACAGAAAATCATGTCGGTGAAAATTTCACCGGAAGTTGTGGACCCGAAGAATACCAAAAACCTGGAACAGTTGATCATTAAAGCTGTCAATGACGCTCAGGACAAAGCCCAGAAAGCCGCAGCCGAACAATTGAAAGAAGTCACCGGCGGCCTGAAAATCCCCGGCCTTTTCTAAAGAAAAATCAGGAGAATTTAATTGAATCAAGGGACCGTCCAGGGCGCTGACGCCATCAACCGCCTGATACAGGAATTGAACCGGTTACCCGGTATCGGGCCGAAAAGCGCGCAGCGTATCGCCTATTATCTCATGCGCTCGCCGCAGGAACAGGCCATCCAGCTGGCAGAAGCAATCCTTTCCATCAAGCAGAAAATTAAATTATGTTCCACCTGTTTTAACGTAACCGATTCCGACCCCTGTGCCATCTGCCGCAACGACCAGCGCGACCGCAGTAAAGTTTGCGTCGTGGAACAGCCGCAGGACATCCTGGCCATCGAGCATACCGGCGTCTACAAAGGGCTTTATCATGTTTTACATGGAGCAATTTCGCCCACTGAGGGAATCGGCAGCAACGATGTCAGAATCAAGGAATTAGCCGTGCGCCTTCAGGATGGCGCGGTGAAGGAAGTGATTCTGGCTACCAACACGAACCTTGAGGGCGAACAGACGGCGATGTACCTGAACCAGCTTTTGTCCCCCTCGGGTATCAACATCACGCGGCTGGCTCGCGGGCTGCCTTTCGGCACCGAACTGGAATATGCCGATGATACCACTCTGACCCGGGCGCTTGAAGGCCGACAGCAGCTCTAAACACAGCTTAATTTAGTATTTGCCGGGAGGTTGATATGGTCGAAAAAGCCGCTTGTGCCAACGAGCTCAGGCTGATTTCGGGGCGCGCTAACCCGGGGCTGGCGAAAGAAATCGCCACCATCCTCTCCGTCCCTTTATGCGATATCCGCATCGCCACTTTTGCCGATACTGAAACGCACGTCCAGATTGAAGAAAGCGTCCGCGGCAAGGATGTCTTTATCATTCAGCCCACCTGTCCGCCGGTGAATGAAAACCTGATGGAATTACTGATAATGATTGACGCCTGCCGCCGGGCTTCGGCACGGCAGATTACGGCCGTCATTCCCTATTTCGGCTATGCGCGTCAGGACCATAAATCCACCGGGCGTGAGCCGGTGACGGCGAAAATGGTCGCCGACATTCTGACCACGGTCGGTGCTAACCGTGTGGTCTCAGTGGACCTGCACGCGGCGCAAATCCAGGGTTTCTTCAACGTCCCGATGGACCACCTGACCGCCGTCCCCACGCTGGCCGGTTATTTACGTAAAAAAGAATTCAAAGATGCCGTGATTGTTTCTCCCGATGCGGGTCGGGTGAAAATGGCTGAAAAATATACCGATATCCTGCAGATACCGATGGTGGTTATGACCAAGCGCCGTAAAGGCATCGGCGGGAAAGAACTGGAATTTTTTGATATCGTCGGCAACGTGGAAGGCAGGACCGCCATTGTCATCGATGACATTATTTCCGGCGGCAGTATCATTAAAGAAACGGAAACCTTGTTTAAAGCCGGGGTCAAAGAAGTTTATCTGGCCATCACCCATCCTGTTCTGGTCGGCGCCGCGATGGATTTGCTGCGTTCTTCCGGCATCAAAGAACTGGTGGTAACCAATACCGTGCCGGTGCCTCAGGAGAAACTGGCGAGCGGCAAAGTGAAAGTTCTTTCCATCGCGCCGTTATTAGCCAAAGTCGTGATGGGGATTCACGATAATCAGTCGGTGAGCCAGATATTCCGTGAAGACAAGCTGGAATTCCCGGTATAGCGGTAATCAAAGGAGCTGGATTTGATACAGGAACTCAGGGAAGAGATTGTTTCGGATTTTAAGGGCACCATCATTGATATCGAGACCATCGGGGATTTCAACGGGCGCTACCGCAATACCGGCGATTGGCGGGAATACGAAGGCATCCAGCAGGTGATTTTCGGCTATGTCAACAGCCAGTACTTGCAGATACTCTGGGTGAAGCAGAAAGAAGAAATCGCTGAATTGAATGACCGCGTTGCCAAAATCATAGATACCTTGGAAAAACCTTTTTACGCTTTCAATACCGCTTTCGAAAAAAATGTCCTGACTTGCCAGCTGGGCCGGGCCGTCAACGTCGAGTGCGAGCTGCAGCGGGAAAAATTCGAATCTAAATTCAATGCCGTCCGCGAATTGCGCATCCCCGCCCACGGCGACCCGTTTAATGATAAAGGTCTGCTGTGCATGTATGCCTGGCAGAACGGTGAATTTGATAAAGCCCTTGCCCACAACCGCGCCTGCCTGATGAAAGAGCGGGATATCCTGCTGCGTCGGGGCTACCGCAAGCCGGATAATCTGGCTTTGTTTACAAAATAATTTTGTGTAATTTTTAGCAGCTTAATTTCATGGTGGTTTTTAAAAATTAGGGTTGGGACTAAGTACAAACTCCAGAAGAAGGAGTGCGATAGCACTCCTTCTCGTATTTTTTCCCCACCCTAATAGGGCGGGGATGAAGGGGTGGGCCTTTGGGTAAATAGCGGCGATAAAATAGTTGTCAATTTCCCCTTTCAGGCAAATCCGAATTGAGAGCGTTCGAAACTTTCATTAAATAGCTGATTGCTGACGGCTGACCGCTGATTGCTTCCTTGACATCCCTCCGTTTAATCGTTAGAATTCCCACAGCAACAGAATCGGCGAACTGCGCGGGAGGGTTAATGACCAGAAGCAGCGGCTATGAAGACCTCGAATTTGTCTCCGAATTCTACGATGCGATGTATCAAAACCTCACCCGCCGCGATATCGAATTTTTCGTGGATTACGCCACAAAAGCGGACGGTAAAATCCTCGAATTAGGCTGCGGCACCGGCCGCGTGCTGATTCCGACGGCAACCGCCGGCTGCGAGATTACCGGCCTCGATTTTTCGCCATACATGCTGCAGAAATGCCGCGAAAAAGTGGCGGAATTGCCTGAAAAAGTTCAAAAGAAGATTCGCCTGTTGCAGGGCGACATGACCGCATTCGCTACCGGCGGAAAATACGCGCTGGTGACGATTCCTTTCCGGCCTTTCCAGCACCTCATCACGGTGGCAGAACAAAAGGCGTGTCTCAATTGCATCCACCGGCATCTGCAGGAAAAAGGCAAGCTGGTCTTCGATGTATTTCACACTTATTTACCGCGGCTGGTGGATACCAGGTTCTTTATGGAAATGGCGGTCGGGGAATCTTTACAGCTGCCGGACGGACGACTGGTCAAACGCACCGAACGCACGGCGGCATTCCACCACGCCGAGCAGTATAATGATATTGAGTTCGTCTTTTATGTGACCTATCCCGACGGTCGCAAAGAAAGACTGGTACAAGCGTTTCCGATGCGCTATTTTTACCGTTATGAAATCGAGCACCTTTTAAATCTCTGCGGTTTTACAATCGTGGAATTTTACGGCAATTTTGATAAGTCCGCCTTTATCGAAGCGTCGCCGGAAATGATTTTTGTGGCGGAAAAGACAGGCTGAAGCATGCCCGGAACGCGGGAATACCAGACGGAAGCAATCATTATTAAAAAGACCAAACTGGGCGAGGCCGACCGGATTCTCACCCTGTATACGCCGGAATTCGGTAAAATTCAGGCCGTTGCGAAAGGCGTGCGCCGTCCCAAGAGCAAACTATCGGGACATTTGGAACTTTTAACCCACAGTCAGGTCACGCTGGCAAAGGGGCATAATCTGGATACGGTCACCGGCAGTCAAACGGTCGACAGTTTCACACTGTTAAAAACCGACCTCTGGCTGACTTCCTACGCCCTTTACATCACCGAATTAGCCAATCAATTTACCGCGGAGCACGTCCCGGATGAGCGCCTGTTCCGCCTGCTGCTGGAAACGCTGCAAAACCTCTGCCAGACCAATAACCGGGAATTGCTGCTGCGTTACTTTGAGATTCATTTGCTGGAGGAATGCGGCTACCGGCCCCAGCTGCAGGAATGTGTGGTCTGCCGCCGTGTACTGGAACCGACGATTAATTCGTTCAGCGCCGGTATCGGCGGGACGTTGTGCCCGGAATGCGCGCCGAATCAGCCGTTCGCCCGTGCGATTTCGGTGAACGCGCTCAAAGTGCTGCGATTTATCCAGCGGAATAACTATAACGCCGTCGGACGGCTGAAAATAGATAACGCCCTGTCGCTGGAACTGGAAGATATCATCCGCGGTTACCTGAAATACCTGCTGGAACGCGATGTCCGCGCGGCGAACTGGCTGGATGAACTGAAAGACCAGATGAAACAGATGAGCAACCTGAAACCGAACCGGACCGACCAGACTGCGAAATGATTCCATATACGTCTTTTTCAATGGCCGGGGTGATTACTCAATGAGCTACCAGATTCAAGTGTAGTTGAATCTGGTAGCTTCAGCTTGTCATTCCCGCGAAGGCGGGAATCCATTTTTCCGACATAAAGCATGATTCCCTGATAGTCTCAGATTACAGAGGGATTTATCGTTTATAATGTTCGTTTAGCTATCACTGTTTTTTAGCAACAGAATATTTCAGCGCTCTGTCTTTTGTGTTGGTGTGTCTAATATCACGATTTTTTCCGCAGGCTTAGTGTTATAATTAACTAAGTGAAAGACTACTATCAAATCCTCGGGGTTCCTGAGGACGCCACCGAAGACGATATCAAGAACGCTTTCCGCAAACTCGCTTTTAAATATCATCCCGATAAAAACCCGGGCAATGAGAAGCAAGCCGAAGCGAAGTTCAAAGAAATCAACGAAGCTTACAGCATCCTGAGCGATGCCGGGAAGCGACGTCAGTACGACTATGCGCTGAAGAGCGGATTCGACTCCAACGTTTACTCCGGTTACGGCAACGCCCAATCGGATATTTTCCGCGATGCTTTTTCCAATCCGGAGACGGTGGCGGCGATGAACGAGATGTTCCGGCAGGCCGGCCTCAGGTTCGACCAGGATTTTATGAACCGCACGTTTTTCAGCGGCAACGGCGTCATTTTCACGTTTTATTCCGGGCCGGGCGGCGCCGGTCAGCGGGTTTACCGTTACGGTAACGGCTCGGCGAATATCAACAGGAACGTGAATGGAGATGTTAACCGGCAATTGAACGGCGACGGCAACGATGATGTGCCGCCGGAGTATTTTGGTCCTGCGCCTACCGAGAGAAAGCTGGGATTTTTCGACCGGCTGGAACTCCGTATGATAAAATGGTTCTCCAATTTCACCTTGAGGATGCTTTTCGGCATGAAACCGCGTGTTGATATGCGGCGGAATTTTAAATTATCTGCGGCTGAAGCGGCGGCGGGCGTGGAAAAAACTGTGACTTTAAAAACCGGTCTGGGTAAAAAGAAGCTGGCGGTGAATATCCCCGCCGGAATGAAAACGGGCAGCAGCATCCGGCTGCGTGGCCTAGGCAAGAACGGCGGCGACCTCTACCTGGATGTGAAAGTCAGAAAATAACAAATTAAATTCGAAGCACTAATATCGAAATACTAAACAAATTCCAAGTTCCAAATACCAATTACCAAACAAATCCTAAATCCGGAATAAAATTGAATTAACGGTCTTCATTCTGAAGTTACCGCAGTACCAGAAGAATCTCCTTCACTACTCAATAGGGAGGGAGACCCTTCATCCGGCTCAGGGTGTGAAAATTTTCTGAAGGCAACAGGCGGCGGGAATTTACCGGTTAACCACCATTTTCGCCAGGTCCCAGCAGTACTCGTAAATATGCAGCCCCTTACTCATCACCACCATCTCCCCGTCGTCCACACCGATTTCAGAGGCCATGTATTCTTTGAGCAGCTGGATGCCGGCCAGGTTGGAAGGAAAACCTGCCCACAAATCCCAGGAGCGGAAATAAATATAAAAATCGAGTTTATTGTCTTTGATGCGCGTGTCAATGCCGCGTAAACACGGCGGGTCGGTGAGAAAAATGGCCTTCGGTTCCCCGACGGTCATGTAAGCCTGGTTGGTGTTGTGGCCGTCCGCTTTGTACATGCGGATGACCTCGGTAATCTGCGATTCCAGATACTGTCCGTAGGTGTACTGTTCGCCTTCGGCGCGGTGTGCGGTCATCAGGTACGGCAGATAATTTTCGACGTATTCCATGGTGCTGGGGGCGGGGACGCCCTGCGGCACATCCGGGATTAGCGGACGCGTGCCCGGATATTTAATGTGGCACATAAAAAAATCAAGCTGCTTGCGGCGCTGTCCTTTATAGCTGCCGCGCTCGATGCGGTAGTCATAGCCGTCACTGAGGGTTTTGCTCAGACAGAGGAACCATGCTTCGGAAAGGTCGCGCGCTTCGATTACAGAAATTTGCACGTTTCTATTTTATCACTTCACCGTTATTTTAAAAAGAGGCTGAGGAACCGGTCTTCGTATTCGGGGAAAATATTCCAGCGGTCCAGTTCGTCTTTGATTACGCGCGGGTCTAAATTGCCGGCTTTGGCCTGGATGAACATCCCTTCGATTCTGGCGCGGGCTTCGACAGGGATGCCTTTGTCGTCCATCGCCAGCAAACCACGGGCGTTCATTTGCCGGACGTTATTATCCACGGAACGCTGAATCATCTCAAAAATAAATTTGATGATGGCGACGTCCCACATTGCATCCAGCCCTTTAATGATAGCGGTCAGCGGGTCGCCGCGTTTGTCGAGGTCTTCATTCAACTTCGCCACCACCGCCGGCAGACTGTCCGAAGCGATGTTCATCTCTTTAGGCTCGTTGCGGTAGGCGTAGAGCAGCCCCTGGACGCTTGTGCCGTAGGTTTTCACCAGGGAATCGAAGTAGCGGCGGGCATTATCGCTGAAGCCTTCCAATGATGATAAATAGTAGGGGGTCACAATACGCGGTTTTTCGGCGATGACCCGGCCTTCCCGGACGACGGTTTCATGGACGTTCGGGGTCAGTTCCGCGTACGCCGGTTCGGTCACGAGATAGTAATAGATATTGGTCGTCCCGAAAGTGGTCAGGCTCTGTTTCGGCGCCCGCAGAATCTCGGTATGTTCCACCGCTTCCTGGATTTTTACATCATCAATATCCATTTACCGCCTCGTCCCCGGGAGCCTAATTGATTGCCTGAAGCTCGTGCTTGTACTCGTTTAAATGCTGCAGGTACTGCGAATCCAGCCGCATCAGCATTTTCCGCCATTCTTCCTGGAATTGCGGCTGCCGTTCGATGTCGACGGCGTTGATTCTGGCGTTCGAGCCCTGCTGCGCCAGAGCCTGCTGCACCTTCATCATGAATTCTTCTTTAACCTGTTCGTAGGCTGCTTTTTTCTGCGCTTCGCCCTGTTCGGAATAGTGGTTGAAGATGTATCTGATTTTGCTGAATGCGTTCTCCAGACCTTTTTTGTCTTTCTTGATAGCGCTGAGCCCGTCCATCGCTTTTTTGTTATTTTTCTTCACGGCGTCATTCTTCGGCAGGTCAATATTGCGGATGAGTATCGAAGAGATGCCTTGCACGACATATTTCCGCTCCTGCTCGCCGTATTTGGCTAGTTCCGCAGTGAGATTGATATCGTCTTTGAGGTATTTCCCGGCCAGTTCCTCACCTTTTGGAATATATTTCCATTTCAGCCGTTCTTCCGGCGTGGCCGATTCTATTTTGTTGATTTTCTCCATCGCGATTTCGTAGGCGCTTTTGATGTCAGCCATTATTTCGCTCCTTTGGGCAGTTACTTTTGATGTGTAGTTTACTTCTCAACTAAATTATACAATACCCTGTATCGTTTGAGAGATACCGGACGATTAGTAAAGGAAATTATTTTCGTGTTTGTGTCCGGGTGTTTTCAAATATCTAATGATAAATACCTGAGCGGAATAGTGGCGGTCGGGTTCGTACATCAGTTTTTAAAACTGAGTACCTTCGACTGTGGTCTACGGAAACCCTCCCCTACAGCTACGAGCATTTATCTTTATTAATTCTTAATGCGAAACCAGCCGAATTAGTCTTTCCTGATGACATCGGTATGCAGGAAGTCCTGCAAAACCTGCGGCACCGCAATCGAGCCGTCTGCCTGCTGGTAATTTTCCATGATGGCAATCATAATTCTGGGCAGGGCCAGTCCGGAGCCGTTGAGGGTATGCACGAACTGGGGTTTGACATCAGCCGCGGGACGGAAGCGGACGTTGGCGCGCCGCCCCTGGAAATCGCCGCAATTGGAGCAGGAGCTGACTTCCAGCCATTCCTGGCAGCCCGGTGCCCAGACTTCGATGTCGTAGGTCATCGTGGAGCCGAAACCTATATCGCCGGTGCAGATTTGGACGATGCGGTAGGGCAGGCCCAGCTTTTCGCAGACCTCTTCGGCGTCATGCACCATTTTATCCAGTTCGCCGCAGGATGTTTCAGGCTCAACGAACTTGTACATCTCTACCTTGTCAAACTGGTGGCCCCGTTTGATGCCGCGGGTGTCTTTACCGGCGGACATCTTTTCGCGGCGGAAACAGGCCGTGTAGGCGACGTAGTAGAACGGCAGCATGCCGGGCGGGATGATTTCATCGCGGTGCAGGTTGGTCAGCGGCACTTCGGCCGTCGGCACCCACCAGTAGTCCTCTTCGATATCATGATAGAGGTTATCGACAAATTTGGGTAATTGCCCTGCGCCGACCAGCATTTCTTTTTTCACCATGTACGGCGGATAGATTTCTTTGTAGCCGTGCTGCAGCGTGTGCAAATCCAGCATGTAGGCGATGACCGCGCGCTGTAGCCGGGCGCCCAGTCCGCGCAGAATATAGAAACGCGTGCCGGAGAGTTTGACGCCGCGTTCGAAGTCGATGATGCCCAGCGATTCGCCCAGTTCCCAGTGCGGTTTCGCCGGGAAAGCCAGTTTTTTCGGTTCGCCCCAGCTGCGCACGACGACGTTTTCGCTGGAGTCCTTGCCCACCGGCACCTGGGGACTGGGAATGTTCGGCATCTGGAGAAGCAGGTCGTGGAGCTTAACGTCCAGATTATTGACGGTCTCTTCCAGGTCGTGGATTTTGGTGCGTAAAGCGCGGCCTTCTTCGGCGGCATCGGCCTGTCTGGTTTTGGAGGCTTGTTTGCGGTTGCGCCGCAAATCTTCGAGTTCGGTCATTTTCTGCCGGCGTTCGGTATCCAGCTGCAGGATTTCATCCAGTGGGGATGATTTTTCCTGACGGTTGACCATCGCCTGCCGGACGACATCCGGATTTTCACGAATAAATTTTAAGTCTAACATAGTATAAATCCCTCTTAATCTCTCCCTAAATAAATTCGCGGGACTATAGCCCTTACAAAGGGGAGAAATTACTTAGTTCCTTTATTTATATCCTCAGCTATCAGTCATTATTGTAATGGTTTATCACTACTGGATTCCAGCCTCCGCTGGAATGGATATCCCTCTCTTCTGTTACCACCCTGAGTCCTTCCGCTGAAGGATGAAGGGTCTCCCTGCCTAATGAGTAGTGCAGGAGATTCTTCAGGTACTGCGTAACTTCAGAATGGAGAATACACTTATGGTTGTTCTTCCGCCTTCCCTTTCAACGTCGGGAATAAAATCACTTCCCGGATTGACTGGTTATTGGTGAGAATCATGATCAGGCGGTCAATGCCGACGCCGAGCCCGCCGGTGGGCGGCATGCCGTGTTCCATCGCCAGCAGGAAGTCCTCGTCCACGCCGCTCGCTTCGCCGTCAGTCTGTTTTTCTTTTGCCTGCTGGACAAACCGTTCCCGCTGGTCCAGCGGGTCGTTCAGTTCGGTAAAGGCATTGGCGATTTCAATCCCGCCGGCGAAAGCCTCGAAGCGTTCCACCACTCTTTCCTGGCCGGGTTTTTTCTTGGCCAGCGGCGACAGGGAAATCGGGTAATCAATCAGGAAAGTCGGCTGGATGAGTTTCGGTTCGACAAACGTCGAGAGCAAATCGTCCACCAGGTGCGCCCAGTTGCTTGCCGGGTCAACGTTCAGGCCTTTTTCCCGCATTTTGGCACGCAGCAGGTCGGCATTGGGGTACTGCACAAAATCAATGCCGCTGTATTGGGTAATCGCATCCCGGAAGGACAACCGCTGCCAGGGCGCCTTTAAATCAATGGTCGTTTCACCGTGCGGTACGACCGTCGTTCCCAGAATTTCCATGGCGACGGCAGATACCATCTGTTCCAGCATTTCCATCACGGAATTGTAATCGGCATAAGCTTCGTAGCTTTCCATCGAGGTGAATTCCGGATTATGTTTGAAGGAAATACCTTCATTACGGAAAATACGTCCCAGTTCATAGACCTTATCGAACCCGCCGATAATCAGTCTTTTTAAGTGTAATTCCGTCTCGATGCGCAGGTACAGGTCGCGGTCGAGGGTATTATGGTGGGTCACAAATGGTTTAGCCGCCGCGCCGCCGCCTTCCTGATGTAAAATCGGGGTTTCCACTTCCAGGAAACCTTGCCCGTCCATATATCTTCTGATGGCGCTGACAATCCGGCTGCGCAGCCGGAAGGTTTTCCGGACGTTTTCGTTGGAAATAAGGTCGAGGTAACGCTGCCGGTAACGGAGTTCGACATCGTTCAGACCGTGCCATTTTTCGGGCAGCGGCTGCAGCGATTTGGATAACATCGTCAACGTTTTGGTGCGAATCGTAGGCTCACCGCTTTTCGTGCGGAAAACCACGCCGCTGGCGCCGACAAAGTCCCCGATATCCAGCTCTTTAACGAGGGCATTACTTTGTTCATCCAGGACGCTCTTGCTGAGGAACAACTGGATTTTCCCGGAGCCGTCCTGAACATCCAGAAACGAGATTTTACCCATGGAGCGGTTGGCCATGACGCGGCCGGCGACGTTCACTTCTTCGGTTTCAATCTTGCCCGATTGTTCCGCCTGTGCCAGTAGTTCCACCGCCTGCTGCGCCGTGTGCGTGCGCTGGTAACGGGGCGGGTAAGGGTCAATCCCCATGGCGCGGATATTGGCCAGTTTTTGCAGTCGCTGTTCCGGGATACGTTCCATTCCTGTCGGCATTTTAATCTCTCAGATATTTATTTGATAGCATTATATTAACATAAAGTGCAGAAATCCTAAATACGCGAGCTCAGTAAAAATGCTGATTGACATAAGGGGACGCGGGGGAGTAACATTTCACCAGAATGAGAATATATTCATCTCAAATGATATTCTAGGGAGGGTCATATGGAATACAGGAATATTGTACTTGAGAAAAAAGAAGGCATCACCGTGCTGACGCTAAACCGTCCCCCGGTGAATGTAATTAATTACGAAGCGATACTGGAGATTGTCAACGCGCTGGAAGAACTGAAAACGGATGAGGCGACGAAAGTGCTGCTTGTCCGCGGTGCCGGCAGCAAAGCCTTTTGTGCCGGTGTCGAAGTAAAAGACCACGTCGGCGATAAAATGCCGCTGATGATGCACGAATTCGGCAGTATTTTCACGCTGTTAAAAGACCTGGGTAAACCGGTAATTGCGGTGGTGAATGGAGTCGCCCTCGGCGGCGGCTGTGAAATTGTGGCAGGGTGCGATATGGCCATCGCCTCGGAGAAAGCTAAATTCGGCCAGCCGGAAATAGTGTTGGGCGGCCTGGCGCCGGCGGCGGCCGCGCTTTTTCCCCGGATAATGGGCGAGAAAAAAGCATTTGAGATGATTTTACTGGGAGAAAGCATTACCGCGCAGGAAGCCTACCGCATCGGGTTGGTTAACAAAGTCGTGCCCGAAGAAGAACTGGACAAAGCTGCGGAGGAATTAGCCCGCAAGTTCCTGGATAAAAGCAGCCTCAGCATGAGACTTGTCCGGGATATTTTCTATCAATGCGCCGACATGGAAGAATTTGACGGCGCATTGCAGCGTGCTACCGACCTGGGCATTCAGACCTGGGAAACAGCGGACGGACAGGAAGGCTTGCAGGCGTTCTTGGAAAAAAGAAAACCTGTCTGGAAAAATAAATAAACATCATTTTTGAATTTAAAACTTTAGATATTGTTTAGCATTTCGTATTTAGAGCTTAGTATTTGTTTGGCTATTCAAATTTTGCCTTTGCCGGCCTGATAAATAACTGTGCCATCATCTAACTTTCCATTGAAAGTAAAACGATGGCACAGACCTGGAAATAGATTTAACTAAAATAGCTTTTCGCTATTTCATCTTGGTTTCGCGTTCCAGAACTTCGGAGATGGCTCGGTAGCCTTCGCCGCCGAAGGAACTGAGCTGCATGGTGAGCAGTTCCGAGTACTTAAAGCCTTTGGACGCAATCCAATCGCGGTGTTCTTTATCGCCGCGCCCGATCATATGGCGGGCAAGGTCCAGAGGCGTGGTGGAAACCTTGATACAGACCGGACATTTATAACTCATCGGTTACTCTCCTGGTAAACTATTTTTGTGCTTTTTCCCTGTAAAACCTGGGTGAAGCGGAGGGGCTTCCCCCCTCCGCTGATTTACATAAAAACTACTTTGCTTTTTTCGCCTGGGCTTCTTTCGCTTTTTTCTCCTGTATTGCCCGGAAAATCTTTTCCGGAGTAATCGGCAGGGTGTTGACCGTAACGCCGACAGCGTTGCGGACGGCGTTGGCGATGGCGCCGGCGGTCGGGTTGGTTAAACCTTCCCCGGCTTCCTTGGCGCCGAAGGGTCCTTCCGGTTCGTAGGTATCGACTTCGATAATCTGGGTCTGCGGCATATCCAGCGAGCGGATGACCTTGTAGTCGGCCAGAGACGGGTTCAGGATTTTGCCCTGGTCCATCGGCTGGTCTTCGCATAGGGCGTAGCCGCCGGCCATCATAATGGCGCCTTCGAGTTGGCCGGTGATGCCGATAGGATTGACGACTGTGCCGCTTTCGTGGGCGGTGACGACGTTAATCAGTTTCATCTTGCCGGTTTCGGGGTCAACTTCAACTTCAACCGCCTGCACGCCGAAGCTGTAGGCCGGTGAAATCATGCCTTTGCGGTGCGGGGTATAATGCCCGCGGCCGATAATGGTCTCGCCGTCGCGTCCGCGGATGGCTTCACGCACGATGTCATAGTAAGAAACCCGGCGTTCCGGACGGTCGGCCAGATAAATCCAGCCGTCCCGGATATCCAGGTCATGAACGATATTGACGCCCATCTTGGCGGCCGCAAATTCGATAATCTGGCGCTTGGCATCTGCTGCAGCCATCTTACAGGCGTTGCCGTTCATCAGGGTTTCGCGGCTGCCCCAGGCGCCGAGGTCGGCGGGACAAATGGCGGTATCGGCGGCGTGAATGCGGATATCGGAAAGTTTCACGCCGAGTTCTTCGGCGGTGATCATGCTGAGTGTGGTATCCGAACCCTGGCCGATGTCGCAGGCGCCGGTGAACAGGTCTACTTTGCCGTCAATACTTAATTTCACGATGGCGGATGAGAATGCGTAGGGGGTATCGAACCAGTTGAAGATACCGCCGGACATGAACCCGTAAGCCGCGATGCCGATGCCGTGGTTGGCAGGTAGTTTGCCGCGTTCTTTAATGTAATTATCAATTTTGTCCAGGCACTGATGTAAACCGCAGCTCTGGATAAAAGCCTGACCGGGCACTTCGTAATTTGGGACCATACCGTTCTTGCGGCGGATTTCGATGGGGTCAATGCCCAAATCTTTGGCAATTAAATCAATCTGCTGCTCGCCGACAAATACGGCCTGGGGTGCGCCGAAACCGCGCATCGCGGAGGTGGGTTCGGTGTTGGTATAAGCACGGTAACCGTCATAGCGGTAATTGGGATATTTATAGGGGAAGGAGGAGAAGAAACCGGTCAGGTAAAGCGCGGTCGCGCCCATGCCGGTGTAAGCTCCGCCGTCGGTGATGCCGCGGATTTCTTTGGCCAGGATCGTGCCGTCTTTCTTGGCGCCGATGCGGGAAGTGTAAACGATGGGGGTACGCCTTTTGGTGGCGGTGAATTCTTCTTCACGGCTCAGGACGATGCGTACCGGGCGGCAGATCTTCTTGGAAAGTAACGCCGCGCAGAATTGGGCGGAATCCAGTTCGAACTTGCCGCCGAAACCGCCGCCGACCGGGGGCTTAATCACGCGGATATCGCCTTCTCTCATGCCCAGCATGCCGGCCAGCAGTACCTGGGTATAATAAGAAGCCTGGGTGGAGGCCCAGACGGTCAGTTTGCCGTCATAAGAATAACTGGCCGCGGCGCAGTGTGTTTCCATGCACATGTGTGCCTGAGAAGAGCAGACGAAGTGGTCTTCCCGGATAACATCGCACTGTTTGAAGGCTTCGTCAACATCGCCCCATTCAATGTGGCGGGTGACGTTGATGTTCAGTTCGACGCCGTCATGAACCTGTGGCGCATCTTCTTTAATTGCGTCTAGTTGGGAATAGACCGCGGGCAGCGGTTCGTATTCCACGTCAATCAGGTTTAACGCCTCTTCGGCCGTATATTCATCGATCGCGGCGACGGCGGCTACCGGGTCGCCGATATAGCGGACGCGGGTGCTGCAGAGGATTTCTTCGTCGCACAGTTCGGGGAAACGGCGCCAGATACCCTGTTTCTTGTGGATAGTATCTTTGGCGGTAACCACCGCGTAAACGCCGTCCATCTTTTCCGCCTTGCTGGTATCGATGCTGACGATTTTCGCGCTGGCATAGGGACTGCGCAGGATTTTGCCGTAAAGCATATTGGGCAAGACGATATCAAAAGTGTACTTGGCGGTACCGGTGACTTTCTCCGTACCGTCTACGCGATGTACATTTTTACCGATAACTGAGTATTTCTCGCTCATTTTGTCTCCTTATAATCACCCCGGCTGACCGCTTCCACCGCCCGCAAAATGCTGTTGTAGCCCGTGCAGCGGCAGATGTTGCCGTCGATGCCGTCGCGAATCTGCTCCGGCGTGGGGTTGGGGAACATATTTAAAAGTCCTTTGCATGACATCAGCATGCCGGCTGTACAGAAACCGCACTGATATGCGCCGTAATCCAGGAAGGCTTTCTGCAGGGGATGAAGTTCGGCCCCTTTTGCCAGGCCTTCCACGGTGGTGATTTCCGCGCCGTTGGCGGATAATGCCAGCACCGAACATGATTTTACGGATTTACCGTTCATGACGACGGTACAGGCGCCGCAGGCGCCTTCGTTGCAGCCGCGTTTGGTGCCGGTTAATCCCAGTTGTTCCCGCAGGACTTCAACCAGTAAAGTCCGGGGATGTATCGAAAGCTCATACGGTTGACCGTTAATTGTCAGTTTCAGCTCTTTCAGCATACTCTCCTCCTTAACCTGCCTTCGCTCTAGACATGGCTTCTTTGGTGACCCGTGCCGTGAGGACTTTTACCAGTTCACGCCGGTATTCCTCGCTGGCGCTGATATCCGAGACCGGCTCGGCTTCTTCCGAAGCGGCCTGTCCGGCTTTTTTCAGTAAAGCATCGGTAATCTTCTTGCCTTTCAGGATGGCTTCGGCAGCTTTGGCGCGCATCGGGCGCGGCGCGGCGGCTCCCAGGGCGATGCGCACGTCGGCGCAGGTATCGTCCGCGGCTAAAGTGACGCAAGAAGCGACGCTGACGGTGGCCATGTCGCTGGCGATGATATTGAATTTAGTGTAGGCGGCGCCGGTGTGGGGCGGAGGCGCCGGCAGCTCGATTTCGACGAGCATTTCGCCGTGTTCCATGGCGGTCTCGAAGTAATCGACGGAGAATTCTTCCATGTTCAGGATTCTTTCCCCGGTGATGCTGGCCAGCTTGACGTTGGCGCCTAAAGCCATGAGTACTGGGGCGGGGTCTCCGGCCGGGTCGCCGTGGCTGATATTGCCGCCGATGGTGCCGCGGTTGCGGGTCTGGGGGGTGGACAGCAGGTGCTCCATTTCGGAAAGTACCTTAAAGCTGCCCTGCATTAACTCGGAATACTCGATTTCGCGGTGGGTAGTTAATGCGCCGATTTTAAGACCTTTCTTCCCGTCGGATTTGATGTAATCCAATTCTTTGATGCCATAAATATCGATGACATTCTCGGGTTGTAACAAACCCTGTCTGAGTAAGATGATTAGCGATTGCCCGCCGGCGATTATCTTGTAATCATCCCGATATTTATCTAATAAAACCAGTGCTTCATTGAGTGTTTTGGGACCAAAATACTCAAAGTCCTTTATCATGCTTGCCTGACCTCCTTACATTTTTCCGGACTTTTTAAAACTATTAATTTATTTTTTTTCGGATACTGCGGCAGCATCCGAAATTAAAAAGAAAGACAAGCCTCCTAGCTGCCTGTCTTTTCCTTTAATTTCTTTTCAAGATTTTTAGTGAATTCATCGCCGACGCTCTTGACCTTGGCGCGCATGATTCTTTCCCCGAAGGTGGCGAGTTTGCCGACCATGCTGACATCGGCTTTATAATCAATTTCGCAGCTGCCGGCGGCCTGTTCCGCCAGGTGCACGGTTAAATCAATGCCGAAAGTGCCGAGTTTGCCCAGCGCTTCGCCTCTGCCGACTGCCTTGACATATGTGGGCGGGGTAATTTCGGTCAGATTCACCACAAACTGTAATTTGACGCTGATGGGGCCGACCGATTGTTTGACCAGACAATTATAGGTCTTGTTATCGGTGGATTCGATTTTCTCGGCGCCCGGGATGCAGGAAGCCAGCGTACCGGGTTCCAGTACCATCGCCCAGACATCGTTGATTTTACCTTTGACTACAAATTTACCGTCTATCTGCATTGTACATCACTCCCTTTCGTTCCTGAATTAATATTTCAAACGGGTCAAACTGTTTGGCTGCAATCTTTTTCGGTATCTCGAATGATGCGTCGACCGTCGGCTTCCGGTTTACTCCGAGGTAGCCGCGGTAATCGCGGCAATAGCACAAATTCATGTGCCGTCCGCGGTAGAGGGCGCATTCCTGACAGAGTTTATTTGAGAATGGACACTTAACCTTATCTTTGGCCATAAAACCTTCTATTCCACTGTTCAGTCTATTTCTTGACAGGTTCAAAGGCGAAGAAAACCCTGGGAGATTCTTTCGGACCTTCTTTAGAATCCATGACCATCGCGGGGATAGTGAATACGAAAAGCTGTACTTCATCCCCTTCTTTTAGCTGTCCGGCCGGGCAATTTACGATGCGGGAAAGCATCCGCAGCCCATGACCGAGGTCAACAATGGCATGAATCAGGGGAGCTTCGAAGCCGAGCGGGACGCCGGCCACTTCTTCGCTCAATTGCAGGACTTTGCCTCTATCGGCCAGCTCAACCCACTCCAGTTCGTCTGAATTACATTCGGGACAAACCACGCGCGGAGGAAACGGGGTGGCGCCGCAATGTTTGCATTTGGTGGTGGTCAATTTCTTTTGCGCCAGATTTTCGTAAAACTTAGAAATCCGGTTGAATTCGGGAGCTTCAATCGGATAGAAGTCCATGGTGGCAAAATATTTTCCGTCTAATACGGGTATTCCTGGTATTGGCATATTCCCTCCTTAACTCAATTCAATCGTTCGATTACGGTTCTAGACCATAAATGAGGACGGTATGTTCGACATTGAGCCCGCTCAGGTTGTGGGTTAAACCGATTTTGGCGCCCTTCACCTGCCGGACTGCTCTGCCCTGTAACTGTCTCATGATTTCCAGACCCTGGCGGATACCGGTGCCGCCGAAGGGATGCCCGACGCCTAACAACCCGCCGTCGGTATTAATCGGGATTCTGCCGCCGATATCAGTTTGGCCGGCAGCCACGAAGGGCCCGCCCTCTCCCTTCTTGCAGAAACCGAGTTCTTCGGCTTCGATCAATTCGGAGATGGTGAAGCAGTCGTGCGTCTGCGCGACGTCGATATCGGATGCATTGACCCGGCCGACTTCATACGCCCGCTTGACGGCGGCCCGCATGTGGACCCAATCGCCGAAATGCGCGCTCGGCCAGTTGGCGGACATGCTGTGCATGGAAGCCTGGGCGGTACCTCTGATGTAAACCAGTGGGCGGTTGGTGAATGCTTTGGCCCTGTCCGGGGTGGTCAGGATGGTCATCGCCGCGCCGTCGGTTAACGGGCAGCAATCAAATAAAGAAAGCGGCGGCACAATCGGCCGGGCTTTCATGACTTCGTCCATGGTGACTTCTTTCTGGAATTGTGCTTTGGTATTGGTCGCGGAAGCGCGTCTGGCTTTGACCGAAATCATGGCCAGGTGTTCTTTCTTGGTGCCGTAATGCTTCATGTGGTCTTTCGCCGTCATCGCGAAGAACGGTCCGGGAAGACCCATGCCGTGAGGAGCGTCCCAGTCATGGTCGATGGAAGCCATTTCACTGTAATATGCTTCCCACATCTGGGGGGTGTAAAGTTTTTCGCCGCCGCAGACAGCGACGACGTCGGCCATACCGGATTTTACCAGGCCGGCTGCCAGGATAATTGAAGAACTGCCGCTGGCACAAAGCGTATCAACCCGGCTGCACATGTTCAGCGGCTTGATGCCGATGCGCTCCGCCATGACCGGCGCAGCGTTGACCTGAAACGGATTTCTGCCGCAATAAGATGATGCAAATAAAAACCCGTCAACGTCTTTTCTCTTGATACCGGGAATGTCATCGAAACAGGCTTTGCCTGCTTCCTGGACGACATCAATCAGACTGGCCGACCGGCGTCCCCATAGACTCATGCCGCCGCCGATGATGCAGACCTGTCGTTCGCTCATGTAGTTTCCTCCCTCATTAGATTGCTATTCCAGAATAAATTTCACACACTTTTAAAATCAAGCGTCATTTAACTTTACAGCCGGGACAAATTGTAATTCCACCGGAGCGGTGCGGCGGTTGGCGAGGATGCGAACCCATGGGGGTTGGCTGCCCTCACCGGCCTGAAGACGCTTCCAACGGTCTTCCAATTTGAAGTGCAATTTAATTATTAAACTGACGTTTTCCAGACTCAAATGTATATCGGAAACTCTTTCAAGTTACACTACCTTACTTTGAACATTAACATACCCTGAATCGTCACGTCAATGCTGAAACACCCGTGAAAATTTACTTTCAGCCGCAGGCTAAATCCGGCGCAGGCTCAAGTTACACAAAGGTTACAAATTTGTAAAGGTTTTTCGTTACCGAATATTCCATAGAACAATTAACACATTCCGTTCGTATTGTTCGAATATGTTTCGCTAATCATTTTTTGAACAAAAACAAACTGAGCTCAGAAAATTAGATGGACGTGACTAAGTACCGATAATGGCTCTATCACCTAGGTCTACAGCCCCTCTCTCTAGCGCTCTCCCACGGCGGGGCGTACATTTCGGCTCAATGCCGAAAGTATTTCGTTGCGACTCAAAGAGGACTAACCGAGGGAAAACAGCTTCAAGCAAAGCTTGAAGCTGTTTTATTTACATTGTCATTGTCGGGCTTGCCCCGACAATCCAAAGATTTCGGAGAGCCTTGTCAGGAGTTGGTCGTTGGGTAAAGATATAAGTGTGTTAAAGATAAGTCAAACAGACAGATATATATGAAAAACTAACACTTATATTCCCAGCAGCTTGCTGACCCGCTCATCCCGCCAATGCCGCTGCTCTGCAAAAGTCGAATGCGGCCGGAACTGCCGGTAACAGTCTTCAGGATTGTCGCCGACGATATTCATCTCGCTCATTGTGCTCACGCCCAGCCCCATCCTTTGCAGGTACCAGAGGTAGCCGATATCGTTAATATCGAACCCCATCAATTGGGCCGCCAGGCAGTCGGCGGCTACCGGCGAACAGCTGCTGACGGCCACTCCCCAGTCAACGCCTGTGCCGCGGATGGGACCGTCGTTTTCCATGCCGGTAAAACCGTCGTTGATGCTCAGCTGCAGCGGGCACATTTTCGCCAGTAAATAAAGGTTCAGGTTGTGCACCGGATGGCCCTGGTGCATTTTCCCTTTATCGCCGTTATCCGCCAGCGCGCCCATGGCCAGGTTTTTGATGGATAACGTGGCGCCGACTACGTCGTGGGTTTTGACCGGGCCGATGGCGATGCGGTAATCGCTTTCGATAATCTGCCGGGAGAAATGCAGTTTCATGGGCTGCAGATTGGCGTCGTAAACTTCCACCAGTTCGAAATCGCCGTTGTGCAGGTCGAAAAACTCGACGCCGAATTCTTTAATCAGCGGCGGGTAGCCCAATTTGTCGAAGATCACCTGCGCCGTGCCGCGCAAGCCTTCGGTGATGGTGATTTTCCCCAGGTAGCGTTCCCGCAGGAACTGCAGCAAGGCCCGGACGCCGTCCACGTGGGTGGCCCCGAGCTGGTTGTCCCGCGAAATCAGGTTGACCTTGATAAAAAGGTTCTTCACGCCTTTAAGGTTGATGTCGTCTCCCAGCAGGTTTAAAGACCTTGCGATATTTTCCCCGCGGCTCCCGCCTTTCACCAGCGCCACTTTCGGTTTCATGTTCGGCTCCTTGCTTTATCGTCCTGAGCGACGAGTTCCGGTCGTTTCCGGAATCTTGATGATATTGTAGCGATTAACCGGCAGGAATGGCAAATTATAAAAACGCTGAGTCAATCGTATAATTGTTCCACGAAAAATGTAAAACGATTATAATAACAGGTTAAGGGGATAAAAATGTTAACCACGACGTTTGCAAAAATAAAAGCGGAACCCGGCTCCGCGGAGATTTACAAAATACTGGCAGAAGGGCTGGGCGGCGTCAGCCGCTACGGACAAAACACGCCGATTACCCTCGATATCATTGTCGAATCCATCGGTTTGGACGCTGCCGTCTGGGCGGCACGCTGTACGGACGAGCCGTCTTTCAATTTATTGCTGGAGTTTACCTGCCGCTGCGCGGAACATGCCCTGCCGCTTTTCGAGGCCAAATATCCTGACGACAAAAGGGTGCGCGGCGCCATCAAAGCCGCCCGGCTTTATTTCACGACGAAAACTACCGATTATCCCAAATATGAAGCCGATACCACCCATTCCGCGCATTCTGCCACCCATGCCGCTTATTACGCTTTTGCCGAACACGAAACTCAGGCCGCCTTCGCCGCCTGGACGGCGCACATCGCCGCCGATGTCGCCGCGGATAACGCACACGGTTTTCAGTATCACGCCGATGCCGCCCACGTCGCGCAGATGGCCTCGAATGTCCTTTATGCCGCTCATGCGGCCTGGCCCATCGCTGCGGCGGAATTGAAATGGCAGACTGAGATGCTGCTGGAACTGCTAAGAAAATAAATGGGAGACCGGTAATGTATAAACAAAAATTATGGATATATTGCCTGATTGCTGTTTGTCTGGCGGTTTTACCGGGACTGGCCGGCTGTAAAAGCAAAACGCCGCAGGACCCCAGGAATTTTAACATCACGGCCGGGCCGGACGGCAACCTCTGGTTTACGGATAACCGCGCGAATACAATCGGGGAAATATCCCCCGCGACGGGTAAGGTGACGGAATACAAAATTCCTACCGGCGGCGCTTATCCCATCGGCATCACCGCCGGGCCGGACGGCAACCTGTGGTTTACCGAGGACGCGGGGAATAAAATCGCCAAAATATCTCCCTCAACCGGCAAAATTACCGAATATAATGTTGCCACCCAGATGGCCGCGGTTGACGCGATAACCCCCGGGCCGGACGGCAACTTATGGTTCACCGAATATGTCAGTAATAATATCGGCAGTATTTCACCGGCGACGGGCGCCATCGCCGAATACTCAATCACCACCGGCCAATGCGGCCCCGCTTCGATTGCGGCCGGGCCGGATGGCAATCTCTGGTTTGCGGAATTCGCCGGGAATAATATCGGTAAAATATCCACTGCCGGTACGATTACGGAATACGCGGTGCCGACGGCGGGCTGTTATCCCGGTGCGATTGCGCTGGGCGCAGACGGCAACTTGTGGTTCGTGGAGCAAAACAGCGATAAAATCGCGATGATATCACCGGCGACAGGAACTATCACCGAGTATGCTGTGCCCACCACCGGCGCCGGCCTGCTCGGCATCGCGGCGGGGCCGGACGGCAACCTCTGGTTCACCGAACAGACCGCCGATAAAATCGGTAAAATCTCGCCGTCTTCCGGCACTGTGACCGAGTATGATGTTCCGGTAACCAATGCCGCCCCCAACGAAATCGCGGCCGGACCGGACGGCAGCCTGTGGTTCACCCAAACCGGTGTCAACCAAATCGGCAAAATCTCCCCTGCGACAGGCAAGATTACGGAATATAATATCCCGAATTAGGATAAATTTAACCGGGAAAAGCAACATCCTTGATATAGTTACATTGATTTCCGCGCTGTAATCAATTTTATTTTAGTCGGCGCAATAGTCATCAAGCTTTTTTCTTGGCAGACGTTGGGGAGTTTGTGCCGGTAGAAGACGCAGAACCCTTGCTGTTGAAAATTGAATCGCCGATGCCGTTGACAAAAGCAATCGCGGAGGTCTGTTTGAAACCGGCCAGGAATGCGACTACGATGGACAATGACGTGATGCCGACCTGAACTGTGGCAGAACCGGTAGTCGCGACGGAATTCCCGACAGACGCTAACCCGGCCTGGAAAATCAGGTAAACAACAGCGCCTAAAGATACTCCCATCAGTGGATGCAGAAAATACCATGACTGGAACTGGCGGTCGAAGTTTTGGTCGGTAAAATGCTCGATTAATGCCTGGAATGCGTCGACAATCCCCCCTAAACATCCCCAGACGGCGCAGGCTAAAACACCGGCGGCCATGCTGCGGGTGGAACCGGAATCCGGCACCAGTGATTTCAAAAAAATTAACACGACTAAGCCTGCGGCGATCAAAAAATTATAGACTAATAATTTAATAAATACCCGGGGCCACATGCTGCGTGATTTGTAAGCCTGAATTAAGCGGCGTTTGACCGTGTCCAAATCATTCAAAACATCATCGGAATTCATTTTATCCCCCGATAGTTTTGTCCGCGCGTCGGCGATTAACGGGGTGCAGTCAGTAATCACCGCTTTGCAATTACTCACTTCCGCCACCAATCGGGACAGCCTGTCTGTTTCTTCCTCCAGATTATTTTGGGTGATCGGGGTGTTAACCGCGGCGTCGAGAGTGCCGTCCGCTTTCATATTGGCTGAAACTAAGTCCTTTCGTGTTTTCCCCAGCACATTGACGATATAAGCATCGGGTTCTGCATTGGTCATAATCTTGCCTCCTGTTATCGTTTTTAGTTAACATATCCGTGGTATTGTGAGGCGGGAAGGAAAGGTTTACATAACTGTTTAAGGGAAGAGGAAGGAACACTAAATAAAACAGCAGTAAAAAGCATATATCTAAAATATATGATTGTCAAGTACAGGTATAAATCTAACGAGAATATAAAACCGGAATTAAAAACAAGAAAAAATGAAAAGCCCCCGGTTATGGGGGCTTTTTGTTGATTATTGATTCTTGAATCTTGACTGTTTTTGGTATCTGTCTTTAAAATTTTTGCGTTTTCAACCATGCGAGGGTGATATTAAAGGCTTCCTCCGGGGTGAAAATCGGCTGGTAGCCGAAATCCCGTGTCGCCTTGTCGTGGACGAACGTATGGTCAACGCAAACGCAATAGACGGTGAACGTATTGAAGTTGGACTTGCTGCTGAATTTCTCCACGCACCACCCCAGAACGTTGGCCGGACCGGCGGGTATCGACCTTTTGGGCACTGGTATCCCCAGCTGCTCCAGAAACGGGGTCATAAAATCGAAGAAATTCACCGGGTCATGGTCGGTAATGAAATAAATCTGGCCGGCCGTCGGCGAATCCGGCGCTAAGTGTTCGGCCGCCAGAATATGCGCGTGTGCCGCGTTCCCGGCAAAGATGTGGCTGAATTGAGCCTTGCCGTTTCCCAGCCGGATATTAAGACCGCTTTTGGCGTTTTTGATGACGTTGGGCAGGTGATACTTATCGCCCGGCCCGTACATCCCCACCAGGCGCAGGGCACAGGTGGAGAATGACGGACCGTTCGCCTGAATCACGGCCTGTTCCGCCATCATCTTGCTGTAGGCGTAGCGGTTCATTTTTCTGAAATCGGCGGGGTACGGTAAAGATTCATCCGCTAAACGGTGGCCGTGTTTGCCGTCCAAAACGACGTCCATTGAACTGGTATAGACCAGCCGCGGCACCCCCAGCCGGAGGCAGGTATCAATTATAAGCTGAGTACCGGCGATATTGGTTTTCTCGTAGCTCGCCGGGGCTAGGTTAGGGTCCCAGACATCGGCGGCGGCATGAAAGACTGTGTCTACGCCTTGACAGGCCCTGCTGACAACGGCGGCATCCCGGATGTCACCCACCATGACCTCGGCACGGTCATTTTTTACAGGCGCGATGTCTAGAATGCGGACGGTTTTGCCCTGCTCCAGCAGTTGCGCGACAATCGCCCGCCCAAGCATTCCTGCGCCGCCCGTCACCAGATATACTTTCGTTTGCCCGGAACCGGATGCTTTTATTTCATTCATCGTCTGCCCCTAAATTACCGGATATGCCGGAGATAATATCATAACCCGGATTAAAGAAAAAGCCCCCATTTTAGAGGGCCTTTCTTGTTTATTGATTCTTGAATCTCGAATATTTTATGGTTAGTGGTAGCGCATACCGGATTCGGACCGGTGATCTCGTCCTTGAGAGGGACGCGTCCTAGGCCGCTAGACGAATGCGCCCTGACCAACGTTGAACAGAGTTAATTATATCAGTTGAAACAGATGCAGACAACTTAAGTTAAGGAAGCACTCTCTCCATAAGGTTGTCTTGGAAATTATTTTTATGGATTCCCGATCAGGTCCTGTACATTTTGGCTGAAAGCCAAAAGTATTTCCGTCTGCGGGCTTCAAGAATGACAACCCGGGGAAAATAGCTTCAAGCAGCGCTTGAAGCTATTTTATTTCACTGTCATTGTCGGGCTTGACCCGACAATCCAGAGAATTTGAACACACTCAGGCTGTTATCTATAAGTGCCGGAAGACACGCCACGGTTTTTCCGTACCGTCCGCACCCACCAGGAAGAAGCGCATCATCACCATGTTATAGTCGTCGACGGCTTGCTTGATGGCGTTGTCCGGTTTCAGGAAGCCGGTGGTCAGCAGTTTACGGGTCGGTTGCACCACCACCGCCGCGCCCAGTTTGTGCAGGATGTCAATATTTTCGTGGTCGAAGATAAAGGAATCGGTGGCCGCCGCCGAGTCTTTTAGCGATACTGCAAATTCGGCTGCGCGTTCCCCGGCAAATTTGGCGGAATCTTCACGGTTGGTCTGCCCGCCGCATTCGGCCAGCAGCACCGCGTCTTTGACAAAGGCGAATGAATTGGACTGAATAGCTTTAGCGCCAATCCAGGCTAAATGGGCGTCTTTTAGTTCGCTGTCGGTCGGCTGGCGTTTGCTCAGCACTTCAAACCCGTATTTCGTATTGAAGAAAGAAGTCTTATCCACTTCGGTAATCACCGGTTTATTGCCGATAGTCCATTTCATGTTCAGCCCGAAAATGCCGGAAAGGATTTTCTCCCAGCTGTCAAGCGGGGAAACGTCAATGATGCGCAGGTTCTTCATTACTTCCGCCAGCTTTTCGCCGCAGCCCGCTTCGAATCCGGGCGCCGCCAGCACGTCCAGCACGAATTTTTCGGTTTTGTTCTTTTCCACCAGGAAATCGGCGGTCTCGCAGGTCAGTTTGGAGGAGGTACACATCACGCCGCCGAATGGCGACTTTTTATCGGAGGTCAGCGCGACTTTCAATGCATCCAGCTGATTGGTGCGCGCTGCGTAAACGGCCGGATTGGTATGTTTATTGATGACCACGGTTTCGGTGCGTTTGTCCTTGAGGAAAGCCATGGTTTTGCTGATTTCCGTGGCTACCGCGAAGCCGTTGAGGTCGATGTGGTTGGTAAAACCCATGCCGCGTCCTTCGATGACTTCGGTGTAGGAGTTGCCCGGCTCGCCGATGTATCCGGCCTGGTGGGGGTTATCGCCGCTGCGCATCGGGTTCAGGACATATTTCACTTCTTTCTTGCTGCCGTCATCATAGGAAATCACAACTTTCATTTCTTTGGGCGTGGACATGTTTGAGTACCTCCGCTGTTATTTGAAAAATGATATGAAAAATATCAGGAAATTGGCTGGGGATAGAGGATTCGAACCTCTCCTCACAGATTCAGAGTCTGCTGTCCTACCACTAGACTAATCCCCAGCGCCGAATGAAATTATAGCATAGGCGTAAAATACTGACAACTTTATCATTGTCATTTTGAGGCCCGCAGGCCGAAATACTTTTGCTGTTAGGGCAAAATGTACTGAGGTTACCGCCGTACCCGAAGAATCTAGTAATCATTTCTTTGTCGAACCGGCGTCAGCTTGATCCCGTTTTTCAACGGGATGGAATAGCTATCCGTAGGGTCGGGTTTTAAACCCGACCACCCCGTTTCTTATAACTCTGTTTATCGCCCCAACTTCAGTTCCCTTGCCTTGATGGGCGAGGGCCGAAGAGCCATTTTCGGTACTTGACGCAGTCAATGTATACTTTGCTTTGGTAGAATTACATCAAAGCAAATGTACAGGGAGATGGTGTACAAAAAAACTGAAAGCTGTCCTTTGCCATTCAGCAGTCAGTGGATAAACTTTTCACATCCTGAAAGTATTGAAGTGTCTCCTTATGACTAAACGAACTCCCATTGTCATTCTGAGGATACATAGTACCCGAAGAATCTAGTAATCATTTCTTTGTCGAACCGGCGTCAGCTGGATCCCGTTTTTCAACGGGATGGAATAGCTATCCGTAGGGTCGGGTTTTAAACCCGACCGCCCCTTAGTTAATGTAAAAAATCCCCCTTAATCCCCCTTTCGAAAGGGGGAGAATTAAATTATAGGAAACGCCGGCACCAACAAAAAAGAGGGGGCTTTGAAGCCCCCTCTTAAATAACCTGATTCGGGAAAAGAACTTATAACCCTTTCTTGGCGACGAAATCGGCCAGGTCGCCGAGGCGGCAGCTGTAGCCCCATTCGTTGTCGTACCAGGCGATGACTTTAATCATGTTGCCGCCGATGCCGATGGTGCTCATGGCGTCGACGATGGCGCTGTGGGCATTACCCTTGAAGTCGATGCTGACCAGCGGTTCTTCGCAATATTGGATGTAAGCGGACATCGGGCCGGCGGCGGCTGCTTTCAGCGCGGCGTTGACCTGTTCCGGGGTCACATCCTTGGAGAATTCCAGTGAGAAGTCGCAGCATGAAACATCAGGGGTGGGGACGCGGATGGACATGCCGTTCAGTTTGCCTTTCAAATCCGGGATAACCTGGGCAATCGCCTTGGTGACGCCGGTGGTGGTGGGGATGATGCTGACGGCGGCGGCGCGGGCGCGGCGCAGGTCTTTATGGAAGACGTCCAGGATTTTCTGGTCGTTGGTGTAAGAGTGAATCGTGGTCATAAAACCCTTGTTGATGCCGAAGGCGTTATTCAGCACTTTGGCGATGGGGGCCACGCAGTTGGTGGTGCAGGAAGCGTTGGAAATGATGTTATGTTTCGCAGGGTCGTATTTATCTTCGTTGACACCCAGCACGACGGTGATGTCTTCGTTGGTGGCGGGGGCGGAAATGAGTACCTTTTTCGCACCGCCCTTTAAATGCGCGGCGGCCGCTGCGCCGTCGGTGAAGAAACCGGTGGATTCGATGACGATGTCAACGCCTAAATCTTTCCAGGCGATTTTGGCGGGGTCTTTCTCTGCCAGTACTTTGACCTTCTGCCCGTCAATCATAATACCGTCGGCGACCGCTTCCACGGTGCCCTTATACTGCCCGAAGGTGCTGTCCCATTTTAAAAGATGGGCATTGGTTTTATTATCTGTCAGGTCGTTGACGGCAACGATTTCCAGATTACCCTTGTGATATTGGTTGATGGTGCGCAGTGTGAGTCTTCCGATGCGGCCGAAGCCATTGATACCGACTTTTGTTGTCATTGTTTTCTCCTGTTCTGTTCTAATTCGTCAATTTGATTTTATCAAATATATTTGTAGTACACAACGTTATCGCGTGTTTCAGAGGTCACTTTTTTGTCCACGCTCATCGCTTTTAAATGCGCCAGTGTCTCCGAGACCGCGGAAAGCTGGGCGACCGGTTTTAAATCCGCATATTTGATGCCGCCCTGTTCCGGCATCCAGGTTACCCGTTCGGCGATTTGATATGCCGTCATTTCCTGATGGTTCATCGCTTTCAGGATTTCCGCGCTGCGCATTTCATGGTGACGGATGATTGCATCCACCCGTCTCGGCAGGTCGCGGAAAACATTTTCGTGCGCCGGTAAAACCAGCTCCACGTCCAGTTTTTTCACGATCAGGAGTGAATTGATGTAATCGCCCAGCGGATTCGTCGTCATGGTCGGAGTGAGGCTGATATTCGGCGTAATTACCGGCAGCACATGGTCCCCGGAGAACAGCACTTTTTGCGAAGGCTCGTAGAGGCAGATGTGTCCCGGCGAATGCCCCGGCGTCCAGACTACCTGCAGGTTGAATGTCCCGCTGGCGATGGTCTCGCCGCCTTGCAGCAGGACATCGGGCGCAGCCGGGATAGGATTGCGGAAACCGGCAATCGGGACATGTACCGCTTTAATCATTTCCGCCGGCACACCGTTCGTTACAAACCAGGTGTCAATCCGGTGTAAAAAGTCATCCGTCACCTCATAGCGGGTGCGGAAAACTTCTTTTTCCAGGTCGTGGATGTATATTTTTGCGCCGGACGCCTGTTTAATCCTGCCCACCAGCCCGAAATGGTCGAAATGGGCGTGCGTAATCACAATTTGCCCGATATCCGGCAGCCCGACGCCGACTTCCGCCAG
>Ga0187855_10000204_pt1 | contig 53584 bp, 47 predicted proteins | sample June2016WEW_8_10_2_FD_132969 | JGI IMG/M metagenome (GOLD analysis project Ga0187855, IMG submission 132969) | Peatland microbial communities from SPRUCE experiment site at the Marcell Experimental Forest, Minnesota, USA - June2016WEW_8_10 | ecosystem: Environmental > Terrestrial > Soil >... | reverse complement strand
GCTCAACGGTCAAGCAGCTAAAGACGAGGTGTCAGCAGTGTGGCGGGGGCTGGATGCCGGAAAATATTTCTGGCGTTCCGGCAGGGAAAAGTGTTTTTTACTTGACATCCCCTTTAATAGGACCTCTGATATTCTCCGGCTAGTGACATCTCCTGCTTCACCTGCGACAAAGATCGTTCCCGATGAACGCCAGCAGCAAGCCATCGGACACGTTCATGGCCCGATGCTGGTGATCGCCGGCGCCGGCACGGGGAAGACCACTGTGCTCACGCAGCGCGTGGCTAACCTTATCCGCGAAGGGCACGCCCGCCCTGACGAAATTGTTGCGCTCACCTATACCGACAATTCCGCAGCGGAGATGCTGGCCCGCGTACGAGGGGAATTGAAGGGGACCGTCATCGACGGCCTGCAGGCCTGCACATTTCATGCCTGGTGCAATGGCCTGCTACAGCGTCGCGGCGCTGGTTTTGGCGTGCTCGACGACAAGGATCTCTGGGTGTACTTGCGCCGCCGTATTCGCGATCTGCGCCTTAAACACTTTGTCCGTGCTGCGAACGTCGGGCAGTTCCTCGATAGCCTGCTCGATTTCATGCGTCGTTGCCAGGACGAACTGGTCGGCCCGGCGGAGTATGCGCTCTACGTTAAGCGCCTTGAACGCGGCGAGATTGCGCTTCCCCGTGTTGCGCGCTCGAAGAAGCAAACGGAATTGGAAGAGGCGGAGATCCTGGAGCGCTGCCAGGAGATCGCTCGCGTGTTTGCCACCGTGGAAAACATGCTCCGGGAAGAAAACCTGGGCACCTTCGGCCACATGATCACCAAAGCCTATGAGTTGCTGAAGAACGATCCCGCGCGGCTCGAAGAGGAACGGGGCCGCACCCGCTTCCTGTTGGTGGATGAATTCCAGGACGCGAATTTTGCCCAGGTCGAGATCCTGTCGCTGCTCGCCGGGCCGGCGGCGAACGTTTTTGCCGTGGGCGATGCGGATCAGGCGATCTACCAGTTCCGCGGCGCTTCGAGCGAGGCCTTCACTTTGTTTATGAGGAACTTTCCCGCGGCCCGAGTCGTTGCCCTGGAAAAGAACCGGCGCTCGCTTTCGCCCATCCTCGGTTGCGCTTTTGGCATTGTGAACGAGAACCCGGCCGTGTTCGGACAGGCGTTTGGACAAACGTTCTCGCAAAACGGAATTTCAATTTCCTACCAGCGGAAGCCCCTTGCGTCACTGCGCGACGAGGAGGCGAAGCGGAAAGGAGAGATCACGGCCGCGCCGCTGGTCGAAATTGTTACCTGGAGAGATAAGGAAGTCGAGGCCGCCGACCTGGCGCGCCGAATCCAGCGGAAGCGCAAGGACAAGGATAAAGACCAGCGCTGCCGCTGGAGCGATTTTGCAATGCTCTATCGCCAGCACAACCATCGCGACGAACTGGTTCAGGAACTTGCCGAGCGGGGCATTCCATTCTCCATCGAAGGTCTGGACGTCCTCGACACTCCCGAGGTCCGCGACGTGGTGGCCTGCCTGACCGCGGCTGTTTCTCCCAACGATCATGCCAGCTTGTTTCGCGTGGCGGCGCTGCCCCAGTTCGGCATCAACCCAATGGAATTGCGGGCGGCGATGAGGGCGGTGCGGAGGCAGGAACTTGATCTCCGGACGGTGTTGGGACGGCTCGCTGGTGGTGCGGCGGTGCTGGAAAGCGTAGAGAAGATCCACCGCGAAGTGAAGCAGGACGGAGTTCGCGCGGGCGATGCGGTGAGCGCTGTGATTCGGCACTTCGATCTGCAGCGGTCGGCTTTGATGGACGCCTTCGTGAAGTTTGTGGATTCATGGCAGACGAAAGCGATTGCCGAAACTGGTAGCCCTTCCGAATTCCTCGAGTACCTGGATTATTTTGTGCAGGCAAGAGGTACGATTCCGCTTCCCCGTAGCGAGGACGACGCGGTGCAGCTTCTGACCGCCCACGCTGCCAAGGGACTTGAGTTCCAGCATGTGGCCATCATTCGCGGCTCGTCCGTTTCGTTCCCAACTGCATACCATGAGCCGCTCATTGCTTTTCCTCCGGAACTGCGACGGGCGGCCACGTCTTCGCCTTGTGCCGTGTATGACGACAAGACACTGCACGAAGAAGAAGAGCGCCGCCTGTTCTATGTGGCCATGACGCGCGCCAAAGACACACTGGCGATCTACGCGCACCAGGGGCAAAGCAAGAAGGATCCGAAGCCGACCAAGTTTCTGCGGGAGTTCATGGTTCACCCGGCTTACAGAAAGTTCTGGTCCAGCCATCCGGCGGCGGCGGTGCAGGATAGCTTGTTTGCCGAGGAGGAACAGAGAATCGCGGTGCCGCAATCGAACGTTGCCGCATGGCTGCTCATGCCGCCGTCGGCGAACTTCGTGACCGGACTGAGCGCGTCGGCCATCGAAATCTATGAAGAGTGTCCGCTGCGCTTCAAGCTCGAACGGGAGTGGAACCTGCCGCGCGATGTGCCCGCATCGCTGCACTACGGGGCGGCCATGCATCGCATTTTGCACAGCTTCTACGATGCGCAACGCTACGGACGGGAGATCGGCGACGACGATTTGATTGAACAGTTCCGGTCCGACTTGGCTTCCGCGGGCATCGCCGACCGCTATCAGTATGAGCTGTATTTGCGGCAGGGAATGGAGCAGTTGCGGCAATTTTTCGAGTGGGCTCGCGGCGCCGAGCCGCCCGAAGTCATCGAGACCGAATGCAGATTTGAGTTGCAGGTGGGCTCGGCGAAGGTGGCCGGACGTGTGGATCGCATCGATCGCACGGGCCCGGACTCGGTTGCCATCGTGGACTACAAGACGGGCAAGCCGAAGTCGCAGGAGGACGCCGACGAGAGCCTGCAGCTTTCCCTGTATGCGCTCGCGGCCAGGGAAACGTGGGGGAAGCGGGCCGACCGCTTGATCTTCCACAATCTCGAAAACAACATGGCCGTCGACACCACGCGGACGGACGCCGAGTTGGAAGCGGCGAAGCTGCGCGTGCAAGAAGTGGCGGAGGGGATCGCGCGGGGGAAGTTTGCTGCAAAGCTCGGGTATCACTGTGCGTTTTGTCCCTATCGCAATCTTTGTCCCGCGACCGAGAAGACGGTCGCGGCTCCGCAGAAAAAGTCGGTGTCTTGCGTCAACTAGAGGCCATCTCATCACGAATCGAAGGGGGTAAACTGCCACGGCCCCAGGGGCTAAAGCCCGCATCTTTATTGGCTCTGGACGGCACGGCTGAAGCCGTGCCCTCCCCGAAACCATTGATGAGACCAGCCCTGGTTTGAGCAGAAGGTTGTCGTGCACGGGAACAAGCGGAGTCGTGTTGGGAATCTGGAAAACGGCGCAAAAAACTTTGGGGACGCTCATCGCGTCCCCTTTGTCGTTGCCTGTTGCAGGTGCTTAGTGCTTTTTGCTGCTTTTCTTCTTTGCTTTCTTCTTGGTTGCCATGGATCTATTCTCCCTTTCCATTCTTCATGGAATTTCGCAACGGTGTTTTGTTGCAACTGATTGATGTATAGAGTCAATGCAGAACGAAGTCAAGAGAAAAATGATTGAAACGGGTGCGTGCAACGCTGTACCAAAGTCACCAGCGCGACTCGCGCGCGAAGAAAAAGTCGAGTGACATCACAACTCGCTCTCACTTGTTCTCCCTTCACGTTGTTTCTGCCGCGCGCACGTTTCAGCCGGACGCTTCGTTCGGGCGCCGGGCGCGGTGGCGCGTCGCGAACCTCGCGATGCTTGTCACGCTCTATGAGGAGGGACGATTTTCGAGCGACGCAAGGGCCAGCAGAGCCCGTGTGCTTGTTACCTTGATTTATGAAATGATTCGCCGCGACGTGCACAGCGGGATTGCTTCGCTGTGTTTGGGCGGGGGGAATGCGGTGGCGATGGCGGTGGAGCGACAAGATGGCCTAGAACCCGGTTTTGAGTGCAATCGCGATTTTGCAACAGTCTCCAAGTCAATGTGGACGCACTCTAAGAAACACGACTCCACCGAGGGGCTGTGAATCGTAGATTGGTTTCAGCACATCTGGCACTCCGTACCACATAAACTGAGCACCGATGGCCGTCGACAGATGCGGAATGCGACCGACTTCGCGGTCGTACCCAACCGTGTACGCCTGAACACGGGTGAAGTATCGTTCCGTGAAGCCGGGCGGCAGTGGATTCTCACCCACCAAGAGTTCATTCGTGCGGTCAACATTCTCGATGCGAGTCCATGCATAGTTCCTGTGCAAGAATTGGAGCGTGGATTCCAACAAATAGCCGTTCCCGATGTTTCCGTCCGACAAGCTTTGATTCCGGCCCCATAGGAGCATCGACGTCCAGTTCCCGTTGCGTATCGGTCGGTTGTACATCAGTGATGCCGTCATGCGTCGAACGTCTTCGTTTGGGAACAGCACCTCCGGGCTGTGAAGTTGGGCAATCGAATACTGAAAGCTCCAATTTAGACCCGGATTCACCGTTATGCGGGTTGACCAAGAATCAATCGGGCCGGATTGGATGCTCCAGCGAGATTCATTCGGTTCGCGTCCGTGAAACCCTGACGCTTCTAACCGAACGCTCCCGTGTGTTATCCCGACCGTGATTACATCGTCGGCGATGTGTGTCGAATCTTGAAGATGGTGTCCAAGTGGTGCGATGGGGTCTTCTGCTGCGGACGCTCGGTGGGGATAAGCGATTGGCCCCATAGCAGGGTCACCCACAGGGGCACCATAGAAGGACAGCATTGTCTTTTCGCCCAGCTTGTAGTCGTACAAGGCGGCAAGTTCCATAAAGAAATCGTGCGGGTGTTGGCCGTCCACAATCGGAAGACCGTACGCGGTTTCACCCTGCTGGAACAGTTCAGGGTACCGTCTTTGGGAGATCGTCGCTGGTTCTAAACTCAGCATAGCTCGCGGGGTGAAAGTGCCATTGCCAAGCCTCCGTTGAGCCATCGGCATGAGCCAACTTGTGGAGAACAGTTTGTCCCTACCACGCGGGCCGGACTGCTGAATGTCATTGAGAAATGCGACGCCGTGGAACATGAACGTCCAACTACCCTTGGTCGTCATGAGCATTTCAAAGGGCGTGGAGTTCGGCTCCGCATCTGTGCCAGCAGTCGCGTGCTTTTGCAGAAGTTCAACGAGAGAATGGGACTCCATGATCATCGTCTGATCTTTGCTCCCGCTCATGTTCGGCATCGTTTGATTCGGCTTCTCTTGTGTCGGCATGTCCATGTCTTGGTGAATATCCTGTCCAACCGATAGCCCGACCGAAAAAAAGAAAGCCAACAAAATATTACGTATCGAACGCATCCGTCACCCCTAAGCGTGATTGAAACTGATTTGAAACGGTGCCTCGGCGTGCGGATTCCTCCGAACGCAGAGACAAAACTGTTGTTGTGGTTCCTCGTTTCTAGACGCGAAGGAGGGTCGTAATCGGGGGAGAGCTTGAAGAAAACGATGGGGTAAAAAACAGCCGTTCGTATGAGCGATTGCCTTTACCAGGTTCAGTCACAACATACGATGAGAAGTCGTGCAATCTTTGGTCGGGTGAGTACGTTTCAACAATCGAAGGGTTGTGACTCACCACGCAACACTGATGACTTGTTGGTGTGCGGACAGGTTGGCCATGATTGTGGCACGGGGCTGGGATCGCCGATGCCGCAGTAGTCGATGGCCAAAGCATTTGGCTGCCCAACAGCGCTGCGGAGCACAGCAGAAAGACTGCGACGAGTTTGGAGCCGAACCGAGTCACTACCCCGATATGATGCAGGAAAAATTCGCCAGTTGCAATCATCCGAGCGTGAAAAGTGGGTTTCGAAACCATGCGTTTACACTCACGACTGCCGGAGCAGCCCCGCCTTACTTGGCGGCCGTTCCCGATTCTGCCACTGCCACCGGCAGCGTGATCGTGAACAGCGCGCCTCCATCCGGGGAGGTTGCTGCTTCGATGTTTCCTCCGTGCTCGCGCAGGACGGTCTTGCAGATGCTCAGTCCGAGGCCGGTGCCGCGACCGGGGCGCTTGGTGGTGAAGAAAGGATCGAAAATGTGCGCCAGGTTTTCGGGCGCGATTCCCGGGCCATCGTCCTGAAACACAATCCATACCGAGTCGGGTTTGCGTCCGATGCGCACGCGGATCGTGCCTTTCTCGCGGCTTTCACGGATCGCCTGTTCGGCATTCAGCAGAAGATTCAAGAAGACCTGCATCAGTTGATTGGGATCGGCCATGATCGCGGGGATCGCCGGTTCGGGCAGGAAATCCACCGTGATGTTGCTCTTGCGCAGCGGATACGCCTGCATCTGCACGGTGCGTTGCACGAGTTCGTTGAGATTGGCCTGGCTGCGTCCCGGAGCCGGGGGGCGGGCGAAGTATTGCAAGTTCTGGACGATTTCGGCGGCGCGCCGCGCCTCCCTGTGCAGATCTCTAATCTGCTTGCTCGCGGATTCGCTGGCCTGGGATTCCTGCAGCAGTTCGGCATAGCCCAGGATGGCGGTCAGGGGGTTGTTGAGCTCGTGGGCGAATCCGCCGATCATCTGACCCATGGCTGCTTGACGCTCGCTCTGAATAATCTGCTGTTCCAGTTTTTTCTCCATCGTTACATCGCGGAGGGAGATGATCACGCCTGCCGGCTTGCCCTCGGCATCCAGCAGAGGACTTGCAATGCCCAGCATGGTGCGCCAGCTGCCGTCGCGGTGCCGGGAACCGTATTCACGTGAGGTCCGTGAACTCTCGCCGGTTGCGACGGTGCGGTAGAGTTCGGCCAGTTCCGGTGGAGCATTCTCCGTCTCCGCGACGTTCTTGCCCATGAGATGTTCCGGTCCGTACCCGAGGAGCTCGGCGATACGCGCGCTCACGAACGTGTACTGCCCCTTCAAATCGAGCACCAGAATCAGATCCGGAAAACTTTCCAGCAGATGTCGGCGGAATTCTTCCTGCCTCCGCAACTGTTGTTCCAGCGTGCGCTTCTCGGTGACATCTACCAGAGTGCCCTGGTAACGGACAATCCGTCCGGCTTCCATCACACCGCTCGAGGTATCCACGCACACCGCGACTCCGCCATCTTTTCTTCGCAGTCGAACCTCGCGAGTGCGGGTGCGACCGCTCTGGCTTCCTCCGCGTCCCAGAACCGGATCGCCACCAGCATCAACATTCAGCTGTTCCGGGGGCAGGTTTAACAAATCTTCTTTGCTGTCATATCCCAGGATGGAGACCAGCGCCGGGTTCACCTCGAGCAGCTTGCCTTTCGAATTGCTGATGTACACGCCTTCCTGCAGAGATTCGAAGAGCTGCGTGAAGCGCTGCTCCTTCTCGTGGTGTGCGGTGACGTCGCGCGCCAGCACACTGGCCCCGGTGACCTGGCCGCCCTTGACGATGGCGTTGACCACGCAGTCGTAGTAAAGCCGCCGGGGATCGTTCTTAAGGCAGACCTCGACCACTCCCGACCAGTTCCGCTTTTCCAGAAACCGTGGGAGGCCTCCGGTCGCCTGCGCATGCAGCGGTGAGCCCAGGAATTCCTCAAGTTTGTGACCAACCAGATGAGAGTAAGGAACGCCGAGAATTTCCGTAATTCGCCGGTTTACCGTGCGCAGGGTTCCATCGAGCGAGATGGCGAGCGCGGCGTCATCGAGAGAATCGATCAGCTCCTTGAAGTTGCGCTGCGAGCGCATAATCAATTGGCCTAACTGATCGAGCTGCTCTTCGGAGGGTGTGACGCCCGCCCGATTCTGAAAGTCGTTTAGAAGCTGCTTGAGCTCCACAACCTCGCGTTTGCGCCCGAACGCATAGGCGGCAAACAAGACGGCGAGCGCGAAGAGTCCGGCGGGAATAGCCCACAGCCGGTAAGGAAGGTCTTTCAGTTGTTGCCACGACAACGCTGCTACTGCCGCCGCAAACAGAACGAGCAGGCCAAGCGCCCACCGCCACAACCGGCTCTCCTCGTGTTCCAGTCGGTTCGCCGGACCGGACCGGGCTGAAGGGGCATCTTCGTCGGGCATTGAGGGACTCCCCTGGCGCAAAAACGTTATCCGCCATATTGCCCCTAGCCTAGCACCGAAAGCGGCGGTGCACGACAGAAGGTTCGAGCACGTTCCATCACGGTAAAGGGGTGATGACCATCACAGCGGACCGGTTTGGCACTGACTAGGATGGCGGTAAGGATCTCCCATCCGCGCTGTCCTCTTCGTGTGCTCACTGGTGTCCTCTATGCTCTATAAAACCCTGAGTGCCGCCGTTTACGGCATTGACGCCAACATCATCGAAGTGGAAGTGGATGTCTCGGGCGTCAAGATGAACGAAGACCACTTTCATACTGTTGGCCTGCCCGATGCTGCCGTCCGCGAGAGCCGCGACCGGGTCCGCTCGGCACTGAAAAACTGCGGCTATGATATCCCGCCTACCCAGATCACCATTAATCTGGCGCCGGCTGACATTCGCAAGGAAGGTTCCGGCTTCGACCTGCCCATGGCGCTCGGCATCCTTGGCGCATACGGAGGGCTGAATAAGAAGGAGGTGCCTGACGCGCTGTTTGTCGGCGAGCTTTCTCTCGACGGAAGGGTGCGTGGAGTGCGTGGCGCTTTGCCGATCGCGATCGAGGCTCGTCGAACGAAAGTGAAGCGCCTGGTCGTTCCCGAAGTCAACGCTCGCGAAGCCGCCATGGTCGGTGACGTTGAGGTGTACCCGGTTAAATCATTGCTGGAAGTCATTCATCTCATTAATTCCGGCAACGGCGTCTCCCGCTTGCAGGTGGACACCGATCAACTGCTCTGCCAAGCGCAGCACTTCCCGGTGGATTTCAAAGACGTCCGCGGCCAGCAGACCGCCAAGCGCGCCCTTGAAGTCGCGTGCGCCGGCGGTCACAACATTCTGATGATTGGGCCTCCAGGATCTGGAAAAACGATGCTGGCAAAACGAATGCCGACGATCCTGCCGCCGTTTACTTTCGAAGAAGCGCTCGAGACCACCAAGATTCACAGTGTCGCGGGGGTGCTCGATGCGCACGCCGGACTCGTCGGCCTGCGACCTTTCCGCGCGCCTCACCATACCATCTCCGACGCGGGTCTGATCGGCGGCGGTGCGATTCCGCGGCCGGGCGACGTTTCGCTGGCTCACAATGGGGTGCTGTTTCTCGACGAATTTCCCGAATTCCCGCGCAACGTTCTTGACGTCATGCGCCAACCGCTCGAAGACGGTACCGTTTGCATCGCGCGGGCCGCCATGTCGCTGACTTTCCCCGCGCGCTTCATGCTGGCCGCCGCTATGAACCCCTGTCCTTGTGGATTTCACAACGACCGCACCCGCGAGTGCCACTGCACTCCGCCCATGATCCAACGCTACATTTCTAAAATCTCGGGGCCATTGCTCGACCGCATCGACATTCACATCGACGTCCCGGCCGTGAACTACAAAGAGATGCGCAGTACGAAGGAGTCGGAAAGCTCAGCGAGTATTCTTGAGCGGGTGGTTCGTGCGCGTGACGTCCAGTTGGCGCGCTTTTCTTCCGGCCGCGAAAGACTTTACTGCAACGCCCAGATGCCGCCGCAGTTCATTCGTAAATTCTGTGAGCTCTCCGCCGATTGTGAGCGCCTGCTGGAACGCGCCATGGCGCAGCAAGGGCTCAGCGCCCGTGCCCATGACCGCATCCTGAAAGTCGCACGTACGATCGCCGATCTGGAGGGGATTCCGCTGCTCGAACCTAAACACATTGCCGAGGCGATTCAGTACCGAACACTGGACCGCACGTATTGGGCGTGAAGCTACAAGGGCCATCCGGACCTAAGGGGCGTTATGATGCATTGGATGGTTGACATCGCGGGCCATCGAAATTAGCGTGAGAACATGTTCCGCATAACCCAAGGGGGCCATTGCGCATGACCGGAATTCAGTTCATCACCGACGAATCGGGCCGCAAGACGGCGGCAGTAATCGATCTCAAAAAGCACCGAGCGCTCTGGGAGGATATCGAGGACGTGCTGGTTTCCCGGTCGCGGCGACATGAAAAACGCATCCCGCTCGCCAAGGTAAAGGCGGACCTCGCCAAGAGTGGAAGGCTCCGTGGCTAGCTACGATACGTTTCTCGTGCCCTCTAACTAATGCATGAGCACCCCAAGAACGAAAATCTCCGTGGCTAACTACGACGTCGCATTGACCTCAAGCGCGGCGAAAGAACTTAAGAAGCTGTCCGGCCAGTTGATCGCGCGCATCGTTCCGCGCTTGGAAAATCTTGCCTTCGATCCTCGCCCACCAGGCTGCAAGAAGCTGCAAGGCGGAGACTGCGAATGGCGCATTCGCGTCGGCGACTACCGCGTGGTGTACACCATCGACAACGAAGACTGCTGGTGGAGGTGACGCGTATCCGGCACCGAAGTACGGTCTACGAACGATGACTGCGGGATGCGCCCTCGTTTTTCCCAGGCTATGGGACGGATGGAAGAGGATACCTAGCACCCAATGGTCAGATTGGGCAGGAACAGCGGCAACCAAAGCCGTCTCAGTCGGCGGCCGCTCCGCTGGTCGGCCTTTCGGCGTCGGCGGGTTTGCCATCGGTGGGCTTGTTTTTCTCCGCCTGGCGCAGGCGCAGCGCACGGTTCGAGGGCAAGCCGGCGTCGCGGATCTTGTACAGTAGGGCGCGATAGCTGATGCCCAGTGTGCGGGCTGCCTGCTTACGATTCCAGTGGTGCTGTTGCAGCACCTTGAGGATGACCTTGCGCTCCAGTTCGTGAACGCACTGGCGGGTAAGCTGCTTGAGTGAAATCGGACCGTCGAGCGAGAACTCGGGATTGAAAAAGTCAGGCTCGCGGGCCACCAGATCGTTGGTGATCACGTCCTCATGGCCGAGGATCACGTAGCGCTTGATGAGGTTTTCGAGTTCGCGAATATTTCCCGGCCAGTGATATTTCTGCAGCACGGCCAGCACTTCATTCGAAAGAGGCCGTGCCCGGCAGTTGAACTTGCGGTTGTAGTATTCGAGGAAGTAGCTGCACAGATCTTCAATGTCGCCTCGACGTTCCCTTAGCGCCGGCATGCGCAGATTTACCACGTTGATGCGGTAGTAAAGATCCTGGCGGAAAGCCCCCGATTCGATCTCCGCTTCCAAATGGCGGTTGGTCGCGCACACCACTCGCACTTCGACCTTCTTGTCTTCCTGGGCGCCGATGCGGCAGAACTGCCCATCCTGCAAAAGCTGCAAGAGTTTCGATTGCAAGGATGGATCCAGCTCGGAAATTTCATCCAGAAACAAGGTGCCGCGGTGGGCCAGTTCGACCCGTCCTGGTTTCGACCCAACCGCGCCTGTAAAGGCTCCTCTTTCGTAGCCGAACAGTTCGCTTTCCAGCAGGGTCCCCGGAATTGCCGGGCAGTTCACCTTTACATATGGCCCCAGCTTCCACGGAGACAGGCCATGAATGAGCCGGGCAATGATGTCTTTGCCGGTGCCGCTCTCGCCGGTGATCAGGACAGGAACGTTGGCGGCGGCCACTTTGCCCAGTCGCGAGCGAACCGCTTGCATGACTTCAGAGTGGCCAAAAATGATGTCGTCAGGGGGAATCTCGCCGAGCGATTGTGCCAGCGAACTTACCGAAAGTGTCGTCATAAGAGCAGATGTCCCGTTGCGGTGATTGTTCACCCGCATGCACTAAAAGTGCACTCCAAGCACCAAACTGGGGAAGAGAGCCGAGCGAGCTGGGAGCTTTCCGTTAAACGCTCACTTATGAATGGCTTAGAGTGATGATATCGCGGAAACCGGGAGATCCGGCATGGCACTAAAGGGCCATTCCGAGAGAGAGTCGAGATAGGAAAAAAAGTTCACACGGCAGAACCGGCTTTTCTCAAGTGCTTCCCGGAAACAGCCGCCGCGTCGGTGCTGAGGTGACGGGCGAACTTCAGACCTAAAAGATGGTAGTCATCGAGGTGCTTGACCCACACCGCCTTCGCTTGCATGATCCGCAAAGAGGTCTTCAAACCCTTGACAGGTCCGATTGGAGCGCTCGGAATCTCCAGTGAAACCAGCGCCGATTTGGGCAAAGAACGGCGAACTACCACCAAAGCACCGCCAGGAGAGACGTTAATGGCCGTGGCAAACTCCAGGGAATCCTTGCCGCTTCCGTCGGAAGTGCGGACAAAAACCGGAATGGCGAGGTGCAAGCGTGGCCACTTGCGTTCATTCTTCTTCGATAATCTATTAGGCACTTGTCCGGTCCGCCATAAGGAGGGATAAACACTCCTAGGACCGCATCTTAGGGGCCAAACCTCGGAGAGAAGCCACGTCTGTCTGGAATCGCTCGAAACCGCGCCACCGACACGGATATTGCCGAAGCGGCTTCCCGGCCGAGAAGTCAGTAATGACTGTTGGTCACGTCAAAAAGCTGCAAGGTTTTTCGCTTGGATGCCTTGTTTTGGGCTGTTTCCAATTGACAGTCTGGTAGACCTGACATAGGATCACACTATCCCCCTACTTTCTGAGGTAGCAGACCCCTCCCCCCAATACTAGTTACGTGGTTATCCATGGCTTTGATGCCCGACAAAAGCTCAGCCGTATCCCCGACTGGCAGTGGTCCAAAAGGTAGCCTCCCGTCGACCGCGACGGCTCGGGCTTCCGCGCCCAGCTCTGCGGACGAAGCGGCGCGCGAGCTCGAACAATTGCGCGATCGTTTCCGCAAGACGGCGGACGCTCTGGCCTCTGCCGCCCACGACCTCAAGACGCCCCTGGCGATCCTCAACGGCTACATTGATCTGCTGCAGAGCGAGAAACTCGGACCGCTCAATGACCGCCAGCGCGAAGTGATGGGCGACATGTTTTTGAGCGGGCAGCGCCTGCAGCAATTCATTCAGGACTTCCTGACCTTCAGCGTGCTCGAAACCGGCGAACTGCGCATGCAGTACGTGGAAGGCGACATGAACGCGTGTCTCTCGGAAGTTTGCCGGCTCTGGTCGAACCGGTTTCAGGAGCGCGGTCTGGCTTTGTATTTCCTGGCCAATGACAAACTGGGGACATTTCCATTCGATGCGCCCAAGATCCAGCGCGTGATTTCCAATCTTCTGGAGAACGCCTACAAGTACACTCCTCAGGGTGGAACCGTCTGGCTGCACGCTGAACCCCACATGTGGGAGCGTCGCGGAGTGAGTAAGGCAGCAGCCAATGCAGACCGCCGGCGGCAATCGACGAATGTGCCGAACGCTCTCAAAATCACGGTTGCCGATACCGGCCCGGGAATTCGGCCGGAGTTTCACCTGGAAATATTCGATGATTTTTTCCGTCTGCCGGGCAGCGAATCGGCCGAGGGCATGGGTCTTGGACTTGCCATTTCCCGCCGCCTTCTCCAGGCCATGGGCGGCAAGATCTGGGTGGAAAGCGAACCGGGCACAGGTTGCAAGTTTTCTTTTCTCATTCCCCTGAAACCAATTCTGAGTTCGCTACGAGGGACGAAATGAGCGAAGCCGCCAACATCCTGCTGGTGGATGACGAACCGGGAATGCTGCGCTACATCCGCACGCTGCTGGAAGTGGATGAGCACAAAGTGCAAACCGCCAGCACGGGGGAAGAAGCGGTCGAGCGCGTCCAGAAAGGACTGCAGCCCGACCTGGTGTTGCTCGATCTGCTCATGCCCGGCATCGACGGGTTACAGACTCTTGAACAACTCCGCCACCTCCGGCCGGGATTAAAAGTCGTGATGCTCTCCTGCGTGAACGATACGCGCAAAGTGGTGCAGGCCATGCGCCTGGGCGCGATCGATTATCTGACCAAGCCGTTCCAGAAGGCGGAACTCGACGCGGTCATTGGGCAGTGCGTCGGCACGGCGAAGGGTGAGAGCTATGCGGGCGAAATTGAAGAACTTTGCGACGACGTGTTCTTTATCGCCGCCAGTCCGGCGATGAAGAAGATCCGCTCCCAGGCTGCACTGGTCGCCAACGTCGAAATCCCGGTCCTGCTGCTCGGCGAGAGCGGCACCGGCAAGGAAGTGCTGGCGCGCCTGATCCACAAACTTTCCCCGCGCGCCCACCGCACCTTTCTCAAAGTGAACTGTGCGGCGGTGCCCGCCGACCTGCTCGAAAGCGAACTGTTCGGCTACGAAGCGGGAGCCTTCACCGGCGCCACGCACGCCAAGCCGGGCAAGTTCGAACTGTGCAACAAAGGGACCATCCTGCTCGACGAAATCGGCGAAATGCCGCCGGGGCTGCAGGCGAAGTTGCTGCACGTGCTCCAGGACCAGCAGTTCTCGCGCCTCGGCAGCCGCACCGTGGTCAAAGTCGACGTCCGGATCCTGGCCGCCACCAACATCAACATTCAAGAAGCGCTTGCCACCAAGCGTCTGCGTGAGGATCTTTATTACCGGCTTAACGCTTTCACCCTGGTCCTGCCTCCGCTGCGCGACCGCAAGGAAGAAATTCCGATCCTGCTGAAGCATTTCATGTCGCGGATGTCGGATTCCTACGCGCGTTCCCCGTTGCCCCTTTCGCCGCCTTTGATGGAGGCGTGCCTGCGGCATTCGTGGCCGGGCAACCTGCGCGAATTGAGCAACTTCATCAAGCGCTACCTGGTTCTGGGAGACGAAACGCTGGCGGCATCGGAGTTGCAGCCCCGGCCCGATGGCGGTGGAGGAATGCACGCCCACGCAGTGGGCAGGACTGCAGTCGCGGGTGCGGAGTCCGCCGGCGGCCTGAAGTCGCTGTCGCGCAACGCCAAAGATGAAGCTGAGGCCGAAGCCATCGCCCGTGCGCTGGAAGAGACGAACTGGAATCGCAAGCAAGCCGCGGCGCTTCTGAAGATCAGCTATAAAGCTCTGCTCTATAAGATCCGCCAGTACGGGATCGCGCAAAACCGCAGCACGCACCGGCTGTCAGCCGGCGCGTGACAGAAAACGCTGAGAGGTACGAGCGTTCGGGGGAGGACTGGGTCGTCCCTCCGGGACTTGATTCTTAAGAGCTAAATGCTAAGAGCTGATTTTGGTGCGGATAAGAGGACTCGAACCTCCACGACCTTGCGGCCACTAGGACCTGAACCTAGCGCGTCTGCCAGTTCCGCCATATCCGCATAGAAAGAAAAAATCGGCAGGGCCTTTTCAAAGGCGACTACACTACTATCTACTGGCTGGCGTCGAGCTGTCAAACGAGCGCAACGTCATAACCTTCGCCGTGCTCCATCATTGGCAAGGCGCGAGGCCGCCCTAAACCATGGGAAATGCTCCCGACAAAATCCCCGCGGAACTGGCAAAGGAACTCCGCGCACTGGCGCACGATTTCAGCAATGCGCTCGAAACCATCGTGCAAGCCACGTACCTGATTTCGCAGGCAGGGCCGCCCGAGAATTCACGCCGCTGGGTCGAACTGATCGACCAGGCCTCGCAGGAAGCGGTAAAAATCAATCAAAAGCTGCGCCAGCTCTTACGCTCGCAAAGTTAGGAGCGTTTTGTGAATTGTCATCCCGAGCGAAGCGAGGGATCTGCATTTTGCGGCGAACTGCGGATCCCTCGCTTCGCTCGGGATGACAAAGTTTGGCGAAGTGAGAGTTCAAATTGAGAGTTAAAGAGCGGAGTCTCACTTCGCCAACGGGCGACTAGCCCAGCTTCGCGTCCATCGTAATCTTTGCGTTCAGCACCTTCGATACCGGGCAGCCCGCTTTAGCATTTTGCGCGGCTGTGTTGAAGGCTTCCGCGCTCGCACCCGGCACCTTCGCGACGACATCGAGATGCACGGCCGTGATGGCCCAGCCCGCGTCGAGTTTCTCCATGGTGAGCGTAGCTGCCGTGCTGATGCTCTCTGGCGTGAGGTTCGCACCACCCAGTTGCGCCGACAGCGCCATCGAAAAGCATGCCGCATGCGCCGCCGCAATCAGTTCTTCCGGATTCGTCCCCGGAGCGTTTTCAAACCGCGTCGTAAACGAATAGGGCGTATTCGAAAGAACGCCGCTGGCAGACGAAACCGTGCCCTTTCCGTCCTTAAGACCACCCTTCCACACTGCACTCGCTTTGCGTTGCATTGCAATCTCCCAAGGTGAGGATTAAACGAAGTCGTACCTATTGTAGAAGCTAGAAGGAATTCGCGTGCACCGCCGCAGTCGTGGAACCGCCCCACGAGTTCTATAATCTCGCTCATGTCATTTCTCCGGTTCCTCATGCTGTTGTCGCTCGTGGTCTGGCTTGGCGGCGTGATCTTTCTGGCGTTCGTCGAAGCGCCCATCGCTTTTACACCCGGACTTCTCCCCACCCGCCACATGGCGGGATCGATCGTAGGCCACTCGCTCGATTTACTGCACTACATGGCCATCGTTTCCGGAATTGTTTTTCTGCTCGCGTCGATGCTCTACAGCCGGATGGCTACGGGAAATGCGCGACCGCTGGCCGCGCGGCATCTTCTGGTCGTGCTGATGCTGTTGCTGACCGTGATCTCGCAATTCGCCATTTCCCCGAAACTGCACGCCCTTCGCGCCGAGGTTGGAGTGATCGATAGCGTACCTCTGGACAATCCGCTGCGCAGGGAATTCGATCGTCTGCATATTTGGTCGGAGAAGTTCGAAGAGGCGGTGCTTTTGCTGGGGTTGGTTGCGTTGTACGCGACCGCGCAAGCGTTCCGGTGAGCGGGCTATTGCTGGACTACTGAGGCGCTCTGCCTGGCTGCGGCGCGGGCGGAGGTTTCAGCGCCTCATCGAGATACGCCAGATAATCGGCAATCAGCTTATAGCTGTCGTAGTAGTCGTTCATCCTGACGGCTGCCAGCTTGTCGAACGGCGAATGCAGGATCGACCAGGTCTGTTCGGTCACGGAGTGCAGGGTGATGCGCGGAATCTGGTAGCGAGCGAAGGATTCGGAATCGGCGGTGCCGAGGTTGTCCACGTTCATGGTGGCGACCACGAGTCTGCTGGCCGCCGCAACCGTGGCAAGCGCGTCAAGCAGCACTTTGTCGGCGTGCGAAGCCCAGACCTCGGTTGGACCGAGCCCCAAGCTGTCGAAGTTCACCATGCCCTCGATGTGTGCGCGCTGTTCGCTAGTGAGGTGATCCACGTAATACTGCGATCCGACCAGCCCCTTTTCCTCGCCCGAGAATCCGACGAAGATCAGCGTGTGATGACGCGGCTGTGCGCTCAGGCTGTACAGGAGGCCCGGCAACAACGCCGCTCCTGTCCAGTTGTCGACCACGCCGTCGCCAAAGCTGTCGACGTGATCGGTATGAGCGCCGACCACGATGACTTCCTGCGTTTCTCCAGGCAACACGCAAATGACGTTCGGCGGCAGCTTGCGGTCGAGCGCTTGCTCGGAGAGATTCGGATCCTTGCATCCGGAGTCGGCGAACCATTTCCGGATCAGGGCTTCGCGTACGCTGTTGCTGGTTGAAAATGACTTCAAATGGGCTTCGATGGCTTCGCGGGTCTGCAAGCGGACGTGAATCTGCGCCGAAGCGCAGACGGCACAGGCGATACCAACAATCAGCGCCCCGGCGAGCCGGCGTAGCCACGGTCTGGCGAGAGTTTTGGCGTCGCGCCGCATTTTGCCGAGAGCGCCCTTCCTCCCTACTGCATCAGCCGCCACGCGCCGCACGCCCACACCACCGGCACCGCGAAGAGCATGGCGTCGATGCGATCGAGCATGCCTCCGTGGCCGGGCAGAATCGTGCCGGAATCTTTCACTCCGGCACCGCGCTTGATGAGCGACTCGACCAGATCGCCCAGTTGCGCCGCGATGTTGACCACCGCCGACAGCAGAATGATGGGCCACAGTTGTGGCTGCTCCAGGCCGAACATGCCATCGCGGCGGTCAATCCATCCAACCCGCAGCAGCGCGGAACTGATTCCGGGCGCATGCTGAATCCACAGCGTGCCTACGATCACGCTGGCCAGGACCGATGCCGCCGCGCCTTCCCAGGTCTTCTTCGGGCTGATCTCGGGCGACATGCGATGCCGGCCCAGGGACTTGCCTACGAAGTAAGCGAAGACATCTCCGGCCCACACGGCGAGCAGGGTGTAGATTGTCCAGATCGCTCCCGCCGGCTGCTGCCGGATCGCGACCAGCAGCGCCATCGGGATCGCGATATAGACGAAGGCAAACGCCGAAGCGGCGGCCGCGGGATAGCCGCTGGTCAGGTTGGAGCGCCGCATGGCAACTGTCAGAAACACAAACGGTGCAAGCGACGCCGCCAGCGCCAGCCCGTAGAGAATTGCCGTGGTCTCAACCAGCGGCGTGCGATTGGTGGAAGCGACAATCACAAATACAAAGAAGAGCGCGACGAAAGCATACGTCGCCGGCCCCAGCGGCTGGACTGCATAGTGCGTTACCAGTTTCAGGAACTCGGCGATGGCCAGCAGGGCTACCGCCCCGGCCACAATGGCCAGTACGTAGAGCGGCGCCTTGAGAACTAGCAACAGAACCAGTGGAATTAGAACGACGGCGGTCGCGATGCGCTGGATCATGGGATCACGCTGCGGAGAATGCGGCGCTTGTCGCGAATCCGGACTTGCGGCGATCTCCGGCGGCTGCCGAGCTGCTCCACCCCGGCAAGCCAACACCGGGCTTGACGGGGGCCCCGGCGCGCTCGGCTTGGACGGGCGAGAGCGCCCGTCCCCACACGAGCAGTGCTCATCAACGTTTCGCCTCAGCGTGGGGCCGGAACGACGCAGGCTGCGGAGTGTGCTGTGGGGCATGCCCGTCCGGGCCCAGCCCGCCGTAGCGGCGGTCGCGCTTCTGATATTCTTCGATCCCTTCGAGCAGTTGAACGCCGCGGAAATCAGGCCACAGCGTTTGCGTCACATAGATCTCCGCATAGGCAAGCTGCCAGAGCAGGAAGTTACTCAGCCGCATCTCGCCGCTGGTGCGAATTACTAAGTCGGGATCGGGAAGCCCGCGAGTGTAGAGATGATCGCTAATTGCCCGCTCATCGACTTCCATGTGATCGAGGCCGCCATTGCGGGCGGCGGCCTCCGCCAGCGCGCGAAACGCATCCACTATTTCGCTGCGCGAGCTGTAGTTCAACGCCAGTGTCAGCAGCATCCCGGTATTGCCGGACGTGGCGCAACTAGCCTCTTCCATTTCGCGCTGCACCGATTCGGGCAACTCATGCTGACGGCCGATGTATTTCAACCGGATGTTGTTTTCGTTGAGCGTCTTGATTTCCGCCTTGAGATAGCGGCACAGAAGGCGCATCAGGAAATCGACTTCCGTCTTGGGACGCTTCTTCCAGTTTTCCTCGGAGAAGGCGTAGAGCGTCAACGCCGGAATTTCGATGCGGGCCGCGGTCTCGACCGTCGAACGCACAGCGGCCACACCGGCGCGATGTCCGGCGATGCGCGGCATGTGCCGGCGCCGGGCCCAGCGCCCGTTTCCGTCCATGATGATAGCGATATGCTGGGGCAGACGCGCAGAATCGAGCCGCAGGTAAACGTCGCTCTCCTTGCGGTCAATCCCAACCGGAATTGTGTGTCGCAAAGCGGACCTCTCGAAGTCGAAGCTAACACACGAAATCCAGTGTGTGCAATGCGATCGCAGGGCCCCGGGCAGTAATTAGTCTCTAGCGGGTCTCTTCGGGCACTTCTTGCGGAAAGACGGGCAGGATCAAGCGCTCGGTGTGGCGAATGACCGTCAAAGAGCACCGCACACCGACTTGAGCATCGGTCAGCAAACGATGCAGGTCATCGACGCCGGCTACCGGCTTGTCGTCGAGCGCCACGATTACGTCGCCCTCGCGCAGGCCCGCTGTCCGCGCCGGGCTTCGGTCCGCGATGCCGACCACGACCACGCCGGTTTCTCGCGCTAATCCGTAGAAGCGCACCACTCGGCGGTGAATGGGAACCGTTTGGGCCGAGACTCCGATGTAGCTGCGCCGGATGCGGCCATCGCGCAGCAAGCGGCTGGCCACGAATTTTGCGGTATTGATACCGATCGCGAAACAAATTCCCTGCGCCGGCAGGATCGTCGCCGTGTTAACGCCGATTGCCCGGCCTTGCGAATCGACGAGTGGGCCGCCGGAATTTCCGGGGTTCAAGGCTGCGTCGGTTTGAATCACATCCTCGATCAGGCGCCCCGAGTACGAGCGCAGCGATCGCCCCAGCGCGCTGATCACGCCCGCAGTCACGGTGGACTGAAACCCGTACGGATTGCCGATCGCAATCGCCATTTGCCCCGGCCGCAGGAGCTGCGAATCTCCCAGTGGAACGGCCTGCAATCCGGAAACATCGATTCGAATGACGGCAAGATCGGTCGCCGGATCATCGCCGATCGTCCGAGCGGGAGCGCGTCGTCCGTCCGCCAGCGTCACTTCGATCCGGGTCGCGTCGTGCACGACGTGGCTATTGGTGAGAATCAATCCATCGGGCGTGAAGACGAAGCCGGAGCCGCCGCCACGGCGCTCGCGGGACTCGCCCGAACGAGTTCGGCCTGCCGTTTGGAGCGCTTGATGTACTTCAACGTTTACTACCGACGGGCCGACTCTCTCAACCGCAGCCGTGACTGCCCGCGAATACGAGTCGAGCAGGACAGCGTCTTCTGATTCGGCAGCAGAGACTCGCACCGATTCCTCCGCCAAGCTTCCGCCGAGCGGTTGGTGCGAAGAGAGGGGTTCTAGGGAAAGACTATCCAGGTTCTGAGTAACCAAGTTCTGACTGTCCAGGTTCATGCTGCATAGATGAAGCTGGAGGCAACTTGGATTCCGCCGCTCAGGCGCGGCTCACGCCGTACGCATCCAGGACATCCCGCAGCGTAACGATGCCTTCCAACTTGTGCAGATCAGCACGGTTCACTACCGGCAGGATTTCGATCTGGTTTGCGCCCATGCGCTCGAGCGCCAAATCAAGGGTTTGGTCGGGGTGGACATGGGGAAAAACCAGCGCATCCGTGAGTTCACTGAGCTTCTGATCCGCACCTTCCGCCAGTTCGCGCTCCAACGTCGCCAGGTTGATCACGCCAACGACACCTCGTCGATCGGTCACCAGCCAGGTTCGGGCTGCGCTCGATCGGACGCTTTCCAGCGCCTCCCGAACCGTGATCTCGGCAGGCAGCAACTGGCTCGCAGTCTGCATCACCCTAATTACCTGACGCTGACCATGCCGTTGGCGCGTCTTCGCGGTCGGCAGGTGGATGCCATCCTGCACGGCCAGCGCTTCGTAAATGGGCTCGTGCTGCAATCGTGAAGCGATGAACAGGCTCACCAGATTAGCGATCATCAGGGGAACGATCACGGCATAATCCTGCGTCATCTCGAAGATCATCAGCACCGAGGTCATGGGAGCGCGCACGATACCCGCGAAGGCCGCGCCCATCCCGACCAGGGCGTAGGCGCCCGGCGTCGCGGTGTACGCCGGGAACAAATGATGCGCCACGGTTCCGACCGTTCCTCCCAACATGGCGCCGATGAACAGGGCGGGGCCGAAGATACCGCCTGCATTGCCCGAAGCATAACTGGTGGTAACGGTGAGAAGTTTCAGAACCACCAGCAGCGCCATTAACTGGAAGGCCATCCTGCCGTTCAACGCCTCGCCGACAAACCCATAACCTACGCCCAGAACCTGCGGCACAAACCAACCCGTCAGCCCGACCAGCAGGCCGCCCACCACCGGTTGGAACCAGACCGTCTGCTGCGGAAACCGCAGGAAGCGCGCCCGCATGCCCAGCAACAGCCTCGTGAAGGCCGCCGAAACCAAACCGCCGGCCACGCCCAGCACGGCATAGACCGCAAACTCCACCGGATGGACCAGTTGATATTGCGGAACCTTGAAGAGGGGGTGATCGCCGAGAAGGACGCGCAGAACCATCCAGGAAGTCGCCGAAGCCAGCACCACCGCGCCCATTACTGGTGCGTTGAGATCGCCGACGATCTCCTCGAGCGCAAACAGCACTGCGGCCAGAGGCGTATTGAACGCGGCTGCAATGGCCGCCGCTGCTCCCACCGGGATAAGTCTCTGAACTTGTTCGGTGCGCAGACCGAGGAGGCGTCCGAGCACGGAAACGATGCCCGCGCCCACTTGCACCGAAGGCCCTTCGCGTCCCAGCGGAATTCCGCTGGCGAGCGTTGCTGAAGTGCAGAAAAACTTGCCGAGTACGGTGCGCAGCGTGATGCGCCCTTCGCGCGCGTACAGAGCAGCCTTCGTCTGCGGCACGCCGCTGCCGCGCGCATTCGGAAAATAGCGATACAGCAGGTAGCCGATGCCGAGCGAACCCACGATCGGGAACAGCACACGCCGCCACGGAGCGCCGCCCACCGGATACAGGCGCATCCCCATGCGTTCTGTCAGCAGGATGAACGCGACGACCGCCGCGCCAGTCAATGCGCCGATTACCAGCGCCAAAACCAGAAAAACCTGGCTCTCCCGCTGCCGCAGTTCGGCCACGCGAACTGACAGCCAGGCTCTCCACCCACCTGTGCTCGTTGTCTGGACGGTTTCATTCATGGATCGGGAAATTCTTCTTAAGAGAATATCGCACTGGGGTTGGAGGGCGGCCCGAATGTGAACCGCCCCTCCCCTTACGACTGGTTAACGGTCGACTGCGAAGTGGTCTACGCGGTTCTGTTGCCAGCATTGCTCGTTGTCCTGGGTACAGAACGGTTTTTCCTTGCCGTAGCTGACGGTCCGGATGCGATCGGCGGGAACTCCTTCTTGCACCAGAGCTCGCTTAACCGATTCCGCGCGGCTGGCTCCGAGGGCGATGTTGTATTCCTCGGATCCACGGTCGTCACAATGGCCCTCGACGAGAACCTTGATGCTGGGATGCTGCGCGAGGAAAGCTTCGTTATTTTGGACGGTTGGCGCCTCGTCAGGGCGGATCGTGTACTTGTCGTAGTCGAAGAACACATCTTTGACGTTCCTGCTGAACAAGTCCTCATCCGAGGGTGAGGGCACCGCACTGGCGCTTGCGGCATTGACCGTGACGCGGGTGGAGGCATCGTTGGTTCCTCCCGGGCCTTTGGCGACCAGGGTGTAAGTGGTGGACGCACTCGGCGTGACCGAGCGCGATCCGGTCGGCGGCAGCGTGCCTAGTCCGGCAATGGTAACTTCGTTGGCGTTGCTGGTTTGCCACGTCAGTATGGACGACTGTCCCTGCTGAACCACGCTGGGGTTGGCAGCGAGAGTGGCGGTCGGTGCTGGTGCGGCGGTGGGCGGAGGCGGTGGCGTCACTTTGGCTGCCTTTTTGGCGCATCCTGCTAGTGACAACACACCTGCCAGTGCTGCGAGTAGAGCAAATGTCTTCATTCTTTTTTGCGTCATATTTTTTCAGTCCTCCTCACTTGAACGTTGGATTCGCTGTGGAACATAGACCTGCTCGGCAACCTTCGGTCAGCCGCGAAAGAAATGCATTGCAACAGCAAAGCACTTCCGGCGACTGCGACAAAGGTTGAGGGGTTTCGGAACTACAGGGTGAGGAGAATCAGCAACGGAGGATAGCGTTGCGCTCTGGCGAGGGAAGCGAGAAAAAGTCTGCCTCTGCAAGCGACGCCCAGGAAAGAGCCACGAGAGGCGAAATCAGACAATGGCCGAGGGATCTAAATGCAGCCTGCACGATGGCAGTTCGCAGGCGGGTCGCTGCTCGCGCTGCCAGAAGCGCAGTAACCGGCCCGTGCACCACAGAGTACGGACCCTGCATGCCAGGAAAGAGAAAAATCGTCAGAACGCAGAGAACCGCCACTACAGCCAGTTCGCATCCGATGCGGCCAGAAATCATCGACGTGTAATTATTATATCGTAGGACTCGATACTGGTAGCGGTCGGCCACTTCCGGCTGTAAGTACAGCAGATGCTGCCCCTTAGTGTTGGCAGGGGCAGAAAACAAGAACACCCGCAGGTCTCGTTTTCTGCTATCCCGACAGCGAATAATCCCCACTGGTGTCCTCGATCTCGACCATCTCTTTTAGCTCGGGATAGTGTTTCACCAGGGTCTCCGGGGCATGGACTTTTTTCCCGTCCAGCAGGTGCCTTAACTCCAGCGCATTCACCGCGGCTTTGGCCTGAAAGTGATTGTTCGCGATTACGTAGGTTGACTCGGCGCGGTGCGCGATGATTTCTATTTTTTCTTTCCACTTCTCCAATTCCGCGGGCTTGTAGAGGTAGTTGTAACGGTCGTTGCGGTTGTCGCTGTCGAACCCGCTCTCGAACCAATGCTCGTAGTTGCGGCCATGCAACCGGACGTATCCGATGCCCGAGGTGACATGCTCGGTCGGCCCGAGCGAACGCCCGAGCAACGGCTGATCGATGTTGCAGAAACCGACGTTGTGGCGCATGAATTCGGCGATCGTTTCCGGATTATCCCAACTCTCGTGGCGCACCTCGACCACGCGCGGATACTCGATGAACTGCCGCAGCAACTGCTCCAGGTACTCGCGGTTGAGAACGGTGTTCTTGAACGAGACGGGGAACTGGATGAGCAACGCGCCCAGCTTGCCTTCCGTGGCCAGCGAGTCGAGACCTTCGCGGGCCAGCCGTTCGTCCTGCTCATTTGGACGGATGCTGGCTGCCGAAGTTGGTTCCACCACGGCCAGCGGAGAATGGGTGAACGAACGGTGCAGCTTTGCGGTGAAAAGAAAATTTGGATTGACTGCCGCTGCCTTCCGCGCCCACAGGCGCCCCAGTTCCGGGCGGATGTGTCCGTAGAACGAAGTGTTGATTTCGATGACGTCGAAGAATCGCGCCAGAAATTCGACGGGATGAATTTTCTTGCGCTTCAATTCCGGCGGATAAAGAATCCCGTCCCAGTCTTTGTATGACCAGCCGGCAGTCCCGATGCGGATTCGCGGAGCAGGTTCCATACGGGCGGCCAGAGATTAAGAGATCAGATGCTCGGAGGGTAGCACAGTGCTTGTGTGGGCGACCTTGCCCGCGAATCCCGCGATGTCTCAACACTCTCTCAGCAGAGCAGCGAGCAAGAGTCAGTAGAGAAGAATCGCGACCCAATACAAGCCAGTCGGGTACGCGGCATTACGCGCATAGCAAGAGCCCACCGCAAACTGGCTAACGCCTGGATCGCGCAGCAGACGCAGGGCGCCCGGCGGCAGGACTTCCGGACGGCTCTCGGTGTAGGTGATAATTTTTCGATTGTCGTAGGCGGCCGCGAGCAGGTGAGCGTTCGGACGATTCTCTCTCGCCAGCGAGCAAGCGGCCACGTCAAGATTCCGCGGCGTGAGTCGGACGAGTTGCGGCAGTCCTGCCTGTTGACGCATCTCGTGGACGGCCCGGCCAACCAATTCTGCACTCTCCTGCGCGGAATACGACGGTACCTCGTGCGCGAAATCCTGGACCACATATAGCCGGCCTTTGCTCCAGATGGCGGCGACGCCGGCGACATTGAATCCGCGATCGAGCAGATTCTCACGGTGCGGGGCCGAGCGCATCAGGGCATCATTCGCGCCCAGAGCGCAATTAGTGTAGGCGATGTTCTCGCCGGCGCGATCCATTCTTAGCGGGCTGACCTGGGCAATTCTTTCGAGCAGGGAGGGCTCGCCGGGCAAACGATGCTCCAGACGCCCGCTCTCCGCCATGCGCCGGGCGTGCGTTCGCGCCGCTTCGCGCAGACTTTCTTCCATGCGCAACGGGGGCACTCCAGCGAGTTCGCGGCTCTGGTTGGCCGCTTCCAAGAGTTCGTTCTCGGCGGCGTAGTCCTCGTCAGACGATGATCCGGCCGCCGAGTTCGAGTAGGGGTCGGGCTGGTTGTTGCCAACGTTTGTGTTAGTGTCGTTGCAAATAACGACTGCTGGCGGCTTGGTTTGTGCGGCGCAGGGTCCGAGACTTACCGTCAACATCGCGAATGAAACCGCCAGGACCCGGAGCATGATTTTTGTGGTTGGCGTTGCGGCGCGGGGATCGCCGGCAAAGTTTTCCGCTTTCCATCTCTCACGCTAGCTTCTAGAATTCGGCTCAGCTACTTACTATGGAGACCTTACTGCTGGTTACCGTGCTCGCCGGAACCCTTGTCCTGCTTGGGTTCTCGGCTGTTCTGCTGCGGCGCGTTTCGGCCGCCACGCAAGTGGATGTAAAGGCGGAGGTTGCAGACCAGCTCGAAAGGTTCAATACCGCCCTTGGCCAGAAGATCAGTATCAGCACTGCCGACATGGCCACTCGTCTGGAGCAGACTAAAGGAGACCTCCGACAGCAGGTCACAGACCGCATCCAGCAAGGCTTTTCAGAGATTCGAAGCTCGGTCGAGCAACAACTTGCTGCGGGAAGGGAAGAGCAGAACCGGAGCTTGAGCGATGGCCGCAGCGAGATGACCAGTTCTCTTCTGCTCACCACACAGCAACTGAAGAGCGAATTTCAGAGCCTGAATCAGCAGACCGCGCAGAGCCTCGATTCGATTCGCGATCGGGTGGATTCGAAGCTGATGGCCATCACCGAGCAGGTGCAGGTGAAACTCGATCAGAACATCAAGGAAGGATTTGCGCAGTTCGAAAAAGTTCAGCAGCACTTGAAGGCGGCGGAGGAGCAACTCCGTGAAGTCGGCGCGCTCGGCCACTCGATCAACGATCTGAACAACCTGCTCAAGCTTCCGCATCTGCGCGGCCAGTTCGGGGAAGCGAGCCTGGAGCGACTGCTCGCGGACTTCCTGCCCGCGCATATGTTCGCGCTGCAGTCGTCGCCGGGCGAGGGCGGAGGACGCGCCGACGCCGTCATTTACTTTCCCGACCGCAAGCTGCCGATCGACGCCAAGTTTCCGCGCGAGCAAGTGATTGCGCTCTTTGAGAGCAACGACAAGGCTGAGATTGAAGCGGCGCGGATTGCGCTGGTGCGGGTGATGAAGGCGGAAGCCAAGCGCATTCAGCAGTACATCCAGCCGGAGAATGGCACGACGGAAATCGCGCTCATGTATCTGCCGAGCGAGACGCTGTATATGGAAGTGATTCGCAACCGCGAACTGGGCGACTGGATGAATGAACAGCATGTGTTTCCCGTTTCGCCCAATACCTTGCTGATGACGCTGCACACGATTGCGCTGGTGCACAAGTGGTACGAAGTCGCCAGCCGCTTCGAAAAGAGCCGCGCCGAACTGGCCAAGGCGCAGAAGTCGTTCGACTTTTTCCAGAACCAGTTTGAAAACGTCGGCAAGAATTTGAACAAGGCGCAGGAAGCATTCGAGACGGCGCAGCGGCATCTGAAGAGCTACCGAGGAAAAGTTTCCGCGCTCAGCGGACAGGAGCAATTGGAGTTGGAGTCGTCGGCGTCAAGCGAGAAACCGCTGCCGCTGCTCGACAAAGCCAGCGCGTGATCCCGCTGCAAAACGTCGAAGGGTTTCGTTGGAATGGGCGCGGAGCCCGCCTACGCGATCCTGCGGGCGGTATCCGAGAGTTTTCTCTGCGGCGTGGACTTCAGGTGGTCCGCGTCTTTCACTGCCCAGATACCGTCGAACTTGACGAAGTAGGGCTCAACCGAAATGCCGGGGAATTCCGCGGTGAGAAGCTCTCCGGCGCGGAGGAGTTCGATGCGATGATGTTCGGCTTCGGCTTGGAGGTCACCTTTGAAATGGTCCAGGCCACCGTAAGTGCCACAGTCGGAATGGGTGATGACCAGCACGCGTTTGGTCTGGTGCAGGTGGACGGACATGCGGACCTGTTCGAGGAGGAAGTCCTGTTCGAAGTCGTTGCGCGGGGAGGCGAGGGTCTTGGCTCCTCCGGCAACGGAGATCATGTCGGCGCGTTCGACGCCCTGCTTCTTCAGGAACTTTCGCACGGCCGTGCTGATGCGGTGATCGAAGCAGCAGAGGACAGCGGCGTCGGCTACGTACGGGCCGGCGGGTGAGTCGAAATGGAAGACTTTGCGCATGGGACCCTCGTGCAGCTTCTAACTTATGCAACAAAATGTGCCACCCTTATTTGGAGACTTTTCAGCCATCGACTCGAGCAGACAAACGAGGACTCTTTTCGCGTTGGATGCCTTGCGAAAATAACTCGTTCGATGGGACCGGCCCCGGTCGCCTTATCTGAGACGCTTCACTAGCAAAGCCACGATGAGCACAGCGATGGCGATGAGCAGCGCAATTAAACGGGCCTGGTTCGCTCTTTGCGACATGATTTTCCGGTTACGCTCCGCGCTTTGTTTTCAGCTCGGTTAACAACTGCTCGATGCGGTCTTCTTTTTCCAGGGCGGCGAGGCGGTCTTCGACGTCGTCGGCCAGGAGTTGGGCTTTGGCTCCGCCGATGGCCTCTTCGCGGGCTACTTTTCTCTTCATGCGATCGAAGGTGGCGGACTTGGTGTTGGCGCTCATGCCGGACTGTGCGTCCGTGGCCCGGTTAGCGGCGCGGGCGCGGCGGTGCTGCGCGATCAGCAGATCGGCCTTGGCGTTGGCCTCGGCTAACTTCTGATCGAGATTGCGCAGGGCCGATTTCAGATTCTCGACCTGGGCTTTCTGATCTTCAAGCTGCTGGGCGAAGTTTGCGCTCAGGTCGCGATAACTTTCAACGCGAAGCAGAGCGGCGCGAGCGAGGTCGTCTTGCTTTTTGTCGACGGCGAGCTCGGCCTTGCGCATCCATTCCTGGATTTTGTCGTCGTTTTCGAGTTTCTTCTTTTCGAGCAGATGCTGGTCGGCGATGGCGATGGCCACCTGCGTTTTGACCTGCAAGAGCTGGTTGTTCATGTCGAGGATGACCTGCTTGATCATCTTTTCGGGCTCCTCGGCTTTGTCGATCAAGTCGTTGAGGTTGGCCCGGACTAAGGTGGAAACGCGTTCGAGTAATGCCATAGAACACCTCGTGTAAGTCAGTCGTTGGTCGTTCGTTGTTGGTCGTTTGGTTTCGTATTCCAGGCGCCGCCGACCATAGAAATCGCTATGTAGGCTGCGATTCCGGCGGCTATCCAGATGCCTATGTGGCCGGTGGCGGCGCCGATGGCCGCGCCCATGGCGGCTCCGAGGGCGACGGACAGGCCGAGGGATCTGGCGTGGTGAAGTTCTTCTGACACGGAATACCTCCTAGAATCTGTCGTTAGTCGATGGTCGTTGGTCGTTCGCCGTTCGCGATTCGTCGTTCGCTGTTCGCGTTGCGGCCGAACAACGCTTGCTGACGACCGACGACTAACGACCAACGACTGCTCCACTTACTGCTTTTCCTCCGGCTTCGGTGCTTTGTCGCCGATCTGTCGGACCTTGCCTAACAGTTCTTTTAGCGGCATGCCCGAGAGCGTTTCGAACAGGGCTGGCACCTGTGCTGCCATTTTTGTGATGTCGCCGGTAATCTTGTTCATTCCGGCGGCGTCGCCGTTGCCGGTGGAGACGATGGTGATCTTGTCCACGTTGGCGAGCGGCGCGGCCAGTGCTTTCACGATCTCCGGCAATCCGGTGATCAGTTTGTCGACGACCGCCGCTTGGTTGTATTCCTGATAAGCCGCGGCTTTTACGTTCATGGCTTTGGCTTCGGCTTCACCCTTCTTGAAGATGATTTCGGCCTCGGCTTCTCCCTGGGCGCGAATCGCCGACGCGTGGCCTTCGGCTTCCGCAATCAGGCGCTGCTTCTCGGCGGCGGCCAGCGTTTCGATGCGCTGACGCTCGATCTCGGCGCCTTTTAATACGGTCGCGATGAGTTCTTTCTCACGGCGACTGATTTCGGCGTCCTGCACTTTGACCTGTCCTTCTTTTTCGACTTGCTGCACTTTCACGCTTTCGGTGGTGACCTGCTGCTGCATGATGTTGTTTTGGATGTCATAAGCCTTGTCGGCCTGCGCCTGCTGCTTTTTCGAGACTTCGAGGTACTGGGCTTTCTTGACCTCGAGGTCGCGCTGCGATTCGGCTTGCTTGGCCTGGGAGAGCGTCTCGGCGAGCACGCGCTCCTGATCGGCTTGCGCTTTCGCAACCGCCGCTTCGCGAGTTGCCATGGCGCGCTTGATGGCCGTGTCACGCTCAGCTTCGGCGGTGGCTACATCGGCGTCGCGCTTGATGCGGGCGACATCGGGCTTGCCCATGTTGGTGATGTATTCGTTCTTGTCGCGAACCTCTTTGATGGTGAAAGAAATCACTTCGAGGCCCATCTTGTTCATGTCGTCGGCGCAGGTACCGCGCATGCGATCGCCGACCATCTCGGGCTGCTTGACGATTTCTTCCACGGTGAGCTGTCCGATGATGCCGCGGAGATGGCCTTCCATTACCAGGCGGATCAGGCTTTCGCGCTCCTGATCGCTTTTGGTGAGGAATTGCTCGGCTGCGGTGAGAATGGATTCCTTGTCGGACTTGACCTTGATTTGAGCGACGGCCTCAACCGTGACGGCGACGCCCTGCTTGGTGTAGAGGTCCTGCTGCGGGGCCACGTCGAACGACATCAGTTCGAGCGAAAGGTCCTTACAGTTTTCGACCATCGGAAAGATGACCGTGCCGTGACCCTGGACCACGCGGGTTCCGCGAAAACCGTAAACAATCAGCGCTTCATGGGGTCCCGCCTTGCGGTATAAGCGGGCCAGCATGCTCATCAGGAACAGGATGGCCAGAACCATCAGTCCCGCGAAGACCCAGATCTCAATTGCTATGCCGAAATACATATCGCCTCCTGAAAAATCAGTTCTCAGTTCTCGGTTCTCAGTTCTCAGCGTGCGGAGACGGGGCGAGCCCCGTCTCTACGGCACTGATATCAAGCGATGCTCTTGCAGCGTGCCTAACCGCGGGTTAACACGCCCGTCACCATGTCCAGGTCGCGCACGATCCGTTCTGGATCGCTGTGGCCCAGAAAAATCTCGCCATTCGAAGTTCTGATATGCACGACCTTGTTGCACCAGACGTAAGCTCGCGTGTTCCCGATGCCGCGAATGCCGTAGCCGCGAATAAAGGCCCAGGGCTCGATCGAATAACTCACGATCGACTGCCTCGGAATCGAGCGCAGGCGGAATCCGAGCATCCGAATCTCAACCCCGTGCCGCAGGAAACGGTACTGGAACCCGCTCCAAGCCATTGCGAACACGCCGAGGCCTACCACGCCTACGAGGATCACCGGCCAGAGGACCGCCGCGGTCCGCGCCAGCGAGAATGCGATCACCGGCCCCATCATCGCCAGCAGGATCAGCAGACTCCAGGCGCGTCCGGAATGCGTCTCTTCCGCCAACACATCGGGTTGGAAGGCATCGCTCATATTGCTGCCGTTGGCTATTAGCTATTAGCTATTAGCTTTTAGCTCCTCGTTGCTCATCTCTTCCCACAGCCGCACGTACGCAATGCCCTTGTCATAGCGTGTGACTACGATCTCGGCGCCCTTTCCGATCGCGCTGCCGTTTTCGCTGCGCGCGCCGCAGGTCCGGCGCGTGCCGGCCTGCGAGTAGATGATTTCTCCGGTGCCGTTTTCACGGATGGGCATCGAGATTCGTCCCAGCACGCCGACCATCTCGTAGTCGGCTGCGTCCAGGTTCTCCTCGTGCGAGATCAGCACCCGCGTCAGGAACAGGTACACGATGGCGGCGCCGAAGAGTCCGGCTCCCAGGGCGATCAACAGTCCGAGCGCGAACCATATGCTCGAGAAGCGGGCGATCAGGAATCCGGTGCCTCCGAACCAGGCCAGAAATGCGGTCAGCGTGACGAAGTTGAACGGCGACATGGGCGCATCGTGCCCCGCACGTGGAGCTGTGCCTTGGCCGGCGCTGCCATGCGCCATCGGTACGTGTCCGGCGCCAACATGTCCGGCACCATGCGGAAAGTGGGGCAGATGCCAGTGTAGCCCTCCGGCGATGAACGAAACTGCGCTCAGCAAGAATCCGACGGCGAAACAAATCAGATAAAAATCAGCCCAAGTCATAAGTTTCGCCTTCTAGGCGCGCCCGTGGCGCGCGCTGGTTCCGGACGCAGAGCTTCGAAAAGGCGGTCGGCGAGTCCGGGCGTGTTCAGGATTTCACCGAGCAGCAACAGGCAGCGCCGGGTGTCCTTGTCACGCGCGACCTTGATCAGGACGTCGCTCACCTCCGGGTCGCTGGCGAAACGCTCGGAGCCTTGCAGTAGCCAGACATCGAGCTGCCCTTCGGTGGTGCGCAGATCGGATACCAGTTCCGTGTGATAGCCGTCGGGGTCGTCGACCAAGAAGCCGGGGTGCACTTTAAAAAAGCGCGCCAAGACAGTGCGCGAGGATTGCGTCATGTGCGGACGCTTGCCGCGCTCGATCTGCGAGAGATACGACTGGCTGATGGTCTTGCCGGTCTCGACTTGAATGCCCTTCATCAACTCCTGTTGAGTGAGGGGCCGATTCAATCCGCGGAGGGAACCTTCGACCTCGCGGAGGTAGCGAATTTTTTCGCCGAGCGTCATATTGCTAATAGCGATAATAATATCGCAATATGAAATACTGTCAAGTACTGGATTAGCTGTGTTTGCAGTGGCTTACGCAGGGGTGTCTCGGCGCGCCTCCCCGACGGGGTCCAAAGAATGAAGCCTCCGCCGGGGCGGAGGCTCCCATCGTGAAGTTTAAGCGGAGCGCGTTGGGTTGGTTTAGTTCACCGTCAATCTCACGGGATAGGTGTGTACGGCTCCGGTTCCGGCAGAGCCGGTGATGGTGATGATGTAGGTTCCAGCCAAGGTGCCCCCGGCAGTGGCGGGAGTGTTGCTGGTGGTGGATGATCCGCAGGCCGGCTGCAGCAGGATAATGCCCGCGATCAGGCCCAGGACTCCCCCGACTAACCAGCGGCGACGTTTGCGAGTAACACCGATTCCCAGTCCGACGAGACTCAAGCCTCCGATGGGGAGCCAGGCGGCGTAGAACGAGCCGCGGCGGAAGAGGCTGCCGCTGATCACGGGGCGAGCCACGGTAGCGATTCCCAGGATCGTAGTTGCAGGAGCGGTCCCAGACAGCGTGACCGAGATGGGCGAGAAGGCGGGAGTGGCGGCGGTGACCATCGATGGGGACGTGGTTTGGCTGGGGGTGATGACGGCGTTATAGCCATAGCCTCTTAGGGGCGTTGGAGTAAAGGTGACCAGGATCGTAGCAATGTCGCCAGCATTAATGGGGGCCGGGGTGGAGGCGCTGATCTCGAAGTCGACGACGTATACGATGGGCTGCGGGACGGAGGGTCCCACTGTACCGCCGTTCGCGCTGACGTTGCCCGAGATAGAGATTGTCTCATTGACGACAGGAATGGACGGGGTGACGAAGACTTCGACGGCTGCTGTGGAATTCACAGCCAGGGTCGGAATCGTGCAAGTGATCGTCTGCCCTTCCACCGGGTTGCAGCTTCCCAAACCGCTATTGACTTGGGCTGTAGGGGCAGATGCCAGGCCGCTTTGAGGCAAACCTAGCACGGTAAAAACCAACTGGTTTGCCGGGTCGGTTCCGGTGTTGGTGATGTTGAAAGTAAACACGACCTGGTTTCCGGCCGCGACCGCGGGGTAGGGAGACGGATTGGGGGCAGTTATGCTGAGTGTGGTGCTGTTGCCGATCTTGCTCACGAAGGCATTCTGCGTCCCATTCAACTGCGGCTGGTATGCATTTGGAGTAGTGGGGAAGAGCGTGGATTGGGTGATGCCGGCCACGTAAGTGTTGCCGTAGACGGGGTCGAGGGCGACTCCTGTGCCCTGATCCAACACGTTGCCGCCCAGATAGGATGAGTAATCGCCGATGGGGTTTGTCAGTGTGCCCCCTGACGTGGTTGAAATCAGCGCGACGAAGGCGTTCTGCGTGGCACCGGCGCCGAGATTCGGCTGATAGGTATTGATGGTGACGGGGAAGTTTGTGGATGTGGTTGAGCCCACCACGTGGACGGATTGCACCGTGTCCACCTTAATGTCCTGGCCGATGTCGTTGCCCGAACCGCCCAGGTAGGTGAAGTAGTTCATCGGATACTGGGAGCCGCTCAGATTGCCGATCTTGACGATGAAGGCGTCTTGCCCGCCGCCGTTGCCGGACTGAAATGCAGCGAAGCCGCAGGCGTTACAAAGCCAGTCGGTCGAGTCGGTCCAACCGATGACGTAGGCATTGCCGGAGGTGTCCACGTCGATGGCGTTGCCATAGTCATTACCGCTGGCGCCTATATAGGTGGAATAGACGGGAGAAGCGGACCCAGCGAGGTTCGGGTTGATCTTGGCAACGAAGGCGTCCGGAGTGGTCGTTGGGGTTTGCGGGGACGGGGTGCAATTATTCTGGCCGGATTCGTTGAGGCAGGACTGCTGCGCGTTGAAGAGCGGAAACGGCGCGACCCCCAAACCGGTCGGGATCTGGTTCAGCATGTTGGTGGTGCCGGTGAAATACATGTTGGGAGAAGTATTCGGGGCAGGGTCCACGGCAATGCCGCCGCCAAACGCAATTATTGGCACTCCGGTAGCCGGGGACGGATATCCACCACCAAAGTAGGTGGAATAGAGCATGCTCTGGTAACCGCTGGCAGTTGTGCTGATCTTGCTGGCGAAGAACTGGAGGTTCCCGTTCGACACCGTCTGAAAGCCGTTCGGGCTGGCGGGGAAGGGGTAGACCGTTTGAGCCTGGTTGCTGGAAGTGGTGGTGCCGGTGACGTAGGCGTTCTGAACGCCGTCGATGGCGAGTCCGGTGACTATATCAGTGCCATTGCCGGCGAGATAGGTGGAATAGGCGAGATTGTAAACGACGCCGGGGACTGGGGTCAGGGTGAGCGCACTGAGAAATCCGTGGGTACCGCTCACCGGGCCTGGCTGGGGGAGGGCGTTACTGGTGGTGGGAAAGTCGGTAGAAGTGGTGGTACCGGCAACATAGATATTGCGGCTGGTGTCGACAGCGATTCCCGCCAGGCTGTCAATTTCGGGCGGCTGACCTGCAACTTGCGATCCGCCAAGATAGGTTGCGTAAACCAGTTGCTGATTGGGCGGAGTGGGCGACTGCAGAGTCGGGTTGATGACCGCGATGAAGATGTTCTGCGCGCCCGCACCGCCAAGCTGCGACTGGATCGGGTTGTTGGTGTTGGGCGGGACAGGCATGGGAAAGTCCGTTGAGGTGGTTGAGCCCGCGACATAAATCCAGTTAGCGGAGTCGATCGCGACTTTTACCAGATTCAGGGGACTTGCGCCGATCAGGGCGCCCTCGACGCCGTTGCTGCCACCGAGGTAGGTGGAATAGCTTAGGACCGGGTCGATGACGAGTTCGCGGCTGTGGTCGTAGTCTCCAATAGTGAAGCCGATTTTGTTATCGGCGAGCTGGCGGAAACTTCCCGTGATTGTCTTCTGGGCGTTGCCGGACGGATATCCGGAACCGGGCGTGGCGGGCTGATAGACGATTGGCGCGTGGAAGCGCACGTCGCCCTGATCTGTCGAAAGAATCAGATCGCCGGAATCGCCCGAATCTTCCGAATCGCGCGAAATCGAAATAATGTGCGCGGAAGCGCCTTGGAAGCTCAGCGTAATCTGGTTCGGGTCGCCGCCGGGCGCGACGCGGAAGTCGTATTCGAGCTGTCCCTGATTGCCGTAGTACACGAGGTCGACGCCCGGATAAACCGCCTGATACTCCACGCGGGCAAACTGGGGAATGTCATAACGCCATTTGGAAGGATCGTTTCCGATAAAGTAGTTGCTCTTACCTGGCAGAAGCGAAGCGCCCGAGACCCGTGGCGAAGAGTTCGCTCCCTCCAGCCGCATGCGAATCACAGAACGGGATGAAGGCTGCGAACTGAGTGCTGAATGCTCGGTGCTGATGGCTGAAGTCTGCAGCTCCAGCACCGCTTCGTCGGAGGTCAGAAACAGACCGTAGCCGGCACCGCGCGCCAGAAACTTGACCGGAGGAGCAGTCTGACCCTGGTTTTGCTCGAAGAACAGCGGCAGCGACAGCACCGTCGACGGAAGCGCCTTGTGGGCGGCAGAGCGGGGCTCGGCAGATCCTTGCTCGGAGGATTCTGGTCCGCTGGTTTTGGCGGCATGTACAGCGGTTCCAAGATAAAACACGACGCCTGCGGTGGCGAGCACGGCCGCCGCAAGAAACGCAGCCTTCATCCCATCTCCTGTTACCGAACGTCTCACCAAACTTCCTACCGACACAGGATAATTCCGATTCACGAAGCTCCTCCGATTTCCCAATTGCGTGGGGTGAGAACAAGAAGGCACACAAACACCGCTGCGGCTTGACGCCCCTGCGAAGGATGCGTACCTGTTACCAGAACTGCGATTAAACCAAACAAATACTTTTACATCCAACAGATACGCTGTCAAGCTGGGCAGACACTATGGGCCGACTAGTGAGAAGCAAGAAGAGAGGCAAATGGTTGCAAAGAAAAGGCAGGTCCAAGGTTCCAAGTCTCAGGTCTCAGAAAAACCGCCGATGAAACCACGAGCCTAACACCTGAGACCTAAGAGCTGCCACCTGGCTTTTTCAATTCCCCGATCTCTCGCTTCAGGCGCGCGTAGCGGCGGACGATGGTCCACAAATAGGTGATCTGGATGATCCAGGTGACGGCGTAGGCAGCAAAGAGGTATCGTCCGTTTCCGCTCATCGCACACTCCCGCGGGGGGCCAACAGCGATTCCACGGCATGGGCGTGGTCGACGTCGCGCTGCAACTTTTCCAGTCGATAGCGGGACCAGCAAACCAGAAAAGCGAAGCAGGAAAATGCCAGCCAGTTGATGAGCAGCACGTGCAGCATGCGCGGATCGATCGATCCGCCTCCGCCCATGACTGGCTGGGGGTGCTGGGTGCGGAAGAACCAGATCGAAAAGTAAACGAAGGGCACGCACAGGGCGCCCAGAACCGCGAGGGAAGCGGCCAATAAAGGCGTTTCTCCGCTGGAAGAGAAGCGGCGCAGAAAAAGATAACTCACGTAGATGAGCCACAGAACCAGGGTCGAGGTCAGGCGCATGTCCCACGTCCACCAGATGCCCCAGACCGGACGCGCCCAGATGGGGCCCGTGACCAGGACGACGGTGCAGAAAACGACGCCGACTTCGGCTGTGACCAGCGCGACGATGTCGGCAGCCGGGTTGCGCTTGATCAGATAGAAGACCGAGGCTCCGAAATTGATGAAGAAGAGGATGAACGCCGTCCACGCCGAAGGCACGTGGTAGTAGAAGATCCGCTGCACGCTGCCCATGGTCCGTTCCGTGGGCGCAACGACCAGCGCCATGTACAACGCGTAGCTCAGCAGGATCGCAGTCAGTACGCCGAGGATGGGGAAGACGCGTTTCATTCTAAGAACCTCTGTCAACCTCTGTGGCCCCAGTGGTTATCGCTTTAGATCTTAACCACAGGGGCCACAGAGGCTCACAGGGAACATATTCTGCGTTCGTCATTCTGCGTTCAAGACGGTTTCAAACAAGAGCAGGCACACCGTAGTAAACACCAGATCGTAGGTTACAAGCAACACGATCCAGAAACGCGCGCCTTCGCCGTTCAGTATAGCGGTGGTGGATTGCACCATGGCGAGGAGGGCCGGGATCGAGATGGGGAACAGTAGCAGGGGCAGCATAATCTCGCGGCTGCGCGTACGCAGGGACATGGCGGCGAAGAAAGTTCCGTTTACTACCAGCGCCCAAGTTCCGACCACCGCGACCAGCAGCAGTTGCCATGCCGGACCCAGCGCCCGCAGCCGGTAAAACACGATGAACAGCGGAGTCATGAGGGCTTCCAGCACGCTCACGAAAATGAAGTTGCCGAGCACTTTAGCCACGAACAGGGAATTGGCAGGAGCGGGCGAGACGCGGTAGGCGTCGAGCACCTGGTTGCGCAGTTCGCGCGCCCATGTCTGGTTGAGCGCCACCACGGCCGCGAACAGAAATGCCACCCAGATCAATCCGCCGGCGATCTGGCGTGATTCTTCGGCGGTCGGATCGAACGAAAAACTGAACACGACCACCACCAGGAGAGAAAAAAACAGCATGGAGTTGATGGCGTCCTTCGATCTCCACTCGAGGCGCAGGTCTTTGAGCAGGCTGACACGGGTGATGCCGGTGGGCGCGGTCATTCTAAGTTTCCCCCGGTTAATTTTCCGCCCGCGCTCTCCCCATGACGCTCCAGCCGTTTCAGCTCCCGTGTGCGCTCGACAATCTTGCCGGATTCCATCCAGACGAACTCGTCGGCCGCGCCGTCGAGCAACGATGCCTGGTGGGTAACGATGAATAGCGTTTTGCCCTGATCGCGGGCACGGGCCAGCAGGTGGACCATTTCCGTTGCGGAATGGGTGTCCACATTCGAGAAGGGTTCATCGAGCAAAAGGATTTTGGGGTCATTGAGGAGAGCCCGCGCCAAAGACATCCGCTGCCGCATGCCTTGCGAATACTGGCCGACGGGGCGGACGAGCTCGGGATCGAGACCGACCGCGCGAATGACCTCTGCGCAACGCTCCCGGCTGGTGATTCCGTACAGGCGGGCAAAGTATTCGAGGTTCTCCATCCCGCTCATCTCGTCATAGAGCAGAGAAGGATGCGCCATGTAGCCCACCTGCTGGCAGATGTCGTGAAACCTGCTGGCGCCGAGGATTGTGATGTTACCGCTCGACGGCTGGCTGAGTCCCGCCAGGGTGCGCAGCAGTGTAGTCTTGCCGGCGCCGTTATCGCCGAGAATGGCATAGAGTTTGCCGCCGGAAAATTCCGCGGTTACGCCGCGCAGGGCGGCAAAACGGCCAAACTGCTTGATCAGGTTCGTGACTGTGATGACGGGGACGGGCGCGGGTTCAGTCAAAGGAATAAGGAATGAAGGCTAATTCGCCATCCCGCTCGAGCCGGAACTCTGGGCCTGCGACATGCTCTTGCCGGGCTCAGCGGCCGGAGTGGCTCCGGGCTGACCGGTCGCTCCGGGTTGCGGCGCGTACTTCGACGCGCACTTGGCCTGCAGTTGCTTGGCGTGGAAGACGCCATCGCGTCCGAAGCTTCCATCCGCCAAGGCTTGCGAGTCGTCTTTAAAAGTGTCGGGAGGAGCTTCCGTCCCAGTGTAGGAAACGGGCAGCGTCAGATCATTTTCCTTGAGCGTGAAATCGACGCGGGTTCCGGAGCGCTTGATCGACCCGGGGACCACGTTTCCGGCTACACGCAGACGCTTGGCGTAAGCCTCTTTTCCCATGCCGTTCAATTCCTTGATGGTGACGTAGTAGCTCTTACTGTCCTGCACGCCGGTGTAGGCAAGATAGCCGAGCGAGAGCAGAATCAGCACGGTGACGGAACCAAATTTCAGATATTTGCTGGCTTCGGTCGACATGAAACACCCCACCCTTGCTTAAGACTGTACGCGCTGCCCTGTTTCGGGTCAAGGTGCGTGCCGGTCAGGATGCACAGGTTGCGATACTCCTCCGTAACTGCTGCCGTCCGTTCGCCGCGGCTCTTGCTGATCCTGCATTTACAATGCCTCAGCGGCATTATTCGAACTTATTAAAGGCAGGCTGATTTGGTGCGACAGTTCGGAGGGAGTTCGAAAAGAGATCGGAAAAGAGTTCGAAAAAAAGTTAGGGAAAAAGTTCGACCAGCGCATGGCAAGCACTTTTGAGCTTAACCCGTCGTTCTGCTTCACCCTGCTGGGCACGTTCGTGATTTATCTGTGGACGCGCCCAACGCGTTTCGCGATGCTGACGGTTTTCATCCTCGCGGTTGCGCTGCGGGCGGCGTGCGTGCGACGGATGGGCGGCCTGGGCGCGTATTACGGCGTGTGGTGGATTAGCTGGGGAGCCTTTCTCGGTATTGCCAGCCTGATGGTTCTGGCCGCTCAGGTCGTTCCGTAGAGCGACCGGTCGCGCGATGGATCGTCTGACAACGAGCGGAGGTCTCATCGCCAAACCTTTTATGCCGGAGCCGTCTTTCCTCTCTGCAGCTTGCTGATCGGTTACACGGTACCGCTGACGACCTGGCTTCGCCCCAGAACCTACGATGCTTTCCTGTTGGCGTTTGACGGCGGCCTCGGGTTTCAACCAAGTTTCGTGCTGGGGCGAGTTCTGCCGGCGGGCTCAACCGCGTGGGGCCTGACTACGACCGTTTATTACATGCTGCCGTTGGCGGCCTGCATTCTCTACGCATCACATCGAGTGCGGGAGCGGCAAAGTGTTTTAATTCTCGCGCTGTTTCTATCCTTGATGCTGGTGGGGTTTGCGCAGTACGGAATCTATCCTGCGGCCGGTCCGAGGTATGCGTTTGGCGCGTTATACCCTTGGCATCCGCCGCTGCTCGCGCAGATTGCGATTCAGCCCATGACCGTGCCCGACGCACCGCGCAATTGCATGCCTTCGTTGCATCTGGCTGGCGCTTTGGCGATCTGGTGGAACTCACGCCCTTGGCCGCGATGGGGAAGGCTGGCCGGTTTGTTTCTGTGGGCGACAATTTTCTCCACGCTGGCGTTAGGGGAGCATTATCTGGTGGACCTGGTGGTGGCGATTCCATTCACGCTGATTTTCCAGGCGGCATGGACCGTTTCAGTCCCGCTCTCGCAGTCTGTCCGCCGAACACCGCTCGTGGTCGCGACGATGTTCACGCTTGCCTGGTACGTGCTGCTGCGCTACGGCTTGCGGTTGTTCCTGATCTCGCCGTTAATCTCGTGGAGTTCGATCCTCCTTACCATAGGTTGGTGCCTGGTGCTGGAGAAAAAATTAAGCGCCGCTGCCCGAGCCGGGGAGTTACTGTCCGCGCAGCCGTAATCGGAGGGGCAGCGCCGGATAGCTTAGCTGCCTTTTTCCCGCTCGTAAGGCTTTTGCATGTAGCGGCGGCATTCCTCGAGCGCGCCCTGGGTATTGTCGTTGGTCTGGATGGCCTGGCGGTATTCATTGACGGCGCGTTCACGCTGGCCGGTTACGTCGAAAATCTTGCCCAGTTGCAAGTGGCTCCAAACCTCGGTCCAGCGCGGTTCCCCGTCGCCATTCAGCGATGCGCGATAGGCGTTCGCCGACGCCTGATAGTTCTTCTGCATGTAAAACACCTCGGCGATCCGGTAGTGGGCGAGCGAACTGTTCTTATTGACTTCGAGCGCCTTGTTGAATTCGCTCAGAGCTCCCGCCAGATCGCCTTGCTGGATCAGGCCCTGTCCACGCACGATCGAGGAACGCAGCTTGATGTCCCTGGAGTTGGTCAGCACGCGGTTTTCGGGATCGACCGTGATCCGTCGCGGGCGTCCGAAGGTTTCAACCGAAAACGGAGAATCTGTGCCCACCACCTCAATGCGTTTTTCTTCCGTTCTTCCATCGGTATCGATTCTCAAACTAACCGGCATGCGGAACAGATCCAGATCCTGTGTGATGGCGCCGACAATGCGGAAGCCCTTGTTGTTGCCCAACCGGTAGCACGTGTACTTCGCCTTGAACTCGGGAGCGCTGGTGGAATCCATCCACTGCGAGTAGAACCAGGTGAGTTTTTCGCCATACACTTTCTCGCTGAGTTCGCGGAAATCATCGGTGCTGGCGGATTTACCCGCATACTTGGCCGCGAAGTCGCGCATGATCTCCAGATACCTCTTCTCGCCCACAACCCAGCGCAGCATGTGCAGGATCATGGCGCCCTTGTCGGTCACCAAAGACTGGAATTCGGGAGAAAAGTAGTCGAGCTTGTCGGCGCTTGAAAGCGGCACGCTGTCGTAGGCGAGCGCGCCCACCGACATGTCCTTCACCATTTCTTCGAGCCCGGCTGCGCCCGCCGCGCTCTCTACGTAGCGAGCTTCGGAGTAGCGCGCGAAGCCGTCGCTGATCCACCAGTCGTCCTTCGACGCCGGACTCACCGAGACTCCCCACCACTGATGAGCAATCGTATTGGCCAGCAACCGGTAGTTGGTCTTCTGTGTGATCGCGCGGCTCGAAAGCGCCGCGATTTCAGGCGCCCACGCCGAGGGCACCGTGTCATCCGGGATCTCAACGATGTTCAACCGCGTCGAGGGTGCGACTCCATACTGGGTGACGAAATAAGTGAACACCTTGATCGCGGTCGATGCATACTCCGCGCCCAGGTCTTGTTTATTTGGCTTGAAGAACACGTGCAGGTCGATGCCCGCTTCGTCATCCTTGAATTCCTGGAAGGTGCCCGCAATGATCGTGCCCGGGAAACTCGGCTTGTCCCACGTGAAGGTGAAGGTCTTGGAGTTCGCAATCACGGCCGCGGGTTTTTTGGCAGTTGCCGCCGCCGCTTCCTTCCCGCTGCCGATCACCACCATGTGCGCCGGGACGGTAACGCTGATCGTCGCGGTAAAGCGGTTGACGCCGTAGCCCGCGACCGGAAACCACAGTCCGGAGTAAAGCAGGTAGCTGGTATCCGGGCCGACGTAGGCGAGCTTCAATCCCTGAACCGGGCTGTCGTCGGCGCTTTCCAGCGTGCCTTCGTATTCGAAGCGAAATGTGGTGCTCTCATTTTTTGCCAGGCCGCTTGTGAGCGAGAAGCGCACGGTCGAATCCTGCGTGTTGCGCTCGGGAGTGAGCGGCTTGTCATTCGCATCGGTGAGCTTCGTGATGCGCAGCGCGTTGTTCAACTGCAACGTGACCACGCTGAGGTCTTCGAGCGCCGTGACCTTTACCGTGGCGCGCGCGGTGAGCTTGTGAGTCTGCGGCAGGAGTTCGACGTCGATCTGGTAGTCGTCCGCGCGCAGGCGCGTTTTCTCGGCCGCCAGCGCCGGCCGGTTCGCAGCCGCGGTAAGAAACAAGCCGAGAAAAAAGACAAAAGATAGACAGAGCGCCCGGCGCGCTGGTCGAGAGTGGCAGAGCTTCAAGTAGAGTCTCCTGGCAGGGCTACAGTTTCTAAGATGTTAATTTTCCCGCAAAAGATGCTGTGCCGACAAGGGTTAGAGAAATTTGTTTGTTGAACTTACATGGGCCATTTTCAGGGGATCGCCTTCAGATGATCTCCCCCAGTATGATCTCCGCCGCCGTTTCCGAGGGATGTTTGGCGGCGCCGCTCCCGCATTTCAGCCTGGCCTTCACGGTTGCCAATCGCTCGATCATGCGCGTTCGCGGCTCGCCATCAGGGATGATCTTGTTCAGTTCCATGACGACGTTTTCTGCCGTGAACTTGTGCTGTACCAGTTCGGGGACGACTTCTTCGCCGGCAATCAGGTTGACCATCGCAAAGTAAGGAACCTTCACACGCGGCCTGCCCAGTGCGTAGGTCAGCCGAGACAGGCGGTACACCATGACAAACGGAGTGCCCATGAGGGCGGCTTCGACCGTGGCCGTGCCGCTGGCAACGATCCCGGCGCGTGAGTGAAACAGCGCAGGCAGCGCATCGGGGACCAAGTGAATATTCCCCCGTAGAGACGCGGCTTGCCGCGTCTCCATCAATTCCTTCAGAAACGCCGCGTCGAGCGTGCGCGCGACCGGTAGCAGGAACTCGTAACCGCTGCCCAGGCGATCTTTTTCTAGGCGATCTTTCTCCAGGCGATCCTTCTCGATGCGATCTGCCGCGTCGAGGATCGTCGGCAGGTTCATGCCCACTTCTTTCCGGCGGCTGCCCGGCATCAGCGTGATCCAGGGTTTCGTGGCGTCAATCTGGTTCTCGGCCGCGTAAACTTCGCGAGTAATTGCAGGCGGGGGCAGATCGGCCAGCGGATGTCCGACAAACGTCGCGTCCACTCCGCGATCGCGATAGAACGTTTCCTCGAAGGGAAAGATTACCAGCGCCTTGTTGACGTATTTGCGCAGCAACTTCACGCGTCCCTGCCGCCACGCCCAGAACTGCGGGCAGACGTAGTAGACGACCGGAATGCCACGCTTGCGCATCTGCCGCGCCACGCGCCAGTTAAAAGCCGGTGCGTCGATGACGACGGCAAGCGCCGGTCGTTTCTCGTCGGCCGAGCGAACCAATTTCCGATAGAGCCCAAGAATCTTCGGCAGATGGCTAATAACCTCAGTGATGCCGACGACCGCAAGGTCCTTAGCATCGACAACGATTTCGCAACCGGCAGCCCGCATGCGCTCCCCACCCGCACCGAAGAATTCAAGCTGCCCGGCCTGTGTGGAGACGACACTTTGCCCCAATTGGGCCGGGCTGAGCCCCGTCCCCACATGAGCCGGAATGGCTACCCGGCGGCGCAGCGCTTCCATCAGTTGCGCGCCATACATTTCGCCCGAGGCTTCGCCGGCAGAGATGAGAATCCGCACGGGGACATTGTAACGGGGCAGAATGGAAGCAGTGTTCAGTCGTCCGCGTTCGCCGTGACCGGGGGTACCCCAGCCATCTCCTGATCCTTATATTGCAGTTGATAGAGTTTGTAATAAATCCCGCGCTGGGCCAGCAGTTGCTGGTGCGATCCCATCTCGCGGACCTGGCCTTTGTGCATCACGATGATGTTGTCGGCGCGCTGGATAGTCGAGAGCCGGTGCGCGATGATCAGCGCCGTTCGCCCTTCCACCATGCGGTTGAGCGCGTCGCGTACGCGGAACTCGGTCTCCGTATCGACGCTCGAAGTCGCCTCATCAAGAATCAGAATCTTCGGGCTATGCGCCAGCGCACGCGCGAACGAAATCAACTGCTTTTGTCCAGTCGAGAGCGTCGAACCGCGTTCGCGCACTTCCTCCTTGAATCCTCCCGGCAAGCTCCGGATGAAGTCGGCGAGGTTGACATCTTCCGCCGCCTGCTCCACGTCCTGGTCTTGAATGCGCGCCGTTCCCAGCCGGATGTTGCCCTCGACCGTGCCGCTGAATAGAAACGGATCCTGCAAGACGACGCCGAAGCGGCTGCGCAGATCGTCGAGGTTCATCTCCTTGATATCGACGCCGTCAATGCGAATCGCTCCCCGCTGCACGTCGTAGAAGCGCATGAGCAACGAGATCAGCGTAGTTTTGCCCGCCCCCGTGTGGCCGACGACGGCGATGGTCTCGCCCGGTTCGAGCACAAAGCTTACGTCACGCAGCACCCAGTCGGGCTCTGTTGTTTGGGCGGGGACGCCCGTCGCTCCACTGGCGTTGTACGCGAACCACACATGATCAAATTCAATACGCCCCGGCCCTTGCGGCTGTTTCGTGATCGCCGCCGAGGTCACTTCAATCTTCGTATCCAGCAGCTTGAACACGCGTTCGCCAGCCGCCATCGCCGACTGCAGGATGTTGTACTTCTCGCTCAAATCCTGAATCGGCCGGAAAAATCGCTGCGCGTACTGCATGAACGCGACCAGCACCCCGATGGTCGCCACGCCCCGGATCACGTCCTTCCCGCCCCACCAGATAATGCTGGCGATGGCAATCGCCGACATTATTTCGACCACCGGGTAATACACCGCGTATGCCATGATGGCGTCTTTAAACGCCTCCATGTGCGAAGCGTTGATGTCGGAAAATTTATTGAAGGCGCGCTTCTCGCGATTGAAAAGCTGCAGCACCAGCATTCCCGAGACCGCTTCCTGCAAGTAAGCGTTGATGCGGGCGATGGCGGTGCGGATGCGCCGGTAGGAATCGCGGACCTTGTCGCGAAAGATCTTAGTGGCGTACACGATCAGCGGAAGCATGGCGAAGGTGATGAGCGCCAGCTTCCAGTTCATCTTCATCATGATGAAGATAATGCCGGCCAGCACGAAGACATCTTCAAAAATGGAGACCACGCCCGCGGTGAACATTTCATTCAAGGCATCGACGTCGGTGGTCACGCGCGTCACCAGTCGGCCGACCGGGTTCTTGTCGAAAAACCCGATGTGCATGTGCTGCAGGTGGCGAAAAATCTGGCTGCGCAGATCGAACATCACCTTCTGCCCGGTCCACTGCATCAGGTAAGTCTGGACGAACTCAAGCGCGAAAGTGAAGATGAGAATCCCAATGTAAAGGCCGCCAATCTGCGCGATGCCGGTCAGCGGGGTGTCGCTCAGCCGATCGCCGATCCAGGAGTGCGAGTTCGGCGACTTCGCCAGGTATTTATCGATGGCAATCTTGGTGAGGAACGGCCCCAGCACGTCCGCCGCCGATTTCAGGATGATCGCCCCGAGCGCCACCACGACGTGCCACTTGTACGGGCCCAGATACGTAAGCAGCCGCCGCATCAGCCGGCCGTCGTACGCTTTCCCTAATACTTCTTCTTCCTGATTGGAGGCCATCGGTGGCGCGAGAGATCGCCATAACTGAAGATCTCCCCAATAGAGATTATCCCAAAACCGTTACCCCAAGTAGATGGCCAAACCGCCGAGCGGGATGGAAAAGATTCGGTTAGTGTGAGGACGGCTGGCGTAGGGGCTTGTGTGGGGACGAGCATCTTGCCCGTCCAAGCCGGGCAAAGCTCGGCCCCGCTCCGGCAACGCCGGTCTGCAGCACATGTCCCTTCCTCGCATGGCTATCTAACTTACTCAAAAGCAAGGGTAATCGCGGGCGGACGCGCGGACCGACCGTCGAAAAGTAATACACCATGGTCACGCGACATTCTTGAATTAAGCGTGTTTCCATATTCGCAAGACAATAGTTTGCTCCCCCAAAACCTGTTCATCCGGAGCTTGGCATGAAAAGATTCGTTGCATTGACCGCTACAACCCTGCTCGCAACCATGATGCTCGTCGGTTGCGGGTCTACCTCCTCGAACCCCAATCCTGGACAGTCGCAGTCCGGCAACGTGTTCGTTACCGGCGAAGATGCGCCCTTGCCTTCGGTAGTGGGCCTTCTCCTCACCATCAACTCCCATAACCCTGAATGGCCAGAGCAATTCGCCACAGGTAATCTCGACCCCGACCACCGTGGACTTCGCGCGCCTCTTAGGATTGCGGTCCCCGCTTGCCTTCAGCTCCGTTCCTGCCGACACCTACAGCAGCGCGACCTTCGTGGTGGCGAACCCGGTCATTTCCTGGGTGGTGAGCCAGAATCCGCCGGTGGTGACTCCGATGAACGGTACGCTGCCGCAGTCTCCTTACACTCTGACGGTGAAGTTCCCCACACCGATGGTGGTGGGAAGCAATGGTCTCGCCGGCCTGAAAGTGGAATTCGACATCCGGCAATCCCTGGCCGTCAACGGCAGCGGACAAATTACCGGCGCCGTGAATCCGGTCATTTACATAAAAGCCACGAAGGCGAGCGATCCTGACGGCCGGGTTACGGATCTGACCGGCGGACTGGTCTCGGTGAATACCGCCACTAACTCGTTTGTCATGCAAGGGCCTTACGGTCGCCAATTGACGGTGTATGTCAACGACAGCACGCAGTTCAACAGTGGCTGGAACATGACCGACCTCGCCGCACCGGCGATTGTCGGAGTCGAGGGCGCGTTTCAGGCGGACGGCAGCCTGATGGCCAGCGGCGTAGAAGTCATCACCACTACCGAATCGTTTGTCTCCGGGCGCGTTCTGCAGGTGACGAACAACGGCGCGGGCCAAGCGCAGTCAGTGACCATGTGGGTGGGCGAAACCGGCGCAGACCTCGTCAGCGAGGTGGACACCGTCCAGCCCAATATCGATATCAGCGCGGTGACCAACTACGAAATCTGCTTCCTCGATGGCCCGCTCACCGGCGCATTGTTCAACAATACTTCCATTGAAGTTGGCCAGAGAATCTTTATCGGCGGCAGCTACGTGAACTCTACGTTTACGCCGCAGATGATTTCGCTGCGGCGCCAGGGCGTCTACGGCCTGTTCGTGCCGGGAAGCGTCACTGTCACCGACGGCAACGCGGGGTCCTTCCAGCTCTCGAACAACGGCTTGGTTGGCTATGCAGCCGGCGGGCCGGTGACCGTTTACACCGGCAACGATACTCTGTTCTTTAATCTGAGCGGCCTTAGCGCGCTGGCCAGCGATACCACCGCGGTGCCGCTGATCACGCGCGGTCTCTTGCTACAAGACCCCAACAACCCCGGCAATCTTGCCTTCTTTGCCGGTCTTGTGGCAGAACCGCCGCAGGTGAACTAGAACTAACTCGGCAAGCTAACAGTGCGAAGCGGGCGGCCGCGAGGCCGCCCGCATTTTTTCAGTGCAAACCGGGAATACAGAATAGTGAGCAAGGAAAGAGAACGCACCCTAATTCGTCTTGCTGGTCTTCTTGACGGGTCCCGCCCTCGCAATCGGCTCGGCAGTCTTCGCTGGCTTACAGTCACGGTTAGCGCGGCAATTCGGGCAGACGACCTTCTCATTCCTTTCGGCCATCTCGTGCAGGAAGGCAGAAAACGTCTGACCACAGTGTTCACACAGAAGATCAATTGAGTCGTTACTCATGATTAGTCCTCGCCACGATGCCACCTAAATGATCTGTTAAGGCCCCTGCAAATAGGCTTTTAAATATATTCTGGTGGACACGCACTTTTCCACAGTTTCGCTTTTGAACCGCTTCTAGTCTCGCAGGTCGCCCGGTCCAAGATTGGGAAAGGGTACGCGTCGTCCCATACAATAAACGACAGTGTGTCCCTCGGCCTCTACATCTCCGTCCCCTTTTGCCGGACCAAATGCAGCTACTGTAACTTCGCCTCCGGCGTCTTCTCGAAGTCCGCCTACGAAAATTACGTTGTCCGTGTGCTCGAGGATATCGCCAACTCGCGCCAGCTTGCGCTGGAGTTGGGATGTGCGTTTGATGACACCGCCGACTCCATTTACCTCGGCGGAGGAACTCCGTCGATCCTCGATGCCGCGCAATTGCTGCGCATCTTCGCCTCCGTGCGCGGTCAATTTGCGGTCACGCCCGATGCCGAGATCACGGTCGAATGCGCTCCGGGCACGCTTACTCCCTCTCTCATCGAAACCTTGCTGCAATGCGGAGTGAACCGGGTGAGCCTGGGCGTGCAGTCCTTCGTCGATCAGGAAGCGCAGTCCGTGGGACGGCTGCACAAACGCGCGACCGTTCTCGAAGAGATTGGCCGCCTGCGCGGGGCCGGCCTCGCCAACATTAACATCGACCTGATCGCCGGGTTGCCGCACCAGACGGGCGAAAGCTGGTCCTTCTCCCTGGCGGAGACGATTGCCACGGGCGTTCCGCACGTGAGCGTCTACATGCTCGAAGTAGACGAGGATTCGCGCCTGGGCAGGGAACTGATCGCTGGAGGCGCCCGCTACCACGCCCACTTCGTGCCCGATGACGACGCGACCGCGGATTCTTACCAGCAGGCATGCCAGATGCTAGCCTCTGCCGGCATCGCGCAGTACGAAATTTCCAACTTTGCCCGCGCCGGCCCGCATTCGCAGAACGGCGAGTCACAAAGTAACGAGTCGCGCCATAACTTGAAATATTGGACACGCCAGCCTTATCTCGGCTTCGGAGTTGATGCGCACTCGATGCTTGCCGCCGATCATAATCATAACGAGGCCGTCCACCAAGCTCTCCGCTTCGCAACCACCGACTCGCTCGACTCGTACATGAATCGCGCGCCGCATACGATGACTCCGGTTTCGGCTCAGGCAGCAATCGAAGAAAGCCTTTTTCTAGGTCTGCGCCTCAACCGCGGCCTCGACCTCGAACGCCTGCGCGCAGACTTCAGTCCGATGCTCAGCCAGGACGCAGTCGCCACTTGGGAATCGGCGATCCAGCAATGCGTGTACGAAGGCCTGCTCGAACAGCAAGGCGCAACTCTGCGCCTCACCGCCCGCGGGCGTCTCTTATCCAACGAAGTATTTGCCAGATTCCTTACCGAAGAAACAAAAGTGGGAACCGGCCACGTGAATCCACGTTAGTTGGCCGATCAGTGCCGTTCGGCTTTTGGCCTATCCGGTTCCCACCATCTCCGAATTCCGTTCCGATTTCGAGCTTGTGTTTAAAGCGGATCATAACCACGAACGCCCCAAAGCGAAACGTCACATCAGTTACACGCGAACGGGTTCCCGAAGTTACGTTGCGTCAGGGAAGGAATAAGGGAAGGAATAGTGGAGGAAATAGCTATTGTCTGCCTATAGCTCAGAGATACTACAAAGCGCACTTATGTTCCACGTGGAACACTTTTGAACGTAAACAAAGGACTTAGTCGAGGTCTTTCAGCGAACAGGCCCCCGGCCCGCGAGCGTTGCCGCACGACCCGCATGGTCCCGTCGGCATCGACGGCTGGCTTGTTGCTCCGCTCTTCGCCGAAACGGCGAACACCGAGAGTTGCGGCTCCAGTTTCTTGCTCTGGCACTTCGGGCATTCGGCTTTTTGCTTGCCGAAGACGAGGGCTTCGAACTCATGCTGGCATTCCTTGCAGACGTACTCGAAGATGGGCATGTAAAAAACTCCACGAAGAAAATTGCTGTCTCCTATTTAAAATCAAATCGTGGGTACTTCGCAAACATACGAGGAGACGCGTCCCTTCAAAGCGCGTCGCTGGCTGCGCGGCGGGCATGTGCAGACGATTGCCAGCTTTTTGATCCCGCGACGTTTTCATCTGCCGGCGCCCGAGGAGAGGTTGATCGAAGTGGAGCCCGGCGTTCAAGTGCTTTGCCACTGCCACTGGCAAGCGGATCGAGCGCACGCGCTGACCATTATTGTTGTGCACGGACTCGAAGGGTCGAGCGACTCGCAGTACATGCTTGGCATCACCGAGAAGGCGCTGGCGGCGGGGATGAATGTGATCCGCTACAACCAGCGCAACTGCGGCGGTACGGACGCGCTTGCGCCCGTGCTCTATCACTCGGGACTGTCGGATGATGTCGCGGCGGTGGCGCGCGAAGTCATCGCGGGCGACGGCGTTTCCCGCCTGGCGCTGGTGGGCTTCTCGATGGGCGGCAACATCGTGCTCAAGCTGGCGGGGGAGTGGGGATCGCAGGCGCCGCCGCAGTTCCGCGCGGTCGCGGCATGTTGTCCCGCAATTGATCTGGCCAGGTCAGCGGATGCGCTGCACGAGCCGGCTAACCGGATTTACGAAAAATATTTTCTGTGGGCGCTGCACCGCCGGATGATTCAGAAGGCGCGGCTCTTTCCCGGCCACTTCGACGTGAGCCGCCTGCGGGGCATCCGGAGCCTGCGGGAGTTCGATGACAAGGTGACGGCCTACTATTGCGGCTTCACGGGGGTGGACGATTACTACGATCGCGCTTCGGCGGCACACGTGGTGCAGCGCATCGCGGTGCCGGCGCTGATTCTGTACGCGGCGAACGATCCGTTCATCCGCATCACGGCGGAGACGCGGCGGAAGATTGCGTCGAACAGGAACATCGCCTTCGTGGAGACGGCCGACGGCGGGCACTGCGCGTTTGTGGGAGCAGCTGCCGCGTCCCCCCGTAGATCGCCTGCCGGAGTGGGGAATGCGAGCGACGGTCGTTATGACGACGGTTATTGGGCGGAGCAAGAGATCGTGAACTTCCTGCGCGGATTCTGATGGATGCCGACTTCTCGATCGAGTTGGGGCGGGAAGATCCGGTGCTGGATTTTCCGTGGACAGATCCGGCGGGCAAGTTTGCTTATCTTGACTTGAAGCGGCATCCGGAGTTGATGGCGAGGATCGAGGAGGCGGAAAAATTTCCCGAGCTGGCGGAATTTCTTCGGGCAATGAACTCGGCGCGGAGCATGGTGGAGACGGCGAAGTGTGATGCGTGGGCGACGATGGAGCTGAACGCAGAGGAAGAGATTTACGACGCGACGCACAAGTTTGCGAGTTATGTGGACGTGGTGTTTGCTGAGATCGATGTGCGTCTATCTTTGCCGCGTCAATCTTTGTCCGCTCACGAACAGTTTGCCAGGAACCTGGTTGAATTGCTGCGGCAGGCGCCGGAGACTCCGTCGTCGGCGGAGGTGTGCGTGCGGCGGTGCTACTACGGGGAGGAAGGTGCGGTCCGTGAAGGATTTTACTGCACCTTGTATGTGAGCGGATACGGCCACGACGGTGCCAGCGCGCGCCAGAATTGGGAAGTGGGGCTGAAGCTGATGGGGAACGCGATCATGCAGTTGTCGGCGAGCGGGGTCGGGTGATCGGTAAGGAGAGTCCCAAGCGGGACGCGACCGTGGAATTCCGCTCTTGGTACACGGAATCCGCGCCTTACGGAATTAAGGCGGTGGAATCAATGCAGGGAAATCAATGTAGGGAAATCAAGGCAGCGAAATCATGCAGCCGGAATTTTCAGGCAGCGAGAGCCATCGGGGTGGGCAGGGTTGATCGGAATCGGCTCGCCAAACCACCGCTTTCGCGCCGGAATCAGCCATCGAGCTAAGGACTGCCTGCTGCACGGCCGGCGGAGCCGACCAGAACCGCGCGGAATCAATCGACCAAACTTCAGCCACAACTGAAACCCCTGCCAGTTGCGCCCAATAGGCTTCTTGTCCGTCGCCGATGCTTGCGACCGCATCGCCCGGCGCGATGCCGTGGTGGGAAACGGCCTCGGCAATGGCCATGTCGCGCCCGACCGATTGCGTGCGCTGTGAAACGACATAGTGGAGCAGACCGGGCATCGTATACGCTGCAAAGACAAGAGTCCCAGCCAGCATTGCTCGGCGCGCCAGGAGTTGCAGTCCCGGGGGCACAAAAACCGATGCCCAAGCTGCGCCCCAGAGTAGCAACGAAAAGCCAAGCACGAATCGTTGCACCAGGTGGACGAGCAAATACATCCCAACCACGGCGGCCGCGGGCAAAGTACAAAACCAGGTGGCAGCAAATTGTCGGAGTGACGCCCTTGGTGCATACCACACCAGAATCAGCCAAGGCACCAACAGTGCCGCGCCTGCCCCAAGGATCTGGTCTTTGAGAAAGAGAAGATTCACGGCAAGCTGCCGAAGCTGGGCGCGCAAGTCAAAGGCCGGATGGCTGTGCTTGTCAAAGCGTGCGGCATCGTACCAGGGCGCATAGGTGACCCCTTCGATCGAAGGAAGACGGAAAACACGCGGTGAATCCAGCGCGATGGAACCGGGGTAAAACGGAAGTGGTGCATAGCCATACGAAACCTTCATCCACGTTTTCGTTTCCGGTCCATTCACGAACCAGGCATAGTTCAATCTGCCACTGTCTCCCGTCGTGAAGTGGCCGACTGTCCGTGACAAGATGGCGACGAAGGGTGACACCAGTAACACAAAAACTATAATGGCAGTAATCGGTCCTCGAAGGATCCCAGAGCGAAAACATTGGACCACCATCGCTACCAGGACAAACACTGCAAAATAAAGCAGAATGGCCTTGGCGTAGTAACCTAGGGCCAGCAACAGGCCTAGCCATACATATGCTGCGATGTTGTGTTGGTTATCGTTTAGCTTGAAGTTGAGCTTGAACAGGACAGCCGCAATGGCGAAGACAATCGTGGCTACGAGGATGTCGGGGGTTACTTCGTCCACATTCCAGATAAAGTTCACAACGAACAACAAATACCCGAGCCCAATCCAGACCAAGGGACTGGCATAAGGAATTGAATTCTCGTCGCCGCTGATGCGCTTACTCCAGTCCGCAAGTCCACGCCAGAACCTGCTGAACGTGTACACGGCAGCAGTAAAGATTGCAAAATTAAGCGTCCGGGCCATGGCAAATTCGGTACGGATCCCGGGGTGAAAAAAACGCATCCCGATCGCCAGAAGCCATGAGTACAACGGCCCCCAATATCCGTTTACGGCCATGTGCCAGTCATGGCGAAGGTAGGAGCGGGCAACGTCCAGGTAAGCAAGGCCATCAGCTCCAACGGGCAAATTACGGCCAGCGAAGGCACAACGCGCTCCCATGAGCAGCACAATAACCTGACATATTCTTTCAAAACCCAGCACGTTGGGTGCAAATCGAGACGATGTTTCTTCTGACAACGTGGGATGGGCGGCCATCATCGCTTTGCTTACGCAGCCCCACCATGCGTGGTGTTGGCGCGGGCTCCGCAGGTTTGATTTTACGCTTAGACCCACCCGAGTATTGAGGAGTGGTGAATTAGAGTCCCCACACTGACAACAGTACGCCAGGTTCCCTTTGCCTAGCAGGCTGCGGAAAAATGGACTCCGCGACTTAGATTCTCTCCAGTCTTAGTGATTTTGTGATTCGGGAAGGGTTCTGGCTGCATCCGCTGGTGTCCCGCGGATTTATTTTCGGGCCTG
>Ga0187855_10000203_pt1 | contig 53605 bp, 39 predicted proteins | sample June2016WEW_8_10_2_FD_132969 | JGI IMG/M metagenome (GOLD analysis project Ga0187855, IMG submission 132969) | Peatland microbial communities from SPRUCE experiment site at the Marcell Experimental Forest, Minnesota, USA - June2016WEW_8_10 | ecosystem: Environmental > Terrestrial > Soil >... | reverse complement strand
TCAGCGAATTGCTGAACGGCCGCATTGCAGGCAAGAGCGTCGACAAATTGTTGTACTACGCAGGCCGGCTGGGCATCGAAGCGAAGGCCAAGTTTGCACAAACGCATAAGGAAGTGGTGGCGGAGGAGTTGAGGACGGGGGATGGAGCGCAGCTAACGCGGAGTTGAAGCTCCAACCTCTTAAAGACGTGGATCGACTGGCCGGTCTGAAGACCGGCCACCGCATTTAATCAGCGAGAAGAACCCGTCACCCAATTTGCCTTAAAATCTCGGAGTTTCTGATCGCAGGCTCTCGAGATCTCGCTGGCGGTGGGAAAACGAAGAAGTCGAGTATCGACAGGTTGTGCTCGATCATCAAAGTTTGTGGCGGCGGATCAGCCCGATCGAGATGGCTGGCCTACTCCAAGGAGGAGGACGACATGGGCGTGAAAGAGAATTTCGCGGCACTGGAGAAATTTGGAACGGCGGTGAACAGCGGAAAACTGGAGGGACTGCGCGAGGCGGTAGCCGCGAACGCGCTGGATCACGATCCGGCTCCGGGGCAGGGGCTGGGGCCGGAAGGATTCATACGGTTGTTTACCGAGTTGCGGGCTTCGTTTCCGGATCTGAATGTTGCGGTGGATAAGGTGGTCAGCGACAACGACAACATCGCGGCTGCCTATACCTTGACGGGGACGCACAAGGGCAATTTTATGGGCGTGGCTCCGACGGGGCGACGGATTTCGGCGCGAGGGGTGCAGATCGCGCGATTTGCGGACGGGAAGTTGGTGGAACGGTGGGGGAGTTCGGATCAGCTGGGAATTTTGCAGCAAATCGGGGCCGATGCGGCGAAGGCTCACGCGTAGCTGCGAGGATTACCGGCTGCTCGCCGGCTAAATGTAGTGGCCGGTCTTCGGACCGGCCCCTCGCTCCGCGTCTTCGTAGGGGCGGCGCTTGCCCCGCCCGCCCGCTGCGCGGCGTTCGAACGAGTGTACCCTAAAGTAATTTATTGACAAAGGTACCCGAGTTGTGGTAATCTTCGTCGTGTTGCCCGCCCCCAACCCGAGCCTCCGCCTTGGCGAAGCTAAGACGAACGTCAAAACGCTAACCCCTTTAGAATCCGCACTTACAAAAAACGCGCCCATAACTCGTTTAGAATCCGCACTTACAAAATCATTAGACTTAAAGTCCTTTAGAATCCGCACTTACAAAAATTGGCGGGGGGAGGGGGTAAATTGTTAACTAGATCGCTCCCACTAGTTCGGGATGACAACGCTTCATCGCGTTGTCAATTGTGTTTGACGAATTCGCCTTTCGTGTTGGTCAGGGAGTTGTAGAGGGTTTCGGTGAACACGTCGGTGTTAACGAAATCTCCAGAGAATTTGATCCAAGGGGCCAGGATTTTTTCCTGCTTCATCTGGTCCAGGGTCTTGTGGGCTTTCAGGGCGCTTTCGACCGCGGCTGACGTCTCTTTCAACATTTTGGTGTACGCCCGGACGTCGTCGAGGTTGGACAGGGCACCGTGTCCGGGGATGACTTTCACGTCGGCGGGGAGCTGGGCGGTGGCTTTTTCCATGGCGGCGATCATGCCCTGGACGCTGCCGCCGGCGGCTACGTCGATGAACGGGAAGCCGTAGCGGACGAAGTCGTCGCCCATATGCACCACGTTGTTTTTGGGAAAGAAGATGATGGAGTCGCCGTCGGTGTGGCCCGCGGGAAAGTGCAGGGCGCGGATGTCTTCGCCGTTGAGGTGCACGGTGACGTCGTGCTCGAAGGTGATGATGGGCAGGGCGGCTTTTTCGGCAGGCTTGTTTTCCATTTTGATGCTGCCGCCGTTGCCGGCTACGCCGCCGGATTCCAGGCGCTTGCGCACGTTGTCCTGGGCGATGATCGTGGAGCCGGCGTTGTTGAAGGGCACGTTGCCGCCGGTGTGATCGCCGTGATAGTGGGTGTTGATGACGAAGCGGACGGGCTTGTCGGTGATGTTGAGATTTTTCAGGGCGGCCTGGATTTTGTCGGCCAGGGGTGCGAATTCATCGTCGACGATGACGATGCCGTCTTCACCGACGGAAGCGGCGATGTTGCCGCCCTGGCCTTCCAGCATGTAGATGTTGCCGGACACCTTGGTGACTTTCATTTCGACTTTGGAGAAGTCGGGAGCTTGCTGGGCGCGGGTGGCGAGGGGCAGTAGAAATAAGGCTGCGATTGCTGCGATTTGGGTGCGCATTTGGCGAGCTCCTTTTTTGTGCGCGGGGAGTTTAGCATCGGGGGCGAGCAGGAAGGAAAGAGAAAAGATAGGAGCAAACAGTCGGACGGTCGAACCGGATAATCCTTGAGCAGAATGATTGGCCTTTTGGAGTGCCGGGCCTATAATCGGAATATTATGAAGAACATTACGCTTCCCATCGTGATTGAAGGGGATTCTGACGGCTATTTTGTGTCGTGCCCGGCGTTGCAGGGCTGCTATAGCCAGGGGGATACGTACGAAGAAGCTGTTACAAATATAAAGGATGCGATCCGCCTGCACATTGAGGATCGGCTCGCCGACGGCGAGGAGATCCCGCAAACCTCGGTAAGCCTGTCTACGGTTGAAGTCGCTGTCTGATGCCGAAGTTGCCCCGGCTGACAGCGCGAGAAATCTGCACGATTTTAGAACGTGCGGGGTTTGTTGTCGCCCGCCAGAGTGGAAGTCACATCATCTACAAGAATCCGGCCGGCAAACGCGCTACGGTGCCGTTTATGCCACCAAGATTCTCCATCCGAAAGTGTTGAAGAACATCATGCGCGACGCTGACCTGAAGATTGAAGATTTGGACTGATCAGGAATTCGGGCAAAACGGACAGGAAAAAGCGCCCGCCACCCTTCGACGATCAGGCTAAACGGTCGACGGCCACTGCAATTTCGCGGAAATCAGGCGGCTAGTTCTTCTTGGCGCTCTTCGGAGTGGAGGAGGTGGGCGGGGACCTGGCGGAGATCCGACACGAGGCCGCAATAGGAGAACAGCTTAAGAACGTAGTAGGTGATGTCGATTTCCCACCAGAAGAAACCCTGGCGGGCGGCGGCCATGAAGTGGTGATGATTGTTATGCCAGCCTTCGCCCAGCGTCAGGAGAGCGAGGAACCAGTTGTTCTTGCTGGTGTCCGTCGTTTCGTAGCGGACCGTGCCGAACAGATGCGATAGCGAATTGATGGTAAAGGTGTCGTGCCAGAGCAGCACGGTGCCCAGGACGAAGGCCCAAAGGAAGAGCGGGAGGCCGCCGATCAGGTAGAGGCTCACGCCCAGGATGGTGGGCGGGATGAAGTGGTATTTGTTGAGCCAGCGGAGCTCGGGAAATTTGGCGAAGTCGGCGATGTAGTTGAGGCGCGTGTCGTTGTAGCGGTCGGAGACGATCCAGCCGATGTGAGCCCAGAAGAAACCGAAGAGCGTCGGGGAGTGGATGTCGTCGTCCTGATCGGAAAAACGGTGGTGGTGGCGATGATGGGCGGCCCACCAGAGGACGCCTTTCTGGGCGGAGGTCATGGCCATGAAGGCGATTACGAATTGGAAGATGCGGCTGGTCTTGTAGGAACGGTGCGAGAAGTAGCGGTGGTAGCCGGCCGTGACCCAGAACATGCGGATAGCGACCAAAGCCACGCAGGTAATCAGATACGACCAGCGAAACGGGACGAAAAAGACTCCAAGAGCGAGCAGATGCATTACCGCGAAGGGCGTGACGCCGATGAGGGAGATGCGGGCGCCGTTTGGCAGGGGGATAGACAGAGAACGTGCTGCTGAAGCCATGCGGCGAGTGCCTCCGCGCGAAGTTCTGGCGCTCGATGGTGATACAGGCGCCTGGACTGAGTGTTGGTGCTAGCGCGGACTTTGCCAAGCTCAGCGCTACGAATCAGCTTGTTGCAGTGTACGGGGGCGTTTGGTGGGGGTCAAGCGGGACGGAGGTACAGGCGGATAGAAAGACGAACCGGTCGATCGATCAGTTCACGAAACCCGGTTGGAGAGACCACGGAGCAGATCCCTCCCCCCGCCGCCCAGCGCTCAAAAACCGAGCGCAAGAAAAAACCGGGCTGCTACAGTCGGTATGACAGTCAAAATGGGAGCGAGGACGGGGATGTGTTATCGTTTCGCAGGTTGAGATTGGCGTGAGGGAAAATGGCTGAACGGCCTGTATTGGTTGGACTTATACCGCAAGCGGTGGTGCTGGACGTTGGCGATCAGGTGTCTTGGATGTCCGACGCGGGGAATCTGCGGGTGGAGTTTGATGTAAACCGCTGCCCTTTTGGCTCGAACATCTTTCAGGCGCCGGTGGGGATGCGCCTGTTGAGCGGGCCGCCGCGAATGGGCACGAAAGCGGGAACGTACAAGTATCGCGTGTGGTTGAACGACCAGATGGTCGGGCAAGGCGAAGTGATTCTGCGGGAGAAATAGCCAGCCTCGAGAGACGCCTCTGGGAAGGCGGCTCATCAGAGTATGTTTTTGATCGCAGATTATCGCTCGGATCCTTGCGATCAAGCCAACCTTAGCGAGCATAGGCCGATCTGAAGATCGGCCCGCTCCAACTACTGGCCAGCTGCGGCGGCTTGATCGTTCGGAGTCATCTTATCCACCACATGCGGCAATAGGTGCGACATCATCGAGGTAAGCTGGCTCGGGTCCACGCCGAACTTTGCGGCGGCCTGGTTCAGAGCGTCGGAGTGAAGGACGCTCTGGAGCTGGTCGGATGAGATCGGCAAGTTTTGACCATTGCCGACCCACGAGCTGACGAGTCCGCCGAGACCCTTCTCTTCGAACATTTTTTGCAGGCCGGAAACGCCGCCGACTTGCGGGCTGTTTACGTACTCCATCACCGCGGCCAACGCGCCGGGATGCACTTCACCAGCTGCTGAACCACCAAGTCCTGCCATTGCTTCGACGTCGTCGAAAATTCCCATGGTGCCCCCTTAAGGCTGAGATTAAGAAATGCGGGCGGCAATGTTCGCGTGGCAGCCGCCCGCTGAAAGCTACGTGTGCAGAGCTACTTCTGCTTGGCGATGACCAGGGACGCGATTTTGTCGTAGGTGGCTTGGGGAATGATCTTTTTGCGGACCAGGTCGGTCTTTTTGGCGTAGGGGCGGCCGGCGATGATTTTCTTGGAATAGGCGTCGCCGATCCCGGGCAACTCCTTCAGCTGATCCGCGGTCGCGGAGTTGAGGTCCAATAAGGTGCCGGCTGGAGCGCTGGCTTTCGTGGCCGTTCCCGGCGCCGGCGCGGCAGACTGGCTCGCGGTTTGGGAAACCGCAGCGGAAACACCGAGCGACAGAATAAGTGCAATCAACAGCGTTTGAAGCAGGTGCTTTTTCATTTTTATCTCTCCTGAGTATTCACTGAACGGCAACAAAGTCTTGGTTCTGTCCTTAGTTTCGTGCGGGGCGGTAGCCTGCGCGGACCGCGTCGGATTCCTGCATGTATTTGCCGTGTTTGGTTTTGCCGTAGTGGCGACTGCTGGGCTTGTGATAGTAGCCGGAGGCGGTGTTCACCCAGACGACCTCGCTGCTGGCGGACTGAGTGGACGGAGGCGCGGTCGCCGGGTTCAGAGTTGGCTGCGGGGCTTGCGATGCGGCACCTGGAACCAGGCAGGCGGTGGTTAACAGGCAAGCTGCCAGAAGTAGGCATAGTTTGATTCTTCGTGTGCTCGTCATGATTCCCTCCGTGCGCGGGGGTTGGTCGGACCGGCCGGGCAGACGTTGCTCAAATTGCGGGAGGGAGTCGGCAGCGAATTGCGATACGCCGCCGCGTTCCATGTCGGAACGCGCGAATCATGGCGAAAATGGCTGGACATGTCAAGACGAACGGTGAGGAACGCGAGCAGAAAGGATGTTTGGCCGAATGCGAGAGCGTTGCGGATAGGAGGAACGGTGCTGTGCGCCTACACGGGCTCTGTGATGGACCGATCTGAAGATCGGCCACTACAACTGATGTTAGTCGGCGGCGTTGACGGTTCTGGGGGATTCAACGGATTCGGCGAGGCCGCGGCGGACTGGGCCAAGGATGAAGGCGGGGACGGCGCGCTCCGGGGCTAGCGTTAGATTGGCGGCCTTGCGCGGGAACTCGGTGCGTTTGTCGAGGCGCATGCCTACTTCGCGGAGGAATTCGGCGGAAAAGCCCATATCCTCCGCGCGGTCCACGCCCCAGAACCATAGCTTTTCTTCATGGCGCTGGAGGAAGTCCAGGGATTGCTCGAGCTTCTTCATGGCGCGATCGAAGGAAGATGCCAGGAAGAACACGCCCAACGACCAGGCGTGACGCGGATAGTGGACGCGAATGCGGACGCAATACTTGCCGCCCTGGTTCTTTTCCATGCTGCAGCGATAGTCATTGCGAACAGTCGAAGTACGGGCTGGCATGTTCATTCACCGATCCAAAAGAGTTGGTTTGAGCCGAGCATTAGAGTTTGCATAAAGCGACTTCGGCAAAGTCCCCGAGAAGGAGCCGTTTGGCAACGGCGTCAAGGCCGAAAACCGCTAGCGCAGAGACACAAATAGGGTACCGATGCGCAAGGGCAAAGACAAGGGCGCCCATGTTAAATTTTAAAGCTATTGTTTGTAATGAGTTACGTTAGCCGAGATCGCCAAAGCCCTTAAGTTTGTCGGTCATGATGCGGAGCTTGCCATCTTGCTTCAGACGCGTCTCAAGGGAGGTTCGGAAGGCTTCAAAGGCGAGGTTGCGCTTGGTTTGCAGCACCTGGTCGGTGAGATCTTTCTTTTGTTTCTCGAAATCGGCAGGGTTGGGCTCCTGTTTTTCGGCGACGCGGTAGACGAGCCAGGTTGAGCCGAGGTTCAGAGGCGGGCCAACATCGCCGGGCCTCATCTGGAAGGCGGCTGAGAGTTGCTTGCCGCTTGCCGCGCCGCTGATGGAGCCGTTGCGCGCAAAGAAGTCGCTGGTCTTGGGATCCAAACCGAGAGCTTTGGCAGCGGCGTCGAATTTTTCCCCGGACTTGAGACGTTTTTCGAGGTCGTCGGCTTTCTGGCGGGCAATCTCGGTGCTCTTCTGTTGTTTTAGATCGGCGACGACGCGGTCGCGAACTTCGTCGAGAGTGCCTTGGTGGGCGGGAAGAACGCCGCGGACGGAGAGTACCAGATAGCCGCGATCGGTGTGGATCGGCAGGCTCAACTCGTCGGGCCGTTGACCAAAAATGGCGTCTTTCACTTCTTTGGAATTGCCCAGTTCGAGAATGGGCTCGGTGGCGGTCACCGGGCGAGTCTCACCCACCGCGAGATGGAACTGCTTGGCGAGGTCGTCGAGTGACATCTTGTTGTTCTGGCGAATCGCTTCGGAGAGCTTGTCGGCGATATCGGAGGCCTGCTTGTCGGCCTTGGAAAGCATCAGCGGCGAGCGAATGGAGTCCTTGACCTCGTCGAAGGTCTTGGTGTGAGCAGTCTCTTTGTCGAGAACCTTGATGATGTGGAAGCCGTATTGAGTCTTCACAAGGTCGGAGATGCTGCCCTTGGGCAGGCTGAAGGCGACCTTTTCGAACTCCGGAACGGTTTGGCCTTGGGTGATCCAGCCCAAATCGCCGCCCTTGTCCTTGGTCCCCGGGTCTTCGGAATATTTCTTGGCGAGCTCTTCGAAGTTCGTGCCCTTTTTCGCTTGCTTCAGGACGTCTTCCGCTTTTTGGCGAATCTCTTCGACTTCGGCGGGAGTCTTGCCGACGGTCATCAGCAGGATGTGATCGACGTGGACGCGGTTCGGAACCTGGTATTGCTGAATATCCTGCTGATACTGGGCTTTCATCTCGTCGTCAGAAACTTGCGTATTCTGGCGAATCTGGTTGACGTCGGCGAGGGCATAACGCACCACGCGCTTTTCAGGGACGAGATACTTGGCCTTGTTTTTCTCGTAAGCGGCCTTGATTTCCGCCTCATCCGGATTGATTTTCGCCGCTAGATCCTCGGGCTTGAGCAGCACGTAGTCGAGCTTTACCTTTTCATTTTTGTAGCGAAATTCGTCCTGGAGTTCGTCGGGGCCGACGCTGATGCCGTCGGTGACCAGCTTGCGGAATTTCTCCAGCAACAGTCCCTGACGAATTTGTTCTTCGAAGACAGGGACGGTCATTTGGAAGCGGCCCTGGACTTCGGCGGCGTAGCGGTCCATGCCGACGAAGGTGTCGCCGTTGTAGGCGGTGGGGAGAAACTGCCGGATGCGTTCGGCGCGCTCCTGATCGGAAACGTGGATGCCCAGGCGCTTGGCTTCGTACTCGATCTCTTTTTGAAAGACGAGCTGCTTTAGAATTTGCTGCGCGTAGAGGGACTCGAGTTGTTTGGGAACCTGGTTGCGCTGCTCGATCTCGGAGAGTTGCTGGCGAACATCGTCCATGCTGACCGATTCGTCGCCGACCTTAGCGACAGTGTCGGTCGAGGAGGCGGCATCGCCGGTGCCGGGCATGCTGGGGACGAGGTAGAGGAGCATACCGCCCGCCAATACCAGGACGACGGCGCCGAGAAGAATGCGCGAGAAAATTTGCTGCCGATTGTTGGATGATCCAGCCATTCCTTAAAGCTCCCCGGTCCGTGGTCAAACGTTACATTATAGAAGAAAGTAGTAAAGAGTGTAAGGGTTAGGTTGGAGACTGGATTGACGGGCAAACGGGCGGAGGAGTCTTGAACGAGACGCGGTGGCCGGGCGGAGCTAGCCCCGCCCCTACAACGGAATCGTCGCATCCAATTCTGATGGGAATGAGGGTTATGAGGATTACCGCTGGGATCGTGATGGCGGCGTGTGTGATCTGGATTGCGAACGGGTCATGGGAGTCACCGGTACGGGCGACGTCGGGCGGTGATAGGAGTGCGCCGGGCGCCCCGCCAACCTTTTATCGCGATGTTTTGCCGATCTTGCAGACACATTGCGAAAGCTGCCATCGGGCGGACGGGATTGCGCCGATGGCGTTTGGGACTTACGACGAGGCGCGGCCGTATGCCGCGGCGATGCGCAACGTGACGCAGAACAAATCGATGCCGCCGTGGTTTGCGGTGCCTGGGATCGGGCATTTTTCGAATGATCCGTCGCTGACGGCGGAGCAGATTGCGACTTTGGCGGCTTGGGCGGATGCGAAGGCGCCGGCGGGCGATGCGCGCGATGCGCCGCCGCCGGTGCATTGGGCGGAGAGCTGGACGATTCCGCAGCCGGATTTAGTGGTGAAGATGGCGACGGGCGTGGCGCTGCCCGCGGACGGGGATGTCGACTATACATACGAGATCGTGCCGACGCACTTTGCCGAGGATCGCTGGGTGCAGAGCGTGGAGGTGCTGCCGTCGCTGCGAGCGAACGTGCATCACGCGGTGGTCTATGTGCGGCCGCCGGGTTCGGATTGGTTGCGGCATGCGCCGGTCGGCGTGCCGTTCACTGCGGACACGTTGAGCGATCCGGAGGACCGGCGGGGGGCGCACTGGACCGATGCGGACGTGCTGCTGGTGTACGCGCCGGGGAGTTCTCCGGACGAGTGGCCTGCGACGATGGCGAAATTTGTTCCGGCGGGGTCGGACCTGGTTTTCCAGATGCATTACACGACGAATGGACACGCGGGGACGGATGCTACACGCGTGGGGATGATTTTCGCGAAGAAGCCACCGGCCCAGCGGGTGTTGACGCTGCAGCTTACGAACGATCACTTTGTGATTCCGCCAGGAGTGCCGGATTACCGGGTGGAGGCGCGTGGTACGCTGCCGAATGATGCGCTGTTGCTGAGTTTCTTTCCGCATATGCACCTGCGGGGAAAACGGTTTGAATACAACATCGTTCGAAGCGGGGAAAAAACTTCCGGGGCAGGCGGCCCGGTTGAGCCCGCGGTCGAGACTTTGCTGCGCGTCAATTATCACTTTCACTGGCAGATGAGCTACCGGTTGGCAGAGCCGCGATTGTTGAAGGCGGGGACGGAGTTACAAGCGATCGCGTGGTACGACAACTCGCGGAATAATCCGCATAATCCGGACCCGGATGTGGCGGTGCGTTGGGGCGACCAAACATACGACGAAATGATGGTGGGATTTTTTGACGCGGCGGTGGCGGCGGGATTGGATAAGAAGAGTTATTTTGTGAGGCACTGAAAGAGGAAGTAAGGAAGAAGACGGAGACTGAAATGGAGACTCGGACGGAATACGTGACGCTGAATGTGAGCGATGGGACGGAGATGCGGGGTTGGGCGGCACGGCCTGCGGCGGGTGGCGGGCGGCCGGGCTTGATCGTGTTTCAGGAGGCATTTGGGGTCAACGCGCATATTCGCGACGTTACGGAACGATTTGCGCGACAAGGTTATGTGGCAATTGCGCCGGAATTGTTTCACCGGACTGGGGCGGGATTCGAGGGGCGGTATGACGATTTTCCAGCCACGGCACCGCATTTGCGGGCGCTGAGGGACGTCGAGATGGAGGCGGACCAGCGAGCGGCTTACGATTGGTTGCGTAAGCATGTCGGGAAGGAAGCACTCATCGCCGCGGTGGGGTACTGCATGGGAGGCCGGGCGGCGTTTCTGGCGGGGCTTACGCTGCCGCTGGGCTGCGCGGTTTCTTATTATGGGGGCGGGATTGCGCCGAACCCGAGCAATTCGGGGTTGCTGGGGCGGGCGGCGGAAATGCGGTGTCCGGTACTGCTCTTCTGGGGCGGGAAGGACAAGCATATCCTGCCGGAGCACCGGCGAGCGGTGAACGACACGCTTACCGCGGAGGGGAAGAATTTCGTGGATGTGGAGATTTCTGACGGCGGCCATGGGTTTTTCTGCGATGCCCGGCCGAGTTTTAACCCGACGGCGGCGGCGCTGGCGTGGTCCTTAACCTTGGAGTTTCTGAAAACGTATTCGGGGGCAGACGGAAACTGAACTAGTAAGCCGTTGAAAGCGCGTGGCTTCCCTTCCCTTTCCGCTGGACGAGACCTGCCGCGTGGAAGCTGCCGCCCGTTGGCAAAACGCCCGCCTCGGAAAGCGGCCGCTACAACGTCAAATCACGGGCATTCCGATACAACTTGAGTACTAAAAGATGCTTTTGCGGGCGGCGTTGCGCACCTGCTATTTGCAGTTTGACTAACGCGCGCGCGGGCTCTTTGGACGGGCGCAAAACGCTGTGCTAGATTGCAAAATTGGCGCTATTGGTGCGCCGAAACTCGTGCCGACACAGACTCCAATCGAAACCAAGCGCCCTGCGGACCCGGCGGGCCACCAGAAGATCCACCGCGTGGAGGTGTATTGGACTGCGGTGACGTATAAAACCGTCGCGATCTACATCGTTCTGGCGGCGGCGGTGGTGTTTTCGGTGCTGTATATCGCGATTCCGAACTGGTACTCGGCGACGTTTCGCAAAATCAGCACGGCGATCGACAACAGCGACAACGAAAACATCGCCATCAATCAGACGCAGGCCAAGTTCGTGAACCTGGACGGCAAGGTGCTGGTGAAAAAGGTGGATTCGGTGCAGTGGGTGGAAGCGGACTTCCACACGACCCTGGATAAGGGCGACCTGGTACAGACCGGGCCGGAGGGCGTGGCACGCATCACCTTTGGTGACGGAACCTTTTACGTGGTGAAGTCGGACACGTTGATTACCGTGGAAGAAAACACGATGGCCAGCAACAAACCGACCAGCGTGGCGGTGCGCATCAACACCGGGTCGGTGGACCTGGCGACACCGGACTGGGCGTCACCGGACTCGAAGGCCACGGTGAGCGTGGAGGATTCCACGGCGCAACTGCATTCGAACAGCCGTGCGGCGGTGAAAGCCGATCCAGACAAGAAAGAGACGGAGATCGTGATGGCTCGCGGCAGCGCCGAAGTGCAGCGCGGACCGGAAAAAGTGGAACTGGCGCAATGGCAGAAGGCAACGTTGCCGGTGGGCGGACCGATCACCAAGTCGGACGTACTCGCGCCGCCGGACCTGGTCGAGCCTCTGAATCTGGCGCCGATTATTGGCGAGAACCCCAAGACGACGAACATTCACTTTGAATGGAAACCGGTGCAGGACGCGATTTCTTACACGCTGCGCATCAGCACGACTTCGATGTTCACCAAGTCGGTGAAAACCGCCACGGTGACGGGCACGAGCGCGGAAATCAGCGGTTTGGATGCGGGCGATTATTTTTGGGACGTGTCCGCGACGGACCAGAAGAAGCGGTCCAGCGAAGTGAGCGACGCGTACAAGTTCACGCTGGTGGCGCAGGGCAAGACGCAGGAAATGGCGCTGGAGATCGACAGCACGCAGCTGCACGGACGCGTGGCCGAGATCATTGGGCGCACGGAACCTGGTGCGGCGCTGATCGTCAACGGCCAGCCGGTGCCGAACATCGCGGCGGACGGCAATTTCCGGCACTTTACCGAGCCGCTGACGCCCGGCGAGCATACGATAGTGGTGATTGGACAGAATCGCCGGGGAGGCACGGCGACGAAGCAGGTGTCCATTGTGGTGCCGAAATAGCGCGGCTGCGGCTGCCGGCTTTCGGTGACGCCGATCTTGCGATTGGCGAAACGCCATTCGGTGAGAATGGCGTTCCCAGGTGAATTGACGGACGAAACGCGCGCACGCGCGGGTCGTGGCGTTCGGGAAGCAAAGTGGACCGCTTGGCGGTCACAATAAATTGCTTGCCGGACGGCGGAGAGAAGTTCTCCGCGGGGGGATCGAGGGATGAACAAGAACGGTTACAACCTGAGGTCGGTGTTCAGCTTGTTTTCTTCCGACCTGGCGATTGATTTGGGAACGGCGAACACGCTGGTGTTCTCGCACGGCAAAGGCATTGTGGTGAACGAACCTTCCATCGTGGCCATAAATAAAAACACCGGCGAAGTTGTTGCCGTGGGCCGGGAAGCGAAAGACATGCTGGGACGCACGCCGGGCAACGTGGTGGCCATCAAGCCGATGAAGGACGGCGTGATTGCGGATTTCAAAGTTACGGAGAAGATGCTGACGTACTTCATTCAGAAGGCGCACAACCGGCGGGTTTTGGTGCATCCACGCATTGTTATCGGAGTTCCGAGCGAGATTACGCCAGTGGAAAAGCGGGCGGTGCAAGACTCCGCGTATCGCGCGAGGGCGAGCGAAGTTTACCTGGTGGAACAGGCCATGGCGGCGGCCATCGGCGCGGGACTGCCGATCGAGGAACCTTCGGGGAACATGGTTGTCGACATCGGCGGCGGTACGACGGACATCGCGGTCATTTCCATGAGCGGTATCGTGTACTCGCGCTCCGTGCGGGTGGCGGGAAATGAGATGGACGAGGCCGTCATGCAGTATTTGAAGCGCAAGTACAACTTGCTGGTCGGCGAGCGCACCGCGGAACAGATCAAGATGGAGATTGGCTCGGCGTACCCGCTGGAGAAGCCGCTGACGATGGAAGTGAAGGGGCGGAACCTCATCGAAGGCGTGCCGCGCACGGTCACGATCGACGACAGCGAAATCCGCGAGTCCCTGGCGGAATGCGTGGCGACGATCTTGAATGCGATTCGCGTCGCGCTGGAACGGACGCCGCCGGAGCTTTCCGCGGACATCAGCGACCGCGGAATCGTGCTGACCGGCGGTGGAGCGCTCTTGAAGAACCTGGACAAGCGCATTCGCGAGGAGACCGGGTTGCCGGTGTCCATTGCCGACGATCCGCTGGCTTCCGTCGTGTTGGGCACGGGGAAGATGCTGAGCGACTTTAAATTGTTGCGGCAGGTTTGCATCGACTAGCGGCAGTTGGAGTTTCTGTCGCGATTTTTCTGTCGTGAGTTCTTTACGCGAGATTCGTTCGATCGGTGAAAGGCATTGCGAAGGAAAAGCGCACAGGTTGAAACCTGTGCCACTACTGGACGCTCATGGTTGCCATACCTTCTCGTCATAAATCGCTCGTGTTGCTTGCCGGAGTGATCGTGCTGCAGGTATTGCTGCTTGCGGTGCAAATCCGGCGAGATTCGCAGGGACGGCTGATTCGGGTGTGGACCGTCGGCGCGGTGACTCCATTTGAGCGCGCGGGGGCTACCGGGATCGGCGGGATCCGTGGGGCGTGGAATCATTATTTCGCGCTGCAAAACACTTCGCGTGAAAACGAACGATTGCGGCGTGAAAACGACACGCTGAAACTCGAAATCAACCAGTTGCAGAGTAAGGCGGCGGAGGCGGACCGGCTGGCTACGCTGCTGAGTTTCCGGCAGGCGCATCAATCGGTTGCGATGGTGGTCGCCAGAGTGATCGGCACGAGCGCCGACACGGCGAGCGAAACGATTTATCTGGACCGCGGGGAACGCGACAACATTCATCGCAACATGGGCGTGATTACGCCGGATGGAGTCGTCGGCAAAGTCATTGAGTCATACCGCGATACTTCGCAGGTGCTGTTGCTGACCGACAAGGACAGCGGAGTTGGCGCCATGCTGTCCGGTCCTCGGATACAGAGTCCGGTGGGCGGCGCGGGTGAGCCGCTGCTGGTGATGAAATATGTGGCGAACGACGATACGGTGAATGTCGGCGACCGCGTGGTTACCAGCGGTATGGATCGAATTTTTCCACGTGATCTTCCGGTCGGCACGGTGACACAGATCAAGCCGGGGAATCCGTTCAAACAAATCCTGCTGAAGCCCGCGGCGAATCTTGAGCGTCTGGAAGAAGTCATCGTGCTGCTGTCACTGCAGCCGCTCGACCTTAATAAGGATACTTCGGCCGCAGCCGCCGAGGTGACCAAGAAGACCGCGGCGGGCCAGGCGAAAACGGAAAAGCCATGAACGATACGTACGATCTGCGAATCGCTGAAGCACACATCGAGGTGCACAAGTTCCGAGGCGGAACGATTCTGGCCGCGACTATCCTGGCCGTCTTCCTGCAGACTTCCGTGCCGGTTTATTTCCCGAAATTTTCGGTGCTGGATTTGCCGCTGCTGCTTACCATTTATTTCGGGCTCAGCCGGCGGAATCCTTCGACCGGGTTGCTGCTTGGCATGGGGATTGGGCTTTTGCAGGACAGTTTGAGCGGACCGACCGTTCCCATCGGATTGAATGGTATTGCCAAAACGATTATCGGGTATCTCGCTTCGTCGATCGGAGCGAGGCTCGACACCGAGCATCCCATCGCGCGGTTTGCACTGACGATTCTGTTTTTCGGCGTGCATCAAGGGTTGATCGTACTGACAAGCCGCCTGTTGCTCGCGCAACCTGGTTCCTGGTTCACCATGCATCTGGCCATCGGGGCCGCCGTCAACGCCATTGTTGGCATTCCTTTGTTCATGCTGCTCGATCGTCTGCGGAAAAACTAACCGAAACCTGGGAAATCGCGACCATGGCGACCGTCTTTGATATTAGAGGGGACGGCCGGACTGGATGTGGTCTGGGCGCTTGGGGCGCAGCAGTGCTGCGCCCCTACAACGCTTCGGACCTTAGACAGGCACTTAGTGGGTCAACAGGAACTGCTTAAAGTCGTCGTAGCTGCTGGAGAGTGGTAGCGAGAGTTTTGGCCGCTGCAGATAGGCTGCGAGACGATCTGGAAGGGGCGGCGCGGTGCCAATCGCGCGCATTACAACCTCCGCGAATTTCGACGGGTGCGCCGTTGCCAAAACTAAACCCTGCGATGGCTCGGCATGTTCTCGCTTGTAGGCTTCCCATCCGAGCACGCCGACCGCGGTATGGGGATCGGCAATGTAGTTGAACCTGTCGTGCAGCGATTTCATCGCCGCCAGCGTTTCTTCGTCGGTCGCGCCGTGACCCCATATTTCGCGCTGCACGTATTCCAGGCGGTTGCGGCACAAATCCAGCAAACGCGGGAAATTATTCGGGCTGCCGACGTCCATGGCATTCGAAAGGGTTTGCGCGGCGGGGCGCGGGTGGAACTCGCCGCTGCGCAGGTATTCCGGCACGACATCGTTGGCGTTTGTGGAGGCGATGAATCGGGCCACTGGCAAGCCGATTCGCTTGGCGAAAATTCCCGCCGTCAGATTGCCGAAATTGCCGCTGGGCACCGAAACGATCAGCGGAACGGAGGCCACCGGGAGCTGCCGGTAGGCGGCGACGTGATAAAACATTTGCGGCAGGAGGCGGCCGATGTTGATGGAGTTGGCGGACGTGAGAAAGGCGCGTTTGTTCAGCTCGACGTCGGAGAAGGCTTGTTTCACCAGGCGCTGACAGTCGTCGAAGGTTCCGGCCACTTCGAGGGCGGTGATGTTTTCTCCCAGGGTGGTGAACTGCTTTTCCTGGGCTTCGCTGATGCGCTTCGAGGGATAGAGAATCACGACGCGGATTCCGGGCACGCCCAGGAATCCGTGGGCGACCGCACTGCCAGTGTCGCCCGAGGTGGCGACCAGCACGGTCAATGGCCGGGTCTCGCCGCGAACGAAATAGCCCATCAGGCGGGCCATGAAGCGCGCGCCGAAATCCTTGAACGCCAGCGTTGGCCCGTGAAAGAGCTCGAGAATGTGAAGACCCGGGGAGAGTGAAACCAGCTTTACCGGGAAATTGATAGCCTCGCTGACTACCTGCCACAGCACTTCTTCGGGGACTTCGGGGCCGGCGAATGGCTTTACCACGCGAAAGCAGACTTCGGTGAACGGAAGGGCGCGAAATTCTTCGAGTTCTTCGGGCGAACGCCGGGCAATTTCCACCGGCATGTACAGCCCACCATCGGGAGCGAGACCGCGCAGCACGGCGCCGCGCAGCGACGTGAGTGGAGCTTGTTTCGCTGTGCTTCGATACCTCATTCGAGAATTTTCATGGTGATTTTGTTTTCGGTTCGCGTGGCGGCGACCTTGGCGTTACAGTCCGTTGGCCCGGCCAGATTTTTTCTCGATCTGGGAGCGAATTCTGCCGAGGAACGCGTCCGCATCGCCGGACTTTTCAGACAGCGAGTGCAGATCGGCCACCGGCAGGGTGCAATGCGCCAGGGCTTCGTAGCTCTGCCGGCGCGCGGCCACCAGCGTCGGGTAGCACCTCGCCACGGTTTCGTGCGGCGATTCGCCGTTCTTCGGCTGAAAGGCGCCGCGCCACAATACCGGCTTGGGATCGGTGAGGTAGCGCTTGATCAGCAGTTGCTGCTCTTCCGCGGACGCCGCCAAGTAGACGATGATCATTTGGCGGCGCAACCTCATCAGCACGTTGTTCCCGGTGTAGATGACGCTGCCGGTGGTGTCGAGGACCAGCTCGCGGCTGGGGTTGCGCTCAAGTTCGGTCAACAGCTCATCGAGGGCCGCGATTTCCGCGGCCAGGTAGTCGGATTCCCGCTGGGCGTAGGTGGAGCTGTCGGGCCAGCCCATCCAGGCGGCGACACCGCTGGTTCCGGTATGGCCATCGGCGGCCAGATGGGGGCGCAGGCGCTCTTCAATCCGATCGTCGCAGGAAATGCTTTGGTGGCCGCTCGCGGCTAACCGCTTGGCCCAGAAGGTTTTGCCGGTGCCGGACATGCCGACGAGGGCGATTCGAATGGCTGGGGACAGTTGGCTGGGCATGATTCGAATGATAACGATAGCGCGGGGTCCGGCTTTGGGCAAGTTCTGGTGAAGGACGGACGCTTCCGTCCTTCCTTCCGGCTTGGAGAGATGAAGCACGGACGGACGCTTCCATCCCTCCTTCCGGCTTGGAGAGATGAAGCAAGGACGGACGCTTCCGTCCTTCCTTCATTTTTGTTTGGGTACCAGGAAACATTTTCGACCCCTAAGCGTCTTATGGGTAGGGGCTCAGAACAATTTATGGCGGACAAGAAAGAGCGGGCAGCGGAACTTTTGCAGGGAACACTGGACCTGCTGATTCTCAAGTCTTTAGAGCGCGGGGCCATGCATGGGTACGGCGTCGCGGAGTGGATTCATGAGAGTTCGCAGGATGTGCTGCGCGTGGAAGAGGGCGCGCTGTATCCGGCATTGCACCGGTTGGAGTTGCGCGGGTTGTTGTCGGCGCAGTGGGGCATATCGGACAACAACCGGCGGGCAAAATATTATGCGTTGACGGGCGCCGGGAGGAAACAGCTGGCGCAGGAGACCGAGTACTGGCGGCGGATGTCGGGTGCGATGGCGCGGGTTCTGCAGACGGCTTAGCGAGGAACGATGTTGCCGGAGTGGGTGAATCGAACATGGTTGCGACTGAAGGCGCTGACAAAGCGGGCGCAATTGGATCGCGACCTCGAGGATGAAGTGGCGTTTCATCTCGCGATGCGGGAGCGAAAAAATCGAGCGGACGGCGCGTATGCGGACGAGGCCCGCTGTGCGGCAAGGCGGCAATTCGGAAGCGCAACGTTAGTGAAGGAGGAGGCGCGGACGATGCGGACGTTTTACGGACTGGAGACATTTTCGAAAGATATCCGATATGGCCTCCGGATGTTGCGGAAGAATCCGGGATTTTCTGTAATCGCGATTCTAACGGTCGCGCTGGGGATCGGAGCGAGCACGGCGATCTTCAGCGTGGTGAACAGCGTGTTGCTGCGACCATTGCCGTACGAGCAGCCGGAGCGCCTGGTGCAGGTATGGGAGTCAAATCCGCAGCGCGGTGACGAACGAAATGTCGTGAATCCCATGAATTTTCTGGACTGGCGGGAACAGAACCAGACGTTCACGTCGATGGCAGCGGTGGTTGATGGCTCGACGACGCTGCGGATGGGCGGCGAGCCGCTGGAGGTTCCCGCGATTCTGGTATCACCGCAATTTTTTTCGATGTTAGGAGTAGCGCCGCTGCTGGGGCGCACCTTCACGGATGAGGACGGCATTCGCGGCCATGACCAAAGCGTGGTGCTGAGCTATGAATTCTGGCAGCAACAGTTTGGCGGAAGAGCCGACGTGGTGAACAGGCGTCTTCAGGTGGATGAAGAACCGGCAACGATCGTTGGGGTGATGCCGCGAGGATTCGCATTGCCCAACGTGAAAGGCAGCATGTGGCTGCCGTTCGTAATCGACCGGTCGGACCGATTTGCCCAGGAGGGACGCTACATGATGGTGGTAGCGCGATTGAAGCCGGGCGTGAGCCTATCGCAAGCACAACAAGACATGGAGCGCGTAGCGCAACGCACCGTAGAGGCCCGGCCAAATTTCAATACGGGGTGGACCGCGAAAGTATTGCCCATGCTCGCGGATGCGACGCGGGACGTGCGACAGCCGCTGCTGGTGCTGCTGTCGGCGGTGGGATTTGTACTACTGATCGCGTGCGCCAATGTGGCGAATCTGTTGTTGATGCGCGGCACGCGACGCGGACGCGAAATCGCAGTGCGGGCGGCGCTGGGTGCGGCTCGCGGCCGGCTGGTGCGGCAGCTTCTGGCAGAAAGCTTGCTGTTGGCGGCGGCAGGAACATTGGGCGGATTGGCGATTGCGCGATGGGGACTGAACGGGCTGCTAGCGTTGATTCCTGAAGCCGCGCCATTGCCGCGCATGCAGTCGATCCGCATGGACAGCGCGGTGTTTTTGTTCGCGCTGGGGCTGGCGTTTTGCACGACGGTGCTTTTTGGACTTTTGCCAGCGCTGCGGCTGTCTCGCGTGAACCTGCACGATACGTTGAAGCAAGGGACGTTGCGAGGCGGGGTCGGAGGCAATCGAGTATTGCGGCAAACGCTGGTGGTTGCCGAGATAGCGCTGGCCTTGGTGCTTTCGGTTGGCGCGGGGCTATTGCTGCGAAGTTTCTATCGATTGATTTCGGTCGATCTGGGATTCCAGCCGGAGCACGTCGTTTCCATGCACGTCTCGGTTTCGCCGGTGAAGCACCCCGATGGACCAGATCGGGCGCGTTACATCACGAGCCTGCTCGAAGCGGTGCGCCGGACGCCGGGCGTTCAAGCAGCGGGGACTACGCATTTCTTGCCATTGGAAGATCGCGTATCCGGCTCGTGTTTTGCGCTTGGGGCGGCGCTGCCGACTAATGACGCAGACGCGCCGGATTCGCAGTTCTTGGTCATCACTCCGGGATATTTCGAAGCGATGGGCACGCCATTGCTCAGCGGGCGCGACTTCAGCGAACGCGACGCTTCCGGTGTGCCCAGTGCGGCGATTGTGAATGAGGCGTTCGTGAAGAGATTTCTGGGGGGCGGAGATGCAGTTGGGAAGCAACTGAGCGTTTGCTGGACGGTACCAAATCCGGTGCAGATTGTGGGCGTGGTCGCCAATGCGCGCCAGACGCGGCTAAAGGACGCGCCGGAACCGACAATTTTTCTTTCGAACATGCAGGCGCCGATGTATGGGGCGACTTTTGTGGTGCGCGCCGCTGGTGACCCCGGACAAATTGTGCGGTCTGTGGAGATGGCCATTCATCGGGTCGATCCGGAAGAGGCGATATCGGAAGTGCAGACGATGATGCACGTATTCTCTGATTCCGCGTCGGACGCGCGATTCCAGGTGGTGCTGTTGATGATCTTCGCGGGGATCGCGGTGGCACTGGCGATGATCGGGGTATATGGGGTGGTGTCGTACTCGGTGGGGCAACGAACCCAGGAGATTGGAATTCGCATGGCGATGGGCGCGGATGCGCGAGCGATCGCGCGCATGGTGCTGCGCGAGGCGATGCTGCTGGCGGGATTGGCGGTGGCGATCGGGTTGGCGGGTGCGCTGGCGCTGACGAGGGTGATGGAGTCCCTGCTGTATGAGACGAAGCCGACCGACGCGGTGACGTTGGTGGCGTCGTGCGTTGCGATTTTGCTGGTTGCGATTGGCGCAGCGATGCTGCCGGCGCGACGAGCTATGCGTGTCGATCCGATGGTGGCGTTGCATTACGAGTGAACCGTTCGACCGGCGGAGAACGAAATGCTCGAGCTACTTCACAGATTCCGGCAGCGCCTTCGAACGGCCGTGAAGCGCCGCCGGTTGAACCGCGACCTGGAGGACGAGGTTGCGTTTCATCTGGCGATGCGGGCGCAGGATAACCGGGCCGCTGGGTTGGACAGCGAGGAAGCGGGTTATAGGGCACGACGGCAGTTCGGTAATCCTACTGTGTTGAAGGAACGAACGCGCGAATTGTGGACCTTTGCTTCGCTGGAAACATTTTGGCAGGACTTGCGCTATGGCGCGCGGATGCTGCGAAAGAGTCCGGGGTTCGCGATTGTTGCGGTGTTGACGCTGGCACTGGGGATTGGCGCGAACACGGCGATCTTCAGCGTGGTAAAGGCGGTGCTGCTGAATTCGCTTCCCTATCGCGAGCCGGACCGACTGGTGACGCTGGCCGCGGGGGACGCGGAGAGTTCGAATCCGACGAAAGTTTCGTATGGCGAAGCGGAGGATTGGAAGACGCGCAGCCGGTCCTTTCAGCAGATTGCGTTATATAGAGGATGGACGCCTGCTTCAGCGCGTGATGGAGTGCCCGGAATTGTTTACGGGGTCCGGGTGACGCAGAATTTTTTTGACTTGCTGGGTGTTTCTCCGCGGCTCGGGCGTGGTTTTCTGCGTGAAGAAGACCGCCCCGACCGCTGGCATGTGGTTGTTCTCAGCTATCCATACTGGATCCGACAATTCGGTGGAAACGAAAACGTCGTCGGCCAGACGATGCTGCTGGACCAGATTCCCTTTGAGATCGTGGGGGTCTTACCTCAGAATTTTGAGCCGCTTTCGTTCACTGACGCGGGAGGCGAGCCGGAGGTATGGGCGCCGCTGGGGTACGACCTTTCCGCGGCGTATGCGTGCCGGACATGCCAGCATCTTGAGGCTGTCGCGCGGTTGCAGGACGGCGTCAGCGTGGGGCAGGCGCGGGCGGAGATGAAATCGATTGCGGCGCGGCTAGGGGGCGAATTCCCCAAAGAATATGCGCAAGATGCCACTGTATTGGTCCAGCCGCTGCGCGAGGCGTGGTACGGAAATGTGCAAACGACATTGTGGCTGCTGCTGGGCGCGACGGGAGTGGTGTTGTTGATCGCGTGCGCGAATGTTGCCAACCTGCTGCTCGCTCGGGCGGCGCAAAAAAAGCGCGAGGTGGCGGTGCGGTCGGCGCTGGGCGCGACGCGATCCCGAATTGTGCGGCAGCTTCTGACAGAGAGCATTTTGCTCAGCCTGGCTGGCGGCACGGCCGGGGTGCTCCTGGCAGTTTGGGGAACGGAATTGCTGGTGAAATGGGCGCCGGCGGAAATTCCGCGGCTGAGTGACATTCGAGTTGACCCGGGAATTTTGCTTTTTGCTTTGCTGGTCAGCACGGCCACGGGAATCGTGATGGGACTGGCGCCGGCGTTGCAGGCTTCGCGCGCGGATCATCGCGAAGCCATGCAGCGATCCTCACGCGGCGTGCTGGGAACGCACAGCCGATTCCGCAGCGTGCTGGTGTCGTCGGAAGTTTGTTTGGCGTTTGTGCTCACGGTTGCATCCGGGCTTTTGCTGAAGAGCTTTGTGCGGGCGTGGAACGTGGACCCCGGCTTCAATGTTCAGAATCTCTGCGAAGTGAATTTCCGCCTGATCGGCCCGAAATATCAGGACGACAAAGCCGTCGTGCGCGTACAGACGGAAGCACTGGAACGCATCCGGCAGATTCCTGGAGTCGAGGCGGTTGGACTTGTGAGTACGCCTCCATTGGCGGGAGGTTTCGGTAGTTTCGACCAAACTGGATTTGTGATTCAGGATCGCCGCATTCCCGATCCGCAGGTTCCTTCGGTGGACCGGTACGTGGTGAACTCCGACTACTTTCGCGCGATGGAAATCCCCTTGCTGCGTGGCCGGTTGTTCACGGAAGCGGATGCCGCGAGCGCGAGTCCCGTGGCGATCATCAGCGAAATGACGGCGCGGCAGATTTTTGCTCGCGAAGATGCTCTCGGCAAACGGATTCAACTGGGAGGACGGCACGACGAGCAGCCCTGGGCGGAGATCGTCGGCGTGGTGGGCGACATTCACCAGTACGGGCTGGATGCGCCGGTGACGCCGCAAGCGTACGTGCTCTATTCGCAGTCTCCGTTCAACTACGCGACGGTTCTTTGCGTGCGCAGCAGTGTTGGAGCGGCGGCGCTTACGCACGCGATCGAGGAGCAGCTGTGGGCCATCGACAAGAACACGCTGGTGTTTAACCCCTTCATGATGGAGCGGATTCTTTCCGATTCGCTGGCGCAGCGGCGATTTACCATGTCGCTGCTTTCGGGATTCGGGGCGCTGGCCCTGGTGCTCGCCTCGGTTGGAATTTATGGGGTGTTGTCGTGCACGGTGGCGCAGCGCACCAATGAAATTGGGATTCGTATGGCGCTGGGAGCAAGGGGCGTGGAAGTTGGCGGAATGATTGTGCGTGAGGCGCTGCTTATGACTTTGCTGGCGGTGGGCGCCGGCTGGGCTGGGGCGCTCGTTTTCACGCGAGCGTTGCGAAGTCTTCTCTTTGGGGTGACGCCTACGGACCTGGGAACTTTGGTGGCGGTTTCCTGCGCCGTCGTTTTTGTGGCGGCGATATCGGCGTTTCTTCCGGCGTGGCGGGCGACGCGGGTCGATCCGATGGTGGCTTTGCGGTGGGAGTGATTTGGCCAGGATGGAGAGGGCGAAGTGCTGAACGAAATTTGGCAACGCCTTAGGGCAGCCGCCAAAAGAAAGCAACTTGATCGCGATTTGAACGATGAAGTGGCTTTCCACTTGAAAATGCGCGAAGAAAAGAATCGCAGCGCGGGAATGGATGCTGCGGAAGCGCACTATGCGGCGCAGCGACAGTTCGGCAACACCACTCAGGTTAAGGAAAACAGCTTCAATCTGCGGAGATGGGTGTCGCTCGAGACGCTGTGGCAGGACGTGCGCTACGGCGCCAGGTCGTTGCGGAAGAGTCCGGGCTTTACCGCGGTGGCGCTGCTGACGCTGGCTTTGGGCATCGGTGCGCCGACGGCCATCTTCAGCGTGATCGATTCCGTCCTGCTGCAGCCGTTGCCGTTCACGGAACCAGATCAACTCGTGAGCATCTTCTCGACCAAGGAAGGCGTTCCGATAGGAGCACCTTCGCCGTTGGATGTCCGCGATTTCGCTCGGGGCAATCGCACGTTTGCGAACATGGTCGTTTACGATCACTGGCGCAAGAATGTAAATCTGGCGACTTCGTTTTCGGAGCCTGAGCAGAGAGTTGTTGGGTTGGTTCCTGCCGCTTACTTTCAGACGTTGGATATCCGGCCGGCGATGGGCCGGCTTTTTGCGGAAGAGGAGAATCAGTACGGCAAACATTACGTGGCGGCGATCAGCGCGCGGCTGTGGCGAAACCGGTTTGCGAGTGATCCGTCGATTCTTGGGCGGAAGATTCGGATTAATGACGAGTCGTACAGCATCGTCGCGGTGATGCCCGACGCAATTCCGGACTGGCTGGAGTCCAGGACGATCGATGTGTGGACTCCGTTCGCGCCAACCGGCAACGAGTGGTTCGAGTCCTCGCGTGGAGCGCGGGATAACACGGCGATTGGCCGATTGAAACCTAGAGTATCGATCGAACAGGCGCAGGCGGATCTCGCAACCATAGCAGCGGGTCTTGCGGCCGCTCACCCTATCGATCGAGGAGTAGGCGTGACCTTGAAGCCATTGGCAGACACGCGGATTGGCACGCTCCGGCCCGTCCTCTTCCTACTGATGGGAGCGGTCAGCCTGGTTCTACTGATTGCTTGCTCGAATCTGGCCAATTTGCTTTTGGCTCGCAATTCGGTGCGGCAACGAGAGCTCGCGGTGCGGGTGGCTTTGGGCGCCGGAAGAGCGGGCCTAGTCCGACAGTTGCTGGCGGAAACGCTGCTTCTCTCGTTGATTGGCGGCGCGGCTGGATTGCTTCTGGCGCGGCTTGGGCTTGTAGCCCTCACGAGAACGCACGTGAACGATCTGCCGCAACTTGCGGAGATTGGAATCCATTCGCGCGTTTTGTTATTCACGCTGCTCACGTCTCTATTCACGACTTTGCTTTTTGGCTTGGCACCGGCGCTGACCGGCACGCGGTTGAACCTTACGGATGCTTTGAAACAAGGAGGACGTTCCGGGTCGATGGGAGCGCGACGACTGCGGCTGCGCAATGTTTTGGTCGCGGCGGAGATGGCACTGTCTTTGATTTTGGTGGTGGGAGCGAGCTTGTTGATTCAAAGCATTATGCGACTGCAACGTCAGGAGCTGGGTGCGCGCGCGGACCATTTGTTGAAAGGACATTTCTACGTTCCGCCGGCACGATATCCGGACCAAGCCGCGATCACACGGTTCTGCGAACAGCTGGCCGAGAGAGTTCGCGCTTTACCGGGGGTGACTGCGGCGAGTGTGACCACGGTGTATCCGCCGGAGAGCGGCTGGACGCAGTTGATCGGCATTGCCGGGCGCCCTCAGCCGCGAATCGAAGATATTCCAACGTCGCAATTTGGCTTGGCGGATTTTGGTTTTCTTCGGACTTTGGGAATCCCGCTACTGCGTGGAAGAGATTTTTCGGAAACAGACACGGCGAACAGTTCCACAGTCGCGCTGATCACGGAAGAGTTCAAGCGCCGCTATTTTGCCGGGGAAGATCCCATCGGCCAGCAAGTTCACATTGGGCCGCCGGCGGGCGTGCTGGGAACGGTTCCGGGGAGCAACACCTGGGATTTCGCGGACGTCACGATCATCGGAGTGATCGGCGATTTCAAGAATGCGGGACTGGCTGAGCCGGCGAGGCCGGAAATCGTCGGGCTTTACGCGCAGCATCCGGCGGTAAATTACGGTTTCAAAGACATCGTGATTCGGACGGTAGCGGAGCCGCACTCGATCGAGCCCGCGGTGCGCAGCCAGATTCACGATCTCGACGCCGACATGGTGTTTGCCGAGGTGGAGACAATGGACGAGATGATCGCCGACGAGACCGGCGGCCAGCGCTTTATCACGATGCTACTGTCGCTGTTCACGGCGACAGGGCTGGCGCTCGCGGTAGTCGGGGTGTATGGCGTCGTGTCGTATCTGGTGGCGCAACGGCGACAGGAATTGGCGGTGCGCGTCGCGCTGGGAGCGCAGCCGGGAGACGTCTTGTGGCTGGTGCTGCGGCAGGGATTGCAGATGGCCGCGGCGGGTACCGCGTTGGGATTGCTGGGCGCCTGGGCTATGCGGCCCTTGATGGGACGATTTGTCTTTGGCATTTCGCCCGTGGATCCTGTGACGTTTGCGGCCGCAGCGGCTTTCCTGCTGGGCGTAGCGGCGGTCGCCGGCGCCATTCCCGGGTGTCGCGTGATGCGGATGGACCCGTCGCAAGCGCTTCGCCAGGACTGATTTCGCGTCTCGCGGGAGGCAATGATTCGTGGAGTGGAAGCATGTTGCGAAGAATGAGACAAATCTGGCTGCGCCTGAGGTCGCTGGCGCGGCCGAAGCAACTCGATCGCGACCTGGAAGATGAAATCGCGTTTCATCTGGCCATGCGAGAACGAAGGAATAGCGGCGCTAGGCTAGAAGCAAGCGCCGCGCGCTACGGAGCGCGACGGCACGCCAGGGCGCGGTTCTGGTGACCTTAGGGTTGTTAACCGGCTTGGCAGCAGCATTCGCCATCGGACGTTTGCTCGGCGACTTTCTGGTGGGCGTAACATCCAATGATCCGATCACCTACATCGGGGTGTCGGGGTTGCTGGCGGGGTCGCGCTGTTGGCGAGCTACGTGCCGGCTCGACGCGGAACTCGGGTGGACCCCATGGTCGCACTCCGGCACGAATAAGGCGCCGCGTAAGCGTCGCGACGAGGATCCCATCCAGGGTCGAAAGATGGGAGGGTGCCCGGAAGGAACCTGTCCCCGAGGACGGCTTGCGACACCTCGTTAGCAATGTTACGGTGAAAAGGACTACTCCCGCGAGGCGGGAGACACGTCAGAAGCGCATTTTTATGACGCGAGCAGGCTCCGAGTGAATCGGAGCGGGCTGAACAGCCCCGAACAGCGCGGCCCTGAGGGGCGGCGGATGGCAAGGCTCGCGCGGGGATTTCGTGTCGTACTCGCTCCGGAACGATAATCGATTGCCGCAAGCGCGGCTGGCAGTGGTCTCCTACGTCATCGTGGGCATGATCGGACTACTGCTGATCGGTTTCTGGAAGCTGCAAGTCATCGATTCCGACAAATACTCGCAATGGGCGGACCGGAACCGGATTCGCTCGATTCCGGTGATTGCTCCTCGCGGCCGCATGCTGGATCGCGACGGGCGTGTTCTCGTCGATAACTATCCTTCTTTCAGCGTTTTGCTGCTGCGCGACGATCCTGCGCTGGTTATGAAGGACCTCCCCCTGATCGCGGAGGGGCTGGGAGTACCGCTCAACGATCTGGCGGACCAGCTCGATAGCACGCGTGAGTTGCCGAAGTTTCAGCCTATCGTCATCAAGCCGGAAGCGACACCCGCGGACGTGGCCTTTATTGAGTCGCATAGGTCGGATATTCCCCTGCTTGAGATGCTGATGGTGCATCGCCGCCGGTATCTGCCCAACGGATTCATGGCGCACACCAGCGGGTACGTTGGTGAAGTCAGCGAAAAACAGATTGAAGACAGCAACAGCAAGCTGCGCCCGGGCGATTTCGTCGGGAAATCGGGACTGGAACGTCAATATAACGATATGTTGCAAGGCACGGACGGGATGCGCCGGGTCATCGTCAACAGCGTGGGCAAGGAAGTGGATCGCCTGCCGACGCAGGAAGCCATTCCCGGCAAACAGATCCAACTGACGATTGATTACGATCTGCAGCAAGTCGCGGAGCAATCGTTAGGTCCGCGTGATGGGGCCGTCGTGGCACTCGATCCGCGTACCGGTGAAGTGCTGGCTATGGTGAGTCACCCAGCGGCTGACCCAAACGATTTCGCCGTCCGGATTTCGGGTAAAGAGTGGAAAGACCTGAACGACGATCCGGACAAGCCGATGTTGAATCGAGCGATCCAGGCGCAGCTTGCGCCGGGGTCGGTATTTAAGATCATCATGGCTACGGCGATGCTTGAGGATAAGGTTCCGCCAGAAAGCTTCACAGCATTCTGCCCTGGATACGCAACATTTTATGGGCGTCAATTCAAATGCTGGGTGTACGGCAAGAGCTCGCACGGCACGGTGGACCTGCACACCGCCATCACGAAGTCGTGCGACATTTTCTTCTACAACGTGGGTATGCGTCTGGGCATCGATCGCATCTCGTACTACGCCAGCCACCTAGGCTTGGGGCGCCGCACGGGCATCGATCTTCCTTCGGAGGAACCTGGACTGGTTCCTAGCGAGGAATGGGCGCAGCGTGTGTACCACCGCAAGTGGTACGCCGGCGAAACGATCTCGGTGGCCATCGGGCAAGGCGCGGTGACCGCGACGCCGCTGCAGTTGGCCAAGGTGATCGGCGGAATTGCTATGGGAGGCATCTATAAACAGCCGCATCTGCTGAAGGATGCGCAGAATGTCGGCGAAGAACGCTTCCAAATCTCCGAGTCTACGGTCGAGAAAGTGACTGACGGGATGTATGGCGTCGTGAACGAAGCGGGCGGTACGGCGAGTGCTCTAAAACTGACGGGCATCGAATTCTCGGGGAAGAGCGGCACCGCACAGATCATTGGCTACGATCTGCGCAGCCGTCTGGGGAAAGTCAAGGAATTCAAAGACAACTCCTGGTTCGTGGGCTACGCTCCTCGCCGCACGCCGGAAATTGTTGTTTCGGTGCTGGTGCAAGCAGGCGGACATGGCAGCGAGGCGGCTGGTCCGGTGGTGCGGGATGTCATCAAGGCTTATTACGATAAGAAGGCGAAGAAATTCGATGGGCAGGTCACGGCCGACGGCAAAGGGTATGACCCTGGCAAGACCGCTCCGCCGGCAACGGCCCTTCAGCCGGTCCTGAAGCAGCAAACGCAGCCCGACGCCGTTCCTGTTAGAGCCCGCGCCGAGGTGAATCCGCGTTGATGGCGGCCGCTGGAACAAATTTGGTCTGACGAGAGAGCATGAAAGACGCACCTGGAACACGTGACTACGACTGGTGGCTGATCGCCATCCTGCTGGCGATTTGCACGCTGGGCGTGATTGAGATTTATTCGGCCACGCAGGGCAGTAGCCTGGCCGGCATGCACACGAAGCAGATCCGCTGGCTGGCCCTCGGCTTCATTTTGATGTTCGTGCTATCGAGACTGGACTACCACTTGATCCTCGATCAAGCCTGGATTCTCTACCTGGTCGGAGTGGTGGCGCTGGTTGCCGTCCTGATCTTCGGCCACACCCGCTTCGGGGCCAAACGGTGGCTCCCCCTGATCGGTGAATTGTTTCAGGTGTCGGAATTGGTAAAGTTGATTATAATAATCTGGCTGGCGCGCTTCTTCGCTGAAGTGCGCACCGACGAGCTTTCCCTGCGTGATTTGATCAAAGCAGGACTCTTGGTGGCTTTGCCGCTCGGGCTGATTCTGAAGCAACCCGATCTGGGCACCGCGTTAGTGCTCATGCCCCTGTTGGTGGTTGGCGCTTTTCTCGGGGGCTTGCAGTGGCAGCACGCAGCGGTGATTACACTAGCTGGAGCTTTGTTGGTAGGAAGCGTTTTCTATCCACCGGTGAGCAAGCATATACTGAAGCCGTACCAGAGAGAGAGAATCACTTCCTTCCTACACCCGGAAGAGGACGCGAAAGGCTCGGGCTATCAGTTGTTGCAATCGAAGATAGCGGTGGGCTCCGGCGGCTTCTGGGGCAAAGGTTTTCGCAACGGCACGCAAAATCAACTGGGCTACATCCCCGTCCGGTACTCGGATTTTATCATGTCGGCTTGGGCTGAAGAGCAGGGATTCAAGGGCGTGCTGATTGCCTTGGGTTTGTACATGGCGTTGTTGCTGCGACTCGTGCAGAATGCCCAACGCGCGAAAGATCGCGCGGGAATGTTTCTGGTCATGGGCGTAGCCGCGGCGCTAGGTTTCCATGTTTTAGTAAATGTGGCTATGGTGATTGGCGCTATGCCGGTCACCGGCATCCCGTTGCCGCTAATGAGCTACGGGGGTTCAGCCACATTGTTTGTTTTTCTGGCGATTGGTCTGGTGATGAATGTCCGGATTCGCCGGTTCGTCAACTGAGCGATTCGCCAGCGCCGAGCGCGCCGCCTGAATTTGGTGAAGGCCGCGCCGGTTTTGAAATTAGGAAAATTAGAGTGAGGACAGCATCGTCCGCCGTTTGCCCCTCCCGGCAACGGACCGGCCTCGTAAGCAAGAGGAAGTGCAGCGTCAGTACTGACCCCGGCGTGTCCGGGATCCACCCCTCCGGCTTCGTACGCACCGGCATCATCTCCCAAAAGGTGTCGCCCACGTATCCCCGCAGCATGCGGGGCAGGCTATTGGTCCGGACCCCCGCAGAGCACAAGCTCGCGGCGATGCTATCCGGTGGCTCCGCCCTAATCGGCGCCACGCAGTGCGATGTACCTGGCTTGCCCGCCACAAGGTGCGGCCTGTCCGGGACCACGCAGAAAGGCGGCACCGGCTTGGCCGGCGCCGCACATAACGAGGAGTTTTCATGTCGAAAGAATTGGTTATCTCCGCGGCCTCCCACGAACGGCGGGTCGCGATTTTGGAAGAAGGTCAGTTAGTCGAAATTTACATCGAGCGCGAAAAAGAGTTCGCGCTGGTCGGTAGTATTTATAAGGGCCGGGTCACGCGGGTGCTTCCGGGCATGCAGTCTGCCTTCGTGGATATCGGGCTCGACGGCGACGCCTTTCTGTACGTCAGCGACGTTTTCGAGAATCTGGAAGATTACGATCACGGTCACGGGCATGCGGAGCCGCACGCCGCGGCCTCGGCGCAAATTTCCGTGACGGTGCACACGGAAGCCCTGCCGGGCGAGACGATCGGCCAGGGCGAGGTGCACGGAATGGAGCACGGCGACGACGCGGCTCATCACGAGCTTGCCGAGGCCGAAACCCTTCACGACTCGCATCGTGAAAATGAACATCATGAGCATGAGCATGAGCACGTCGATCATGCGGAGCATGAGCACGTCGATCATGCGGAGCATGTCCACGAGGAACACGCTGCCATCGAAGAACATCACGACGCCGATGCCTCCACGCATTCGGACGTGCACGCGGAACCCGAAGAGCGCCAACCGGAATCGAACGCCTCGGCGCCTCAGAATTTCAGCCATCTTTACAATCCCACGCAGAAGTATCCACCGCGCTCCGATCGTGGCGCTCCCCCAAGGAATGACCGTGGCGGGCAAAACTTTGGTCGCGGGGACCAAAGTGGCGAGCGGGGCGGCGATCGTGGTGGAGACCGGGGTCGCGGCCGGTTCGGCCGTCGCGGCGGACGCCGTCGCGGTGGACGCCCCTCAGGACCAGGAGGCCCAACTGGAGGGCGAAATTTGCCGCCGTCGAAATACGCCTCGCCTCAAGGTGGAGACCAGCAACGTACCGGTGATTCCCGCGGGAGCTACGATCCGCGCGGCCAGCAGCCGCGCGGATTCGAACCTCGGGGTCAACAGCCGCGCGGCTTTGACAATCGCCGCCCGGAAACCGGCTCCCGTCCAGTCGGACCGGTGGAAACCAACGCGGAAGACGAGATCATTTTGCCGGGCGAGTCGCTCGCGAAGTATCGCAATAAGCCCGTTGCAGCCGCCGCTCCCGTCGTAGAGCCCGAGCTGCACGCACCGCAGCCCGAAATCGAAGAGCCAATGCCGCGCGCAGCCACAACTCAACCCACTGGTCTGCCTGTGGGCTCGAATGCTCCCCGGCGCTCGTCAGGCGGCCTTCCGCGCTGGCTGCTCGCCGAAACCGGCACGGAGGCTGAGAGCGGCTCTGCTGAAGCGTCCAGCCCAACAGCCGAAAACTCCGCCAGCCCGGCCGAAGAGGCCGCCGAAGCGCGAGACGCCGAGCGTATTCGCGTGGAAAACTCCCTCAGCGAAGAGGACGTCGCCGCCCTCTCGTCGAGTCTCGTCGAGGCTAAACAGGAAGAAACACAAGCGAAGGCTGCAGCCGACACGGTTGTGGGCGGGGCGGTTTTCGACGATGAAGAAGCCGAAGAAGAGGAAGAGACGGCGGAACAAGCGTCCCAAGTAACGGAAGAAGAAACGGAAGAAAACGAAGAAGTCCAGCTCGCAGAACTCGCGGAAGAGGCCGAAATTTCCGAAGAATCCACAGAGGAAGAGACAACCAGCGAGCGCGAACAATTGACTCCGCAAGAGCGTGCCGATGCCGAAGCCGACGCGGCTCATGACGACGCGGAACACGACGCCGGCCGCGGCGAGCATGCGGAGAGCGACATCCACGAACACGAACACACCGAACACGAAGCTATCCATGCGGCGCCGGGCGAACACACCGCGCAGCCGATCGGCGTCGAGGAGGACGTCATTCTTCTTCCCGGAGAAACGCGCTCGCCCCGCAGCGCCAACGCTCCCCGTGAAGATTTCCCTCCGCGCGATTCCGCCCGCATCGGCGGCAACCCGCGATCGCGTTTCCAGCGCCCCTTCCGGAGCGGTGGACGCGACCGGGGCCGCGACAATCGCAGCGGTGGCGGTGATCGTGGTGGACGCCCCGGCGGTCCTCGCGGCGGACGCCCAAGTGGACGATTTGAACGCCGCCCCAGCGGTCCCGGCGGCCCGCGGCACGACCGCGGTTATCAAGGCGGACGTTCCGGCCCACCGCGCCGCCCGCAACTCATTTCCGAAATGCTCAAGGCCGGTCAGGACGTCGTCATCCAGATCGCGAAAGAGCCGCTCGGCAAAAAGGGCGCCCGTATCACCAGTCACGTCGCTCTGCCGGGCCGGTTCCTCGTGTACATGCCGACGGTTCATCACACCGGCGTGTCGCGCAAAATTATTTCCGCCGAGAATCGCTCGCGGCTGCGACGTCTGGTCAGCGAGGCCGGCAATGCTTATCCCGGCGGATTTATCGTTCGAACGGCTGCAGGCGAAGCAACCGACGATGAGATCCGCGCGGATATCGACTTCCTCGGCAAGACCTGGAACGAAATCAAGGAGCGCAGCGAACAGCGCAAAGCCCCCGCGCTGCTGCACCGCGATCTGGATCTCGTCGAGCGCATGCTCCGCGATTACGTCTCCGATGATTTCAGCGCCATCTGGATCGACAACGAGGAGGAATACGGCAAGGTCGTCGAGTTCGTGAGCCGCTTCCAGCCCAAGCTCGTGAACCGCGTCAAGCTCTACACCAAGGAAACGCCAATCTTTGAAGAGTTCGGCATCCAGCACGAGCTAGACAAAGCGTTGCGGGCCAAGGTCTGGTTGAAGTCGGGTGGCTACATCGTCATCAACCACACCGAAGCGCTGGTAGCCATCGACGTCAACACCGGTAAGTTCGTAGGCAAAGGTTCCACGCGGCTCGAAGACACCATCGTCAAGACCAACATTGAAGCGGTGAAGGAAATCGTCCGGCAGATCCGCTTGCGCGATCTCGGTGGCATCATCGTGGTCGACTTTATTGACATGGAAGAGCGCCGCAACCGGGAGAAAGTTTTGTCGGCGCTGCAGCAGGCCCTCGAGCAGGACAAGGCGCCTTCGAAAGCGCTCTCGTTCAACGAGTTTGGCCTGGTGTGCATCACCCGCAAACGGACCAAGCAAGCTCTTGAGCGCGTTCTCTGCCAGCCTTGCCCTTATTGCACCGGCTCCGGCATGGTCAAATCCAGCCCAACGCTCTGCTACGAAATCCAGGCCGAAGCGCGAAAGATGGCCGCGGCGGACCACGAGAGCCCGAACCTCACACTGCGCGTCCACCCGGAAATCGCCAAAGCGCTAAAGACGCGCGAGTCCATGCTGATCGACGAACTGGAGCAGACGACGCACAAACATGTGATCATCCAATCCGACGCCACGCTGCACTGGGAGCAGTACGACATCTACTAGTTGACTCTGCTGTGGCGGGGACGACGCCGTCTGCCTTTTGAAGAAACGCTCGGGTCTAAGGCCCGGGCGTTTCTTTTTATACAAAATCGAACGGGTGTTTCGCACCGAATATCGGGCAATTCATTTAGTTAGTTGCTCGATGGGGCGATTGATAGCACAGCGAGACCGGGGCAGGAATGAGAGAGCGAGCTAGCTCTCCGCAGGATCGGGGGATTTCGGGGTACGCGGCTCGGGTTCAGCATCGCGCGGGGCCTCAATTTTCAGCTCCGTGCAAGCCCGGTGGATAAGGCCGTCTAAATCATCATATTTCGAAAAAACTCCGTGTATTCCAGATTGAAACGCCGCCAGTTCCAACTCTCGATTCTTGTACGCGGTGAGTAGAAACAAGATCGCGTCCGGCACGATGAACCGGAGCGCTCCCGCGGCTTCCAAGCCGTTCATTTCCGGCATCGCCAAGTCCAGGATCACGAGAGCAGGAGACAGTTGCTCTGCTTTCGAGATGGCCTCGGCACCATCGGCCGCTTCTCCGCACACCGTGAACTCGGGCCGCGATTGAAAGAGACGCCGAAGCTCTCTTCGTACTGCTTCATGATCGTCCACGATCAGTACGGATTTGGGCACGGATCACTCCTAAAAAAGCCGCCCGCTAATCATATCTCTTGCGCCTGTATTCTTAAATGCTCGACCAGAGAAAAGGTTTGCGGCATCGGGTTCGGTCCGGGTGGGCCACGCACTGGAGGTTGTAACTGTGACCGTTGAGAATCGCCAGAACCGCAGGTGCGAGATCGACGGCACGGACGCAGCGGAAGCTGATTCGATCAAAGAGACGGGCTACCAACAAATCGTTCGGCCTTGATGGCTTCGATCACCTTACTCACTAAAGTATCGCGCGTGAAAGGCTTTTGCAGGAAGAAGCCGTCCTCCAAGAATTCGCCGCTCCCTGTCTTGTACTCAAGATACCCTGACATGTAGACAATTCTGATATCAGAACGGAGCGCCTTGAGCCGCTTTGCGAGCTCCGGACCACGCATGTTGGGCATCACGACATCTGTGACGAGAACGTGAATCCGCTCGCTCGAACGCTCGACCATCGCGAGCGCTTCCTTGCCGTCTCTGGCGGTAAGTACTTTGCAGCCAGTCGATTTCATAAATAAGGCTGCCAACTCGCGAACCCCGTCTTCATCCTCAACGATCAGTACGGTCTCGGATCGATGGGCGGAGGGAATACTAGTTCCCCGCGAGCCGCCATCACTGGCGGCCTCGTGCACGATGGGCAGGTAGACTTCGAATCGCGCGCCCTTTCCCGGCTCCGACTCTACCCAAATACAACCGCCGCTCTGCTTCACGACGCCGTATACGGTAGCCAGACCCAAACCAGTTCCCTTGCCTTGTTCCTTGGTGGTAAAGAACGGTTCAAAGATACGGTCCCTCGTAGCGGAGTCCATTCCCTGACCGGTATCACTAACCGCCACCCGGACGTACTCGCCAGGCAACATGGGAGATCGCGCTTGTGCGAGTGCTTCGTCGACTACCACATTACAGGTTTCGATACTTAATTTGCCACCTTCGGGCATTGCGTCGCAGGCGTTTACCGTCAAATTCATGATGACCTGTTCGACCTGCCCAGGGTCGGCTTTCACACGCCCCAGCGAGTCGCCGGGGTGAAAAGCGAACTCGATATCTTCGCGGATTAAGCGTCTGAGTAAGCTCGACATTTCCAAGATGAGTGCATTCAGATCCAACACCTTCGGCTGCAGCACCTGCATGCGGCAGAAAGCGAGCAACTGACCCGTCAGGGAGACAGCGCGGTCGGCTGCCTTGTCGATCTGGCTAGCGCTGCGATGGTTGGGATCGACGGGTTGCAGCCGGTCGACCAACAGATTGCAGTGTCCCTTGATGACCGTCAGAAGATTATTGAAGTCGTGGGCTACGCCACCTGCCAAGCGTCCCATAGCTTCCATCTTCTGGGCCTGGAGGAGTTGATCTTCAAGTTTCAGCCGCTGCAATTCGTTTCTCTTCAGGGTGCCCCGCATGCGGTCAAAGGCGCGGGTGACCTGTGCAACTTCATCCCCGCCAACGGCGGCCAGAGGATACGCGAAATCGCCCTGTTCGAGCGCGCGGGCTCCTTCCACAAGAAAGGCCAATGGCCGCGTGAATTTATCGGAGATGGCGAACGCCAGAACTCCTCCAGAAAGGACCGCCACCAGGCCCAGTCCAATAAGAAGGTGGTTGAGCTTCTGCAAGGACGCCAAGGCCTCAGAATAAGACTTGAGAACGGTGAGGCTTACCGCGGGCTGAGTGTCTGAGGTCAGCTCGACCGAACTCGCCAGAAAACGCTCGCCATTGATCTGGAGCTGTTCCTGCGAAGTTCTGTCCTGGAGCTGGCGAGCAAGTTCCTGCTCTTGAACTGAAGAGAGCGTGCTCGCTACGATTTCCCGGCCATAACGAAAAACCATCTGGCTCGATGAAATTGACTTGAGGCCGCTGGCCGAAGGATCGATGCCACGGCCGACAATGACCGTGCCGAGCAGCGTGCCTTTCGATGGGGCGCCATCGTAAAATGGCTCCAAAACGACTTGATAGAGGCGCTTGCCGCTGTACCACCAGCCTGCGGTACTTCCACCCTTGAGAGAGTTTTGAAGCAAGTCTTCCGCAGTGGCCACCGGGAACTCAAACGTAGTCGTGTGCAGCGCAACAACTTTTCCCTTTCCGTCCGCAAGCACAAATAGATCGCAGTCATCCGACTGCCAAGGGTCTTCGCTCACATCTTTGATCGTCGTCGCGTCGCCATTCCTCATAAAGGCGAGTGTTGCGAGCAGATCCGCCTTGCGGTTTAGTGCAACCTGATGCTGATGCTGGAGAACCTGGAAAGTCAAAATGGCATTGGTTGAGTCCGCTTGAATCTCCCGCTGCACGCGTTCCTGTGCGTTCTGGCGCACCACGAGTAACGTCGCACAGGTGAGCGAACCGGTAATCAATACCAGCGACAGCAGGAATTTGGTGCGTAGTCGCAAACGGCTCCCGCTCCCAGGAGCGTGGGGCGCATTTAACCCCAGCATCCTAAAGGCGTTAGGTCCAGTCAGGTTCAGAGGGAAAACTACCATCTGACAGCATCGTCGGAAATGGACCTAGAGTACTGATCTGCTAGAACTGTGCTAGAAGAGCACCCCATTGGCGTTCAGAAATGGTCTATTTCTGGTGTGGATTCAGCTGTTCCCGGGCGATTCTTGCGCTTACTCGATATCTTCAGACTCGTCGTCTTCCAGCGAAGTGGAATCCTAGCCACTCGATTCGAGGTGACTTTCTTGTTGCTTGTCGCAGGCGCAAAGCGGCCAGCCAATCTGGCCAAGCACCCCCTCGGGCATTTCCGTTCGCGGCGCAAGTGGGTCTGCGCGTCACACTGAGCGCCCCCGACGGAGAGTACGGTCATCAGCCGGGAGGAACCACTTGCAGCGAGAGGCCGTTCCAGCGTAGAGTAGCTGGATGTCGATGAGTTTCCTTCAGCACCAGTTCTGTACCTGTGCGTGTTGTACGTGTTGTCCACAGGTGTGCTCTGGCGCCAGGGGGCTCATAGTCTAGAAATCTCGCTCTAGTCGAGTCGCAGTTAACCCCACCGCCAGAATCGCTGGCCGGTGGGATTTTTGTTTTTAGGCGCGCTTTTTCGCTAACCAAAGGAAGCAATGTCTCGGATCACGCCGAATTTATTAGACGCCGTTCGAACTCGCGGAGCGGTGCGAGAGCGCAAACAGCGCTCTCTGCCGGCTCGCGACGGCCTGAATCACCTCCAGGCTTTGGAGGCGGAGAGTATCTACATTCTCCGTGAGGCGGTCGCCGAGTTTTCCCATCCGGCGATGCTCTACTCCATCGGAAAAGACTCGTCGGTGATGCTTCGGCTGGCGCAGAAAGCCTTCTTTCCCGGCAAGATTCCGTTTCCCCTGCTGCACATCGACACGAGCTACAAGTTCCCCGAAATGATCGAGTTTCGAGATTCCTATACGAAGGAGATCGGTGCGCAGCTGATCGTGCACAGAAACGAAGAAGCCTTGGAACGCGGCGCGAACCCATTTTCGCTGGGTACGCAGAAGTGCTGCGGGTTGCTGAAAACGAAAAGCCTATTGGATGCCTTGGCACAGGGTGGATTTAACGCGGCATTCGGCGGCGCACGACGCGACGAAGAAAAATCGCGCGCCAAGGAAAGAATCTACTCATTCCGTGATTCGCATGGCCAGTGGGATCCTAAGAACCAGCGCCCAGAACTCTGGAATCTGTTCAATGCGCGCATCGACAAAACGGAGAGCATTCGCGTGTTTCCTCTCTCCAATTGGACCGAACTCGACATCTGGCTCTACATCCTCGCCGAAAATATTCCCATCGTGCCGCTGTATTACGCTCGCGAGCGCGAAACCGTGGTCCGCAACGGCTCCCTGGTCCTGATCCACGACAAGGAAAAGCTACTGCCCGGCGAGGAATCGAAACTCGTGAAGTGCCGGATGCGATCCCTGGGCTGCGTGCCTTGTACCGGGGCGCTTCGGTCGGAAGCCGACACGCTACCCAAAATTGTCGAGGAGATGATCTCGTTCCGCCGCTCCGAGCGGGAAAACCGCGCCATCGACCACGATGAAGAAGGCTCCATGGAGCTGAAAAAACGGGAGGGCTATTTCTGATGCTGGCCGCTCCGTTGCTCAGCGAGGAGTTTGACCTTTTTCTTCAGCAGGAACGTGCGAAGGAACTGCTGCGCTTTACCACCGCAGGCAGCGTGGATGACGGCAAGTCTACGCTGATCGGCAGGCTGCTGCACGACGCCAAAGGCGTTTACGAAGATCAGCTCGCATCCGTGAAAAAGAGTGGCATCAATCGCTCGAGCGGACCGGTCGACTTCTCGCTGTTGACCGACGGTTTGCGCGCCGAGCGCGAACAAGGCATCACTATCGACGTTGCTTACCGCTATTTCGCGACAGCGCGAAGGAAATTCATCATCGCGGATACGCCGGGGCACGAGCAGTACACGCGCAATATGGCCACCGGTGCTTCCACGGCGAATCTTGCCGTGATCCTTGTGGACGGAACGAAGGGCCTGCTGCCGCAAACGCGCCGCCATTCGTATATCGCTTCCCTGCTGGGAATTCCCAATGTGATCGCGGCCATCAACAAGATGGACCTGGTGGGTTATCGCGAAGAGGTTTATTTGCGTCTGCAAGCCGATTTTCTCGCGCTTGCCGCGCAATTGAACATTCCCGCAGCGCAGTGCGTGCCTGTCAGCGCGCTCGAGGGTGACAACATCGTCGCGCGGAGCCGCAAGATGCCGTGGTATTGCGGACCGACGCTTCTTGAGCATCTTGAATCGGTGCCGATCCTGCCACCTTCGAGCACCGACGCGATTCGATTCCCCGTGCAGTATGTCATTCGCCCGGATTCCACATTTCGTGGCTTCGCAGGACAAGTCGCCGGGCGTGCGATCCGCCGCGGCGATTCCATCATGGCGCTGCCATCTCGGCAAACCACGCGCGTCCGTTCCATTGTCACCTATGACGGGAAGCTCGATAAGGCCGTGGCATCGCAATCGGTGACTCTGGAACTCGAAGATGAAATTGACGTTAGCCGCGGCGACATGCTCGTGTCTCCCGATGCCCGTCCTTCAGTTTCCCGGTCCTTCAGCGCCATGGTCGTGTGGCTATACGAACAGCCGCTCGAACTCAACCGCACTTACCTTGCGAAACACACCACCCGGCAAGTGAAGGCACAGGTCACGCGGATTCAGAATCGCGTTGATGTAAACACGCTGATCCACCTGCCCGCGCAAGAACTGGAGATGAATGGCATAGCTCTCGTCGACGTGGAAACCAGCAGCCCGCTGTTCTTCGATTCCTACGAGCGTAGCCGCGTAACCGGCAGCTTCATCCTGGTGGACCCACTGTCCAATGCCACGGTCGCCGCAGCAATGATTTGCGAGGATCTGTCGGAGCTGCGCACGGCGCGAATCGCTCGAGAACAGGAACGCGGAATACGCCAGGAAGCAATCGCTCCTCAAGAACGATTCGAGCGCAATGGTCACCGGCCCGCAATCTTCGCGATTTCCTATCGTGATTCCGCCGTTGAATCCGTGGAACGCGCGCTATTCGACAGGGGTTTCCAGACGATCACGTTGGACGGTGATCGAATTCCCTCCGCGGCCGTTAGCTTCGCCCTGACCCCGCTATTCTCAACCGGATTCATGGTCATTTTTGCGGCTGACAAAATACAGCGAGAAACGCGACGCGCTATCGAAACAATTGCCGGAGATTCGTTTTTTGACCTCGTGACCGCGACCCAACGCCTCACCCGCGACGAGGTGGCAACAGAAATCATTTTGCGCGCGGAATCGCTGCGGATCAGATCCACTTCGGGAGAGGCTGACTAAGATGTGCGCCGCGCTATTTACCGAAGCTACGGAAAAACAGGATGCCAAAGCCCTCGTGAACACCCTCTTGGACGAGCGTGGGGCGGCGCCGGTGTGCCTCACTTGCAGCTTTCAGGCCGAAGACATCATCGTCCTTCATCTTCTGCGTGAACGGTTGCCACATCTTCCGGTTTTATTCCTCGAGACTGGCTATCACTTTTCCGAGACCTATCAATTCCGGGATCGCATCACGGCCGAATGGCGACTCAACCTGGTCAACGTGGTGCCCAAAGAAACAGTTCAGCAGCAGGAATCCAAACTAGGAATTCTTTATCGGGAAGATCCAGCCAAGTGCTGCCAACTCCGCAAGGTCGACCCTCTGATGGCGTCGCTCGAACCGTTCGAAATTTGGTTCACGGGTTTGCGCCGCGAACAATCTCCTACCCGGCGGAACCTCAAGAAAGTTGAACACCATCGCTTGCCGAGCGGCAAGACCCTGTTGAAGGTCAGCCCTCTTGCAGACTGGACATGGGCGCAGGTCTGGGAATACACGGGAAAGCACGGACTGAGCTACCTCCCGCAGTATGACCAAGGATATGCCAGCATCGGCTGCGAGCCATGCACCGCGATTCCGGCGGATCCGGCCAATCTCCGGTCGGGCCGGTGGAGCGGCAAGAAACTTGAGTGCGGAATTCATACTTTTTCGGAGAAAACCGAGTGATCCATTTCTTACTGGGTTTTCTGATTGCGCTGGCCGTGGGACTCACCGGTATCGGCGGCGGGAGTTTCACCGTTCCCGCGCTCTTGCTGATCGTTGGTCTTCCGGCGGGAGAAGCGGTCGGAACTGCGTTCGTATTTGCCGGCGTACTCCGGCTGATTGCCGCACCTTTCTACCTGATGCGCCGCCATGTCCACTCGCGTTACTTCCGTCTGCTGTTGACGGGAGCGGTGCCGGGTCTTGTGGTCGGCATACTGGCGCTACGTTTCCTATCGAAAGCCGGCAACAGCCCTCTTGTGATTGTCGCCCTCGGAGTGTTGCTGGCGGTCACCTCCAGCCTGACTTTCGTTCCCCGAGTTCAGAATCCGCGTTTCGCTCTGAACAATGCCCATTGGTTGCCTTGGCTCGCATTTCCGATTGGCGTCGAGTCAGGATTTTCCTCCGCGGGAGCAGGGGCGCTTGGCACCGTACTGTTACTAAATTATTCCGAGATGGCACCAGCGCAAGTGGTGGGCACGGACATTGTGTTCGGATTGGTGCTGGCGGCGATCGGAAGCGCGGTGCATTGGACGTTTGGTTCGATCAGCACGCCCATCTTGTTGCAGTTGCTCGCGGGAGGCGTGCCTGGCGTTGTGCTCGGCTGCTTGCTCGCTCGAAAAGTGCCAGCACAGAAGCTGAAAGCCGTGGTTGCGGCCGTGGCCCTGGTCGCCGGCTTGCAGTTAGTATGGTCTGGCGCGCGTGCCTTTGCGGCGCAGCATCCCACCGCGGCTGCGAAGCTAGACGCGCGGGTGGCGGGAGTATTGCGGCCATGAATTTACGCGCGCGCGATTCGATCCTGGGCCTTCGTAGATCTTCCGTGTCCGCTCCTGCCTCTCGTTGTTGTTGTTGACGCCCCTCCATTCATCTCCCAGCAAGTAATTTCGCGCTTTTCTTTTTCTTATCACCAGTCGTGAGCACCCTGCGCCGCGCTGGCGCACAAGATCAAAACAGGAGTATAGAAATGAGTCCGCTTAAGCTGATTGTTTCCTTCGCAGAGAAATTAATGCTCTATGCCTCGTCGATCATTCTGGCAGGGGCGCTAACTAGCCCAGTCCTGCTCGCGCAGGGCGACGCGTCCCTATGGGGTTCGGTAACCGACACCACGGGCGCGGGGATCGCTGACGCTGCCGTGACCATCACGAACGTGGAAACAGGAACGCAGCGTACACTTGTCACCGATGACGCTGGTCGTTTCAATGCACCCGCTCTCCTGGTCGGGCACTACGCGGTTGTGGCCTCCAAGACCGGTTTCCAAGTGGATCGCAGGACTTCCATAACACTCGTGATCGGTCAAAGAGAAGAGCTGAACCTGAGACTTCAGGTCGGAGACGTACACCAGACCGTCGAGGTTCCCGCCAACCTTGGGATCGTGCAGATTACGACCGAAGATATTTCCGGCTTGGTCGGCGAACGCCAGGTAAAAGACTTGCCGTTGAACGGACGAAGCTACGATCAATTGCTGACTTTGAATCCGGGAATCGTGAACTACACGTCCCAACGGGCGGGCGGAATTGGAACCTCAAACTCCGTCGTAGGAAACATGTTCGCGGTCTCCGGACGGCGGCCGCAGGAAAATCTTTTCTTGTTGAACGGGATCGAATTCACCAGCGCGTCGGAAATCAACAACACACCCGGCGGAGCGAGCGGACAACTCCTGGGAGTGGATGCGGTACGCGAGTTCGCGGTTATCAAGGACACCTATGGAGCGGAGTATGGCAAGCGCCCCGGAGCTCAGGTCAGCATCGTCACCGCCAACGGTACGAACGAATTCCACGGCTCCATCTACGAATTCGTGCGCAACAGCGCGCTCGACGCACGGAACTTTTTCGATTACGGCGACATACCGCACTTCGAGCGCAACGTCTTTGGCACTTCGGCAGGTGGACCGATCATTAAAGGTAAGACTTTTTTCTTTGCGAACTACGAAGGCTTCCGGCAGGGCCTTGGTTTGAGCGATCTCACGCTGGTCCCGGACAACACCTCACGCGCCAAAGCGGCAGCCAGTGTTCGCCCACTGCTCGCGCTCTGGCCGGTTGCGAACGGCCCCGAGCTGCTGACTTCCACCGGGGCTCAGAGCGGAATCGCCGAGGCGTTTAGCAATCCCCTCCAGCATATTCGGGAAGACTTCGGAACACTGCGAGTCGATCAGGCATTGTCGAGCAATGACTCGCTCTCCGCGGTTTATACGGTGGACGACAGCCAAGCACACTCACCCACGAGCAACCCTATCACTTTCACCGACGTTTTCTTGCGCGAGCAGGTAACGAGCCTAAACGAAACGCACGTGTTCGGCCCAAGTGTGGTTAACCGCGCCACATTTGGCTTTTCGCGAGGTTCATTTTATTTCAACAGCGGAACGACCGTCGATCTGCCGGGCTGGGTCCAGGAAGGCCAGCCGGTGGGCGCGGTGGTGGTTGGTGGCGGCACAACTCTGAACGGAGCGTCGCAAATCACCAATGGAGGCACCAACGCCGGAAGCAATTTGGCGGCGGCGCGCAACTTGTTCACCGGAAACGATCAAGTCACCTTTACGCACGGCAGACACCTGCTCACCTTTGGCGCGTGGCTGCAACGTGTGCAGGCCAACGATGTTCTGGTTCAAGACCAGTTCGGCCAGGCCTCCTTCACCAATCTGCAAACTTTCCTGCAGGGAACCGTGAGCACTTACACGTTCGCGCCGAGCTACACACCGCTCGGCTGGCGGTCACTGGAGGGCGCGTTCTACGCGGAGGATGCCATTCGCTTGAAGCCGTCGCTTGAGCTACGAATCGGTTTCCGGGCCGAGTCTACGAATGGCTGGAATGAGGTGAACGGGCGCGCTTCGAACTACACCTTCGACTCGAACGGCGTGATCGTCACACAACCGGTTGTCGGCAATTCCGTTTTTTCCGAGAACAACGCCAAATTTCTGCCAGCCCCGCGCCTGGGACTCGCCTGGTCGCCGTTCTCCTCAAAGAAAACGGTCATACGCGGAGGCTTTGGCGTGTACTACGCCCTTCTGGACAATTTGAGCTACCGCCTAGACCAGAACGCGCCCTTCAATACCGTCTTCGCGGCCAAGAGCATCCCGTTTGCAAGCATTGCACCGGACGCTACCTACGCGAGCGCAAAAGTCATCCCGAGCGGAGTCCAGCCGGACCTGCGCACGCCGACGATCGACTCCTGGTCGTTGAAGGTGGAGCAGCAGATTTCTCCCAACACTTCGTTGAGCGTGGGGTATGTCGGTTCGCACGGATATCACGAGTTGCTCTCCGCCGACGCGAACCTTCCCGGCTCGACAATCTGCCCGGCGTCGCCGTGCCCCGCTTCCTATCCTGCAGGCACGCTCTACTATCCGGCCAACGCGCCCCTTGCGAACAACACGGTGGCAAATACGACCCAGTGGTTTTCCGAGGGCATCAGTTCCTACAATGGGCTCGAAGTGGACGCGAACCGTCGCCTTGGCCGGGGGCTGCAATTCCGCGGCGTTTACACGTTTTCCAAAGCACTGGACGACGGCGACAACGTAAACACCAGCGTCGCTACAAATTCGCCAGCGTTCGTGGCGAATCCGCTCGATCCAAAAGCGGACTACGGGCGCGCCTCATTTGATGTCCGGCACGCCGGCGTTCTAAACGCCACGTACGATCTCCCGTTTGGTCGCCGGAGTTCGGACGTGCATCCTTGGGTCGAAAGGGTTCTGGGAAACTGGCAGGTCAGTGGGATCGAAACAGTGCAGTCGGGTTTGCCGTTCACGCCGCAGTTGTCATATAACCCATCCAATGACGGCGACTCACGCAATCCCGTCCGGCCTTCCGTGAATCCAAATTTCAGCGGGACTGTGATTGAAGGTGGACCGAACCAGTATTTCAATCCCAGCGCCTTCCTTCAGCCACTTCCCGGGACCTACGGAAATTTGGGCCGCAATACCTTGCCGGGTCCCTCGCTGGTCGAAACCGACCTCTCGGCTGCGAAGAAGATCGCGTTTTCGGAACGCCGCGCCCTGCAATTCCGCGCGGAGATCTTCAATGTATTCAATCACACCAATTTCAACACGCCGAATCCCGTGGTGTACGCCGCGGCAACCGGCGGTCCATCGCCGACAGCAGGAGTGATCACTTCAACGGCGACCAGCTCGCGCCAAGTCCAGTTTGGGCTGAAGTTCTTGTGGTGAAACGTCGTGTTGCAGAGTACCGTCTCAGAAATTCAGACGCAAAAAAGCTGGATCTGCCGCGCCGGTGCGGGCTCGAGATTCCATCCTCGAACGCTTGCAGCACTGGACCAGCGAATGTGGCAGCCCGATGCTTGGTGTCGATGTTTTCGACGTTCAGACCTGGCAACCACGCCCAGTTCATGGATACACCGGTCTAAAGACCGTCCGTCTTGTCGCGAAGTATAAACGCGATCTACGGAATGCTCGGAAGCCAGGAACTGGAGGAGGCTTTGCCAGGAAACATTTCAAGTACAGGAATACAGAGGAAATACGACGGACACATCTAAAGGGTCTGTGTACGCTGACGAATATCGGCCCGGACGGGCCGTTCATTCTATCCGAGAGGTTTGTGTTTGAAATTACGAATGCCGCTGCTGTAGTCGGAAACGATGTGACCGTTTCCGCGTAGCTTGTACTTATAGGTGGTTAGTCCTTCGATGCCCATGGGGCCTCGCGCGTGCAGTTTACCATTGCTTATCCCCACCTCCGCGCCGAGGCCGTAACGGTAGCCATCTGCGAAGCGTGTCGAAGCATTGTGAAATACGCCGGCCGCGTCGACTTCCTGCAAAAAACGCTCGGCGACCACTTGGTCTTCCGTAACAATGCATTCGGTGTGTTTCGAACCGTATCTGTGAATGTGATCCAATCCCTGTTCCAGGGTGTTCACAATCTTGACCGACAGGACGAGGCCCGAGTATTCGGTCGACCAATCTCGGTCGATTGCGGGAACTAGTTTTGCTTCCGGAAGTAGACCTAGGACACGGGGACAGCCACGAACTTCCACACCGGCAGCTTGCAGTTCCCTGACGATCCTTGGCAGGAATGTGGCGGCGATATCTTGATGGACAAGCAGCGTCTCGACGGAATTGCATGCCGCAGGGTACTGAATTTTAGAATCCAATGAGACGCGCACAGCCTTGTCCAAGTCCGCCGCGCGGTCGACGAACACATGGTTGATTCCCTCACCATGGCTCAGGACAGGGATACGGCTGTTCTGCTCCATGTACGCAACAAACTCTTTCGAACCGCGCGGGATCAACAAGTCGATTTCGCCCTGGAGACCCAAGAGACCCAACACGTCCGAGCGGGACCGAAGCAGGTGAATGGACTCCTGGGGAACATCGGGAAACCTGCAAAGTGTCTCTCTCCAGACAGCCACGATGCTTTCGTTGCTATTTGTGGCTTCGGATCCACCTTTGAACAGGACGGCGTTGCCCGACTTGAGAGCCAGTGAGGTGACTTGCGGGACAACATCCGGACGGGATTCGAAGACGACTGCAATCACGCCAAGCGGGCAAGATTCCTTGTACAAGATTAGGCGTTGGTCGAGCTCAGTGGCCGCCAGCCGTTTTCCCAAGGGGTCATGCAAATTCGCGACTTCGCGCACGCGAGTCGCCATCTCGGCAACGCCACTCTCTTTGATGCGCAGCCGTGAGAACAGGGCTTGGGTCATCTCTCCGGTGGACAGGAGCTTCTCCGCGGCGGCGCAATCCTTCGCATTCGCAGCCAGGATCCGTGCGCCATTTCCTTCCAATGCGTCCGCAATCGCCAGGAGAGAGGATTTGCGCGTTTCGTCCGGAAGGAGTGCGAGTTTTCGCGATGCCTTGCGCGCAGAATGCGCAATGGAAGCTACATCTGTGAGAGCTGCCGTTGCACAGTCATCGCTCATACTTCGCGCTCCAGAAGAACAATATTATCGCGAGTAAACAGTACACGAGCAGTTGCAGCCGCCTCGCTGGCGCAGTTGGCAATGCCTCGGGCAAATTCCTTGCCGTCGACATTCGCGATGCTTACTACGTCCAAATGCCCAAATGGTTTTTCGACACGAACGATACCTGATGAAAGCAAACTCGCCTTGCCGCGGGTTACCGCGCGCTGCGCCCCGGCATCAACGACGACGCGGCCACGGACGCCAGCGGCGTAGGCAAGCCAGCGACGTTTGCCCTTCATTCGACTGGACGGCAGAAAAACGGTGCCCTCCGCTTCTCCCGCAAAGATCCGTGGCAGCACTTCAGCTCGGCTGCCATTGGCAATCACGGCCACACCACCACAATTCATGGCAATTTCTGCGGCTTCCAATTTCGTAATCATTCCACCGCGACCGGACTCCGAAGGCCCGCTCGCTAGAGATCTCACCTCTGGTGTCACCCTCGAAATCAGTGGGATCATTGGCGCGCGGCTCGTTGCACCGGCGCGCTTCTGCTTCGAGGATGTCTCGGCGCTCAGAAGGCCGTCGACGTTCGTTAGAAGAATGAGCGCGTCTGCTTCCAGTCCACTCATGACAAGCGCCGCCAACCGGTCATTGTCACTGAAGGCTAAGGAGCGACGACTGTCCCCAACTGTCTCAAGTTCTGCTGTCGACACCGTGTCGTTTTCGTTGACGATGGGTACCACACCGAATCCGATCAGTTTTTCCATGGTTCGCCGCAAGTTGGAATAACGCTGCCAGTTGCTGAAATCCTCCTCGGTCAGCAGGACTTGGGCAATTTTCACACCGTGAACTCCAAACAACCGTTTGTAGGCTTCCATCAACAAGCTCTGCCCAACAGCGGCGCACGCTTGCTTCGTTGCCATATCTTTCAGCCGTGAAGGATGGAGTCCGAGCCAACCTCGCCCGAGTCCGACGGCGCCGGAAGACACCAAGACGGCTTGACGGTGGGTCGTTTGGAGAGTCGCGATGGCGTGCACAATCGGCTCCATCCGTTCTAGTGAGAGTTCACCCTGCGGGCCTGTAACTGTGGTGGTTCCCAATTTAATGACCACGCGCTTCGCGTTACGCAGGAGACCGTTTCGTTGTTGTTCGTCCTGATGTAGAGACACGCTCATAGGATTCTTGCCGAACCAATTAAGAGTACGACATTCGCCGGAGTTCTCCGAATTCGAATTGAGAGCTAAATCAAACACCGCGCTGGCGGTCTTTCGGCCGAATTTGCGAAGAGACGAAGAGGCACAGGAGTAAACGGAAGAATATAGCACTCCGGTCGCCGCCGAATCGGCGTTTAGAGAATTCCCGGAGAGCGAGGGATCCTGCTGGAGGGTGAGGCAAGTGCTCTCAACACCTGAAACTTTGCACACCTCGTCCACAGATTTTCACAGGGATGGAGCAAGAATTTGATTGACGATGTTTTGCGGCAGGATTATCTTCACGCCAGATTGAACTGCGAAGCTCGAAGCCTTTGTGGCGCGGTTTGGAGTGCGCGACAGCTTAACGGCAGTCGTGCAATCAAGTCGAATCGAGAAGGTTAGAAACTTTACGGCTCAGTTTAAAGAGGGCGCAAAAGCCTCACGGCTGATGCGCCCTCACTTTTTGTGACGATTTATATTCGGTCTAACATCGAATACCCCGCCGGTTTCTTAGTCGGCTAGACATTCGACCGGCCGCATTCCACAGGATCGAGACCCGAAAGACCGACCTGGTCGAGATCTAGTGTGCGGCATGGGCCAGTGACGCGCCGACGAGTTCGCGACCGAACGACAAATACTCGAAATCGAGACCCCGCATGTGCGCGGGCGAGCAAACATTTCGCCCGTCGATCACCAGACGCCGAGCCATCAGTTCGCCTGCACGTTGCCAATCGAGACCTCGAAATTCATCCCAATCCGTGCAGATGAGGGCTGCTTCCGCGTCGCGCAAGGCTTCATAGGGGTCGTCGTGATAAGTGAGTTCCGGCAAGACCGCTTTCGCGCGTGAGAGGGCCTCCGGATCGGTGGCGTGAACGTCAGCGCCTTCTGCGAGCATCCTCTTTGCCACGTCCAGGGCGGGCGAGAAACGAATGTCGTCGGTGTTAGCCTTGAATGCCAGGCCGAGGATGGCGACGCGTTTTCCTTTCACAACCCACAAAGCTCGATGAACTTTTTCGACGAAGCGGTCAATACGTTGTTTGTTGACGCGTTCGGCAGCTTTGAGAATTCCGAAATCAACGCCGACGGTTCCGGCGAGATGCACGAAGGCTTGGAGATCTTTTGGGAAGCAAAAGCCGCCGAAACCGAGTCCAGCACGGAGAAATTGGCCTCCGATACGTGGATCGAGTCCCATGGCATGGGTCACTTCCTCTACATCCGCACCGATTTTCTCGCAGAGATCGGCGATGACGTTGGCATAACTGATTTTCAGCGCGAGAAATGAATTGGAGGCGTGTTTTATCAGCTCGGCGCTGTTGATGGTAGTAACCAAGAGTTGGGCGGACTGAGCTGAAGGGCAGGAACCTGGATGCACCGGGCAACGGAACTTTCGCTCCAGGATCGGACGGTAAATTTCGCGCATCTCCGCAGCGGCGGATTCATCTTCGACACCAACGACGATACGATCGGGATGAAAGAAATCCTCGACGGCGGTGCCTTCGCGGAGGAATTCCGGGTTTGAAACGACGCGAAACGTCAAGCCGCTGCCGCGCGAGTAGGCAGTCAAAGCTTGGCGGAGTTCGAGGCCGGTGCGGGCTGGGACAGTGCTTTTTTCGATCACCAGCTTGGAAGAGCGCGCTTCGATGGCGATCTGGCGAGCGACGTTGTCGATCGCGGAAAGGTCGGCGTCACCATTTTCTTTTGGGGGAGTACCGACACAGATGAAAATGGCCTCACTACAGCGGATGGCCTGGCCTACGTCGGTGGTGTAAAAAATTCTTCCGGCTTCACGCGCGGACACGAGGACTTCATCCAAGTAATGCTCGTAGATCGGTACGATGCCCGCGTTGAGCTGGTCGATGCGTGTGCCATCGACGTCCGTGCAGACGACATCGTGACCTGCCTCAGCTAGACAGGCACCGGTCACGAGACCAACGTACCCACACCCTATTACCGCGAGACGCATACCGTTCCTCCTGGAAGTTCCCTGCGAATTACCTGTCAGCTAATTCATCGTGCGCAACAAAGCGGCGACGTGAGGCATCGGATTTGCGGGAACCACGCGACACCCACATTTCTACGCAGCGGGCCACGGATTCCATGCAGGGAAAGCCGCGACCGTTCCCTGTGTTTCCGCCTTCCGGCTGTCCGCCTCACGAATTGACCTTCCGTACAGGACAGGACCATAGGAAGTACCAGTTCTAATCGATGTTTCGTAATCGGGCGAACACCCGTCCTTAACCTGTTCTTCTCGTCAGTTGCTGTACGTTGACATCACTCGATACATTTAAGAACCCTGCCGATTTCAGCGGCAACTATTAACTCGCTCTAGCAACGCTCGAAGACGGAAAAACTTGGGATTGAGGGCCAATTTGATGGCGATGATCTCATGGCGCACGGACAGGAATTCAGTTGCACTCTCGATAGCCGCCATGCTCGCCGTTTCGATCTTGTCGGGGTGCGCCGGGGTTGTCCAGCCGCCAGCTGCCGGTAGCTCGCCACCCGACGCGGCGGTCAGCTCAATCACGGTTTCCCCCAATCCGGCTTCCATAATCGCGGGCGGGACTCTCCAGTTCGCTGCAGTGGTGCAAGGCACAACTGCCAATAAGTCAGTCACTTGGAAGGCTTCGGCGGGTAGCATCACATCTACTGGGCTCTACACTGCCCCCTCTAGTGCAGGAACGGTTGCGGTAACTGCAACCAGTGATGCCGTCGAAACGGAAACTACGTCCGCCACGGTCACGGTTACTCAAGCTGCGGCAAGCCCGGTCGTGACCTCTGTAACGATATCGCCTGCTGTAGCCTCGTCAATCACGGGCGGCACGCTTCCGTTTACCGCGACCGTTCAGGGCACAACCTCGAATAAAACGGTCACATGGAAGGCATCGTTGGGTAGCATCTCGGCTTCGGGGCTCTACACCGCCCCATCGATAGCAGGAACCGCCACCGTCACCGCAACGAGCAATGCAGATTCAACGAAGTGGGCCTCAGCGACTGTCGCGGTGACCACTGCGACATCCCCGACACCACCACAGCCGCCAAGTCAGGTGCCGGTAATCAGCAGCTTCAGCGCGACACCACCTACGGTCCAGAAGGGGCAGTCCTCGATACTCCAATGGAGCGTTACCGGAGCGACTTCGCTCGATCTGAGCGGTGTTGGGGCGGTAAACGGCACGTCTTTGAGCGTAACTCCTTCGCAGACTTCTATTTACACTCTGGTGGCGGCAAACGCTGCAGGCTCGGCGTCGCAAAGTGTTACGGTCACCGTTACCGCTCAAGCCGCTGCACAACCGTCGTTTGAAATGGGTGTTAACACCCACTTCGGTCAAGACAAGGGTAACGTACAGGCTAATTTGAGCCTGATCCAGCAGATGGGGGCCACCACCATTCGGGACGAAGTGTATTGGAAGGAAGTGGAACAAGTAAAAGGTCAGTACGCAATACCATCAATCTCGGAAACTTTTGTGAACGCGGCCGTGGCCAAGGGCCTGAAACCGCTAATCACCTTGGACTATGGAAACCCCCTCTACGACAACGGAGACAAACCGACTACCGAAGATGCCATCGAGGGATATGCCGATTACGCTGCGTTTGTGGCGACCCAGTTCAAAGGGCGTGTATTTATGTACGAGGTCTGGAATGAGTGGGATCTCGGCACTGGAAATACAACGCCGGGCACTCCCCAATCCTACGTAAATCTTCTCAAGGTCGTATATCCGAGGCTGAAGGCGGTCGATCCCAACATCATCGTTCTGGGCGGAGGCGTTAGCGGAGGAGCCCTCCTCTCCTCTTTTTTTGGCCAGATGCTGGATGCAGGCGCGATGAATTCCGCGGATGCCATCTCGATCCACCAATACATTTATACGGCTACAGGAAATGGCAGGACTCCGGAGACCCTGATCAACAACTTGCTAGGTGCCGAGGGAACGCTACGGAGCCATAACGGCGGTCAAGACTATCCGCTCTACCTGACGGAGACCGGTTGGCCAACGAACACAGGCGCGTCGGGTACCACACCGGATGAGGCCGGAGACTTTAATGCAGAAACCATGCTGCTTGTTCCGAGCATGCCTTTTCTGAAAGGCCTTTGGTGGTACGACTTCCAGGACGATGGGACGATAGCGAGCTACACGGAGGATAACTTTGGGCTGGTGTATGCCAATCTTACTCCGAAGCCCGGATTTTATGCGCTTGCCGCCGTCACGGATTGGATGGCCGGGGCTCAGTTTTCTGCCCGGCTCAAGACTTCTGATCCAGCTGTGGACGGAGTCGAATTTGTACTCCCTGGTGGACAACGGGCTATGGCGCTCTGGAGGCAAGGCGCCACCGGCACAAGCAGCGTGCAAATCAAGGGCGCCAGCACGATGCAGTCGATCAACAATACTTCGCTGAACACCATCTCTTCTCAGACGACGAGTCCGCTTGTCCAGGATCTGACGGAATCACCGGTATGGTTCACTGGAGAAGACTTGGAGCTGCAGTGAGATTGCCGCTGGGATCTTAACGGAAAACATCACGAGACCTTCTACATGGCCATCTTGCCCGTGGCAGGCATCAGGTTCCAGGCAGCCCAGAATTTCTCCATCTCGGCCGGGGTGCCAAGCGAAACGCGAACATACTTGGGCATCGCAGGAATCGGCGGACCAATTAGTACGTTGTGCGTTTTCAGATGTTCGATGACCAGCTCCGGCGGCCTCATGGGGTTAAGCATCACGAAGTTGGTGTGGGAATCGAGCGCCCGGAGCATGTAACCATTGACGCGATTCAAGAACTCCTGGCGATCGTCCGCATTACGCTTGATGGCGAGCCGCACATATTCGGAATCATCGAGAGCCGCAGCAGCAGCCCTCGCAGAAATCACAGTGACATCGGCTTGCAACTGCTCCGCGTCGAAACGACGCGCGACGCCAGGGGCCGCGATCACGTAGCCTACCCGCATCCCGGCCAAACCATAAACCATTGAAAAGGTACGAGCGACCATGACACGGGGATCGTCCAACGGCCGATCTAGAAAGGATGTGTACTCTCCATTGGGATTGACGAAATGATGGTACGCCTCGTCGATCAGCACCATCGTATTGGTGGGAAGTCTGCTGATAAAGGCCTCTATATCCTTTCGCGGAGTGAGAGTGCCGGTCGGATTGTTGGGATTGCAAATATAAACCAGGCTGGCGGAATTGCCGGCAAGGGCCAGCATGGCATCCAGGTCGTGCTGATACCTTTTGTTGATATGGACATCCACGACGTCCGCACCGACACTTTGCGCAAAGTTGCCGAGCGCGGGAAAGGTCGGCGAGGCTTGCACGAGCTTCTTGCCGGTTCCGAGAAACACGGTGGCGGCTGATCGTAAGATTCCGGATAAGCCCGGCCCCAAGACAACTTGCTCCGGCTTGACGGCGTGAGCGGTCGCGATTTTGAGAACTAAGGAATCATATTCCGTGCGCGGATAGCGATTGCTGAATGTCGGGGCTTCGCGAAGCACAGCAAGCACCTTTTCCGATGGGCCGTAGGCATTTTCATTGCGGTTCAATAGGACTGGGACCAGGCTTGCATCGGCCTCTGGCAAAAGCGGTGCGCCAAGAGATATGCCACTAAAAGACTGCATGGCGGCGCCGGCCATGGCGCTGGCACTGAATCTTCGAAGAAGCTCCCTACGAGAAACGGACATGGTTTTCCTCCGGCTCCGATCCGGGTTGCTTGATCCGGAGGCTCAAGGAGTGTACGTCCAGGTGAGGATGTCTTGTGTCGCGGTGCTCCCTCCCGTGCCCGCGGTGAACCCCACATACGCGGTGTTCCCTCCCACCGTCCCAGGTATGTTGATCGGCCACGACGTCGTGTACGTGTCCGCCGGCGTCGTC
>Ga0187855_10000199_pt1 | contig 53952 bp, 36 predicted proteins | sample June2016WEW_8_10_2_FD_132969 | JGI IMG/M metagenome (GOLD analysis project Ga0187855, IMG submission 132969) | Peatland microbial communities from SPRUCE experiment site at the Marcell Experimental Forest, Minnesota, USA - June2016WEW_8_10 | ecosystem: Environmental > Terrestrial > Soil >... | reverse complement strand
GACTGCCGCATTTCGCGTTTTTCTTCTTCGGTCATGGTCATGATGCGCAGCGACAGAATTTCATCGATTTCCGCGCCATCAAATAAGTCGCCAGGGCTTTCGGGCGCGATCTGCGGGTAGTCGTACAGGATGATAGGCGAAGAAAGCATGGTGTCCCGCTGCCCTTCTTCGCCTACGAGAACCGGCCAGGTTCCCACGTTTTGGCATTCCTTTGCGAACTCGCGGCAGCTTTCCGGAGGATCGACCAAAGAGACGAATTCACCGTCGCGCAGTTCCAAAATGGTGTGGGCGGAAATGAGGGAGCATGCAAGAGCGCGGTCACGGCTCAGGGGCTCGGGGCCCTCCATGCGCGAGTCGTTCGAAATGTGCACGGTAATCTTGAACAGTCCTTCCCTCACTTGTTGAGTCGAGAGGTGAATCGTCCCCGCAACATTCAATTTGTCGTGCAAGAGAGCGCCAACAATTGACCCCTGCGCATCCTGGAGCGGTTTCTGGTCCCGCTTGGCAGATAAACGGAACGGCCATTGCATAGGTTGAAGCGCAAGAGCGTGAGGATTGAATTCGGTCACTTCGATTACTTCTTCGACGGCTTCTTGCCACCCCTGGTAAACCGTGCCATTGATCTCCAGCCTCTCGACGCGCTCGATATTGGCTTCGGGAATCGGGGGCAGCTCATTTGAAGGTATCCGCAATTTACCGACGCAACGCGTTACCGCGCGCAGGAATCGGACGCGCACAGCACATTGAGTCTGCTCATTCCCAAGGACTAAACATTCTGTTTGCATTGTCCAGGCATCGGTTCCACCTTGCGCCTCGCTATAGGCACGCGGATAAACAACGCCAAAGTTAAATCTCTGCCGGTTCTTGACCGCGGAAGGCCGGTAGGGATAAAGCAGGTATCCCTCATAGAGGACTGCTTTCACGATTCCGTCCACGAGGGCCGCGTTCACGACCGCACCGTATCCTGTACCGAGTCCAGCACTCTCTCGATTGCTTCTTCCCAGGTAGGGATGCCCTCGCGCACTTTGTATTGATAAAGCTTTTCAAAAGCGTCTTTTCGCAAGGCAAGCCAAGCCGAATTCGGATAATAAAGGTCGATCAGGTCCTTCCACACCTTGACCGGCAAGCGATACTTCGCCTCTTTGTCCCATGAGATCGGACTGACCTGGAGCAGTCCGTCTTCGCTCTGATAGAAAACGGTGCCGCTGAATTGGAAACACAATGGCAAATCGCCGTTTGTCAAACCGTGGAAATATTTGGTTGCGGCAACGTTGAAATCGAACGTGCACGGCACGGGAATGTCCGCAAGCACGTTCTCGGTAAAGCGTGGCACTACGATGCTCGCATGAGTCCACAACATGCTGCGGAGCGTCTGCCCCCATCGATCCGGCTCGCCGAATAGATCGGCAAGGCGGGCTTTTTCATTCGAATCGTACTTGCGACGAGTCGCTTCGATTTGGATTTGCGCTCGCAGCGCGACGGTGTGGATAGTCTGGTTGCTAGAGCCATTGACGATTCGTACCTTGAACGACAGCAGGGGCGCGGCGGCGTGCTGGACTACCTCGGCGCCCTCGATTGTGAGTTGAAGATCAAGCATGAGCGGCCCCATCAACGAAGCCCGCTCGCTTTTTGAGCGCGGCAAAAAATGAGCCAATTTCGCGCCACACTTCTGTACCGCCGGAGAGTCCGCGCCAGTGCGTGCGGATCAAGCCGACCAGCTTGTAGCATTCATCGATGGGGACAAGGTAATACTCCGCAGGGACGGCGCCCCTGGCATGTCCCACACGATTGACGAGTAACGCGGTCACATCGGATTCCATCTCGCTGAGAACGGGGTTGAGCTCGACGATGTCAGCCCAGGTATCGAGAGCAAGCAGAGATTCCGTCGGCCCCGCGGGGCTGGGGTACAAAGCGATCACTCTTCCGTGCGGCGTGCTGCGGAAGAAAAATGCCATTTCGATCGGGACCATCAAGGCGTCCCATTGGCCGTCCGTCAACTGAAAGTCCCGCAGGAACACCACCCGACGCGGAACCCGCTTATACTTCGCGCCGCTTTGTCCCTCGAAAAGAATGGCGCACGCTTCGCACGCGCAGATCAACTTGCGATTTGCGGGCTCGACAAGGTGATCGTGGTCAGCTGCGAGTTCGCGGCTGCACATTTCGCAGCGCTCCACAGCCGTTCGTTTGCGAGCGAATTGCCGCAGCGCGGCGAACGCGCATTCCTCTTTGCGTGGAAGCGCGTGGAGCATATCAGTCCCCACTCCGCTGAGCCGATGCGACCGCTACAGAGGTCACGGCTTGGGCACCCTGGAGCTGCGCCAGCGAAACGAATCCAGATTGCGTGAGGACCGCGCCCACCTCTTGTACAACGATTGAGGCCGCGTCCGGCGCGGCGTCCTGTAGGGCGGCCTCCAGTCTGGACTTTACCGACGCCGCGGAAGAGCCGCAGCCGCTGGGCTTGACCTCAAGCCGCACAACTACCTGGCCATCTTCGGTAAGGGATGCTAGCTCAGCACTAGCAGCGTGGGATTGCAGGTAAGCACGGGACCTTTCCAAGGCGCGCGTCACACGAGTAGGCAAATCGTCTGGATGTAATCCGTATAGCAGGAGCAAGCTGCTAACGAGTTCATCGCCGGCGCACTTCCGGATGATGGTGCCCCCTGCTTCTCCGGTCTCAGAAGCAAGCTCTAGGATTCGTTCGATCGCCGCTCCGTGCAAGGCCATCAGCGATTCGAGAAGCTCTTTGCCAATAGCGCGCACGGTCGGGTCGGTAGTCGCCTCCAGTTGCTCGACTATCTGCCCGATTCGTTGAATTTGTTCCTGGAGTTCCGCACCGTGCGCCATAGTCTCCTTCAAACTAAACTGGAAGCGGATGCCCGCCAGCGAGGTGACAGACTGTCTTGGCCGCACCCAAAAAATCTGCCATTCCCCTGCCTCGCTACCCGCTTCCTCTCCGTCAACGGCTCAAGCGTGCATTCCAAACATCGGGGAGTGGTGCGTCTCCAGAACCTTTCCATTTCCAAGATACATATGTACCCCGCACGGCAGGCATGGATCGAAGCTCCGCACAGCGCGCATGATGTCTATGCCTTTAAACTTGTCTGGGCCATTTTCTTCGAAGATCGGCGTGTTCTGAACGGCATCCTCATAAGGGCCCGGCGTTCCGTAAATATCACGCGGGTTTGCATTCCACGGCGTGGGCGGATATGGGTGATAGTTGGCGATTTTTCCGTCGCGGATCACCACGTGATGCGACAACACGCCGCGCACCGCCTCGTGGAAGCCGCAGCCGATGGCGTCCTGAGGTACGGTAAACTCCGACCACGTCCGGGTTCTTCCGGCGTGCAGCTCCGCAAGCGCCTGCTCCACGAAGTAGAGGGCAGCCGAAGCTGCATACACTTGGAAGTAAGTCCGGGCGCGATCGCGTTCAATGGCATTGCTCCACTTGGGAATCTTCCATTCGAACTCAACCTCGGGCAGCGACGTCGTTCTCGGCAAATACATTTTCACGCTGTGACCGGTCGACTTGATGTAGCCGATGTCCACCAAACCAGCCAATGCTGTGGCCCAAAGACGCGCGATCGGCCCGCCACCGGTATCCAGCGCTAGATGGTCACCGGTGCGCTTGTCCAGCCACCGCGGCGACATGACCCACGTATACTTCCCGGCAAAGTCACGCTTCTGCGGCCTCGGGATGGTCGTCTGGTTCCAGGGATGATTCTGGTCGACGGGATTACCCAGCGGATCGTTCTTCACGAACTTCTCACCGTTTTCCCAGCCTTCGTAATAGGAACTGCCTAGAAGGATGCGAATGTTGAGGTTGATGTCGACCAGATCGGTGGTCACCAGCTTGCCGTCCACCACCACACCGGGCGTCACATACATCGCACGGCCCCACTCCGTCATTTTCTTGTAGGAGTAATCGCAAACCGCCGGGTTATTGAACGATCCCCAGCACGCCAGCAACACCCGCCGACGCCCCACCTCCTCGTACCCAGGCAGCGCGTCGTAGAAGAAGTCGAACAGGTCGTCGTGTAGCGGAACGACCTTCTTCATGAACTCGACGTACTTCATCAACCGTACCAGATAGTCCGTGAAGAGCTGAATCGTCGGAACGGTGCCCACACCTCCGGGATACAACGTGGACGGGTGCACGTGTCGGCCTTCCATCAAACAGAACATCTCTCGCGTCATCCGGCTCATTTGCAAGGCTTCGCGGTAAAACGATCCGGTGAACGGATTGAGCGCTTTCATGATGTCCGCTATGGTGCGAAAACCGTGAAGATTGGAATGCGGAGCGGAAGTCTTTTCCGCCTTGCTGTACACGGAAGGATTGGTTTCCTTGACCATTTGCTCGCAGAAATCGACGCCGACCAGATTGTCCTGGAAGATGTTGTGATCGAACATGTATTCCGCGGCTTCGCCCAGGTTCACAATCCATTCGCCGAGCGCAGGCGGGCGCACCCCGAAAGCCATATTTTGCGCGTAGGTCGCACACGTAGCATGGTTGTCGCCGCAGATCCCGCAAATACGACTGGTGATGAAGTGCGCGTCGCGTGGATCCTTGCCCTTCATAAAAATGCTGTAACCTCGGAAGATGGATGACGTGCTGTGACACTCGGCCACTTGCCGATTGTCGAAATCAATCTTCGTAAAGATCCCGAGGCTGCCGACGATCCGAGTGATCGGATCCCAGTTCATCTCCACCAGCTTTCTCGAACCGGTTGGAGTTCCCTTTGCCGCTGACGTTATCGTTCCCATCTTCTCTCCTTGATCTGTCGGTGCGTCCAGCAGTTAATACGCGCTGGGTCGATAGCCCGTAGTCAGTTCCGAGCCGGAATGCCGCCACTTCGGTTCCTTGTTCACGGTCGCGTTGGTAAACGATCGCAAAGATCGGATGGCCTTGCCGTAGATGCTGATGCTCGCAGCGGAGATCTTCGCTCCGGGCGGCTCATCCATGAATGGCATGAACTTGTCCGGGAAGCCTGGCATCGTGCAGCCGATACAGATGCCTCCAACATTCGGGCACCCTCCGATGCCCGCCATCCACCCGCGTTTAGGTACGTTGCAATTGACAACAGGTCCCCAGCACCCGAGTTTCACGATGCACTTGGGAGAACCATAGACCTCGGCGAAATCGCCCTGTTCGTAGTAACCGGCGCGATCACACCCGTCATGCACAGTCTTTCCGAAGAGCCAAGTCGGTCGCAGTTGGTCGTCGAGCGGTATCATGGGTGCCAGCCCGGCTACCTGATAGAGAAGGTAAAGTACCGTCTCCATGAAGTTGTCTGGCTGGACCGGGCAGCCTGGAACGTTCACAATCGGCAGGCCCGCCCTCGACTTCCAATCCCATCCGAGATAGTCGGCCAAGCCCATCGCTCCGGTGGGGTTACCCTGCATGGCATGGATGCCGCCGTAGGTCGCACAGGTGCCACAAGCCACAACCGCCAAGGCTTTGGGTGCCAGGCGATCGATCCATTCGTTGGTAGTAATAGGCTGGCCGCTCTGTGGATCCGTTCCAAGCGCTGCCCAGTACCCTTCCTTCTTTATCTTCTCGTTAGGAATCGAACCTTCCACGACTAGAACGAAGGGTTCCAGCTTCCCCTGCCAGGCTTGATACCAATACTTAAGAAAGTCATCTCCATTTTCATAGGCAAGCACGGGGTTGTGCAGATGCACTGTAGGGAGTCCCGGGATCGCGCCCAATAATACGTCCTCGATACTCGGTTGCGTCGCCGCCGTTATGGAGACGGAGTCCCCGTCACACCCGAGACCAGCGGTGATCCACAGAATATGTACGTCAGAGACGGGAGACGGTCTTTGTGTCTTTCGGCCGTACGGAGCCGCGTCAGGTGTCATTACAGTCTCCTTTTTCGGGCGCGAAGTCCTCGGAGCGGACCCCCAGGAAATAGGTGATCCAGCCACGGAGAAGCTACTATCCAAAATTTCGATTGTGAGAATTGCAGTTACAGGGATGCGCTACAATCGGGCATATGCGGAATTTCTTACCGGGGAACCACGGACGCGCTCATCGGGGAATCCCCGGTCTCATCTTAGGGTCCAGAATCCGGACTAATAACCACTACTGAGGTTCACGGTCCATTCGATCGCATGTTGAACAAGCTCGCGGGCATTGCGCAACGCTAGTTTTTCCTTGATGTGCGCTTGATAGGACTCAATAGTTTTCACGCTCAGGTGCAGCTGGTCGGCAATTTGCCGAGTTGTGTGTCCTTCGCCAATCAAACGAAACACTTCCAGTTCGCGGTCCGTGAGATTCACCAGCGGAGAGCTCTTCGCTGGCGAAGTGCCGCGCACAAATTGCTGCAACATTGTGGTCGTTAACCGTTCACTGAGATAAACTTCCCCTTGCAGAATCCTTCGAATCGCAACCAGTACTTTGTCCGTCGCTTCCTGCTTCATGATGTAACCGTTTGCTCCGGCACGCATGGCGCGCTCTGCATAGATCGACTCATCATGCATGGAGAGTATGAGCACCGGAAGACTCTGGGACTTCATTCGAATTTCCTTGAGCACGTCAAGCCCGTCTGGACCGCTGAGAGAAATATCCAACACGACAATGTCCGGATGAAGTGATGCGATCGCATGAAACGCGGTATGTGCGCCCTCCGCTTCTCCACAGACGGAAAGATCGGTCTCGCGGTCAATCAACAAAGCGAGTCCTTGCCGAACGATAGGATGGTCGTCGATGAGCAGCACGCGACTCTTCTTGGGCAGGCTGATCGCGGGTTTACTGGCCATGGAAAGTTGCTCCTAGTCGACACTGCGAATGGGAAACGCGCAGGTCACGGTTACGCCTCGGTCTTCATTCGGCTGCACTTTCAGCGAACCGCCGACCATGTCGGCACGATAGTTCATGATGCTCAAGCCAACTCCAGGGTGGCCTTCCTGCTTTTTCTGAAATCCATCTCCGTCATCCCGAATTGAAAGCGTGCCCGTGCCATTCTTGCCCGATAGGCTAACGACAATATCTCCCGACTTTCCGTGGCGAATCGCATTGTGGACTGCCTCTTGCGCAATACGATAAAGATGCGTCGCCATATTTGCGTCACGAATAGCAAGTGGCTTCGGGCATTGGAAACGGCATCGGATGTTAAACAGTTCCTCGACGTCGCTCGCCCATCTCCTTAGAGCAGACATCAATCCCAAAGGCTCTGCCGGCACCGGGTGAAGGCCCCGGGCAAGCTCGCGCGTATTGTCGATTGCCTGATTCACCATCCTTACGATCTTCGCGGCTTCCACCGCTTCGGGCAGCGACCTGTCAGACAGCTTTTCCTCAAGGACCTTGCTCATGAACGCGATGCCCGTGAGATGCTGCCCCAGACCATCATGCAAATCCTGAGCAATACGCCGTTGCTCTCTGGCGCTGATTTCCAGGATGGCTTCCTCGAGTCCCTTACGTTCCGTGATGTCGAATCCGACTCCGTGGATGAACCACGGGCGTCCATCCTCGCGGCGAATCATTTTCGCCTCGCACTGAAACCAGAGAGTTTTTCCATCGCGAGCGATAACCCGATACGAAGATCGCAGCGGTCTGCCGGAAAGGAACATTTCCGCTGCTTCTACACTCCAGCGCATCTTGTCGTCGGGATGAATCTGCTGATACCAGCGCACCGGGTCTTCCAGCCATTCTCTTTGAGAAAAACCGAGGGCCGCTTCAATTTGCGGGCTGACGTAGGCTTCGCCGATCCCCTTGTCCAGGTACGCCATGAACACGATGGCGGGTATTTGCTCGACCAAAGCGCGGTACTTCGCTTCCATATTCAACAAAGGCGCTTCGGCGCCTGATCGCGAGTCAACTGTTTCCGCGGGAGCTACGCGATCGCCAGAAGTTACAGATTGCTGCAGAAAAACTTCCGCCAATTCGTGGAGCGCTCTCTCTGCTTCCGAGAGATTCTCAGCTTCCTTATCCAGTGCGGTCGTTTGCGAAGCGTCGCCTGCCCAGTTCGCTTGGGTCACAAAATCCATTGCCCACCTCTTGCGTCTACCGGAGCTCTACGCAAAGAATCAAAAAGCCCCCTGTTTGATGCTAGCGTTGCCTCCTCCGCTCGCGTTCACTCCTTCGCGCGCCGTCTCCAGGACGGCTCCTTGTTTAGCGACGCTTGCGTGAATCGCCGCAAAGCGTGAATCGCGCGGCCGTAGGTCATTACCGCGCTCGAGGAAAGCAGCGAACCGGGCGGCTGATTCATGAACGGCATGAACTTATCGGGGAAGCCCGGCATCGTGCATCCAATGCAGATTCCGCCGACGTTCGGGCAGCCCCCTATCCCTCCCATCCATCCGCGTTTACCGACGTTGCATTGTACTACCGGGCCCCAGCACCCAAGTTTCACGATGCACGTCGGAGACCCATATTCTTCGGCGAACTGCGCTTGCTCGTAATATCCGCCGCGATCGCATCCCTCGTGTACGGTTGACCCGAAGAGCCAGGTCGGCCGTAGAGCGTCGTCCAGTGGAATCATGGGCGCACGCCCAGCGGCCATATTTAGCAGATAGAGAAGAACTTCGGTGAAATTATCGGGCTGGACTGGGCACCCGGGAACGCAGACGATCGGAATGTCCGCGACCGATTTCCAATTCCAGCCGAGATAATCGGCTAATCCCATGCACCCAGTGGGGTTTCCTTGCATGGCGTGAATACCGCCGTACGTGGCACATGTTCCCGCGGCAACCACGGCCCACGCCTTTGGGGCCAAGCGGTCAATCCAATCGCAGGTCGTAATCGGCTGCCCGGATTTCTCATCGGTACCGAAACTGGCCCAGTATCCTTCTTCCTTGTTTTTTTCGTTTGGAATTGAACCTTCAACCACGAGTATGAAAGGGCCCCGTTTCCCTTCCGCTGCTTCCCGGAAAAATCGGACGAATTCGTCTCCGTTTTCATAAGCGAGGAAGGGATTGTGAAAATTGATTCTTGGGACCCAAGGGAACGCGCCCAGAATGAGATCTTCGATGCTCGGCTGTGTTGCTGCTGTGACGGCAATCGTGTCCCCGTCGCAACCCAGGCCGGCGGTCATCCAGAGTAGGTCAATTTCAGAGACCGCGAGCGCTTTCGACCGGGTGTCGCCGCCTATTGACCCAATGAAGCTCATTTTTGTGCGCGGTTAAGGATGAACGGTGGAACAACGCGGATTCTAACCAATTCACGCTGTTTCCGCCATGCATTGCGCAGGAGGCTTCGGGACGTCCAGATTGCCGCTCGGTGACCCAGGGGAGGTCAAGAGCTGTAACCGTTCCTGGCGCTCGGTCGATGCGTTAGACTATACGGCCTACATCGAGCGAATCTGCATAAAGGGATGAAGTCTGGAAGCAGCGACAGCGCGGTAATGAGGTTAGACCGTGCGGTAGCACCTTACCGCGCGTCCGCGCGGGTAAAGTTGATTTCAGGTACTGGAAGTAGGCCACTCGATCGGGCTGGTTTTAGGTGTCGTCTCTACGAGGACGATACGTTGACGTCGATCCGGGGAGCCACGGGCTGACCCCGTCGAATCCGCTGGGCCGTTCCAGCTGGCTCAAAGTGCGATCAAGGGTTCGTTCAAGGGTAGTAGAGTATCTGTCTAACTTTGGAGAGTCTGGAACAGTTCAGCGAAGCGATTCGAGGTTCCTTCTGGCGTCCTCGATTGGTCCACGTCGGCTATGGGAATGAAACGGCCGCGTCCGCAGGGAACGGATACTTTGAGGACTTCCTCAACAGTCCAAGCTGAGGACCTGCTGCTAAACCGGAAGTGGTACCCGCCGGGGCGTTCCACCCCTCCCAACCCCTACCTGACCGCTTGTAAGGGTGTTCCCCAATTTCTTCAAGAGAAACACAGTTGTTGGCAATTTAGCGAGTGCTGGCCGTTCGGCCAGCAGATTCCCAGGGAAGAGCGTATCTAAACTAGTATGTTATCGACCTTCGTTATCTGAGGACGTCCGTGAGCTTCGGATTGCCAACAGAGAGTGCTAAGGGCATTGCTGAACTCGATCCTGTGGCCGAGTTTAGGCAAGGTGTCAGTCTACTCAAAAACGGCTATCACAAAGAGGCCCTCGTGTGTTTGCAGCGCGCATTCGACAGCGAACGGCACAATCCTTACTACCTCTCGTTTCTCGGGTTGTCGATTGCGCGTGCAGAGCAGAGGTGGAATCAAGCATCGGAAATGTGCGAAATAGCGGTACAGCTAAAACGCGGAGAGATCCAGTTCCACCTCAATTTAGCAGACGTTTATGCCTGCGCCGGGCGACGCGTGAAAGCGCTAGATACGTTAGACGCGGCTTTGGAGCTGTTCGGTGAAGATGAGAGATTGAGGCGAGCCCAGAGCCATGTGGAGAAGCGCCGTTCGCCTGTAATTCCTTTTTTCACTCGCGATCATTTCTTGAATCGTCAACTCGGCAAACTGCGGCACCGCGCATTGAAACGCCCGGAGAAAGAAGACATCTGACGCCCTTAAGGCCCTGCAGGCCAAGTAGGAGGTAGTACCCGCCGGGCTTCGACCCCCGCCCGAGTCTTACCGACGGATAAGACCGGATGAATTGAACTGGTCGCTGCCAACCAGCGGGAATTCTCCGCGAATCCAGGATGCGCACTTTGTTGCCGCACAGGCTCATGGAGCCTTGTCTTGGCTCCCCGAATCCGCTCGACCGAGCTCAATCGCCCTTTTCCAAAAACATTTGGTTTCGGAACCCAATTTCGAATACCGTTCCGCACTGATTCTAAAGGACTTGCAGCCACCACGAAGATCGGGATTTCGGAACCCCACAAATGGAGTTCAGGGTAACGTAGCAACCGAGCTGCCCAAAAACCCCTCTCGCCTGCTTCGTGTTCTCCGCAACGCTCAAGGAATAGCCGGCTCTGACCTGCCTCGTCATTGAGGGGTCTCGCCTTCGACAATAAATAGGCGGCTCTTGGTTGAGTTTTGCCTGAACGGCCTGATCGCGGCATAGGCTGGCGAATCATACCACTCACGCGCTTTCTGCACGCTGTCGAAACCGATTACCACGATGTAGCCCTTTGGCGGTTCGCCCTCGAGAGCCTGGACGTCGCCGCCCCGAACGACATAGTGTCCATTGAAAGACGCCACTATTTGCGGCGCCTTCTCACCATATTTTTGTAAGGTAGTGGGGTCCGTTACCTCGACTTCCGCGATGACGTAGCCAGGTGGCGTCTTCGTTTGCTGCGCATGAATCGCCGCGGCGCCGGCGACACCGATCGAGACGCCAGCCAGCACTGCCAGCGCCAGTTTGAGGTGGGTCTTCATAGGTTTCATTCTCCCCTGTGTGTTTCTGCGAATAAGCATTAACCCGTTCAACGGAACGCAGCTCGTAAGGCAAAGTCGAACGATTACTCTAACCCCGAGAGCATTCAGGTTATTTTGACGCTGTCGTGCAGACGACCGCAAATCAGCAGCGACGAGAATAGATACGGTCATCATACGGTTGCTTGCGCTGGCGGAGAGCGTGAGCCTTGGTATCCAGGCTCTGACGGTTGTCAATCTCCGTGGCTAGCGTGCACCGGAATGCTTTTCGGCGATATCCGTTTCTCGCTCTCGAATTCTGCAAGCGAAGGCGTTGCACTGGGCTGTCCAGTGGTGGAAGTCATATCAAGCCGCCTGTGAACATCGTATTTTCGGCGACGAAACAAAGTTTGTTCTCAAACGGGTCCGCGCAATAAAAACTGCGTTCACCCCACGGTTGTGTTTCAATCGGCCGGAGGATGGTACCGTTCGGTCGTTCGCTCACGCGCCGATAGTACTCATCGAGGTTGTCTACAGCGAAATAAATATGATCTGGATTCGGCCTCGGGTCCCAGGGGTCGCCATCAGCCCGCGGATCGAAGCATGCGAGGATGGTACCGCCACACCCGAAGTAATGGCGCCCGGAAGAGATTCGAACTCCTGGTTGCCCCAACACAGCGGAGTAAAAGACTGCGGCGTCTTCGATACTTGAGACGGGAAGGATCACGCGGAACAAGCGGACGGATGCCATATTTCTGGACTGTAGGCTTGTTCGAGCAGCTTTCACAAGTCGGCACTTTAAAGTACCCTGCTGCCTGGGTGCTAAACATGAGCAAACACGGTGCAATCTATGTCGAGCGGGACCAGTGTCCCGTTTACACGGCGATCCGGGTAATTGAGGGTCGCTGGAAGCCAATGATTGTTCGCCGCCTCGGCGATGGCGCTCTCGGATTTGGCGAGCTTCGGCGCACCATGCCAGGAGTAACAATCAAGGTGCTCCGGCAACACTTGCGGCAGCTCGAAGCTGAAGGCGTCGCGACACGGTCGGTAGAGCCGAGACCGACGCTAAGAGTGCGCTATCAGTTGACGCCGCACGGCCGTACTCTCGGCCCTGTATTCGAAGCGTTGTGGGCCTGGGGCGTGGTCCATCTGGCGCACCTTGAAGATACGAGAGCTAAGCTCACCAAATCACAAGATTGTTAACGGGCAATTTTGTCGCCGTTGTATCCACAATCGAATGGCAAGATCGAACGCTGGTACAAGTTGCTCAAACAGGAGTGCATCCCGCCGCTTACCCCGCTGACGCTGGAAGATGCGCGACCCCCTGATTCAAAGCTACGTTGGATCCCTACAACCGTAAGGCTGCACAGTGCCAGGTCACAGAATTTTGGAAAATTTGGCGGATGAAAATTCCGGAAAAGTTGGCGGAGGGAGTCGCTGGCAGAGGGGTGGGGACGATGCGGGATCAGGGAAGGAATCATTCGGACGCGCGCGAAGTCAGCGCAGATGCGAGCTTCGCAGTGCAGAAAACAGCAAGATCGAGAATAAACGTGGGAGAATGGCTTCATATCCCTCCCGCGGTTTCCTTTGGGATGAGCCTCGGGGCCGTGGTCGGACGGCGGGCTCGTTGACGGACGTCAGAAGCGCACCCTAAGATGATTTGAACATGTCGGACTCCCCGTCACTCCTCGGCCAGGCCTTTTCTCACTATCGGATTTTAGAGATGCTGGGCGGCGGCGGCATGGGCGTGGTCTACAAGGCCGAGGACACTCGTCTGGACCGTTCTGTCGCTCTCAAGTTCCTGCCCGAGGAGCTGGCGCGAAATCCGCAAGCTTTGGAGCGTTTCCGGCGCGAGGCCAAGGCTGCCTCCGCGCTAAACCATCCCAATATTTGCACCATTTACGACATTGGCGAGCAAGGTGGCCGAGTTTTCATCGCCATGGAGTATTTGGAGGGCCGCACTTTGAAGCACACTATCGGCGGCCGGCCCATGGAGCTGGAAACGCTGCTGGGTGTCGCCACGGATGTGGCGGATGCGCTCGATGCGGCGCATACCAAAGGCATCATCCACCGAGACATCAAGCCTGCCAATATTTTCGTCACTCAGCGAGGGCATGCGAAAGTTCTGGACTTCGGCCTTGCAAAGATCGCCTGGACAAAAGACCTGGCGGATAAAGCAACGACTCTGGCCACCGACGAACTGGACCCCGACCATCTGACCAGCCCCGGCAGCACCTTGGGAACCGTTGCGTACATGTCGCCGGAGCAAGTGCGTGCGCAGGAGCTGGATAACCGAAGCGACCTGTTCTCGTTTGGTGTTGTGCTGTATGAGATGGCCACGGGAACTCTGCCGTTCCGCGGAGAAAGTTCCGGGGTGATCTTCCATGCGATTCTGGAACGAACACCCGCGCCCGCGATTCGGCTGAATCCGGATCTTCCGGCCGAACTGGAAAGAGTTGTTGATAAAGCATTAGAGAAGGATCGCAAACTGCGTTACCAATCGGCGAACGAATTGCGCGCCGATCTCAAACGCCTGCAACGCGATTCCGCATCGAGCGCCAGTGGCGCAGACATCCGAGGCGGCACAACTACCGCGCAACGCCGCCCGCTTGTTGCCGTGGCGTTATCGTGTTTCGCGCTCATCGCGCTGGTTGGGGCATTTGCTCTGTACCGTTTTTCGCGACCGGCTCCGCCTCCGGCCAGCATCAATTGGGAGCAGCTGACCTTCTTCACTGACTCCGCCGTATACCCCGCGCTTTCCCCCGATGGACGCATGCTCACGTTCATACGCGGCAATGACATATTCATCGGTACCGGAGAGGTGTATGTCAAAATGCTCCCCAGCGGCGAACCTGTCCAGTTGACTCATGATTCGCGACTCAAAATGAGTCCGGTTTTCTCGCCCGATGGTTCCAGGGTTGCCTATGGGACGATTCCGAAGTGGGCGACTTGGGAAGCTCCTATTCTCGGCGGCGAGCCGCGAATCATGCTGCCCAATTCTTCATCTCTAACGTGGATCGACGGCGGGAAGCACTTGCTGTTTTCCGAGATCACCGAAGGGCTGCACATGGTGCTGGTGACCACCGATGAAGGCCGCGGCCAACGCCGGGTCGTCTATGCGCCTCAAGGGGAGCGCAGCATGGCTCATCATTCGTATCTTTCACCCGATGGCCGCTGGGTGTTGATCGTCGAGATGGACGCCCAATCCGAGCTCATCCCTTGCCGTGTCGTTCCTTTCGAGGGAGCCGGCACTCCGCAGGTCGTCGGACCACCCGGAGGTTCTTGCACCTCAGGCGCGTGGTCTCCCGACGGCAAGTGGGTGTACGTCACATCCACGGAGCGCGGCAAGACGCATATCTGGCGGCAGCGATTTCCCGACGGTCAGCCGGAGCAATTTACCTCTGGCACGACCGAAGAAGCGGGCATAGCTATGGCTCCCGATGGCAAGTCATTCATCGCTTCGGTCGGGACGGACGATCGCATGGTCTGGCTTCACGATGAAAAGGGCGAGCACCAAATCGTCTCGGAAGGCGTTGCATCGTCAGCCACTTTTTCTTCGGACGGCAAGAAACTGTACTACTTGTATGCCACCGATCCGAGAAATGGCGACGAAGTCTGGGCGTTAAATCTGGTTGATGGCAAGACGGAACGCGTGTTGCCCGGCTATTCCACGGAGGACTATTGCGTTTCGGCGGATGGACAAATGGTGGCCTTCACAAAAGTGGATCAAGGTGGCCACCCTTCCCTGTGGATTGCGCCCACAGACCACCGCTCCGCTCCGCGGGAATTCACCTCCTCCGCGCTCGAGGATTCGCCGCGTTTCCTGCCCGATGGCGATCTGCTATTTCGTGCCAGCGAAGCGGGAATTAACTCACTCTATCGTATGCACTCCGACGGAACCGATCGCCACAAAATTGGCCCGGCACATATCTTCGACTTTTTTGGCACGTCTCCGGACGGCCGCTGGGCTATCGTGACGACGATGCGTCCGGGCGCGGAGCAGACCCTTGGCCAATACGCCTTTCCGGTGGAGGGAGGCGATCCCCTCCTCGTTTGCGCGGGCCTCTGTCTCCTGAGCTGGGACATCCACGGAGATTTTATGTTGTTCACCACATACGCCCATCGCGACCAGGGCACGTACGCGTTACCCGTTAACCGCAACACGGGACTCCCGGACCTGCCCGTAGAGGGGCTTGGCGACGTGCAGGATCTAAAGTATGTGAAAGGCGCCAGATTCTTCCCGCAGGTCGTGGACTCGGCTGCGAACCCGTCCGTGTTCGCCTTCACCCGCACCAACATCCACCGCAATCTCTACCGAATTCCGATACCGTGAACAGCGGCTTAAGGAGTGTCATCGTTTAGGTGCACGACCGAGGGTGTTCTGCGCCTAATCCGCGACCGGCGATGGTCTTGCCGGACGGTTAGAAATTACTTTATTGCGTTCGCCATCTCACGTGATTCGCTTGGGATTAACCAGCAACAAAGTGGCGCGCAAGGCGGTGATCTGTAGGGTGCACGAAGCGAGCCATTTCGCCCAGAATGAACGGACGGCGTTGCGCCGCTGGGTGGGCACTGAAGATAGAAATAAACGTAGAAAATGGCTCCATGTCCCTCCGGCGCGTGTTCTTGGCGGTGGGTCCGAGGCACCGTCGTAGATTCCGGAGGAAAAACTCCTAGCCTCGCGCTGCTCGGAAACGATGGGCGGCCCGGATTCCAGGACAACCGCCCAAAAAAAACTCTTTGTGGGCATCCAAATCAGGGAATTCAGAGCACGCGTAATCAGTCACTGACGACTGGGCTAACGTGGAGGTTTTTGGGCATCCTGTGGCTGCCAGCGAGGGAGATTACTTCCTACGAGCCGACTTTTCCATTACTAATTTGACTGCGCCAAGCACAAAATAAAATATGTGTATACCATGGGGCGTGCACCTTCCCGTGAACCCGCCGGTCTTGCCGATGCTTGCTAAGCGCGTGGGTGCATTACCCGATGGTGCAGATTGGATTTTTGAACCGAAATGGGATGGGTTTCGGGCACTCGTGTTTCGCGATGGCGACGAGATTTTGATCCAGAGTCGCGACGGAAAGCCACTCAACCGCTACTTTCCTGAGCTGCTGGACCCGTTGCGAACGACGTTGCCACCGCGCTGTGTCCTCGACGGAGAGATTGTCATCGTTAAGAACGATGGACTCGACTTCGACGCGATGCAGTTGCGCCTGCACCCAGCCGCATCGCGAGTGAATCTTCTGGCTAAACAGACTCCTGCATCATTCGTTTTCTTCGACCTGCTTTGTCGGGGAGACCGGGACCTTCGCGGCGAACCATTCAAAACCAGGCGCCGTGAGCTGGAATCGCTGATTTCATCAGCACCACTACCCATCCATCTCACACCGGCAACCAACGACCGTAACATTGCCTCCGATTGGTTTCGTCGCTTCGAGGGTGCCGGCCTGGATGGCGTCATGGCCAAGCTCCCTTCAGGAACATACGAGCCAAACAAACGTGTGATGTTCAAGGTCAAACACGAGCGCGAGTGCGACTGTGTCGTGGCAGGATTTCGCTGGTACAAGAAAGGGGATCGCACCCTGGTCGGCTCATTGCTGCTTGGCCTGTTTGACGACGGTGGTGCTTTGCAACATGTCGGCGTTTGTGCAAGCTTCAGCGCAGAGAGGCGCCGCGAATTGGCAGAATTCCTCAATCCGTACCGCAAGAATGCGCTCGCCGCTCACCCTTGGAAGGGCTGGGCCAACGCGGAAACCCCGACCAGTGAAGCCGTCCACCGCATGCCCGGCGGCCAGAGCCGCTGGAGCCAGGGCAAGGACCTATCCTGGGAACCCCTGCGGCCCGAACGGGTTGTGGAAGTCGCTTACGAGCACATGCAAGGAAGCCGCTTCCGTCATATGGCGCACTTTCGCCGATGGCGACCAGACAAAAAGCCGATCGACTGCACTTATGCCCAGCTCGAGGTAGTTCCACCGCAAGAGCTCGCAACAATTTTCCCCCATGGTCGCTAAATCCGCCGGCTGCAACTATCGTTTCTTTGGCTTGTTCTGCCATCGCTCGCTGCGCAATTCCCGCGTCGGATCATCATCAGGATCGGGAGTTTCCTGCGGCGGCCGAAGCGCTTCCGGCACATGACGCAGATTGATTCGGACGCGGGTCCACGTCGATGACCTGCCCCGCATAGCATCAACCAGTACGTCATCGACCGCAAGTAGGCCGGCTATCTCGGGGTGCTTCTTCTTCCACCCTTCCAGGCCCGCCAGCGCCACTCGTTTATCGGGAGAGTTCGCAACAACGATGAGTGGCATCTTCACCCGAGGCTTCTTTGCAGCCGACTTTGCGCGCGACGGAGCTATTCGAGAGGCTTCCCCTTTCACCTTGCGAAAGTGTGGCGGCCAGGGCGCGTCGCCGAGACCCGCTGCTTCGTCCCGTTCCGCGAGCTCCAACAACTTCTCGAGCGAACCAGCAGCGGCGTCTATGTCGGCGTGCGGATCGCCGATTTTCGCAAAGCGCGCCGGCATCGTGAACAGTGTGAAGTCGGCTGGGTCACAGTCAGGCACTTCATGCCAATGAAGTGGCGCTGAGACACGCGCGTCGGGAAGCGGGCGTACCGAATACGCAGAGCACGTGGTCCGGTCCTTCGCATTCTGGTTGTAGTCGAGGAACACACCATGCCGCTCTTCCTTCCACCATTTCGAGCTGGCCAAGGCGGGCGCGCGCCGCTCCACTGCGCGCGACAAGGCCACGGCCGCACGGCGTACTTCCGCAAATGTCCAGTTCGGTTCGATACGCACATTCACATGCATGCCCCGCGAACCGCTGGTCTTCGGCCACCCACGAAGCCCTACTTCTTCGAGGAACGCCTGCACTTCGAGAGCAACGCGGCGCACGTCACTCCAAGCGACGCCCGGAACCGGATCGAGATCGATGCGTAATTCGTCGGGGTGCTCAAGATTGCCGGAGCGGACCGGGTGCGGGTGGAGTTCGATGCAACCCAAATTGACTATCCAGGCGAGCCCAGCCGCGTCATCCACCACGATCTCTTCCGCCGTTCGGCCCGAAGGGAATGACAAAGTGACGGTTCGCAGCCATGGCGGGCGCACGGCAGGCGCACGCTTTTGATAAAACGCCTCACCTTCGGCGCCGTTGACGAACCGCTTCAGAACAATTGGACGATCCTGGATTCCGGCAATCGCGCCTGGCGCAACCTTCAAGTAATAGCCAACAAGATCGAGTTTCGAGATTCGTGCCTGCGAAAAATACAGCTTGTCAGGATTCGTGATACAGAGTTCACGCCCCTCAACCGAGAGCACCTGGCTAGCTGCTTCTTTTACCACCCAATCAGGCTACCACCCTGATGCGCTTCTGTGCGCTGCTGTTCTGCGTGCGATCGGTTTGGGAGTCAAACACGGGACAATCTCATTGAAGCCATAAGACTCTCGGTTCTGAATGCGCGGATTTTTAGTCGGGACGCAAGTCCCCACACGCGGCCCAACATTCCTTTCTCTTATACCCTATTGAAATGGCGTCGAGACGATAGTACTCCCGATTAAATCCGCACAGTCCAACTGCGGTCTGCGGGAACGCTGCAGACTTGACGGTCAAAAGTTAATGAGGTTTGTGAAGCAGAGGAAAGCTGGCTGGTGACTTAGCGCGACACTTCGGCTTCCGGCACGACGCCAGCTTCACCACGCTGTCGGGCAAGATATTGATCGTGGATCCAAGCGTAGGTTTTTTCCAGCCCCTCGCGGAGCGTGGTGTCCGGTTCCCAATGCAGATATCGCTGAATGAGCGTGTTGTCGCCAGTGGGCAACAACCATGCGTATATTAATCCGAAGAATTGGCAAAGCAATGGCGATTCGCTATGCATTTTCGAACGGGTCCGACTAGCCTCTTTGGAAGACTCCTCGAACCCGGCCACACTCCACGCTACTGCAAGTCTTTTTTCTTGTTTAGCAACTTCTCTGGTGAGAATGGACGCAACAACATCCGGTTCAATCGGCCGTCCTCATTTTTGACAAGGGCAGGGCCTTTCAACGTCCTTTCCGTTGTATCGCCGGACTGTGACACAGTCGTTGCGTTCTTAAAGGTTGCAGTGGACTCAGCCTGGGAATCACCACTGTACTCGCCGGTCGGAATCAGCAACACCGCCCTTGAATCGCCAGCATTGGTACCGTCTGTCAGGACAGCTTGTGCTGCAATTATACCGTCATCGGTAATCCAGCTGGCTGCCTCCAACTCAAGGCCCGAGCCTGGGGGGACGAGCGTATTGAGGTCTTGCAATTCGCCGTTCTCCCAGAGATAGGCATGGAAGGTGCTGAAATCACAGGTAAACGAGGCGCCGACGATCTGATCACTGGAATTGATCCGGTATGGTTGGCTGTAGCAGTCGCCGGTCACAGTCCCGAGATCGGTAAACGCGCCGTTACGCCACAACACGGAGTGGTACACGGAGTCGTCAGAAACCGACGAAACCCCGACGACGTGCCCTTGCTCGTTAACGTTATAGGCAGAATTCAAGCTTCCACCCAAAGTGCCCAGGGTATCCAAATCGGTCAGAGTTCCGTTATTCCAAAGGAAGGCTTGAGAAATGACCTCACCCGACTCTGTGCCGAATCCTACGGCGTGGCCATGATTACTGAGGAAATTTGTGCCTCCTTCTGCGCCGCCAAAGTTACCGGGGTTGATGTCGATCATCTTGCCGTTTTGCCAGATGAAGGGATCGTACGGCGGGCAGTTGGTGTTTGTATTGGCCATAGTGCTTGTTTCCGAATGGCCGGATATTTGTCCGAGATCATTGATGAACTCTCCATAGCTCTGAGCGCCGCCCAATGTACCGAGGAACCGCAGAATGCCAAATTGCCACACGACGCCTTCAGTTTGTCCTCCGGTTCCAAACGAGCATGAACTAGAGTTGGAGCTTTCCACCCAGCCGGAGGCCTGGCCTAAGTCGTTGATCCAGACAGCATGGCTTTGGTCTCCCGCTGGCGTATTCAGCGGAAAAATATGGCCGTCGGGAGCCCAGACCACCGCATTGTCCAACGATGCTCCGGTGGTCGAGTTTGTTCGGGTGCCGTACCCGGCCGCCAATCCCCCTTGGTTGATCCAGTTAATGTAGGTGGCTGTGCCCGTCAAATTGGGAGATTGCGGCAGGGCCTGGAGATCGGTTTGTTTGCCATTGGTCCAAGTATAGGAATTGTAGCCCGGTGTGCTGCTGTCCGCGGCCACACCGAGGGTGCCACCGTTGTTCATTGGCGCATAAAAAAGATAGCCAGCCAGGAAGCTATCCTGTCCACCGTCAGGCGGAAGAACAACAACCTTGTACGTCTGGTGCTTTGGCTTAGGAGACGCGCCCTCCTGGGCAGACAACGCAATTCCAAACACGGTCGTCGCCATCACAACTGCTGCCAACTGTAGACTTCCTTTCATTTTATTCATGTGTTCCTCCAGGACAAACATTTAAGCGTTCTGCACTCCGTTTCGGCCGCGGAAGGACGGCCTGCAACTTCGCGAGCGCGGAGATCGAGGGGATCCGCTCGCGAGGCTGAATAGCCTTACTCGTTGCCTGTTATATAAGGCGGGAAAAGCACGAAAAAACTGTCACGCTTATAGAAAGAAGTCGCCACCGCACTGGCAGACGCAGTCCTCTTATCTATGCTAGCCTTACGCCAATTGTTACTTACAGTTAGCCTCGGTAAGGACCGGCCGACGATGCAATCCTCCACCGGTGATGTCAGTCGCCTCCTAAAGGCTTGGAGCTCCGGAGACGAAACCGCCTTCGACCAGCTTCTGCCCCTCGTCTACCAGGAACTGCACAGGCGGGCTCGACGGTACATGGCTAACGAACGTTCGGGCCATACTCTCCAAACCACCGCATTGGTCAACGAAGTTTACCTTCGCTTAGTGGACCTCCCGCACCGCAATTGGGAAAACCGTACGCACTTCATGGCCGTCTGCGCGCAACTCATGCGGCGCATTCTTGTTGATTTTGCACGCTCGCGGAAATACCAGAAGCGTGGCGGCGGCGCACGCCATTTGCCGCTCGATCAAGCGCTCACCGTTTGCAACGAGTCGCCGCTGCAAATCATCGCCGTGGACGACGCACTGGCTAATCTGGCTGCTGTCGATGAACGAAAGAGCCGCGTAGTCGAGCTGCGCTTCTTCGGCGGGCTGGATGTGCAAGAAACGGCCGATGTCCTCAAGGTGTCCCCAGAAACGGTCATGCGCGACTGGAAAATGGCCAAGGTGTGGCTGGTAAGAGAAATCAGCGGGAGGCCATCTCGTGGAGCCTGAACGCTGGCAAAGAATTGAGGACCTGTACCACGCCGCCATGAGACTGGCGGAGCATAAGCGCGACACCTTTCTAGATCACGCCTGTGCTGGTGACGAATTACTTCGCAGCGAAGTCCTTTCCTTGCTTGCTCAGAATGAAAAAGCCAAGAGCTTTATGGAATCCCCGGCGGCGGAGATTGCCGCCCAGGCGATGGCAATGGATCGCGAGCGATCAGAAGAACGCATTTTGATTGGGAGCACCGTTTCCCACTACAAAATCATCGAGAAAATCGGCGGCGGCGGAATGGGAGTGGTGTACAAGGCCCAAGATACGCAGTTGCACCGTTTTGTCGCGCTTAAATTTCTCCCGGAAGATGTCGTTCGAGATCCCCAGGCGCTGGCGCGCTTCCGGCGTGAAGCGCAAGCCGCCTCGGCCCTCGACCATCCGCACATCTGCACTGTGCATGAAATCGGCGAGGACCAGGGACAGCCGTTTATCGTGATGCAATTCCTGGATGGCCAGACGCTCAAGCATCTCATCGGGGGCAAGGCGCTTGCGGCTGAGCAAGCGCTGGAACTGGGAATTCAAATGACGGATGCTCTCGACGCTGCGCACGCCCAGGGCATCGTTCACAGAGACATCAAGCCTGCGAACATTTTCGTTACCAAGCGCGGGCTTGCCAAAGTTCTCGATTTTGGGCTTGCGAAGATTACTCCCGTCTCGTCGCGCGTCGCGGCTACTACGCTGGCGACTGCCAGCGCTGAAGAGCTCCTCACCAGTCCAGGCTCCGCTATTGGCACTGTCGCCTACATGTCGCCCGAACAGGTGAAGGGCAAGGAACTCGACGCGCGCACCGATCTCTTTTCCTTTGGAGCGGTTCTCTACGAGATGGTCACAGGAATTTTGCCGTTTCGCGGCGACACTTCGGCGTTGATCTTTGACTCGATCCTCAATCGCGTCCCTTCTCCGCCGGTGCGTCTAAATCCAGATTTGCCGCCTGAGCTGGAACGAATCATTGGGAAGGCCCTCGAAAAGGACCGCGAGCTGCGCTACCAGCATGCCTCCGAGATTCGGGCCGATTTGCAACGCTTGAAGCGCGACATCGATTCGGGCCGCTCAAACACTTTAGCTCCCGCAATCTCCGCACGAAAGAACTGGATTCGGCCGCTGACGAATGTAGCTGTCACTGTTCTCATCCTTGCTGCGATTGGCTTCGCGTGGTTCAAGTGGCGTGCAGGCGTTTCGACGATTCCAGTCGCATCGGTCGAGCGGCAAGTCACCTCAAATCCGCCGGAGGACTGGGTGGTTGCCTCGGCCGTTTCGCCTGATGGCAAATATGTCGCCTACGTTGGAGTGACAGGTCTCCTCATTCGATCCGTGGATTCGGGAGAAACGCGAGCCATTGCCCTGCCTGCGGATTTTCCGACGGCACAGATTTGGGAAATTCGCTGGTTCCCTGACGGAGGAAAACTGCTTCTAACCCTCCGCTCCTCCATCTCAGAAGAAAGCCTTTGGGTGGCTCCTGCGCTTGGACAATCCATCCCTTCAAAGCTGCGCGACTCAGCCTCCCAGCCGGCAATCTCAGCGGACGGAAAGTCCCTGCTTTTTCTGAGTGGACCCCTAAAAGGTCCGTACGATCTCTGGGTTTCGGGGATCAGCGGAGACGCGCCGCGCAAGGTAGTTGCTCTCGAAGAAGGTCAGAATCTTGACAGCCCTGTTTGGTCTCCCGACGCTCAATGGATCGCCTACATGCGCACCAGATCAGGCTCGACCTCCCTAGAAATCCAGCCGGCGAAAGGCGGTCCCTCCAGGACGGTGGCCATGGATTCCAGCTTGCCGGCTGGATACACACCCGGTTGTCCCAGCGGACTGGGATGCGTCAGCTGGTTAGCGGACGGGCGCATCGTGTTTGTCGTCATTCATAAATCCGAGGGCGCCGATTCAATAGATAATAGCCTCTGGCAAGTGCGCGTTGATCCGTCCAAGGGACAAACATCTCAAAAACCGGAACAGGTTATTGCGCTGGCCGGCTACCTCCCTGAAAGTTTGACCTCTACGGCCGACGGCCGCATCCTGGCTTTCAACAAGTTACGGGAGAGCCTAGACGTCTATCTCGCCGAGCTCGATGGAAATGGCGGCTTGAAAACCCCTCGCCGCTTCACTCTCGACAACCACAACAGCATTCCCGAACAATGGACGCACGACAGCCGCACTTTCCTCTTTGTCTCCAATCGAAATGGCAAGTACGAATTGTTTGGCCAAGGATTGAACGATACGCTTCCACAAAAGATTGCGACCAGTGCGGTCGGCGACCTTGGTACAGGCAATGGTCCCAGTCCCGACGGTTCCTGGATCCTTTACTGGGATATTCCGCGATCTTCTGGTTCCGCAGGCGCTTCGCCCCCACCTAGCCGCCTGATGCGTCAGCCTGCGGTCGGTGGTGCTCCTGAAACGGTCCTCGAGCTTCCCGCGTCGCAAGCCGCTGACGCCGACTTCTCCTGCCCCATCAAGCCCGGCAAGCCGTGTGCCATCAATGGATGGGAGGACGGCAACCTCGTTTTCTACGCTTTTGATCCGATGCGTGGAAAAGGGCTGCAACTCGGTAAGATCAAGGTCGACACGCACTGGTATTATGACTGGAAAATCTCGCCGGACGGCGCGGAACTCGCTGTCGTCGATCACAGTCACAATGGCCGCATCGAGCTGCTAAATTTGTCCGACCACACTTGGCATGAACTCGTGGTCCAGCCCGGTTGGGGACTTTTTCAATCCATCGCCTGGCAGGCTGACGGGAAAGGCTTCTTCGTCACCAACCTCCTGCCCGGTTCATTCAACATGATTCATGTGTCGCTCTCCGGGAAGGTGCAACTCCTCCTCAGCAACCCACAAAGGCAATGGTTGGTCCGCCCACGACCGTCCCCCGACGGCAAGTACCTCGCCTATCAAGCCCAGACCAACGACGGCAACGTCTGGCTCCTCGAAGGTGCTTCGCAGACCCAAACTCACTGAGTCAGGTTCGTTTCCTACGATTAGCGTGACACTTCAGCTTCGCGCACGACGCCAGCTTCACCGCGCTCTCGAGCAAGATATTGATCGTGGATCCACGCGTAGGGTTTCTCCAGCCCCTCGCGGAGCGTGGTATCCGGTTCCCAATGCAAATAATGCTGAATGAGGGTGTTGTCGCTGTTGCGGCCATTCACGCCCCGGTGTCCTCTCTACACCAAAAAGACTCAATTTGAAGGACTTTCGCGAGTTCGTTTCGCAATTTCGGCGCAAGGCGGCAACGAGGGACTTCTGGAAGTCTCCTTTGAGTATTCACTCTGTATTACAAAGTACTTTATATTCAGGGACAATGACCGCTGCGACGCGAACCCCGGCTTTCTTAGTTCGCTCTACGAAAGCTGGTCTCGGCATTTTCGCGAGAAGCGCGCCGTTTCATGCGCCCTGCCACCAAGTCGCGATTCACTTCCTTTTTTTATAAAGGCAAACAATTCAGAAGTCAGACACTCAGGACTTGAGGCTCAGAGACTCCCTGGATGTTCCAAATCTTGTTGGAGTACTCTTCGACGGAACGGTCGGAGGAAAAGTATCCCATGCGCGCTGCGTTGAGGATCGACATCCTGGCCCAAGCGGCTTGATCTCGGTAGGCTTCGGCCACCCGATCCTGACAGTGAATGTAAGACTCATAATCGGCAAACAAAAGATAAGAGTCCTGATAAAGGAGCGAATCGAGCAGCGGACGGAAAAGGTTGCGGTCCCCACGGGAGAACTGGCCGGAGTTGAGGGCATTGATAACACTGCGCAGGGCGGGGATCGATTCATAGAGATGACGCGGATTATATCCCGCGGCCCAAGTCGCGTGGACCTGATCTACCGTGAGGCCGAAAAGGAAGAAATTTTCCTGGCCGACGGCTGCGCGCATTTCCACGTTGGCACCGTCAAGCGTACCGATAGTGAGCGCGCCGTTCATCGCGAACTTCATATTCCCAGTTCCGGACGCTTCCTTGCCGGCAGTGGAGATTTGTTCGCTGAGGTCGACACCAGGGTAGACCAATTGGCCGAAGGTTACATCGTATCCAGGGAGAAAGGCGACTTTGAGGCGGTCTCTCACTTCGGGATCGTAATTGATTACCTCGGCCACGGAATTGATGAGTTTGATGATGAGCTTAGCCATGTGATAGCCAGGCGCGGCCTTGCCGCCGAAGATGAATGTGCGGGGCGTGATTTCGAGGCCGGGATTGTTCTTGAGCCGCTGGTAGAGAGTGAGGATGTGGAGCACGTTGAGGTGCTGGCGTTTGTACTCGTGGATGCGCTTCACCTGAGCATCGAACATGGAATCGGGATCAACGGCAATGCCGGTCTCTTTGAGAATGAACTTAGACAAGCGGGCTTTCACCGCGCGCTGGCCCTTCTTCCAATCGCTAGCAAACGCAGCATCGTTTGCGAAAGCCTCCAAGCGCTTCAGCTCTTGCAAGTGATCGATCCAGGTGTCGCCTATCTTGTCGATCATGAGTTCTGATTGCTCGGGATTGCTGACGGCTAGCCAGCGGCGCGGGGTGACGCCGTTCGTCACGTTGATTATTTTTTCCGGCCAGAGCTCGTCGAAATCACGGAACAATTCGGTTTTCAGAAGTTGGGTGTGGATTTCCGCGACACCATTGATCTTATGGCTGCCCACGCAAGCGAGATGGGCCATGCGGATGAACTTCTCGCCGGATTCGTCAATGAGGGACATGCGGGCGACCCTGGCTTCGTCATTCGGGAAGCGCTGCCGCACTTCAGCAAGAAAGCGGGCATTGATCTCATAGATGATTTCGAGATGGCGGGGCAGGAGTGAAGCGAACAAGGGAAGCGGCCAGCGCTCCAACGCTTCCGGCAGGAGGGTGTGATTCGTGAAGCTAAAGGTCTGCGAGGTGATGCTCCAGGCCTGCTCCCAGCTCATCCCGTGATCGTCGAGGAGCAGGCGCATCAGCTCGGCAACCGCGATGGAGGGGTGAGTATCATTGAGTTGAATGGCCCATAGTTCGTGAAAGTTTTCGAGCTTCTGTCCTCTGAACAAGTGCCTTCGGATCATGTCCTGAAGCGAGCAAGAAGTGAAGAAATACTGTTGCTCCAGGCGCAATTCCTTGCCGCGGAAATCTTCGTCATTGGGATAGAGGACTTTGGTGATATTTTCGGCGAACATCTTTTCCGCGACAGCACCGGCGTAATCGCCGCTATTGAACCGCTCGAAATAGAAGGATTCGCGAGCTTCGGAGCGCCACAATCGCAGAATGTTGGCGATGCCGGAGCGATAACCCACGATGGGCGTGTCGTAGGGTATTCCCTTCACCACCGTCGACGGAATCCAGCGAACGCGGAAGCGTCCTTCGGCATCGGTCCAATGTTCGGTCCTGCCGTGGAAGCCTACCTCAGCGGCGAGCCGTGTCCGGCGCAATTCCCAGGGATTTCCGTTCCGCAACCAATGATCCGTATATTCGAACTGCCAGCCGTCCTGGATTTTCTGGTCGAAGATGCCGTACTCATAGCGTATGCCGTAACCGATTGAGGGAATGCCCAATGTCGCCAAGGAATCGAGATAACAGGCGGCTAGGCGCCCCAAGCCGCCATTGCCGAGCCCTGGTTCGGCTTCCTGTTCGATCAGCGATTCCATGTCTAAGCCCAGCTCGTTGACGGCTTGGCGGAATGGCGCGTCCAGTCCAAGATTTAGGAGATTGTTCGCCAGTTGCGGTCCCATGAGGAATTCCGCGGATAGATAGCTGACAGAACGAACCGCGCTTTCTTTGTAGCTGTGAATTGTGTGCATGAAACGTGCAAGAATCCTGTCCCGGACCGTGTATGCAAGAGCCATATAGTAGTCGGTGATGACGGCTTGACGTACATCCCTTCCAACAACATAAAAAAGATTATCGAGGATCGCACGCTTCAATGTTTCGACACTCGAGCCGGTGCGGACGTCTTCGATTTGCACGGGGGGATTCTGCGTAAGTCGGTCTGGCATGGAGTTCCTCGATTACTAGCGGAAAGCCGCAAATTGCCGCCCGGAGACCCTTCTCTCAGCATGAAGATTGCCGACGCGTAATGAAAGGCAGCAGGCATGTCGATTGCACGAGCGATATGAATAGTTGATCGTTCCGCTTGCATTCTACAAGGAAGCGTATGACCTGCCATGATACTCGCACTTTCGTCGGTCGCTTCATTTCTGGGCGATGAATTCTGGGCGAAAGTCCTCACGTGTAATGCGCAGAGATTGGATTCGCCGACTGATCGAACCAATTTCTCGATTCCAGAGTTAGGAGCTTCCGAATCCACAACAATCTTCACAAACGCAACGCCTTCACTAGCCAAGAGCAACGAGTGAAATGATCCTTGCTTTAGGCCTTTCACGCGGGAAGTCTCTGGGGCGCAGCGTGACAATGAAATCTGCTTTGTCTTCTTCGCTAAAAGGACAGGGTGGATCATCCTTGTGATGGGGGGACAGGTCTCCGACAAAGGGGGGCATCTAACCATGGGAGAAAAGAGGCGGACACTTGGTGGAAGGTTCTTTAACAGCAGTTTTGGATCGATTTCATTTGCCCGATTACGGCTGCGGGCTCAATGGGTCGGCGCAACCCTGGCTCGAATTCCCGCGGCGCGTGCTAGCGCTCCATGGAACGCCGCTTCCGGAGCGTGTCCCGCCGCGGCGAATCGGCCAGGTGCTTCCAGCTGACACACTAGGATGGAAGAGCGTGCGTTCCCCCAGGCAGATTTGCGAGCTGGCCGCGTTGCCAATTACGGTCACGACGATCCCGTCAGTTTGACAAAGTGTCCTTTTCTGCACAGAAACACCTTCTCCTGGTATCCGATAATACAGTTCGGACTTTCCACTCTTGATCAGTGGCGGGGCGACAATAAATGCACTCTGCAAACGAGAGTGTGCGCACCCGGTTTGTTCGTGCACCGCAAAAGATCAGGGGAAACTTCGACCCGCTGACTCGCACAGGGTCGGATCCTGCATCGGCCCTAGCCCCGGGGCCGTATTTCGGAACCCTTCGCTGGTCGAAAAGATACCGCGCAGAGCAGACGAGGTGGAAAATGGTGGAACAAGAGGCAATTGAGAAGCCTCAAGGGCCAGCGAAACAGGATCAATCTCCACCTGCGCCTCTGGCAGCTAGGTCGCCAAAACCAAACGCTCAACCTACGGCTGGGGTGGGAAAGGTGTCTGGTGTAATCGAGCAGTTGAAGAAAGAACGGGAACGAGCCCAGAAAGACGTCCAAAGTTTGGATGCGGCGATTGCCGCCTTGGGAAGTCTAGGCTCGAATGGACAGCCACCTCAAGCAAACCCGCAACCTGCATCCGCGCCAGCGCAGCCACCTCACCTCAACTCGCAGCCTGCAGCTGCAGCGTCACAAGCAAATCCTCAATCTGCGGCGGCGAAGCAGCTGCAATCAAGCCCTCAAGCTGCGCCAGTAGCAGTGAAGAAACCGCGCTCGACGGCCCGTCGCCTCGTTGTTCCGTTGATTGTCATTCTGGTTCTCGCTGCCGTCGGACTCGGTGTGTGGAAAGTTTTCTTCGCCACGCCGCCGATACCAGAAAGCATCGTGCCGCTCAGTGGCCGAATCGAAGGTGACGACTCGGCAGTGTCCCCCAAGACTGGCGGCCGTGTTCTCGAAATCCGAGTGCGCGAGGGAGACGCTCTAACCACTGGAGAAATTATTGCGGTCCTTGACGACGAGCAATTGAGGGCACGGGTGGAGCAAGCGCAAGCTGAACTTCAACAAGCGGAAGCCAAGGCTAGCTCCGCACGAGACCAGATTTCGGTCCTAGAGGAACAGTTGAGGGAGGAAGAGGCGAACGTCGTTCAGCAAGAAGCCGCCCACGACATAGCCCAGTTCGATAAAGAGGCATACACGCGGCTGGCGAAATCGGGAGCCGTATCCGAGCGTCAAGGAAAACAGGCCGTTTCGACAGAGGACCAACAGGCGGCTGCTGTGGCCGGCGCCAAGCGCCGCGCAGCCGGAGTAAACATGCAGCTTGCGCAGCAGCAGGCAGCTATTGCCGACGCGATGGCGAGTGTCGGTCAGGCCCAGGCTCAGCTCACCGAAGCGCGGGAAAATCGGCAGGATCTGACCGTGAAAGCGCCCTTTGACGGCACGGTGGTAACGCGCGTGGCAGAACCTGGCGAAGTGATCACCGCCGGAACCCCGATCATCACTCTGTTGGATCTCAGCAAGGTGTACCTGCGAGGTTTTGTTCCCGAGGGACAGATTGGCAAGGTGAAGGTCGGCCAAGCCGCGCATATCTACCTCGATTCGAATCGCAAGCAGCCGCTCGACGCATACGTTTCGCGCATCGACCCGGAAGCGACGTTTACCCCCGAGAATACCTATTTCCGTGACGACCGAGTGAAACAGGTCGTGGGGTTAAAGCTCCAACTGAAAGGAGCATTGGGATATGCCAAACCAGGCATGCCGGCAGACGGAGAAATCTTGGTTGCGGGCGATAGCTGGCCTAAAGAAAAGCGCAAATGACGACGGCGATTTCCACTTCGCCAACGCTTGCGAAAAGCCCCGATGGGTCGCAGGCGAAGGCAATTCGAATCAATGGTCTATGGAAGCGCTACGGCACACTTGATGCCGTTCGCGGAATCAGTTTTGAAGTTGGCGAAGGCGAGATCTTCGGCTTGATCGGCCCCGATGGTGCGGGAAAAACTTCGACGTTTCAGGTCCTCGCCGGAGTCATGGAAGCAAGCGGCGGGTCTGCTGAGGTTTTTGGCCGGCCGGCGCGCGAGGCGCGATCCCAGACGGGCTATCTGACTCAGGCATTCAGCTTATACCCCGATCTTACGGTTTTGGAAAACATCCGCTACGTCGGCGATCTGCGCCGCGTTGCATGCGACGACATCATGAAGCGGGGCCACCAGTATCTGCAGATGTTCGACATGGATCGATTCTCCAGCCGCCTAGCTGGGCAGTTAAGCGGCGGAATGAAACAGAAGCTTTCGTTGGCTTGCGCCTTGGTGCCTCAACCTCGCGTGCTCGTGCTCGATGAGCCTACAACCGGCGTGGACCCAGTATCACGGCGCGAGTTCTGGGACGCCCTGGCGCATCTGGCTGCCGATGGCTTATCCATCCTGATCTCGACGCCGTACCTGGATGAGGCTGAGAGGTGCAACCGGGTCGCGCTCATGCACAAAGGCGAGATCCAGAAGATCGGCACACCGGCCGAATTGCGAGAAAGTCTGGGCGCCAAGCGGTTGGAAGTCCGCGTCGACAACTTGGGCGAAGCTGAGCGCGTGCTATCAGAGGTGTCCGGTCCGCAGAAAGACATCATAGATGTGGAGCGTTTTGGAGACCGTCTTGATGTCCTGGCGCATGACCAGGAGAAAGCACGCCAAATCGTTGAGGAGCTCAGCAGCAAAGCCCATTTACACGTTATTGACGTCCGCGTCGATGAGCCGACTCTTGAGAACGTGTTCGTTGCCACCCTGCGAGGTCTAGGCGAAGACTCGAAGGATCCACCGTTTCCCGGACTCCACGACCACTCGAGCTTGCGCGGCCAAGTTGCGGTCGGAGCGGATAATCTGACGAAACAGTTCGGAGCATTCACCGCGGTAAAGAATGTGAGCCTTGAGATCCCCTATGGCGAAATCTACGGCCTTCTGGGCGCAAATGGTGCTGGCAAGACAACCACGATCAGGATGCTATGCGGACTGCTTGGGGCCACCAGCGGAAACATGCGGCTTGCGGGCGAGCAAGGTAACCTTCGCTCGGAAAGCATCCGCCAGCAGATCGGTTACATGTCGCAAAAGTTCTCGCTCTACGACGATATGAGCATCCGAGAAAATCTGAGCTTCTTCGCCGGCGTCTACGGTGTGCCCGAGAGTGAGCGCAAGGAGAAAATCCGCTGGGTGGTGTCGTTCTCGGGTTTGGAAGGGAAGGAAGATCAGATCACCGGCAGTCTGCCCGGAGGCTGGAAGCAGCGCGTCGCCTTTGGCGCCGCCATCATGCACGAACCGAGCGTGCTCTTCCTCGATGAGCCGACATCTGGGGTTGATCCCCTTGCTCGGCGGGCTTTCTGGGTAATGATCAACCGCCTGGCAGATGCGGGCACGGCGATTCTTGTGACTACGCATTACCTCGAAGAGTCGGAACAATGTAACCGCTTGGGATTCATGGCCGGCGGAGAACTTGTGGCACAAGGAACTCCAAGCGGCATCAAGAGCGCGCAAACGGGCCATTTGCTTGAATTCATCGTCGACCAACCGCAACACGCCGCCGACATCCTCAAGAGCGACACAGAGCGTTGGCGAGTTTCCCTGTTCGGCAATCGGCTCCATGTGGTCACCGACGAAGATGTTGAAGCAGGCAAGCGGACCACTACGGAGAAGCTAGAGAGCAATGGAATCCGGGTCATCAGCGCCCGCGAACAACCGTTTTCCCTCGAAGACGTATTCATCAATGTGATCGAAAAGGCCCGGCAGCAGGGAAAGGTTGCACCTGAAGAATGAACAGGAAGGAGCACGCACGATGCGACGTGTAGTTGCGCAAGCCCGTAAAGAGCTGACTCAGTTCTGTCGGGACTGGCGGACGCTGGCTCTCGCCCTGGTGCTTCCGCTGGTTTTGTTGCTTCTAATGAGTGTGGCTCTTTCATTGACCGTAAATAATCTCCCAGTAATCGTACAGGACTTTGATAATTCGCCCGCTTCGCGTGATTTTGTGGACGCGATTCGTGCTTCCATTAGTCTTAATGTCGTGTCCTGGCCGATAGATCGACAACCCGAGGGGGCTCTCAGCTCAAACGTGGCTCGGGCCGCCTTGATCATTCCGCCCCATTTCGGAAGGGACCTAGCGCGAGGAGTGAATTCTCCCGTTCAATTGCTGGTCGACGCTTCTGACGCCAATACGGCGAAACTTACCGCGGGTTACGCCAGCGAGATTACGCGTGCCTACAATCAACGTATCGCTGGCAGTAAAGGCGTCGCGCTGATCCAAACCGCGATTCGCCTCTGGTACAACCCAGGACTATCCGCCAAAAAATTCTACGGGCCTGGAATTTTTGTCCTGGGACTCTCGATGTTCCCTCCTCTGCTGGCAGCTCTCGCTATGGCAAAAGAATCGGAACTGAAGACAATTCTTCAAGTCTATGTTTCAAGCATCTCCGCGCACGAATTCCTGCTGGGGAAGATTCTTGCTTTTATGGTAGTCGCGCTTGCGGAGTGCGGGCTCATGCTAGTTGTCCTGTTCACATATTTTGGTCTGGGGTTGGCGGGCGACCCAACCCCCTTCATTGTCGCAACGGTTCTCTACGCATTCTGCGTGGCGGCCTTTGGGACGATGGTGGGAGCGACGATCCCGAGCCAGGTTGCCGCGATGCAAGTGGTGGCCCTCGGTGGCTTTCTCCTGGTGTTTCTCCTCTCAGGCCTGATTTTTCCAATCGCGAACATCCCTCTGGGATTGCGATGGATCTCGAATTTCATGTGGGGCAGGTACTACATCGAGGTCGTGCGGGATGCGCTACTCCAAGGTGGCGGCTGGCCTGCTGACTGGTGGAAGGTGACGATCATCGGCATCATCGGGTCACTTTTCTACGGGACCGGGTGGTATAGCATGCGCCGAATGCAGCTCAAAGCGTAGTCAAATGACGAATCCATTTCAAAACATTTTCAATCAGCGGTTCCGTGCGCTCGTCCTAAAAGAATTCAACGAGATCCGGCGCGACCGCCGTCTGATGCTTTCTTTGCTTGTTCCTCCTATCTTGCAACTGACGCTGTTCGGGTTCGCGCTGAGCGCGTCGGTCGCAAACCTTCGCCTCGGCGTCGTCGATGAGAGCAAGACTCCGGAGAGCCGGGAATTGGTCGCGACCCTGACCGAGAGCGAAAGCTTCCGGCTCGGAGGTTATTACTTTTCGACAGACCAACTCGGAAACGCAATCAGTCAGTCCCGCTTGGACGCAGGAGTTGTCATCCCCTACGACTATGCTCGGGATTTGCACAGCGGACACTCAGCCACGGTCCAGTTTCTGTTGAACGCCACGAACGCGAATACGGCCACTATCGGTCAATCCTATGCAGAAGGCATAATTCAAGTCTACACCGCAGGGCTCCAGAACCAGGGCATTCACTCCAGCCTTAGGCAGGTTGCTGCGTCCCAAGTAAGTCGCCGGGGACAAGTGCAGCTAATGCCGGCTTTCATCTACAACCCCGGACTAATCGATTCCTGGTTCATTGTAACCGGTGTTTTTGGTCTCCTGTTGATCATGAACAGTTCCTTGGTCTCATCTGCCGCGATGGTGCGAGAGCGCGAGACCGGAACCATGGAGCAGCTGCTCATGTCCCCTGCAAGCACGACTGAAATCATCATCGCCAAGATCGTGCCGCTGTTTGTATTGCTCTGCGCAATGATGCTGATGTGCATTGCGACGCTCAAAATCGCATTTCACATCCCGTTTCACGGCAGCTTGCCCTACGTTTTATTTGGGGGCATGTTGTGTATTTTATCCGGAATCAGTATGGGCACGGTGATTGCCACTTTCAGTAAATCCGCACAGCAGGCGCAGCTAACTGCCTTTTTTATTAACCCACCGTTGTCTTCTCTATCGGGAGCTCTGAGCCCTGTCGAAGGAATGCCGCGATGGATGCAGCCCTTGACGATCGTCAATCCTATTCACCATTTCGCAACCATCGTTCGAAGCGGCATGCTCAAAGGAAGTGGCTTCGCCGCTCTTTGGCCCAATTTCCTGGCGCTGTTGATTTTCACCATCGTCCTGGTTTCGCTCAGCGTCTGGCGATTTCGCAAACAACTCAGTTAAGAACGGAAAGACATGGTCCACTGCTCATGAGGAGATTGACGACACCGCCGAGACAAGTGAAGACGAGCCTCGCTTTGATCTTGCTCACTATAAGCATTGCAACCGGAAACGCTTCTGGCCAGACGGCTCCGGCCCAATCCCAGGGAACACAAGCAACTCAGTTGCCTCTGTCGGGTCGATCCTCTCAGAGCGGCTCAGTTACAGCCACGCAGTCCTCCACGCCGGGGGTCGCGAGCACCGTGAACACGCTCAATCCCACGGTGCAAGCGGAGGGCGCTTACGCTGGAAGCATATCTGGTTTTTCAAAGATGCCGTTCTCTGGCAAGCTCTCTTTGCAAGACGCTATCCGGCGCGGGCTTGACTACAATCTGGGGACGGTGGGACTCAACCAAGCCGTGCGTCAGTCGCATGGACAGACGCGAGTGGCACGCAGCGCACTGCTGCCCAACCTCACCGGCGATCTGGCCGAAACGGTCGAGCAGACTAGTTTGGCAGCTTCCGGCTTTAATAAGTTCAAGATTTCAGGATTTGCTTTGCCGACTGTCATCGGACCATTCAACTACATTGATTTGCGCGCCCGGCTTTCGCAAACCGTTGTGGATCTCACGGCATGGAAAAACTTTAAATCAGCCAATGAAAACCTACGTGCAAACCAACTCACCTATCAAGATTCCCGCGATCTCGTCGTACTGGCGGTCGGCGGCGCTTATCTTCAAGTGCTTGCCGCCAATGCGAGAGTCCAATCGGCTCAGGCTCAGCTGGACACCGCAAATGCTCTCTATCAACAAGCATCACAGCAGCGGGCTGTAGGCATCATGGCGCAGGTGGATGTCGATCGCACCCAGGTGGAAGCTCTCACCCAGCAGCAGCGGATGACTTCGCTTGAGAACGATTTTGCGAAGCAGAAAATCAATCTTGCGCGGATGGCGGGTTTGCCGCCGAACGATCAGTATGACCTTTCCGACGACGTACCTTTCGCGGCGGCGCCGGCCATTGGTGTGGAAGAAGCTCTAAAGCTGGCAATCGCGCAGCGCGCGGATTTAAGAGCAGCGGCGGCTCAGGTTCGGGCCGCTGAGTTCGCGCTGTCCGGAGCGCGCTCTGAACGACTGCCCTCTCTTTCCGTTAATGCCGATTATGGAGTGATCGGGACCAATCCGGCGCAATCGCACGGCACGTTCTCGGTGACCGGAACACTCCGATTCCCGATTTGGGAGGGCGGTCGCACCGAGGGGGATATTGAGCAGGCCGATGCCAGCTTAATGCAGAGACGCGCCGAACTGGAAGATCTCAGACTGGAGGTAGAGGGTGAAATCCGAAAGGTTTATCTCGACCTGCAGGCAGCAACCAGTCAAGTGGAAGTGGCGGAGAAGAACGTACATGTCGCCAAGGAGACTCTTGATCTCACGCGGCAGCGAGTAGAAGCCGGTGTGGCTAACAGCGTTGAACTTGTTCAATCACAGGAGTCGCTGGCGGGGGCGGAGCTTGACTACATCAACAGCGTGTTCGCCCACAATGTCGCGAAACTAAGTCTTGCCCGCGCTCTGGGCCATGCAGCAGAAAACCTGCCGAAGTTCCTCAACGCTCCCTGAAAATTGACAGTTCCGAACCGCGCCGATCTGAGAAACCGGGCACCACAACCTCGTCGCGCAGGTTTTTCTTTTTCGCAAACAAATCGCGGCTTTTCCATCAGGAAGGAGCAGTCAGCGTCGAACACATCGCTATTGGGGTTTATCTGAGGGTGCTCTCCGTACCTGCCCCACAGGAGCCTGGTCTGATTTCTCCGTCTGGACGGCGACCGCATTGAAAGTGCCGTTGGCGTCGCGCGTTTGAGTGGTTTTTGTCTGCTGCGTGCCGGAGGCAGCGTAGCGCACGGTATATTTTGTTCTTGCGCTTACCCGCAGACCGTCGCTCGGATTACCCGGATTGGGCTGCTCGATCTGCTGTTCGGTCTTACTGGCTGAATCCTTTTTCTGGACGGTCGTGACACGCTGCTTCAGACTCAGGCTGCCATCGCCAGCTACTCCAGGGATATCCGTAGAATATGTCTCGACGGTATTGCTTTTTTCTCCGGCGGCGTTTTCTGCCTCCTTGCCAACGGTGCGTGAAACTTCTGAAAGTCTGCCATCTAAATCAGGGCGCGAAACACGTTCTTCGCTGGTTCGATTCTTGCCGTCTTCCTTGATTGTGTTTTCTTTTACTTCGCCCACTGCCCAGTTGCCGTTGCCATCCGGCACCAGCATTGTCTTCTTCACCTCGACGCTGTGGTCAGCGCTGCGCTTTTGCAACTCCTGCGTCTGCAGTGACGGAGCAAAGCCGCCGTTGCCGTCCGCAAGGTAAACCGTGGTTTTTTGTCTCCTGCGCCTCCGGGCCTGTCTTTCTCGTATCCGCGGCGGCACGCTTTCTCTACCACGCTTTGAGGCTCGTCGACAAAACTCACCTGGGTCGAATCCCAGCGGCACGAAAATCTTTCGCTTCTTCGAGCGAAAAGAGCGGCGCGGCGCCGCGAGCTCGTCGATAGTCGGAGCGGCTGCGGCCCTGGCACAGGAAGCACACAGCGCATCGTCGGGCCGCGGAACACCCTCGGCTCCGGCGATAGCTGCTAATTACCCAACGATAGACGCGGACTGTGGAGAGCGAAGGCGCTTCTACCTATGGCGTGATTTCGGGCTTTATCCGCTGCGTATGTGCTGTATGAGACATAAAGTCAATCGGGTCCAGATTCACACTGATGGCTCCCGCGTATTCCAAGGTGGACATACTGAATCTAGAGGACTACAACATGCACCGTGCGTCCAGCGGCAGGCTGGGCAATGCGGCCAGGAGTTCGTCCGCTCCCGGTTCGTGCACCAAACGCGGTGATGCGGTCGCTCTGGAACTTTCCGGGCAAGTCGTTAGCCGACGACCTGAAGGCGGCCTGAGTGCAACCTGTCTTAATCGAAATTCTCAATCGTGCCGATAGTTTTTCTGAGTGCACAGCGAAGCCGTATTGCCTCAGAATCGTTGGCTCAAGGCGAAGTCCGTCATTATGAAGATTGACTGATGCTGATCCGCCTAGGTTTTGACATTCAGTTCGAGATCCCTTCTCCAGTTCCGATGGTCGCGTTATACCATGTGCATCATTCGCGACACGCGGACCTGCGAGAGCCGGATGAACCGCGCATCACTCCGACCGTGAACGTCAACGAGTATGAGGATTCTTTCGGAAACGTGTGTGCCCGCTTCGTAGCGCCCGCCGGAAAGCTTCAGCTGTACAATTCGACCCTGATCGAAGACTCAGGCGAACCTGACCTCGTAAGTCCACAAGCTTGTCAGCTGCCAGTGGAAGATCTGCCGCCGGAAGTTTTGCGGTACCTGCTCGCATCCAGGTATTGCGAAGTTGACCGCTGCTTGGACATCACAGGAAGCCTGTTCGGCAACTTGCAACCAGGATGGCCGCGCGTCCAGGCGGTGTGTGATTGGGTGCAGACGAACGTTACGTTCGGCTATCAGTTCGCCAGTTCGACAAAGACGGCGTTGGATCTGTACTTAGATCGGAAGGGTGTCTGCCGCGATTTCCAGCATCTCGCAATCACGTTTTGTCGTTGCTTGAATATCCCCGCCCGGTATGCCACCGGATATCTGGGGGACATCGGAGTTCCTCCTGTTCCGCCTATGGATTTCAGTGCATGGTTCGAGGTTTATCTGCAAGATCGTTGGTGGACGTTCGATGCCCGTAATAACAAGCCGCGAATCGGACGCGTTCTGATGGCCACAGGGCGCGACGCGGCGGACGTCGCGATCACAACCTCATTCGGGACTGCCTGGCTGACACACTTTACAGTTGTAACCGATGAAGTTGTAGCCGGGACGCCGATAGCGCGATCGTTGTCCAGGGACTTTGATCCAGTTCGCGGCAGGGGATAAGCAGGAGTAATGAGCTGACAAGACATGCAATCGCCCGCACTCGGGACACCGTTCCAAAAGAGTTTGAGCGAAGCTTAGCGTCTCTTCGCGGATGTTTCGCTCACCGTTCCAAATCCGTCTTTCTGTTTGGAGAGACTGCGTTGCGGCTTCGCTCCATTGTTTATGGCCATTAACGTCACGCTCACCCATAAGACGCACTACCGTTACGACCGGCGAGTTTCCCTTGGACCTCAGGTTATACGGCTGCGCCCAGCGCCGCACTGTCGCACGCCCATCCTTTCGTATTCTTTGAAGGTTCTTCCCGCCAACCATTTCATGAATTGGCAGCAAGACCCCCAAAGCAACTACCTTGCGCGACTGGTTTTCCCTGAGCCGACCACGGAATTTTCCGTGGAAGTCGATCTGGTCGCCGAGATGGGCGTCTTCAATCCGTTTGATTTCTTCCTCGAGCCTTACGCTGAACAAAGTCCCTTTTCCTATGACGCTTCCCTGGCGCGCGAACTGCGCCCTTATCTCGAAACCCAGCCGGTGGGGACGAGGATCTCTGAATTCCTGGCTGGAGTGCCACGTCTAAAAATGCGCACGATTGATTTCCTCGTTGACCTCAACAAGCGTGTGAAAGACGAAGTCGGCTACGTGATCCGTATGGAGCCCGGCGTGCAATCGTGCGAGCAAACATTAGGCCTGCGAACCGGTTCATGCCGCGACTCGGCGTGGTTGCTGGTCGAGATCATGCGCCATCTGGGACTCGCGACACGTTTTGTTTCCGGCTATCTGATTCAACTCCAGGAAGATACAAAACCTCTGGAGGGTCCGGGCGGCCCCCTCGCTGATTTCACGGATCTGCACGCGTGGGCCGAGGTCTACCTGCCTGGGGCTGGCTGGATCGGATTTGACCCAACGTCCGGGATGCTTGCCGGCGAAGGCCATATTCCGCTGGCCTGCACGCCAGACGCAGGCAGTGCCGCGCCTATTTCCGGCTCAATCGATCCCTGCAATACGCAATTTGAACACCAGATGACGATTCGGCGGATTTACGAATCGCCGCGCGTCACTAAGCCTTATATCGATGGGCAATGGCAAGAAATTGAGACGCTGGGCCATCAAGTGGACGCCAAATTACGAGCTGGAGACGTGCGGCTGACCATGGGCGGCGAGCCGACTTTCATTTCCCTTGATAACGCCGACAGCGACGAGTGGACGCGCGACGCGATGGGGCCTGCAAAGCGCAAGCTCGCCGTTGCGCTGCTGGGAAAGTTGCGCGATCGTTTTGCTCCCCAGGCGCTGCTTCACTACGGGCAAGGCAAATGGTATCCCGGCGAGCTGCTGCCGCGATGGGCGCTCTCCTGCTATTGGCGCAAGGATGGAGTGGCCATCTGGGAGAATCCGCGCTTGATCGCGGAAGACGCCAAGGATTACGGGTACACGAGCGACGACGCGTGGAGGTTTCTGGAGGCACTGACCCGTCGCCTGCAAGTGGATGCCGGGGTCGCCATGGCCGCCTACGAGGATACCTTCTACTACCTGTGGAAAGAACGACGCCTCCCGGTGAATGTGGATCCGCTCGATCCAAAACTCGATGATCCCGTCGAACGCAAGCGTGTGGCCCGCATTTTCGAAGAAGGCCTGGGTAAATTGATCGGCTACGTGCTTCCGCTGCGGCGCATCACCACGAACCACGGCACGCACCGGTGGACGAGCCAGACCTGGTTTCTCCGATCGGAAAATATATTTCTCATCCCCGGTGATTCACCCATCGGGTACCGCCTGCCGCTGGAATCGCTTCCTTGGACCAAGCCGGAAGATGTCCTTTATTCCTTCGAACCCGATCCGTTTGCCAAGCGCGACGTGCTTCCCAGAAAACCCGCACGCCAGCCGGAGCTCTTCGCCGCGCCGCCCGTCACCGACGACCGGCATCCACTAGCGGAACGCGCCAAACCGCCGGAAGAGGGAGAGTCTGCGCCGTGGGTGGCGCGTCCCGCGCTTTGCGTACAGCCGCGCGACGGCAAGCTGTTCGTCTTCATGCCACCGGTAGAGTATGTTGCCGACTACTTGGATCTGGTGGCGGCCATCGAAGACACCGCTGCTCATCTCGGCATGCCGGTGACCTTGGAAGGCTACGGACTGCCTTTCGATCCGAGAATCCAGGTCCTCCAGGTGACGCCGGATCCGGGAGTGATCGAAGTAAACATCCACCCGGCGGGTTCCTGGGACGCGCTGGTACGCACCACCGAGGCGGTTTACTCGATTGCGCGCGAGACTCGCCTAGGCGCCGAGAAATTCAGGCTGGACGGGCAACACACCGGCACCGGCGGGGGCAACCACATCGTAATCGGCGGCCCTACTCCGGAGGACAGCGCCTTTTTACGCCGCCCCGATCTATTACGGAGCTTGATAGGCTACTGGCACAACCATCCTTCGCTGTCGTACCTGTTCTCCGGTATGTTTATCGGACCTACCAGCCAGCATCCCCGCGTCGATGAGGCGCGCACCGATTCTATCTACGAGCTGGAAATTGCGTTCGACCAGGTTCCTGACAAGGGTTCTCACGATGTCTTGCCTTGGCACGTCGATCGCGTTTTCCGCCACCTTCTAACCGACTTGTCCGGCAATACGCACCGCGCAGAGTTTTGCATCGACAAGCTCTATTCGCCCGACGATTCCCAATCGCGGCGCGGTCTGGTGGAATTGCGGGCCTTCGAAATGGCTCCGCACGCACGCATGAGTCTTACGCAGCAACTCCTGGTGCGCGCGCTGATCGCACATTTCTGGCAAACTCCGTATCGTCGCAAACTGGTTTGGTGGGGAACCTCGCTGCAGGACCGCTTCATGCTCCCTCACTTCGTTCAGCTTGACTGGGAAGACGTGATGGCAGACCTGCGCGAAGGCGGCTTCGCATTTCAGAAGGAATGGTTCGCGCCGCACTTCGAGTTTCGATTTCCGATCATTGGTTCGGTGACCAGGCGCTGCATACAGCTGGAATTGCGGCACGCCTTGGAACCGTGGCACGTGTTGGGAGAAGAAACCTCAGGAGGTCAAACGGTGCGCAACGTAGACTCGTCCGTAGAGCGATTGCAAGTGAAGGTGTCGGGAATGATCGATTCGCGTTTCACCGTTTTGTGCAATGGCCGTGCGGTGCCGCTGCACTCCACGGGCGAAGAGGGCGAATTCGTTGCTGGCGTGCGATACCGTGCATGGCAACCAGCATCGTGCCTGCATCCGAACATCCCGGTGCACACGCCTCTGGTGTTTGATATCGTGGACACATGGTCGGGACGTTCGATCGGGGGTTGCACGTACCACGTTGTCCATCCTGGCGGGCTCGCTTACGCCCAGTTTCCTGTTAACGCCTTGGAGGCGGAGAGCCGGCGTCTCGCCCGCTTTAGCGATATTGGGCATACTCCGGGAATCATGGCCATCCCAACCCAAGAACCCAACACCGCGTTCCCGTTGACATTGGATTTGCGGCGGACGCCATGAGATCCGCTCGCGAAGTCCGGCAAGTCCTGCCGTGCGAGCCCAAATGAAGATTTCTGCAGGTACTACGAAAGGATCCCTCCTGAGCACCGGCTATCCCCAGCCCCCCGGCGTTTACGACGAGATGTCCGTCGCGCCCGGAGTTCTTCGTCCCCACTGGGACACATTCATCCATTCGCTGTCGGCACTGGGCGATCAGGAACTCGGCCGTCGCTGGCACACAGCCAGGCAGCGGATTCGGGAAAACGGCGTCAGCTACAACGTCTATGGCGATCCGTTGGGAATGGATCGTCCGTGGAATCTCGATTCCATCCCCCTGATGATCCCGCCCTCAGAATGGAGTCACCTGGAAGCAGGCTTGATCCAGCGCGCCCGACTGTTGAACTCCATTCTCGTCGATCTGTACGGCCCACAACGGTTGCTTCACAGTGGTCAACTGCCGCCAGCTCTGGTATTTGCAAACCCCGGCTTCTGGCGGCCATGTCATGGAGTGCGCGTTTCGGGTGACACGTACCTGCATTTGCTAGCGGTGGACCTTGCGCGTGGCCCGGATGGCGAATGGTGGGTAATTTCCGACCGCACGCAAGCACCCTCTGGCGCCGGTTATTCGCTCGAGAACCGCATCGTTATGGCGGAGACCTTTCCGGACTTGTTCCGCGAGTTCCAGGTCAAGCGGCTCGCTTCGTTTTTCCGTTCCTTTCGTGACACCTTGCTCCGCCTTTCTCCCGCGGCACGCGACAACCCGCGCGTCGTCCTCCTCACCCCCGGACCGTACAACGAGACCTACTTCGAGCATTCCTACCTCGCTCGTTATCTCGGATTCCGGCTGGTTCAGGGCGGCGACCTTACCGTCCGCGATAGTCGCGTCTTCTTGAAGACGCTCGAAGGCCTCAAGCAAGTGGATGTAATTCTGCGGCGCGTCGATGACAGCTTCTGCGATCCCATCGAATTGCGTTCCGACTCCTATCTCGGTGTGGCCGGGCTTGTCGAAGCGGTGCGCGCTGGCAATGTCACCGTGGCGAATGCACTGGGAAGCGGTTTGATTGAAACGTCAGCCTTCATGCCATTTTTCCCGGGCCTTAGCCGGCGCATGCTGGGAGAGGACCTGAAACTCCCAACGGCCGCAACGTGGTGGTGCGGGCAGCCCAAGGCGCTCCAGTATGTTCTCGATAATCTGGATTTTCTGGTGATCAAACCCGCGTTTCCCTCGAAGGGCATGGAGCCTGTTTTCGGCGGCAAGCTTGCCCCCGAAGATCGCTCGCGACTCACTGCGCGTATCCGAGAAAATCCCCATGAATTCGCTGGGCAAGAGTTGCTGAATCTGTCCACCGTACCCGTGTATTCCGGAGAAAATGGGCTGACTCCGCGACGCGTTGTTCTGCGCGTGTACCTGGCGGCAGAAGGTGATTCATGGATTGTAATCCCCGGGGGACTCGCTCGAGTTTCGCCGTCCGTTGACACGCAGGTCGTCTCTATGCAACGCGGCGGCGGTAGTAAGGACACTTGGGTCCTTTCGCAAGGGCCGGTGGACACCTTCAGTCTGCAGCAGCCCCGGAATGTGCCGTTGACTTTGAGTCGCGGCGTTGTCAGCGATCTGCCAAGTCGCGCCGCCGACCACGTTTTCTGGCTCGGCCGCTACGCCGAGCGCGGTGAGCATCTGGCGCGCATGCTTCGCTGCATTTTGATCCGGCTGACCGGCCAGGTGGGGGCGGCCGACGGCTCGGAATGGGAATCGCTGTTGAAGATGCATGATTGCCTGGAGTCTCCTCACGCCCGGCTCTCAAAGGACGAACCCCAAACCCATCCCGACCCACTGCGTGATTTCGAGCAGGAGATTCTTTCGCGCATTTTCGAGGAACAACGTAGCGACAGTCTGACCGAAACTTTGAATCGCGCCGGACGCTCCGCCGCTCAGGTCCGCGACCGCCTTCCCAGCGATCTGCTCCGCGTGGTAAGCCAGTTCGGCTCGTTGACCCGCCGCGCTGATGGTTCCGCTTGGGGCTACGTCTCGGTTGTTGATGCATTAGCGGTTCTGAATGCCTGTATTGGCATGCTCGCCGCCCTCCGCGGAATCGAGATGGAAAATATGACCCGTGGCCCGGGTTGGCATTTCCTCAGCATCGGAAGGCGCCTCGAGCGTTCTCTCCACTTGGTCAAACTGTTCCGCACCGTCATCGTGCCGCTGAACCCTCAGCTCTGGCCCGCCCTCGAGATGGTCCTCGAGGTAGCCGACAGTTCGGTGACTTACCGTTCGCGCTACTTTACCATCCTGCAGCCTGCGCCAGTCCTCGACCTTCTGATGAACGAAGAAGTAAATCCGCGGTCGCTCGCCTTCCAAGCCAAAGACCTCTCCGAGCATTGCCGCAGTTTGTCCAGCATGCCTTCTGGGGCTGGGTGGCCGGTTGGCAAACAGAAACGCGTGGAGGAGGCGGCATCCGAACTGTTCCTCGCGGATGTCCGCAAGCTCTGCGAGCCGGGCGTGACGGGTGCTCGCGAGAAGCTCGATGAACTTCTGGCGGGCTTGGACGAAGCTTTGCCGGCTTTATCAAACGCCATCACCCATATGTATTTCAGTCACGCCCAGCTGGAGCGAACCACGTGATCTATCGCGTGCGGCACGTCACCACCTACACCTACGAGGACCCGGTTTCCGTGTCGCATCACTTGCTGCGCCTGACCCCGCGCAATCTTCCCGGACAGGTTCGCCGCGAAACGCACATATCCATATTGCCCGCGCCCGCGGTCACGACCACGCACAACGATTATTTCGGCAACATTCAGACGACTTTCACGCTGCAAGAACCTCACGGCGCCTTGATCGTCGAGGCCACCAGCGAATTGGAAGTACACGCCGCCAATCCTCCCGATCTTTCCGCATCTCCTCCTTGGGAAGCCGTTGTCGAATCGTTGGTCACGGACCATAGCGACGAGGGCCTGGATGCGTACCAGTTTGTCTTCGATTCTCAACGCGTAGCGGCAACTCGGGAACTCGCTGATTACGCGCGCTCTGCGTTTCCCCCAGGACGTCCGTTGCTGCAGGCAGTTCTCGAACTCATGCGAAAGATACATCGGGATTTCCGCTTTGATACCAAGGCGACTGAGGTCTCGACCCCAATCCAGGAATTCTTCCAAAAGCGCCGGGGCGTGTGTCAGGACTTCGCTCACCTGCAAATAGCGTGCCTGCGGTCCCTAGGCCTCCCTGCCCGTTATATCAGCGGCTACCTGCGAACACTGCCGCCCCCAGGCCGGCCACGTTTAGTGGGCGCGGATGCGTCACATGCCTGGTGCTCGGTTTGGAGCCCGGGTGCCGGGTGGGTGGATTTCGATCCCACGAACAATTGCGTGCCCACGGACGGTCACATCACGGTGGCATGGGGGCGTGATTATAGCGACGTCAGTCCCATCCATGGCGTTCTGCTGGGCGGCGCCAAACATACATTGGACGCAGGGGTCGACGTGATGCCGATTCAATAGGATCGTTCGAGGAAGCTCCTCGCGCGGTAAACACCTCCACTAGGTCCGAGGTATTGAATAGAACGATTCTTGTCGTAGCCTCATTTGAAACTTAACTGTCGCATTAAGACTGCCTTGTGACGAAGAAACGTTGACGTCGATCCGGGAGCCACGGGCTGACCCATTCGGCCCTACGTCGTTGGCGAAAGTTCACGGGGCAAAACGCATGTTTTAGTCCGCCTCGGAAGGTCATCGTCGAGGTCGTTTACGAACCATTGCCCGATCGCGTTCGTGAAAATTGTCTAATACCGGGAGAAACCCTTTCATCTGAGCGCGAAGAATAGTGAAGAATCCAGAAGACTCCAGAAGACTTTTCTTCGCGAACTCAACGGGATGGAACGAGTGGCCGCTCTGACTGACGGAGTCGTGAACTTACTTGGAGGGAGCGCGAGGGGCACGCCAGCGCCGTGCGAGCGCGGGGATGATGGCGCCGCCGAGATTGGCGAGGTTTGCGTCGGGGAACGGGGCGCGATCTGCTCGGGGATTCAGAGAGTGGAGAAAAGCCTTTACGAAGCGCCCGAATGCATCAAGTTTCTCGCGGAAGTTGAAGTGGAGGGAGCGGCCATTGGCGCGAACCACCATCAAGGTGACATCGTCCGCGGAAAGATTCTCGGGGAAACGCTCGGCGATTTCCTGAACAAGCGAGGCGATGAGCTTGTCGGCTGGTATGTCGCCAAGCAGATTGACGATACGTAGTAGGCCTTCTTCGCCGAGCATTTCGCCATCGGCATCGCACGATTCGATGAACGCGTCGGTGTAGCTGACCAGGCAGTCGCCGGGATCAAGTTCAATGTCGAGATGTTCATAGTCGGCGAGTTGAAAGATGCCAAGAGGAATGTTGCGTGGTCCCTTCTTTTCGGGATTTTCCTCGTGGCCGAGGAAAGACCAACGGCCATCGAAGGTGCGAAAAAGGAGTGGGCGGGGATGGCCGGCGTTACAAAGAGAGAGCCGGCGGGTCGGTGCGAAAAAGGTGGTGACCACCGCAGTTGAGAAGGTGCCTTGGCGAGAGAGCGCGGTAAACTGCTCGTTGAGCAGGCGAACGAACTCTTTTTGGTCCAGCCGATTGACAAAGCGGCGCATCAGGGTTCGCAGGTCGGCTGCCGTGGAAGCGACGGATTTGCCATGGCCGGAAACGTCGGCGAGGAGCAGGCGGCTGATGCGCCCGGAAGCGCAGCTAGAGACGTAGTAGACATCGCCGCCGCGCTGGGCTTGCCCGAACGGCTTGCTATAGATCCAGACATCGAGACCGGCCAGTTCGACACCACTCGATGCAATCTGGCTACCTCCCCACACCTCCATGCACTGCATGTGTTGTGTGGGTGAGTCCGTCATGCAGGCATTATAACCGCTGAAAGCCCAACATTCGTGGCGGGGGTCTGTGCGGCCAAGGCGACTGGTCCGCGCTCGCGCGCTTTCCCCTTGTCGCGCCAACGTTGAGATCAACTGGCGGGAGTTCACCGTTCTAAGGCGCACTTCCAGGTCGCCACGACGTGGGAGTGTTGCGACCAAGCCGGGTCGTGGTCAGCATCGCTATCGGGACTGAGGGTGGAGCGATTCACTCTGAAAGTGCGGCTAGTGACTTAGCGCGACGCTTCGGCTTCGTGCACGACGCCAGCTTCACCGCGCTGTCGAGCAAGATATTGATCGTGGATCCACGCGTAGGTTTTTTCCAGCCCCTCGCGGAGCGTCGTGTCCGGTTCCCAACGCAAATATCGCTGAATGAGCATGTTGTCGCTGTTGCGGCCATTCACGCCCTAGTGTCCTCTCCACGAGGACGACACGTTGACGTTGGGAGCCACGGGCTGACCCAGCCGAATCCGCTGGGCCCGCTCAGTCCAATTCTTGCCTGAGAGCGCCGCGCCCGTCCGTGTACTAAAAAGACTCAATTTGAAGGACTTGCGCGAGTTCGTTTCGCAATTTCAGCGCAAGGCGGCAACGAGGGATTACCTGGAAGTCGCCTTTGTGTATCGACTCTGCGTTACAGAGTACTTTATATTTAGGGCAATGAGCCGCGACGCGACGGCGAGTCGACCCTCTGCTCGTGGCTGACCGAGCCGGTCGTTTGGACCGAGGAAACCGAGCAGGTCCCACTATTGGGCTGAACTCTTCTGGATGGACGTTTTGAGGTCGGTGACGAGTCGCTGGAACTTCGGGTTGGGGCGGAGCCTCTTCAGATCGTCGTCGGCCATGAGGCCATCGGCGTCTTTATATCCGCGATTGATGGCTTCGCGCAGATACTGCAGGGCGTCATCGGGATGGTTGGCCGCCACTGCCACACATGCGAAGGCGTACCATACCGAGAACGCATCTCCCTGCCGCTTGGAATCGTCTTGCTTCTCGATCGCGTCGCGAAACAGCTTGCTTGCTTCGGCATAGCGATGACTGTAGGCCATCGCTGTCCCGAGTTGCCGCAGCGCATCCACCGTATAGGAATGCTGCGGCCCCAGAGTGCGAAGCACAATATCATGGGCTTCCCGAGCGATCTTTTCGGCTTCCTCGTAGTGTCCCTCCCTGGTGAGGGTCCTGGCAAGATAGGTCTGACAGATCAAGGTAGTGGGGTGTTCCGGTCCGAGAACGCGAATCTGAGCCGCCAGCGCTTCCCGTTGCAATTTTTCCGCTTCGTGGATATGGCCTTCTCTAAAGAGCTCGTCCGACAAGTTTATTTTGGACACCAAGGTGTCTGGGTGTTCGGGTCCATGGATCCGCAAACGAATTGCCAGCGCTTCACGGGATAGTTTTTCGGCGTCTGTCGGGCGGCCTTCCCTGGTGAGAAGATCCGCGAGGTTTTCCATCGTGAAGGCGGTCGCCACATTCCCGGGCCCCAGCACCCGTTGCTGGGCCGCTAGCACCTCGCGATACAGCGACTCGGCTTCCGCAAATCGGCCCTGGTCCTCGACAGCGATTGCCAGGTTGCCGATCACTGTTAGAGTCTGAGGGTGATCCGCCCCCCGGACGCGGCGTTCGAGATCGAGCAACTGACTTTCCTGGTGTTCAGCCTCGACATAGCGGCCCTGATCCAGAAGCGCTATTCCCAGAATGTTCCTCGTCTGCAATACTTGCTCATCTTCCGATCCCAGTCTGCGAGTTCCAGACTCGATCGCCTCGCGCAACAGCTTTTCCGCATCGTCGTCACGACCCTGTTTTAGCTGGATGTAAGCCAGGTAACCCATGGTCTCAAGCGTGAGCGGCGCCTCGGGCCCAAGAATGCGGCGCTCGCCTGCCAGTGCTTGGCGCTCCAGTTTCTCCGCTTCGGGATACTGCCCTTCGCGAAGCAGAACGGAGCCAAGCTTGGCCATCGACTCCAGCGTCTTCGGGTCGTCTGGGCCGTGCAGGCTCAGGCGGGCGTCCAGCGCGCTTTTTGCCAGTTCGTGAGAGCGAGCGTATAGCCCGAGGTTGGAGTATGTACTCGCCATGACTTGCATCATCTGAGATTGAACTTCAGGGTCCTTCGCTAACCCCGTCCCCATATCTTTCGAAGCCTTGTCGAGAATCTCGCGGGCCGTGACGCTGTTGCCGCGCGCCTGGTTCGGATCGGACACCTTGAACATCCCGGTCATAAAATCGGTGATGCGGGTGGCACGGTCCCGCTCGCGGTTCGCACGATCTCGCTCCTGGTTGGCGCGGTCGCGTTCGCGAGTGATCCGGCGCAACTGCAGTGCTTGTAAAACGGAGAAGGCGGCGAGCAACAGAACCAGTCCCGCGGCCACACCCACGGTTACGCGATGCCGCCGGACATATTTCCGTAAGCGGTAGCCCGCACTGGCCGGACACGCCATGACTGGCCGATTGTCCAGATAGCGCCGAATGTCGGCGGCTAACTCGGAAGGTGCGCCATAGCGCCGAGCGCGATCTTTCTCCAGCGCCTTCATCGTGATCCAGTCGAGATCGCCTCGCAGCAGGTTGACTAGCTGCTTGGGCTCGGTGCCGCGCGCTTCGGCCATGGCGCTCGATGTATCTCGATCGCTGCTGACTTTGTTGCTGGGGGAGGGTGGGTCTTCCTCACGTAACTTTCGCAGCCATTCGTCGAGCGGTAGCCTCTGCCGCTGCCTGGTTTCAAACGGCAGCAACCCGGCCAGCAGCACATAGAGAACGACTCCGAGTGAGTAGACGTCCGTGCGCGTGTCTATGTCATGCACACCGTCCCAGACTTTGGGATTGGCCTGCTCCGGACTCATGTACCCGGGCGTTCCCATAAAATGTCCCAGCTGCGTAAAAAGGCTCTCGCCCTCAACGTGAGGCGTAGTCGCCTTGGCCAGACCGAAGTCGATGATTCGCGGCACGGGTTTGCCGTCCACTTCCACCACTAGAATGTTTGCCGGTTTCAGATCGCGATGGATGACGGCTTTTTGATGGGCGTGTTGCACCCCCTCGCAGACCTGGATGAAAAGTTCCAGCCGGTCCCGTATCTTGAGCTTCTTACCATCGCAATACTCAGTAATGGGCAGGCCGGGGACGTACTCCATCACGAAGTACGGTTGGCCCTGTGGCGTCGTGCCGGCGTCAAACACCTTGGCGATGGCGGGATGATCCATGATCGCCAGCGATTGCCGCTCCGATTGGAAACGCTGCACGACCGCCTCGTCGTACATCCCGGCCTTGATCAGTTTCAGGGCGACTTGCCGCCGGACCGGAGAGGTCTGTTCAGCCAGCCAGACTTGCCCCATCCCTCCCTCACCCAGTTTCTTCACCAGGCGGTAAACCGTGTCTGGCGGTTTCTCGATGGTGCGGGTTTGCGAGATGGCCTCATCCTCATCGGCCCCATCCGCGGCTTCTCGGAAGCATTCCGGTTCTAGAGCCACGGCCTTAGCCAAGGCATCCAAAGCGCGCCCATCTAGAAAGTCGTCCGCCTGCTTGTCGTAGGCGAGCAGAGACGCCATCTTGCGCCGCAGGTCCGAGTCTCCTCCGCACGCATTGTCGAGAAAGGCCGAGCGCTCACTCTCCGCGCGCTCCAAGGCGGCGCTGTACAGCTGCTCGATGCGTTGCGCGCGCTCAGCGTCCATCTCGCAGCTCTCCATTCATCTCGTGAAGCAGCCATGCTCTGGCAAACTTCCAGTCGCGCTTCACTGTCTCCGGCGAGATCTTCAGCACCTCCGCCGTTTCCTCGACCCCCAGCCCGCCATAGAATCGCAGTTCCACCACCTGGCTTTGTCTCGCATACAGGACGGCCAGTTGGCTCAGAGCGTCATCCAAGGCCACGATGTCCCGGGGCCGCCCGGATGAAACCACCAGAGCTTCATCCAGTGACACCTGGACCGCACCGCCTCCCCGCTTCAGATACTTTCGCGACCGGGCAAAATCCGTCAGGATGCGTCGCATCATCCGCGCAGAGATGGCAAAGAAGTGAGCGCGATCCTGCCAACTCACCTCGGGAACGTTGACGAGGCGCAGATAAACTTCGTTGACCAGGGCCGTCGTTTGCAGGGTGTGGCCAGGCTTTTCCCGAGCCATGTATTGATGGGCCAGCCGGTGCAGCTCCCGCTCAACCAAAGGACTAAGCTTTTCTAGAGCTGCCTTTTCCCCGCCGCTCCAGGCTTTGAGTAGTTCCGTGACTTCGCCTGTTGATTGCCGATCCGAAGAACGGTGCATGGGTTCGGCTCCTACCCCGCTGCACGGGAGGGTAGCACAGGAGCCGCCAGGGTAGGCCGGCCACAACTCGCCGTTCTGAGATATTTTCCGGGGGTATGACCTCCCGAGACCGTGGCTCCCGCTATATCAAATGAGGACCTTCGAGGCAGATTAGGCGAGTCGGACAGTAAAATCCCCGAACGCACCTTTGGAGGACATCAGGCTCAATCCGAACAATCGGCGCCGACCGATGACACCGTAGGTAGAACCAAACTGAATTCGAATCCAAGGAGGATTCCCATGAAGCAAGGCAAAGTAGCGCTCGCACTTACTCTGTGTTCCTGGATGACTCAATTTGCTGCCGCTCAGACGGTGCCGGCGAATGCAACCAACTTTCCCATGATCGGGATCACACGCGGTCAAACCTTGCAACTCAACGTGGTGGCGTTTCCAGTTGACCCTTGCTTTGCCCAGCTCGGTTTCCAAAACAGCAGCGGAAATCCAGTGGGCCCGACGACCTCCTTGACCCTGCAGCCGGGGCAGTCGGCTTCCCTGACCCTCAACGGCGATAGCCTTACAGACCTAGCGGGCAAGCGAGTGGAAGTGCTTCCTACAGTCGTTCTCAATCCGAGCCCCTCGCCTGACAGCTGCCAGGCCTCCGCCGAAGTATTTGACAACGTTTTCGGAATCACCAGTGTGCTGGTGCCCGGCGCGGTCGGTTATCCCGCCAACCCGGACCTGGGCATGCTGGGCGTGACCGTCTTGCAGACGGTGCGGCTGAATGTGGTGGCCTACCCGATCGACCCTTGCATAGGACAGATCAGTTTTCTTAACAGCAACGGGGAGTTGGTGGGGAACTCACTGATGAACGTGAGTCTCAATCCCGGCCAAGCAACGTTTCTGGATTTGCCGGGGAGCACTCTGGTCACCAAGCTGGGACAGCGCGCGGAGGTGCAGCCGGTGATGACACCGAATAGTGCCTCGGCAGCGCCGAATGCCTGCGTTGTTTCCGCCGAGGTCTATGTCAACGGACTGGGAACAACAGCGTCTTTCTATCCGGTGGACCCTTGCGGCCCGTCGAGTATCAGTTGCACGTCGTTCTAGCGTCGGCAACGGCCCAGACTTCTCGGTGGTCGTCCGTTCGTTTGATGCACCACTACCGGCTCGAAGTTCGCACCCGCGCTGAGCAACAAGGTAGCAAGTCAGATGGAGCGTGATGTTCAATAATGAGGAGAGGGAAAATGAAAACGGTCAACAAAATTGAGAGCGTGAGAAAACTTACCTGCGTCACGACGGTAGTCGCAAGCCTGCTGCTTGCGAGCGCCGCTGCTGCGTTGGCTGACACTCCGGTATATAAATACAAGGCATTAACGAACGCGAACGCCAGTGGTCCAATCGCCATCGCCACAACTGTGCCCACACCCCGATCGGCCTATGTGGTCGCCGCGGGTTTAATTTCAGGCAGCGCTTTGGAGGTGACAGCGTGGCACGACACGACCTCTTCGCTCGAACCGGTAGAGACTCCCGGTGTCATGGCGGGAATCGTTCCCGTCAGTGTCGCCGTCACTGGCTTGGACTCGAGCCGTGTCGTGACAGCGGACTTCGATAATAACGGCACCCTGTCTATCAATACATGGACCATCGGAAGCACGGCTGTCACCTGGCAGAATGGAGCTGGCACTCCGAATGCCACTGATGATGATAGTGTCGTGTCGATCGTCGCGCTCAGCTCCACGGAAGTCGTTACCGCCTTCGCCGATTCCAACGACACCCTCGTTGTCGAGGCTTGGACGATCAGCGCCGATGGCTATCCTACTGCCGAGGGTCCCATTGGGTACGGGCCGCAGTCGGTCGCCCAGGTGTCGATTGCGGCGGTCAACTCGAACCAGGTGGTGACCGCGGTAGTCGACTCGTACAATACACTGTGGGTCACCACTTGGGGGGTAGACAGCACAGGGGTATCCTCCCCATACCAGGACCAGGTTCCGTGGACAACAAGCCCGGTTAGCAGGTTCTCGCAACACATCAGTATAGGGGCCGGAACTAAGCTCGTTTACAACGGTTACTTCCATTTTCCGCAGTTTGAGTTTGTTCAATCTGCCTTCACTCCGATCATCACGGGCCCCGGGAACGTCGAGGTCCTCGATTGGGGAATCTCGTCGACGGGCAAATTATCTCTGCAAAATAAGCCGATCAGTACTCCTTCGGATGACTACTTTCACGTAGCGGCCTGCATGTTGCCGAGGAACGTTCCGATCACGGCTTACGCCGATGTTGATTTGAACGTAAATCTCGGGCCGTACGGCAATGGCGGCGCCCCCGCCGCATATAACGCCAGTATTGACGGCACGAATTACATCACGAGCATTGCAGCTGCCGCCGCGGGCACCGACTACAACGTGTTTGCGTTGGGATCATACAACGCCTATTTCGTGACCGGGGTGCTGTCATACGTTAATAGTCCCGAGGTCTCAGCACCCGTTGGAACTCTGGAGATTAGAGAATGGTCCTATCCGGAGAGACCACTGTTCTTTTAATCCATGCGGTCTCAACCCAATCGGCCGGCGGGTCCTACTCTAAACGTTGGCATCGATCCGGAAACGGTACCGGTTGACCGTGTCGTCTCGCTTGAGTCGACACGGATAGGCAGAAACCGAACGTAACCGACAATCTCGCGGCGCGGATCCTGAATACTCGCCTTCAGAATCTGTTATCGTGGGTTCGGATGAGTAAGGTCAGGGTACTCGCTAAAGATTGGTCCCTTAGCGGATTCTATCTTCGTTTCTTGCCACTAGCGCGACACTTCGGCTTCGCGCACAACGCCAGCTTCACCGCGCTGTCGCGCGAGATATTGATCATGGATCCACGCGTAGGTTTTCTCCAACCCCTCGCGGAGCGTGGTATCCGGTTCCCAATGCAAGTAACGTTGAATGAGCGTGTTGTCGCTGTTGCGGCCGTTCACGCCCTTCGGAGCACAACGCAAGCCGCTTTGGTTGTTTCGCCTTTTCGATTCGAAACCATATAAGAAACGTGAACTCGGTAGAAGGTCCCGGAATTTCCGATTCAAACCTTCGTACGCGTCGAGAACTTTGGCCACTCCAGTGGCCCCTGACGTTTCCAGCCGAAAAGTAGGCGATCGCGTAGGCACCGCCTGGGTTCAAGCCACCTGTGGGCGCTGCGAATGGCGCCAGCGCGGACGAAGTTT
>Ga0187855_10000191_pt1 | contig 55261 bp, 46 predicted proteins | sample June2016WEW_8_10_2_FD_132969 | JGI IMG/M metagenome (GOLD analysis project Ga0187855, IMG submission 132969) | Peatland microbial communities from SPRUCE experiment site at the Marcell Experimental Forest, Minnesota, USA - June2016WEW_8_10 | ecosystem: Environmental > Terrestrial > Soil >... | reverse complement strand
GTACAAGGGGTGCACGATCGTCAGCTTCCATTCGGCCTCGTTCCATGACTCGCTCGGGTGCGTGGAGATCGTCATCAGGAACGACACGGACAACGTCGTGGTCATGAATCCCTCGGAGATCCTCTGCGTCACGACGCAGGGGATCCGCCGCATAGGCATGAACTTCATCACCGACGGGGTCCCTCCCGTGCTCAAGCGCCAGGAGTTCATCCCGGCCCACGGCGACATCGACGACATCCTCACCTTCACCAACAGCGCCCTCGACGTCTCCTACGTCGAGTGGACGCACTGAAGTTTTGGTTGATTTCCGTTTGGGCGGCCTTTCTAATCCACCCTTTCAATTACGCCTGCCCCCGGTTCTCGGGGTCCCAGGGGGAACGAATCCATGAAAACTCCGCTCATCCTCAAAGTCGCCACGCGCGCACAGACCGGCCGAAGCGCGTCGCGTCGCCTGCGCAAGGTAAACCTCATTCCCGCCATCCTTTACGGGAAGCACTCGGCCCCGGAGAAGCTCTCCGTCGAGGCGCCCGAGTTCACGCGCCTCCTCAAGTCGGTCGCCGGCCGAGCGCTCCTCATCGAGCTGACCCGCGACGACAAGGCCGAGAAGGCCCTCTCGTTCCTGCAGGAGGTCCAGCGCGACCCGATGACGGACCGCTTCCTCCACGTTGACCTCCACGAGGTCAAGGCCGACGAGAAGTTCGAGATCCGCGTGCCGGTGCGCGTCACCGGCGAGTCCTTCGGGGTCAAGAACCAGAGCGGCGTCCTCGAGATCGCCTCCCACGCGCTGCGCGTGCGCTGCCTGCCCAAGGACCTTCCCGAGGCGATCGAGGTGGACGTCACCCCGCTCAACGTCGGCCAGACGATCAAGGTGGGCGAGCTCAAGCCCATCGAGGGAGTCTTCGTTCTCGAGGACAAGGGCCAGCCCGTGGTCTCGTGCGTGGAGCCGGTCGCCGAGATTGTCCAGGAGGTTCCCGTCGCCGAGGTGCCCGTCGAGGGCGCCGAAGCGGTCCCGGCCGCCGAAGGCGAGGCTGCGGCGGCGCCCGAGGGCGACGCCAAGGCCGCAGCGCCTGGCGACGCGAAGGCCGCCCCGGCTCCCGGGGACAAGAAGGCCGCCGCGCCCGCGGGCGACAAGAAGGCGGCCGCCGCGGCCCCCGGCGACAAGAAGGCAGCCGCCCCGGCCCCCGGGGACAAGAAGGCGGCCGCGCCCGCCGCCTGGTCCAAGCCCGCTCCGCACGGCAAGAAGTAAGGAAGCCAGCCGGCGGTCCGACCGCCGGCCGTTCTTTGAGTCATGTCCATCTCGCTAGTCGCAGGCCTGGGAAACCCGGGCCGCGAATACGAGCTCACCCGCCACAACCTGGGCTGGGTGGCCGTCGACGCGTACGCCAGGAAGCACGGCCTCGCGTGGAAGGGCGCCCCCGAGTTTGAGTCCCTGACCGCGCGCAGGGACCTCGGCCCCGGGCGCGCCCTCTGGCTCATCAAGCCCCAGACCTTCATGAACGGAAGCGGCCGCGCGGTCGCCTCGTTTGCCCGGTACCACAGGATCGCCCCGGAGGACGTCGCCGCGGTCTACGACGACCTGACGATCGACATCGGCCTCCTGAAGGTGTCGGTCCTCGGAAGCGACGCGGGCCACAACGGCGTCGCGAGCCTGCTCGAGCACCTGGGAACCGGCTTCGCCCGCCTGAGGCTGGGCGTCGGCCCCAAGCAGCCGCCGGAGATGGACATCAAGGACTTCGTGCTCGCCCGCTTTACAACAGAACAACTCAACCTAATCCAAAACAAGACCGACGCCTACGTCCAGGGCCTGGAACTGCTCCTTGAATGGGGCCCCGACAGGGCCATGAACCAGCTCAACCGAAGAGACATCCCATGAGTACACCCATCATGCACAAGTACCGCGCGACCTTCATCCTGGACAACCGCGGCAAGCAGGAGACCGTCGAGCAGATCGTCGACGGCGTGAAGAAGGAGATAGCGGCGATCCACGGCGATGTGACGGGCGTCGAGAACATAGGCAAGAGGGACTTCGCGCGCGTCACCGACCGCAAGTTCCCGGGCGCCACGTACGTCCACGTCAACTTCAGCGCTCCCCCGGAGGGACCCGCGCAGCTTCGCGAGCGCCTCAGGCTGAACGGCAGCGTCTACCGCACCTTCGTGCAGAAGGCCTAAATCCCATGGCAAACTTCAACAAGGTCTACCTGATGGGGAACCTGACCCGCGATCCGGAGATGCGGGTCACTCCCAAGGGCACGGCGATATGCCAGTTCGGGCTCGCGATCAGCCGCTCGTGGAAGGATGAGAGCGGCCAGACCCGCGAGGAGACCGCCTTCGTCGACATCGAGGCCTGGGGCAAGCAGGGCGAGGTCATCTCGAAGTACTGCACGAAGGGCCGCCCCCTCTTCGTCGAGGGGCGCCTCAAGTTCGACCAGTGGGAGGACAAGACCTCGGGCCAGAAGCGCAGCAAGCTCAAGGTCGTCCTCGAGAATTTCCAGTTCATCGGGGGCCGCGGAGACGGCGCCCCCGGCGCGGGCGGGGCGGCTGCGGGCGGCGAGGCCGCCGAGGCCGCCCCGGGGGAGGCGGCACCCGCGCCGAAGAGCCCGCCCAGGGGCCCGGCGGCGCCAAAGGACGGCGTCGACGAGGACGTGCCGTTCTAGCGGCCCCTGCCTGCTGATTGCGCAGCGCGACCATCGGATCCACGCACAGCGCCCTCCACGCGGGAACCGCCGCCGGGACCAGGGCGATGGAGAGCGTAAACGTCGCGGCCACCCGCTTGAGCGCGCGCGGGTTCACTTCGTTTTCGACGACCATCCGGATGCGCCGGACAGCCACTCGCGGTGCGAAGTCGGCCGGGGACGTCGACACCGGCATGCTTCCCCTGCCCGCGACGGCCTCCGCGATCCGCCGCGGCCAGGGATTCCGGATTGGCTGGCCGGGGCCGGGCTTTCAGCCTAAGCCAAGGGTGCCCTCCCGACCGCCGGCCATCCGAGCCGAAGCCCTCAAAGCCGTCCAATCCTGCTGCCCGGGCCCCGTCCCAGATACCAAGAGCCGGTTTCCAATCCCGAGTCCCCATGACTAACAAACCGTTTGTCCGCTCGAGCCCTCGCCGCAGCCTCGTCCCGAGGCTCGTCCTGCTCGTCCCGGCATTGTCGCTGTCGCCTCTCTGGGCCGGGCCGCTCAAAGTCTCATTCACTCAGGCGCCGGCCTCCGTCGAGGCCTACGACTACGTGGAGGTCGCCGCCAACGTGGAGCGCCCGGACGCGCCCAACCCGTTCACCGACGCCGCTCTCATCGGTACATTCGCAAGGGCCGACGGCACCGATCGCCGCGAGGTCGAGGGGTTCTGCGACTCGGCCGACGGCGGCGTATACCGGATCCGCTTCATGCCCTCCTCGCCCGGGGACTACGCGTACGCGCTCACCTACCGGCAGGGGGGCTTCGAGGCGACGGGGACGGGGCGGTTCCGCGCCTCGCCGGGCCACCGCCGGGGCCCCATCCGCGTCGATCCGAAGTACCCCTGGCACTTCATCTGGGAGGGGACGGGCGAGCACTACTTCTTCAACGGCACGACCGCCTACTTCCTCATGGGCTGGAAGGACGAGCGCGTCATCCGGTACTCGATCGACCGGCTGCACCGCCTCAAGGTGAACCGGATCCGCGTGACGATCGCCGGCCGGGAGGCGACGTTCTTCGGCGAGCCGGTCATGAACGGCGACAACTTCAGCACGTTCCCGACCCCGTGGCCGGCCCAGCAGGCCGACGACCTGTACCATCCGGGCTTCGACTACACCCGCTTCGACCTCGGGTACTGGCGCAAGTTCGAGCGCGGGATCCAGTACGCCAGGGACCGCGACGTCATCCTTTCTCTCGTCCTCGACATGAACGACAACAGGGTCCACCCCGCCGCCGGTAGCGAGGACGAGCGCCGGTTCATCCGCTACGCCATCGCCCGGTTCGGGGCCCTGTCGAACATCACCTGGGACCTCGGCGACGACCTGGAGCGCTACCGCTCCGACGCGTGGACCCACGAGACGGGCACGCTCATCAAGAAATGGGACCCGTACAGGCACCTCGCGACGAGCCATCCGGTCGAGGACACGCACCAGGACCGGACGTCGGACTGGTTCGACTTCACCTCGTTCCAGGAATGGGGCCGAAGCCAGCACGCGTACATCCTGCGCCAGCGCGCGGCGCAGGAGAGGACGGGCAGGATCATTCCGCAGACCAACGAGGAGTACGGCTACGAGGACCACTACCCCCTTTGGGCGCCCGGCCCGGGCTCGGACTCGGCGGACGTCCTGCGCCGCACCGCCTGGGACATCTACATGGCCGGCGGCTACCAGCTCGTCGGAGAGAGCTGCCGGCGCGGGACCAACATCTGGCCCGACACCGGCGGCGGCTGGCTCAACGGGCGCGGCGACGACACGATGACGATGTTCGTCGGCTTCGGCCACATCGTCGACTTCTTCGCCAGCTTCGAGTGGTGGAGGACGGACCCGCACGACGAGCTGGTCAACAACGGCGCCTACTGCCTCGCAAGGCCCGGGGAGGTCTACGCCGTCTACCTGCCGAGGGAGGGCGACGTGACGGTCCGCCTCGCGCCCGGGACGTACTCCGCGCACTGGTTCGGCGCGTCGACGGGCGAGGTCATCCCGCTCGCCCCGGCGGGCGGCCCCGAGTGGGTGTCCCCGCGCACGCCCGACCGCCAGGACTGGGCGCTCCTCCTCGTGAGGGAGCCCTGACGGGGCCCCGGCGCCCTCGGGGCTCGCAATCGAAGACCGCGCAACCAAACTCCGGGTTCCCGCCGGCCGGCTTGACCCGCCCATCCCATGACCTGCCTTCGCCTAATGAGTGCCTGCGCCGGAATCCTCGTGCTCGCGCGCGCCTCCCCGGGGGCCGAACCAGCCGAGCCGTTCCGCGATCCCGGCCTGCCCGTCGAAGCGCGCGTCGACGACCTTATCTCGCGCATGACCGTGGAGGAGAAGGTCAGCCAGATGATGATGACGTCGCCGGCCATCGGGCGCCTCGGCGTGCCGGCCTACGACTGGTGGAACGAGGGGCTGCACGGCGTCGCGCGCGCCGGGGTGGCGACGGTCTTCCCCCAGGCGATCGCGCTCGCCGCGACGTGGAACCCGGAGCTCCACGGGCGCATCGCCGGCGTCATCTCGACCGAGTTCCGCGCGAAGAACAACGCGACCGTCGCCCGCACAGGCGGCTCGAGCAGGCGCTACGAGGGCCTCACGATATGGTCGCCCAACATAAACATCTTCCGCGACCCGCGCTGGGGCCGCGGCCAGGAGACGTACGGCGAGGACCCGTTCCTGACCTCGCGCCTGGCGGTGGCCTTTGTCCGCGGGCTCCAGGGCGACGACCCGCATTACCTCAAGACCGTCGCCACGCTGAAGCACTTCGCGGTGCACAGCGGGCCGGAGGAGCTGCGGCACAGGTTCGACGCGGTCGTATCCGAGCGCGACCTGCACGAGACGTACCTGCCTGCGTTCGAGGCCGGGGTGCGCGAGGGCGGCGCCCGCTCGCTGATGAGCGCCTACAACGCCGTGGACGGCGTGCCGGCCCCGGCGAACGCGCGGCTGCTGACCGCCATCCTGCGCGGCGACTGGGGGTTCACGGGGGCGGTGGTCGGCGACGTCGACACGGTCTCGGACATCTGGAGCGCCTCCTCCCACCATTTCACCCGGGACGCGGCAGAGGCCAGCGCGCTCGCCGTCAAGGCGGGCACGGACCTGTGCAGCGGCGATACCTACGAGGCGCTTCCCGATGCCCTGCGCCGCGGGCTCGCCTCGGAGGCCGACCTCGACCTCGCCCTGCGCCGGCTCTTCAGGCTGCGGTTCCTGCTCGGCCAGTTTGATCCCGCCGGGCGCGTGCCGTATGCCGCCATCCCCCCCTCCGAGGTCGACGCCCCGGCGCACGACCAGCTCGCGCTCGAGGCCGCCCGCCAGAGCCTCGTCCTCCTGAAGAACGACGGCACGCTCCCGCTCGATCCGATCCGGGTGAGGACGGTGGCCGTCATCGGCCCGACGGCGGACAGCCTCTCCGTGGTGCTCGGCAACTACAGCGGGACGCCGGCCCGGCCGAGGACGCTGCTCGCCGCGCTCGAGGACCGGCTCGGCTCGCGCGGCATCCGGATCCTGTACGCCCGCGGGGCGCCCCTGGCGGCGGGATTCCGCGAGACGTGCCAGCCGATTTCGCCCGGCGTCCTCTTCGCCGACGAGGCGCGCACGCGCCCGGGCCTCGCGGGCGAGGTGTTCGCCCGTCCGGATCTTTCGGGGGATCCCGTGGCGCGGCGCAGCGACAGCCGGGTCGACCTCAAGTGGAACGCCTTCGAGCCGCTGGCCGGCATTCCGATGCAGGACGCCTCGATCCGCTGGACGGGCTGGCTGGTGCCGCCCGTGACGGGCGGCTACGTGCTCACGGTCCGGGTGAACGGCGGCGCCCGGCTCTACGTGGACGGGGCGCCCGTCATCGACGCGTGGCGGGGCAGCGAGCGAGCCACCCTGAGCGCGGACGTGGCGCTCACGGCGGGGCGCGCCGCGCGCGTCCGCCTCGAGTACTCCCAGAACCTGGCCGACGCCGAGGTCGCGTTCGGCTGGAGGATCCCCGGGGCGAGCTACGAGCTCGACACGGCGCTCGCGGCGGCCCGGCAGGCCGACTGCGTCGTGCTCGCCCTCGGGCTCACGCCCGAGCTCGAGGGCGAGGAGATGCCGCTGGACATCCCGGGGTTCCGCGGCGGCGACCGCACGTCGGTGCTGCTGCCGGCGCCCCAGGCCGCGCTTCTTGAGAAGGTCGCCGCGCTCGGCAGGCCGGTCGTGGTGGTGCTCACCACGGGTTCCGCGGTCTCGTTCGACGCCGCGAAGGCCAACGCGGCCCTGGTCGCGTGGTACTTCGGGCAGCGCGGGGGCGACGCCGTCGCCGAGGCGCTTCTCGGGGACGCCAACCCCGGGGGACGGCTGCCGGTCACCTTCTATGCGTCGGACGCGGACCTGCCGCCGTTCACCGAGTACGCGATGGCGGGGCGCACGTACCGCTATTTCAGCGGCAAGCCCCTCTTCGCGTTCGGCCACGGGCTGAGCTACTCCGCGTTCCGCTACGAGAAGGTCGAGCTGAGCGCCCCGGGCGCCGGGGCGGGCGACACCCTCACCGTCCGGGTGACTCTCGCGAACGCCAGCCAGCGCGCGGGCGACGAGGTGGTGCAGCTGTACGCGCACGCGCTCGCCCCGCCGGTGCCGATGCCGCTCGAGTCGCTCGTCGGCTTCCAGCGCGTGGCGCTCGCGCCAGGGGAGCGCCGGACGGTCGAGCTCGCCCTGCCCGTGATGCGCCTGCGCCGCTGGGACGAGCGCGCCGGGGACTACGTCGTCGACCCGGGCCGGTACGAGCTCCGCATCGGGCCGGCCTCCGACTCGGCAGCGCTCACCTCGCTCGTGACCGTCAAGTGACGCCGCGGCGCTAGAGCTTCGGCTGCGCCTTGGCGGGCACGCCCTGCGGATGGCAGTCGAGGCAGGCCACGGTGTGGACGTTGTGCTTGCTCGAGGTCGAGAGGTACGTGGTGTCCATCTTCTGGACCTCGATCCCGCAGTGGGAGTCGGCAGGGTGGCACGCGCTGCACGACGCCGTCGCGGAATGCGCGTGGGCGCCGTGGCAGTCGAGGCAGCTCAGGCCCTCGTGGACGCCGGCGGGGGTGCGGTCGTCGGAGGTCCCGAGCTGGTGGGCGGCGCTCGGAGCGTGGCATTCCATGCATACCCTCTGTCGGGCGTCCCTCGAGACCTTCACGGCGCGCCCGCCCTGGTAGACCGACGCGGTGGGCAGCAGGAACGCGGAGAAGTGCGCGCGCTCGCGGTGGTCGTAGAGGCCCGCGGCGCGGGTGTCGCCCGAGGGCGCGTGGACCTGGTGGCACGCGAGGCAGGGGATGGCGGGCTCGACCGCCTTCTCGGGGTCCCTGAGGGCCCACGAGTCCGCGGCGGCGGAGGTGCGGGCCACCAGGCTCGAGATGTCGCCCTCGAAGAACATGCCGTGGCAGCGCAGGCAGTCGTTGGTGGGCGACGCCGTCGTGTTGTGGGCGGGGTCGAGGAAGATCCGGGCGTACGTCGTCGAGTGGCGGCTCACCTGCCAGTCGGAGAACGCCTGGGGGTGGCACTGGCGGCAGGACTCGTGCAGGGGGAGCACGTGCCTCGCCAGGAGGCGGACGGGCTTGCTCGGGTCGCCCGTGAAGTGCCGTACGATGCGGTCGACGTGCGACCTGAGCGCGTGGACGTCGAGGGTGAGCGAGCCGCCGTGGCACGCGCGGCAGCTCACCGTGCGGTGGGAGGACTCGGTCCAGTTGGAGGTGACCCCGATCATCTCGTGGCACGAGGCGCAGGACTTGCGCGGGTCGGCGAAATGGAAATAGCCCAGGCCGCCGACCGCGCACGCGATGACGAACGCGGCGCAGTACAGCCCGAGGCCGAGGAGGAGGCGGAACCAGCGCCCGGGCCTCATCCGAGCTTCCCCCCCTTCCAGGCCTCGTTGATGCTGTGCCCAACCCAGAAGCCCAGGGCCATGATCGTCAGCGCCGGGTTGAAGCCGCCGTTGGTGACGTGCAGGCTGGAGTCGGCGACGTACAGGTTGTCGATGTCGTGCACCCGGCCGTTCCTGTCCGTCACCGAGATCTTCGGGTCACCGCCCATGCGGCACGTGCCGGCCTGGTGCTGGCCGCCGCGCTGCTCGGGGCCGGGTAGGTTTATCCACGTGCGGACGGCGCCGGCCTCCCTGAGCCAGAGTTCCGCCTTCGACGCTATGAAGCGCCCGGTCTCCACGTCGCTCGGGTGCCGGTTGCCGGAGAGGCGCGCGACCGGAATGCCCCAGTGGTCCCTGACGCTCGGGTCGACCTCCACGCGTGCGTCGAAGACCGGGATCTCCTGCACGGGTCCCTCGACTATGGCGCTGCGCTTGAAGTTGTGGCGCTGGAAGTCCTTGTGCTCCTTGCCCCAGCGCGGAGCGCCGGGCGGGCGCATGCCCGAGAATCCGTAGGGGGGGCGGATGAACTCGTTGCAGAGGGCCGCTCCGCCCCGGATGCCGGAGTTGCCGTGGTTGAAGTCGCTGATCGCGATCGTCGCGCCGGGGCCGACGTCGTCGAAGGTCTCGTCGTCGAACAGCCCGAACGCCCCTGAGTAGGCGTGGTTCTGGAGGTTGCGCCCCACCCAGTCGTACCGGTTGCCCGCGCCGTTGGGGAACAGCCGGGACTTCGAGTTGAGCAGGAGGCGGGCGGTCTCTATCGCGCCGCCCGACAGCACGACCAGGTCCGCGCTCTGGTACTGGGCCCGGTCGCTCCCGTCGAAGTACCGCACCCCGCGGGCCCGGCCGCGCTCGTCGACCGCGATCTCGCTGGCGATCGAGTTGGTGCGAAGCTCGCAGTTGCCGGTGGCCAGCGCCCTCGGGACCGCCGTGTTCTGCGTGCCGTTCTTGGCGTTGTTCGGGCACGCGAAGCCGCAGCAGTAGCGGTTGTGGACGCAGGCGTTGCGGCCGGCGCGCGGCACCGAATTGCGCAGCATCGGGATCGGGAAGGGGTGGAGCCCGAGGCGCCTGGCCGCCGCCTCGAGCATCAGGCCCTCGCGGTTGTACGCGAACGCCGGCATGGGGTAGGGCCGGCGGCGCGGCGGCGAGAAGGGGTTCCCGCTCATGTCGCCCGAAACGCCGATCTCCCACTCGGCCTTCTCGTAGAAGGGCTCCAGGTCGGCGTAGCTGATCGGCCAGTCCTCGAGCGTCGATCCCTCCGGCGCCCCGTAGGTCGAGCGCATCCTGAAGTCCTTCTCCATGTAGCGCCACGCCATCGCGCCGTAGCTGACGGTGCCGGAACCGACGCAGGCCGCGTTGTTGCCGTAGCTGCCCTCGTTCGGCATCACGACGGCCCACCTGCCCGGGGAGGTCTCGACGACGCGCGGACTGCGGTCGTCCGGCCCGTAGGCGTTTCCAAGGGGCGTCGTGCGCTGGTTGATGAGCTCGTCCTGGCCGTGCGTCTCGAAGCTCACCCAGTCGCCGCGCTCGAGGAGCACGACCGACAGGCCGCCCTCGCTCAGCTCCTTCGCCACGACGCCGCCCCCCGCGCCTGCGCCGACCACGACCGCGTTCACGTGCCTGGGATCCATGGTCACGCCTTCGGGTAGCGGTTCTGGCCGACCACCTGCGGGTAATTGAGGCCGAGCATGCGGTAGCTCGCGTAGCCGCGGTTGCCGCCGTGGCGCGGGCTTCCGTAGAAGCTCTGCATGGTGTGCGCGAGGACCATGTTGAAGAAGTCCTTCGGGGACGGCTCGCCCCAGAGCGCGGCGGGGGCCTCGCCCCGCTCGATCGAGCGAAGGGCCTCGATCTTCTTGTCTTTGGGCAGGCCCTGAAACGGCCCCCCGTGCGCCTGGAGGCAGGTCCGGCTGAAGGACTCGAGCCCGCTGTGGTAGGCCTGCCTGTGGCGCCTGTAGGGCCCGCCGAGCTGGCGGTCTATGAAGTCGATGGCGCCGGTGTCCGTGGCCCCGGCGACGTCGTCGCGGGGGATGATCTGCTCGCAGATGTCGACGAGAAGCGAGGCCTCCGGCTCCGAGAGGAAGCGGTACCTGGGCAGGGGCCTGCGCACCATGCGCGCGAAGGCCGCCGTGGAGCCGGCGCCGACCGCTGCGCCGAGGACGCCGACCATCCCGAGCTTGAGCGCCGTGCGCCGAGACATGCCTCCCGCCCCGGCGGGGGCCGTGTCAGGCGCGCCCATCCGGCGAGCCTCCCGGTTCTAGTCGTTGGCCTGCCATGCTTGGGATATTGAGCAATGCTGTTGCCGCGAAATTGGGCGCCGCCCCGGCCTGGCCGGGCGGGATCCATTCGCCCTTCGGCCCGCCAGTATGGCCCCGCGCGCGCCGCCCCTCTCTCTATATCTTGGCCAGAACCGCGCATTATTTGCCCGCCGGGCGGCCGTCCGCGGGCTGGCGCCGGCGGTCCGCGCGCAGCGGCGCCGGCCGCGGCTACTCGAAGGTCACTGCCTTCTGGTCGGCGAGGGGGACGTTGCCGTCGCTCGTCAAGGTCACGCTCTGCTTGTCGCCGACCCCGGAGATCGGCACCCGCCACTCGTAGTGCTCCCAGTTCTGTCCGACCATCCGCTGGGCCTTGGCGAAGATGAAGTAGTCCGAGCCCGCCGGCACCACCATGGAGAACTGCCCGTCGGCACCCGTGACGCCGCTCGCCAGCGGCTTCGGCAGCCTGATCCGGGTGACGGGGGTCGAGAGCAGGCCGAGCGCGTCCATGGGAACCGCGTACACCTTGACGCCTGCCAGCGGGACGTCGCCGTCCGCGCCGGAGACCATGACGGTACCCTTGACGGTGTTGTCCACGGGCTTCGCCGACAGGTCGGTCTTGTGGTTCTTTATCGCGTCGTCCCTAACGGCCAGGACCGTCGTCCTGTCCGGCTCCGCGATGTAGGAGTAGTAGATCGTGTCGGCGCCCCCCGCGTGCTTGAGGGTCACGGACTCCTTCATCCAGCGCACCACGCTCACGTTGCGCAGGGTGACGCCGTTGGTCAGTTTGATGCTCGCCGGCATGGTCGGCACCGGCGTCGGGGTCGGGGCCGGGGTAGGCGCCGGCGCGTCGTCGGCAAGGAGCGGCAGGCAGAGGCTCACCGCGAGAAGCACCAGGCGGGAAAGCTTCGCTTTCATGCCTGGGGAGCCTGACGCGAAACAGCCAATTGTAAACACCAACGGGAGGCCCCGGCTGGCGGCGCCGGCCCGGCCTCCCAAGGCCCCTTCAGGCGGATGCCTTACGCACCCGGCGCCGGCGGCGGGCGGAGCGGCGGCCGAGCGCCTTTTTCCCCCCTAACCGCCGCGCGGGCCCCCCCGGAAATCCCCCCGCCGCGCCGCGCTCGGGAAATACTTCGTTGACACCCCCTCTCGGCTGCGGGATTTAGATCGGTTTCCGCACGGTTATCCCCCCATCTTTTTACCATCATGGCCCACAGCGAAATCCTGCTCGTCAAGCCCGTCGACAACCTCGGGGGCGAGGGCGACCAAGTCAAGGTGCGCGCCGGCTACGCGCGCAATTTCCTGCTCCCTAGCGGCATGGCCCTCCCCGTCACCAAGGCGAACCGCAAGCAGGTCGAGGCGCTCAAGAAGCGGCGCGCGGAGCGCGAGGCCCAGGAGCTCAGCGGCGCCCAGGAGCTCGCGAAGAAGCTCGAGAAGACGAGCCTGGCCTTCGCGGTCACGACGGGCGAGGGCGGCAAGATGTTCGGAGCGATCACGGCGGGCGACCTCTACGACAAGCTCGTCGCCGCCGGCGTCGCGATCGACCGCAAGCGCATCCAGCTGCACACCCCCGTCAAGACGCTCGGCAAGCACACGGTAAAGGTGAAGCTCCACGCCGACATCACGGTCGAGCTGGCCTTTGACGTCGTGTCAGAGAACCCCATAGAGCCCTCGGCCGAGGAGAAGGCCGCCGAGGAAAAGAAGAACAGGAAGCCGGAGGCCAGGAGGTAGCCCTCCCGGCCTTTCCGCCAACCTTCGCCGAGGGCTGCCCCGAAAGAGGGGTGCCCGGCCTACCCTCCGCATGGCCGACGAGAAGAGCAACCCCCCGCAGCGAACCGGTGCGACGGCGGTGGGGCGCGCGATGCCGCACAGCGTCGAGGCGGAGGAGTACCTGCTGTCGTGCTGCCTCATCGACGGTGCCGAGGTGGTGGCGCGCTGCCTCGAGGCCCGGATCGTCCCGGAATCGTTCTTCGTGCCGGCGCACGGGATCGTCTTCGAGAGGCTCCTGGACCTCTACAACCGCCAGGCCCCGATCGACATCGCGGTCCTGGCCGAGGAGCTCAAGACCGCAAAGCAGCTCGACGCGGTCGGCGGCTATGCGTTCCTGACCCGGGTCAGCGGGAGCATCCCGACGACGGCCCAGGCGGGCTATTTCATCGAAAGGGTTCGCGAGCAGCATCTTCTGCGCGAGATCATCCGCTCGGCGACGTCGGCCGTCGAGGACTGCTTCAACTTCACGGGGGGGATCGACGAGTTCGTCGACCAGGTCGAGCACAAGATCTTCGCGGTGACCCAGAGCCGGGTCAGCGAGGGGGCGAAGCCCATGTCCGAGCCCACGAAGGAGGCGATGACCGTCGTCCACAAGATGATGATGAAGAAGGGCGAGATGACGGGCGCACCGTCCGGCTTCCACGACCTGGACCGCCTCACTTTCGGCTTCCAGCGCCAGGAGATGATCGTGCTCGCCGCCCGCCCGTCCATGGGCAAGACGTCGTTCGCGCTCAACGTCGCCGAGGCGGTGACCCTCCCCAAGAGGGGCGATCCCTTCCCGACGCTCATCTTCTCGCTGGAGATGAGCGGCTCCCAGCTCGCGCTGCGCATGCTCTGCTCGAGGGCGCGGGTCAAGATGCAGGCGCTTCGCGACGGGGTCCTTTCGAAGAACGGCGACGAGCAGCAGCGGCTCGTGGCAGCCGCCGACGAGTTCTCGAAGGCCCCGCTCTACATCGATGACTCAAGCAACCTGTCCATCATGCAGTTGCGCGCCAAGGCCCGCAGGGTCTACTCGCGCAAGAAGCTGGGGCTGATCGTGGTGGACTACCTGCAGCTTCTCAGTCCCGTCGACTCCAAGGCCCCCCGGGAGCAGCAGGTGGCCGAGGCTTCCCGCGGATTAAAGTCGCTGGCGAAGGAACTTGACGTGCCGGTCCTTGTATTAAGTCAACTTAACCGCTCGTCCGAGAAGGAGAATCGCGCACCCAAGCTAGCCGACCTTCGCGAATCCGGATCGATCGAGCAGGATGCTGACGTAGTGCTTATGCTTGCCCGACCCAAGGACGCCGACGAGAAATTCCAGGTGGCCGCCGATTCTGCCGAGTTAATCGTTGCCAAGCAGCGAAACGGGCCGGTAGGAGAATTGCGCCTGACGTTCCTGCGCGACATCACACGATTTGAAAACTATACCCAGTAACCCTGTGATTAGCAGGGTCCTACTAATCCTCGTGGGTGGTTTTGCGCTCTTCTGCGCGGGTGTCCCGGATCTGGGTGCGCAGGCGATCGGCGCGGGCGCCGAGTCGGCAACGGCGGGCTACAGGGTCGGCACGATAACGGTGAAGTTCGTCGGGACGGCCAATGTCAACGAGCAGCTCGTGCGCGCCAACATCCAGGTCCGCGAGGGCGGCGACCTCGACGAGACGATGCTCGATCGGGACATCCGGGCCCTCTACAAGACGGGCCTCTTCGAGTTCATCGAGATCAAGCGCGAGGCCGTCGACGCGCGCACGTTCAACCTCGTGTTCGAGGTGACCCCGAAGTACCGGGTGTTCGCGGTCAAGTACGAGGGCAACAAGCTGGTCAAGACCCGCCGGCTCGAGAAGGAGGTCAAGACCGCGCCCAACACCGCCCTCGACGAGCGCCAGGTCAAGGACGACTCCGAGAAGCTCAAGGAGTTCTACCAGAAGCAGGGTTTCAACCAGGTCTCGATCAGCTACACGATCGCGCGCGACCGGGCGACGGGCCTCGGCACGGTCACCTTCAAGATCCGGGAGGGCAGGAAGGTGAAGATCAAGGAGATCAGGTTCGTCGGCAACGCCCACATCAAGGCGAAGGAGCTCCGGAAGCAGATGGACACCAAGAGGTGGTGGATGTTCTCGTGGATCACGGACACCGGCCGCTTCAAGGACGACGATTTCCAGGACGACCTGGACAAGCTGAGGGACTACTACCGGGAGCACGGCTACCTCGACGTGGAGATCCCTGAGGAGAGGATCGTCTTCTCCTACCCGAAGAAGAACGGCCTCGTCATCACGATCGCGGTTGTCGAGGGGCGCCAGTACAAGATCGGGGACATCACGGTGACGGGGAACAAGCTGCATTCAGCGCTCCTTCTCAAGCGGGTGGCGTCGCTCTACGCGAGGCCCGGAGCCGTGTTCTCGCCGTCGAAGATAGACAAGGCGGTGGAGCGGCTGGAGGACTACTACGGCAAGGACGGCTACCTCGACACGCGCGTCCACGTCACGCGCCGGCCCAACCTGAAGACGAACGACATCGACCTCGAGTTCAAGATCGAGGAGAGCGAGAAGTTCAACGTCGAGTCCATCCAGGTCGAGGGCAACACGAAGACGAAGAGCGTCGTCATCATCCGCGAGCTGGTCCTCGGCCCCGGCGACGTCTTTGACATGGTCAGGATGAAGATCAGCAAGAACAGGCTCGAGAACACCCGCTTCTTCGACGACGTAGAGATCGAGCCGCAGGACACCAACATCCCCGGGCGGCGCGACATGCGCGTCACGGTCAAGGAGGGCCGCACGGGCACGTTCACGTTCGGCGCGGGCTACAGCTCGCTCGAGAGGGCGACCGTCTTCGCGCAGATCCAGCAGTCGAACTTCGACCTGTTCAACGCCCGCTCGGTGTTCCAGGGCGACGGCGAGAAGTTCAGCATCAGGGTATCGATCGGCGAGCTTTCGAACGAGGCGGTCATCAGCTTCGAGGAGCCCTACCTCTTCCAGAAGACCCTGGCGCTCGGCTTCAGCCTCTTCCGCGAGCAGTCCTCGTACGTCAGCACCTACTACCAGGAGCTGCAGGAGGGCGGCTTCGTCAACCTGCGCAAGCCGCTGTTCGGCCTGTTCCAGGGCATCCTGACGTACCAGTACGAGGTCGTTAACATCTACGACGTGAGCGCGTCGGCGTCGCCCATCATCTCGGAGTCCGCGGGGCTGCACGACATCTCCTCGATCGCCTTCGAGATCGTGCGCGACACCCGCGACAAGATCATCAGCCCGACCTCGGGCAACCGCATCGACATAACGACCACGGTCGCCGGCGGCCCGCTCGGCGGGACGGACAGCTTCTACAAGTTCGAATTCCACGGCTCCCAGAACTTCAAGGTGTTCGACCTGCAGGAGCAGGTCCTCGAGCTCGTCCTGTACGGGGGCGTGATAGACAACTACGGCGGCTTCGCGGTGCTGCCCTACTACGACGCGTTCTACCTCGGCGGGCCCCAGACCCTGCGCGGGTTCCAGTACAACGAGGTCAGCCCGCGCGACATCTACGGCGAGCCGATCGGCGGCAAGACCTACGGCATGTTCACGGCCGAGTACTCGGTGGAGATCGTCAACCCGATCCGGGCAGCCGTTTTCTACGACATCGGCTTCGTGAACGCGCCCGCATTCGACTTCAACCCAGGGACATACAACGACGACTTCGGCATCGGCCTGCGGCTCATGGTGGCCGGCTCCCCGCTCAGCCTGGACTACGGCATCCCCATCAAGGGAGACCACTACAACAAGCAGGGAGGCCAGTTCAATTTTTCGTTTGGCACGCGCTTCTAAATCCGATTTGGTTTACCTCTTATATCGCGAAAACAACCCATGAAGAAACCCATCCAGTCCATCCTCGCCATCGCGGCACTGGCCCTGCCCGCGCTGACGACCCACGCCCAGAACGCCCCCAAGATCCTAGTCGTGGATGTCGCCAAGATTTTCGACGGCCACTACAAGACCCAGGAGCAGCAGGCCAAGCTCCAGGCCGACGAGGCGAAGGCCCAGGACCAGATGAGCCAGATCACCAAGGAGCGCAACGCCCTGATCGAGCAGTTCAAGGAGCTCGACGAGCAGACCAAGAACCCGGCGGCCACCGCCGAGGCCAAGGCCAAGGCCCAGGGCGAGGCCCAGAAGAAGTACGAGGAGATCCAGCAGAAGACCACCGAGCAGAACTCGTTCTACCAGAACACCAGCAACACGCTTAGGCAGCGGTTCCAGACCTTCAAGACCCTGATGGTCGAGGAGATCACGAAGATCGCGGTAGAGATCGCCAAGAAGAAGGGCGCGACCTTCCTGCTCGACAAGTCGGGCCCGACCCTGATTGGGGTCTCAAACGTCCTCTATTTCGACCCGTCCCTCGACATCACCGACGAGGTGGTCGCCGAGATCAACAAGGACCGCCCGGCCGTCACGCCGACGCCCACCACCGCCGCCGCGGCCCCGGCGCCGGCGACCGGCGACGTGCCGAAGATCACGGTCCCCGGCATCACGCCGACCAAGTAGGACCGGGCCTGAAGGCCTTTGTTTTCGGATAGAACCCCGCTTGCGCCCAGCAGGCGGGGTTCTTTCTCTATTGAGCATGCAGGTCTCGTTCACACAGGATGAAGTCGCCGCGATCGCCAGGCCCGGGCGGACCCAGGGCGCGACGACGGAGTCGATCCGCGGGATAGCGTCGCTCGAGGCCGCGGAGCCGGGCGACATCTCTTTCCTCGGCAACCCGAAGTACCGTTCGTCCGTCGCCTCCACACGGGCCTCGGTCGTGCTGCTTCCTCCCGACTACTCCGGGGAGCCGGGGGCGAACCAGGTCTTCATGACCGTGGACAACCCCTCGGTGGCCCTGGCGCGCCTGTGCTCGCGCATCGAGCAGGCTCTCTGGCCCGCGCCGAGGCCCGGGATCCACCCGTCCGCCGTGGTCGCCCCGGGCGCCTCCGTCTCCGCGTCGGCGACCGTCGGGCCGCTGTGCGTCATCGAGGCGGGCGCGGTCGTGGGCGAGCGCGCCCACCTGCAGGCGCACGTGTTCGTGGGGAGGGGCGCCCAGGTCGGCGAGGGATCGTGGCTCATGCCGGGAGCGGTCGTGGCGGCGGAGTGCGTGCTCGGCAGGCGGGTGCGCCTGCACGCCGGCGTCGTCGTCGGGTCCGACGGGTTCGGCTACGAGCTCGTCTCCGGCAGGCACGAGAAGGTCCCCCAGATCGGCTCCGTGCTGATCGGCGACGATGTCGAGATCGGGGCAAACTCGACGATCGATCGCGCGCGGTTCGGCCGGACGACGGTGGGCGAGGGCACCAAGATCGACAACCTCGTTCAGGTGGGCCACAACGTCGCCATCGGAAAGCACTGCCTGATCTGCGCCCTAGCCGGCGTTTCGGGCAGCACGACCCTCGGCGACTACGTCGTGCTGGGCGGCCAGGCGGGCCTCGTGGGCCACCTCACGCTCGGCAACGGGGCCAAGGTCGGCGCCCAGGCGGGCGTCAACAACGACATCCCCGCGGGTGTCTCGGTCCGCGGCACCCCCTCGATGCCCTACATGCTTGAGCAGCGCATGACCGTGCTTCGCAACCGACTGCCGGAGCTCTTCAAGCGCGTCGAGAGGCTGGAGGAGCACCTCGGGGTGGAACCCGCCGGGGACGCGGACCCTAGGGCAGCTCGTCGAGCCTGACGCAGGCCGCCTCGCGCGAGGGCCCGGCCGGCACGAGGGGGGGCACCGCCAGCCTGCACCGGTCCACGGCGTACGGGCATCGCGGGTGAAAGGCGCAGCCACGCGGGGGGTTTATGGGAGAGGGCGGTTCGCCGGGGAGCACGATCCGCTGGCGGGCCCGCTCGATGACGGGATCCGGGACGGGGATGGCGCTGACCAGGGCGCGCGTGTAGGGGTGCCTCGGCCGGTCGATCACGTCCTCGGCCGGCCCGAGCTCTACGATCCTGCCCAGGTACATGACGGCGATCCGGTCCGAGATGTGCCGCACGACGGAGAGGTCGTGCGCGATGAAGACCAGGGAGAGGTTCATCCCGCGGCAGAGCTGGGAAAGCAGGTTGAGGATCTGCGCCTGGATGGAGACGTCGAGCGCCGAGACCGGCTCGTCGGCTATGATGATCCTCGGGCGCAGCGCCAGGGCCCTCGCGATCGCTATGCGCTGGCGCTGGCCGCCCGAGAACTCGTGGGGGTATTTCCGCGCGAACCGCGGGGCGAGCCCGACGACCGTCATGAGCTCGTCGACGCGCCCCTGGACGTCGCGCCTGGAGCAGATCCCGTGGGCGAGCAGCGGCTCGGCGAGCGTCGCGTGGACGGTCATCCTGGGGTTGAGCGAGGCGTAGGGATCCTGGAAGATCATCTGCAGGTCGCGCCTGCAGGCGAGCATCTCGGCGCGCGACGCCCGCCCCAGGTCGCGGCCGTGGAGGATGACCGCGCCGCCCGTCATCGGCACCAGGTGCAGGATCGTGCGGGCGAGGGTCGACTTTCCGCAGCCCGACTCGCCCACGAGGCCGAGCACCTCGCCCTGGCGCACGGAGAGCGTCACGCCGTCTACGGCGCGCACCGCCCCGGTCTGGCGCTTCACCATGAAGCCCCGGTGGATCGGGAAGTAGGTCCTGACGTCCCTGAGCTCGAGGATGTTCTCTTCCATGGCCAGCGGCTCCCGATCAGGCATCGGGTCCGATCTCACCGGCCCTCGCCCGGATGCAGGCGTGCGAGTGCCCGGGCGCGGCCTCGGCCAGCTCCGGGACCCCGGAGACGCAGGCCTCGGCCGCGAAGCCGCACCGGGGCGCGAACGCGCAGCCGGCGATTGGCTTCGAGACGTCGGGGGGCGCGCCGGGGATCGTGAAGAGCTCGCCGCCCTTCGCCTGGAGCGAGGGGATCGAGCGCTGGAGCGCGCGCGTGTACGGGTGCAGGGGCCCCCGGAACAGCGTGCCCGCGTCGGCCTCCTCGACGATCCGGCCGGCGTACATCACCTGGACCCTGTCGCACAGGCCCGCAACGACGCCAAGGTCGTGGGTGACGTAGATGACCGCCATCCCGAGCTCGCGCTGGAGCGAGCGGATCAGCTCGAGGATCTGGGCCTGGACGGTCACGTCGAGCGCGGTCGTGGGCTCGTCCGCTATCAGCAGCTCGGGCCGGGTGATGAGCGCCATGGCGATCATCACCCTCTGGCGCATGCCGCCCGAGAACTCGTGGGGGTAGAATCGGATCCGGTGGCTGGCGTCGTTGATCCCCACGGCCTCCAGCATCCCCTGGGCCTGCCTGAGCGCCTCCCTCCGCGGGACGCTCCCATGGATGAGCAGGGGCTCGATGATCTGCTCGTCGATGCGCAGGTACGGGTTGAGCGAGGTCATCGGGTCCTGGAATATCATCGACACGCGCTTTCCCCGGACCGACCGCGCCTCCCTCGGGCTGCAGCGCAGGAGGTCCACGCCGTCGAAGACCGCCGAGCCGCTCTCGATCCTGCCCGGCGGCTGCGGCACGAGCCCCATGATCGAGTAGCAGGTGACCGACTTGCCCGAGCCGGACTCGCCGACCACGCCGAGGGTCTCGCCCCGCTCGACCGTGAAGCTCACCCCGTCCACCGCCCGGTAGACGCCGTTCCTCGTGTGAAAGTGCGTGCGCAGGTCGGTGACTGTCAGGAGCGGCATCGGCGTGGACAGGATGCCCGCGTCAGCATTGCGATGGCAAGTCTCCCACGGCTGCGGCGACGGCCTCGGCGGGAAGGTCCGCGAGCGAGCCGCCTCCGGTCGGGGGGCAGCCCGGGGCCTGGAGGATCCGGTACGGGGCGGCGAACACGGGCCCGGTCCGGATCGGGTTGGTCGGGCCGAAGAGGCAGATGACCGGCACGCCGAGGGCGTTCGCGAGGTGCATGCCGCCGGTGTCGTTCGAGACCAGCAGGCGGCACCCCCGGAGGGCGGCGGCGAACCCGGCGAGGCTCGTCGTGCCGGCCAGGTTCGAGACCCTGGAGGGGTCGAACCCTGCCGCGATCTCGGCCGCGACCGGGGCGTCCCCCTGCGTGCCGAACAGCACGAAGCGCTCGCCGGGAAGCGCCTCGACGAGCGTCCGCCAGCGGGGCGCGGGCCAGCGCTTGGACGGATCGTTCTCCGAGCCGGGGATCATGCCGACGGGGCCCCGGCCGGGGGGGAGCCCGGCTTCGGCGGCCCTGGCGGCGGCGGGCATGGAGAGGGGGGAGCAATCCAGGGGCGCCCTCAGGCCGAAGTGGCGGAGGAAATCATCCCCGACCTCGAGCTGGTGGTGGCGGACCTCGTCGAAGCCATCGGGCAGGCGGTAGGCGTGGGTGAGGAGCGGGCGGCGCCTGCCGGGCCTGGCGATTCCGAAGCGCTGGGGGCAGCCGGCCACGAGGGCCTCGAGGTCCCCGCGCAGCGAGTTCGTGAGAAGGATCCAGACGTCGGGGTACGACGCGCGCAGCCTGGCGAAGCGCGCGAGGTAGCCCGGCCCGCGCGGGGGAAGCGGGATGATCCGGTCGCCGAGGCGGAGGGATTCCAGCAGCGGCACGAACGCCGGCCTCGCCAGGAGGGTGATCTCGGCGTCGGGGCGCGACTCGCGGACTGCGCGCAGCAGCGGCGCCGCCATGACGACGTCGCCCAGCCAGTTCGGCAGGCGCACCCAGACCCGCGTGTTGCGGGGAAGCCGGCCGGCGCCACGGGCGCGCAGGTCGGCGGCGAGCAGGTCCCTCTTGGCCTCCAGGCGCAGCCTCATGGACGGGATGTCCTGGTTCTTCCACCTGTCGTGCGCCCAGAGCCAGGAGGCGCAGAGGCCCTCGTCGGACATGGCGACCTCGAACCACCGGTTGAGCGACAGGATGGCCCCCGCCGCGGTGCCGTCGCTCGGGACCGGGTCGGATTCAAACTCGACGCGCCAGAACGCCGTCCGCCGCGGATAGAACGTGCGCAGGTCGGCCCCGAATTTCGCGGCCAGCAGCCCGGGCAGCTCCGTCGTGGAGCACACCCGGCCGAGGAGGAGCGTCAGGCAGCCCTGCTGGCCGGCGTTCTGGTCGAAGAGGACGCCGACGCAGCCCTTCCCGCGAAGGATCTCGAGGGCCTCGGCGAAGCCCTCCTTCCTCGACAGGAGGCGCATGCCGTGGCGCTCGCGCGTCCGCTTTACGAAGGCGTTCAGGGGCGCGCTGGCGAGCGGGCGGAAGATGATGCCGAACTCCGGGAGCGGGACGGGGCTGAGCAGCTTGAACCATGTCTGGCTCTCCCAGAGGGCCAGGTGGAGCGTGGCCAGGACCACCGGCCGGGGACGGGAAGCGATCTCGCGGGCGAACGCCTCGGCAGAGGGAGCCAGGCGGGCTATCCTGCGGATGCGCCTCTCCGGGAGAAAGGGCGCCGCGAGCGAGAGCATCGCCGTCTCGACCAGCCTGCGCGAGCTCTCGCGCGCGATCCGCCTGCGCCAGGCGCGCGGGCGGTCGGGAAACGCGTGGTGCAGGTTCGAGCGCAGGATGCGGCGGCGGCGGGGGGCCAGCCAGAGGACCAGCTCGCCGCCGGCGACCGAGAGCGCCCGCAGGACGGGCTCGGGCGCGAGCGCAAGGAGCCGGCCTAGGATTGTCAGCGCGGTCGTAATCAAGCGATGTTTGCCGCTGCCACGGGATTTGGCGGTTGATATTGCCCAAGAAAGGCATGGAAAGTAACGCTCGCACGTCAATGACCGAACTCCTCATCATCAAGCCGTCGTCCCTGGGCGACATCGTCCAGGGCCTGCAGGTGGCCACGTCCCTTAAGGCGCAGCGGGACGGCCTGCGCATCTCGTGGGTGGTGCGCGAGATGTTCGCCCCGATCGTCCGCGCGTGCGAGGCGGTGGACCGCGTCTACGTCTTCGAGAGGAACGCGGGGGCGAAGGGCTTCCTCAGGCTGATGCGCGAGGTGCGGGCCACCAAGTTCGACTATGTCTTCGACATGCAGGGGCTCCTGAGGACGGGCCTCATGACGTCCCGGGCGAGGGCCAAGCACAAGGTGGGCAGGAGCGACGCCAGGGAGTGGGCCGGGGTGTTCTACGACGCCAAGGTGCCCCTGCCGCCCGAGGGCCGTAGGAGCCACGCCCTCGACATCCTCCTGCAGTTCTGCCCTGTGCTGGGCGCCAAGCCCGAGCTGCGGGGCACCCTCGTGTTCCGCGAGGTGGACAGCCTCAACCTCAAGTTTGCCGAGGGGCGGGGCGGGAGCAGGCCGTACGTGCTGTTTCCCGACAGCAGGCGCCCCGACAAGAAGTGGGGCGGGTTCAAGCAGCTGACCGAGCTGATCCTGAGGGAGGACCGTTCGCGCAAGGTGGTGTGGGCGGGCAGCAACCTGCTGCCGGACAGGGGGGCCTTCCCCTCGGCGCAGTTCCTCAACCTGACTGGCAACACGAGCCTGGTCTCGCTCCCCGCGCTCGTTAAGAGGGCGGAATGGGTGGTGAGCAACGACAGCGGGCCCATGCACCTGGCGGCCGCGCTCGGCGTGCGCGTGTTCGCGATCTTTGGCCCGAGCGACCCGAGGCTCTTCGGCCCGTATCCGGTCGGCGGACCCCTGAACCACGTCATCCAGGCGCCGGTCGGCGACCTCAAGCTCCTGTCGGCGCGAGAGGTCTACGCGCGCTTCCGCAGGATACGGGGCCGTTGACGCGCCCGGCCGCCGGCCGTAGAGATCCACGTCCATGCTCGACCCCAAGCTCATCCGGGAATCGCCGGAGCTCGTCCGCGCGGCGATCGCGAAGAAGCACCTCAAGGTGGACCTTGACGCGGTGCTCGCCGCCGACGCGGCGTGGCGCGCCCACCTCCAGGAGGTCGAGCGCCTGCGCTCAGTCCAGAAGGCGGCGAACGCCGCGATGGCCGCCCTGGCGAAGGGATCGCCGGAATTCGGCGCCAAGGTGGCGGAGATGAAGGCCGTCTCCTCGAGGCTCAAGGAGAGGGAGGCGGCCCTGAAGGCGGCCGACGAGGCGTGCCGCGAGGCCATGCTCGCGCTCCCCAACCTCCCGCATTCGAGCGTCCCGGAGGGCGCGGCGCCGCAGGACAACCTCGTGCACTCGACCCATGGCGACCCGGGCGCGGCCTCGCCGAACGCCGTCCCTCACTGGGACGTCCCGGGGTTCTCGCGGCTCTTCGACTTCGAGCGAGGCGCGAAGGTGACCGGGGCCGGCTTCCCGTTCTTCATCGGGGACGGGGCGCGCCTCGTGCGCGCCCTCATCAACATGTTCCTGGAGGAGGCCGCGCGGGCCGGATACACGGAGGTCTCGCCGCCTATCTTCGTCAACGCGGCGAGCGCCACGGCGACCGGGCAGCTCCCCGACAAGGAGGGCCAGATGTACGAGACGACGCCGGACCGGCTGTACGCCATCCCCACCGGGGAGGTCCCGGTCACGAACTTCTACAGGGACGAGATCCTCGAGGCGTCCGAGCTTCCCATCCTGCGGTGCGCGTACACGCCCTGCTTCCGCAGGGAGGCGGGCAGCTACGGCAAGGACGTGCGCGGGCTCAACCGCGTCCACCAGTTCGACAAGGTGGAGCTCCTGAAATGGGTCAGCCCTGCGACGAGCTACGACGAGCTCGAGGGGCTCCGGTCGGACGCGGAGGCGCTCCTCCGAAAGCTCGAGATCCCGTACCGGGTCCTGCTCATGTGCGGCGGCGAGCTCGGCTTCGCGCAGTCGAAGAAGTACGACCTCGAGGTCTGGGCCGCGGGCCAGAGGCGCTGGCTCGAGGTCTCGAGCTGCTCGAACTTCGAGGCGTTCCAGGCCCGCCGCGCCCAGATCCGCTTCAGGTCGAGGGAGACGGGAAGGACGGAGCTCGTCCACACGCTCAACGGCTCCGGCCTCGCGGTGCCGAGGGTCCTGGCCGCGATCATCGAGAACAACATCGAGGCCGACGGCCGCGTGAGGATCCCCGGCGCGCTCGCTCCCTACTTCGGCAAGTCGCACCTCTCGTTCGCCTGAGCGGGGGCGCCCACGGCCAACAGCATGAAGGCGCGCCGCTCCGTCGACTGGCCGAGGGCCGCCGCCAGGGCGGCCCAGCTCATCCCGCGGGGCCGGCTGCACCCCGCGGTGACCGAGTGGGCGGGGTCGCGCCCGCCCAGGGAGCGCTGGGCGGTCGCCCTGTCGGGCGGCGCGGACTCGGTGGGGCTCCTGCTCCTGCTGTGGGCTCACTGGCCGGAGCGGCGCGCGCGCATGACGGCGTTCCACTTCGACCACCGCCTGCGCGGGGCCGAGTCCGCGGCGGACGCCCGCTTCTGCGCGCGGCTGTGCGCGGCGCTCGGGGTGGCGCTGGTCACCGAGCGGTGGGCGGCGCAGCGCGCCTCGCGGGACGCGGCGCGGGCGCGCGCGGCCCGGTTCGCCTTCATCGAGCGCGCGATGGCAAGGAGGCGCCTGCGCGTGCTCTGGCTCGGCCACCAGCAGGACGACATCGCGGAGACGATGCTGATGCGCCTGGCCCGCGGGAGCGGGGGGGCCGGCCTGGCGGCGCCGCGGGCGGTCCACGCGTTCGCGGACTGGCGGACGGGGCAGGGCCCGCGGTTTCACGTGCGGCCGCTGCTCAGCGTCAAGAAGAGCGAGATCGTGCACGCCCTGCGCCTGGCCGGCGCGGCGTGGAGGGAGGACTCGAGCAACGCGCAGGGCGTCCACTTCAGGAACAGGCTGCGGCTCGACGTCATCCCGCGCTGGATCCTGGCGGCGCAGCGCGACGCCCTCGCGGGGGCCGCGCTCTCGCGGGAGCTGCTTGAGGAGGATGACCGCGCGCTAGAGGCCTGGGTGGACCTCCTTGGGCCCATCCGGGCGGACAACTCGCTCAGCGTCGCCCGGCTGTCGGGCCGTCCCAGGGCCGTCGTCCGGCGGACCTTGCACCGGTGGCTCCTCCTGCAGCCGCGGGCCAGGGTGCTTTCACGCCAGGGATTCGACTCGCTGCTGCGGGCGGTCGAGATCGGGAGATCCACGAGGCACAGCCTTGGGCCGGAAGGTTTTGCGGTGATCCGCAAGGGGCGCCTGCGGTTTGAGGCCGCCCCCCGCCGCAGGACGCTTCATTGACTTATCCCGCGGAACAACCAAGTTATTTGCAAAGTCATACTTATCTAGATGCCCGACAACGACACAAAGAAACCGCGCCGACAGCTGAAGAACCTCCCGCCGGACCGGTTTCAGCCCAAGGTCCTCGTCTTCTGGGTCATCCTCGCCGTCGCCGTGGTCGCCCTTCTCTATTGGTCGCCGGGGATGGCCGTGGCGCCCAAGCAGATGACCATCTATGAGGTCATCACCCATGCCGAGGCGGGCGACATCAAGTCGGGCCTGATCCAGCCCGATCAGTCGGGCGGCCGCGACTGGGTGCTCATCACGGGCGAACTGAACGAGGCGGTTCCCTCGGCGGACCGGAACGTGAAGACCACGATGTTCAGGGCCGCCGGCCGCCTCACCGACCAGAACATGGAGAGGCTGCAGAAGACCAACAAGTTCATCGAGCGCCCGACGACGACCCTCGCCTACCAGATCGCGGCCCAGGTGATCCCGATCCTGATCATCATGGGAGTCCTCTATTTCCTCTTTGTCCGCCAGCTGCGGCAGGCGGGCCGGGGAGCGCTCAATTTCGGAAAGAGCCGGGCCAAGCTGCTGACCCGCGACCGGGACAAGGTCACGTTCGCCGACGTCGCCGGTTGCGACGAGGCCAAGGAGGAGGTCTCGGAGGTCGTCGAATTCCTCAAGGACCCGAAGAAGTTCACCAAGATGGGGGGAAGGATACCCAAGGGCATCCTCATGGTCGGCGCCCCGGGGACGGGCAAGACGCTCCTCGCCAAGGCCGTCGCGGGGGAGGCGGACGTCCCGTTCTTCAGCATCTCCGGCTCCGACTTCGTCGAGATGTTCGTCGGCGTGGGCGCCTCGCGGGTGCGCGACATGTTCGAGCAGGGCCGCAAGAGCGCGCCCTGCCTGATCTTCATCGACGAGATCGACGCCGTCGGCCGCCAGCGCGGCGCGGGCCTCGGCGGAGGCAACGACGAGCGCGAGCAGACCCTCAACTCGCTCCTGGTCGAGATGGACGGCTTCGACACGACAGAGGGCGTCATCATCATCGCCGCGACCAACCGGCCCGATGTCCTCGACAGCGCGCTCCTGCGCCCGGGCCGCTTCGACCGCCAGATCTTCGTCGACCTTCCCGACATGATCGGCAGGGAGCAGATCCTGCGCGTGCACGCGCGCAAGCTGAGCCTGGGCGAGAACGTCGACCTGGCCATCATCGCGCGCGGGACGCCGGGGCTCTCCGGCGCGGACCTGGCCAACCTCCTCAACGAGGCGGCGCTTCTCGCCGCGCGCAGGAACCGCAAGAAGATCGACGCCTCCGACGTCGAGGAGGCGCGGGAGAAGGTCCAGTTCGGCCGGGAGCGGCGGCGGCTGATGGACGACGAGGAGAAGCGGCTCACCGCCTACCACGAGGCCGGCCACGCGCTCGTTCAGGGGGTCCTGGACGACGGGCACATGCCCGTGCACAAGGTGACGATCATCCCCCGCGGGCGCAGCCTCGGGAGCACGATGTTCATCCCGAAGAAGGACATGCTCACGCAGGCGATGAAGCGGATGCTCAACCAGATCGCGATGGGCCTGGGCGGGCGCATCGCGGAGGAGCTCGTCATCGGCGACATCTCGAACGGCGCCGCGGGCGACATCAAGACGATCACCGTGCTCGCGCGCCACATGGTCTGCGACTGGGGGATGAGCGAGCTCGGCCCGATCGCCTTCGGGGACAACCACGACACGGTGTTCCTGGGCCGCGACATCACCCGCACCGAGAACGTCTCCGAGGAGACCGCCCGCAAGATCGACGTCGAGATCCAGCGGATCATCACCGAGCAGTACGAGCGGGCGAAGAAGATCATCATCGAGCGGCGCCCGGCGCTGGACAAGATCGCCGCGGCGCTCCTCGAGCACGAGACGCTGGAGGGCAGGCACGTCCTGGAGATCCTCGAGTTCGGCGAGATCCGCTCGCCGGTCGCCGCGGCGTTCGTCAGCAAGCTTCCCGAGAAGCCCGACGACAAGAAGCCGGCCGACAAGAAGACGGCCGCCGAGGACCTGCCCGCGGGCGGGCCCGCGACCGCCCCGACGCCGGCGTGATCCGCCCGGGCGGGGCCGCCCGGACGGCTTTTACAGCTTGGATTCGGCGGGGCTAGCGCCAACACTGGCGCCGCACACGTATGAAGATCTGCTGCATTGGAGCCGGTTACGTCGGCGGGCCCACGATGGCGATGATAGCGCTCAAGGCGCCGGACATCGAGGTGAGGGTGGTCGACATGAACGCCTCGCGGATCAGCGCCTGGGCCTCGGGCACGCTTCCCGTCTACGAGCCGGGCCTCGACGAGATCGTCAGGAAGGTCCGCGGCAAGAACCTGCACTTCTCGACGGACGTGAAGTCCGCGATCGAGGCCGCGGACATCGTGTTTGTGGCGGTCAACACCCCGACCAAGAGCTACGGGGTCGGGGCCGGTCGGGCCGCCGACCTGCGCTTCATCGAGTCGGTGGCCAGGACGATCGCGGACTGCGCGAGCGGCCCCAAGATCATCGTCGAGAAGTCGACGATCCCGGTGAAGACGGCCGAGACCATAAAGGACATCCTGGCCGCCAACGGGCGCGGGATCAAGTTCCAGGTGCTCTCGAACCCGGAGTTCCTCGCCGAGGGTACCGCTGTCGCGGACCTGCTGAACCCGGACCGGGTCCTGATCGGCGGCGAGCGGACCCGCGACGGCGCCGCGGCGGTCAAGAAGCTGGCCGATGTGTACGCCCGCTGGGTTCCGCGCGAGCGGATCATCACGACCAACCTCTGGTCGTCCGAGCTCTCGAAGCTCGTCGCCAACGCCTTCCTGGCGCAGAGGATATCCTCCATCAACTCGATCTCTGCGCTGTGCGAGGCGACGGGCGCGGACGTCGACGAGGTGGCCAACGCGATAGGGCGCGACTCCCGGATAGGGCCCAAGTTCCTGAAGGCGTCGGTGGGATTCGGCGGCTCGTGCTTCCAGAAGGACATCCTTAACCTCGTCTACCTGTGCGAGCATTTCGGGCTGCCCGAGGTCGCCGCGTACTGGGAGGGCGTCGTCAGGATGAACGACTGGCAGAAGCACAGGTTCACGACGAGGATCGTGCGCGCTCTCTACAATTCCGTGGCCGACAAGAAGATCGCCGTGCTGGGGTTCGCGTTCAAGAAGGACACGAACGACACCCGCGAGTCGGCCGCGATCTTCGTGTGCCGGGACCTCATCGCGGAGCAGGCCCGCGTCACGGTTTACGACCCCAAGGTGCCGGCGGAGGAGATCCGCAGCGACATCCTCGGGAAGGGCGTGGACAGCCCGCTGCTGACGATCGCGACGAGCGCCTACAAGGCGGCCCAGGGGGCGCACGCCCTCGCGGTCGCGACGGAGTGGGACGAGTTCAAGGCGCTAGACTTCGCCCGGATCTACGAGTCGATGTCCAAGCCCGCGTTCATCTTCGACGGACGCAACATCCTCGACCTGCAGAAGCTCAGGAAGATCGGGTTCCGGGCGTCCGGGATCGGCAAGTAGGCGGGCGGGCCCCGGCGGGGTCGCGCCCCGCCCCGGGGGAGGTCCCCCGGCGGCCCCTCAGGTGCCGAGCACCGTCCTGTAGACGCGGGGCACCCGCTTAGTCACCGAGCAGAGAGTCTCCCAGGGAATCGTGTCCGCCCAGGCGCTGAACTCCCCGACGGAGATCTCGGCGGCCCCCTGGCGGCCGACGATGACGGCCTCGTCGCCGCAGGAGACTCCCCCCACGTCCGTCGTGTCGACGACCGTCTGGTCCATCGTCACCCGGCCGAGCACCGGGCAGCGCACCCCCCGGATGAGGACGCTGGCCCGGTTGCTGACCGAGCGCGGAATCCCGTCCCCGTAGCCTGCGCAGAGGACGGCCACGTCGGACGCGCGCTCAAGCGTGCGGGTCCTCCCGTAGCTGACGGTCGTCCCGGCGGGGAGCCGCTTGACGATGCCGACCCGGGTCCGGAAGCTGAACACGGGCTCCGTCCTCACCTGGGACAGGAACGATCCCGGGTGCGGGAGGATCCCGAACTGCAGGAGCCCGATCCGGACGGCGTTGAACGGGCTCCGGCCGTGCATCGTCTCGAGGCCGGCGCTGTTGTCAGCGTGGACGAGAAGCCCCCCCGCGGGAAGTCCCGGCAGGCCGCACGCGTCCAGCGCGGCGAGGAACCGGCGGCGCTGCTCCTCGGTGAAGTCGGGGTCGGTGTCGGGGCTGGCGAAGTGGGTGAAGACGCCGGCAAGCCTCAGGTGGGCCGAGGCGGAGATCCTCCGCGCCATCCGCGGGGCCTCCTCGTGCCACACGCCAAGCCTTCCCATCCCGGTGTCGATCTTGAGGTGGACCGGGATCGGCCGCCCTGCGGCGCGGCCCGCCGCGTCGAACCGGCGGACCTCGTCCTCGGTCGAGACGGTGACGGCGAGGTCGTATTCGGCGACGTACCGGTCCTCGTCCGGAAGGAGGGGGCTGAGCACGAGGATAGGCCAGCCCGGGCCGAGCTCGCGCACCTGCGCGGCCTCGGTGATGTTGGCCACGGCAAACAGGTCGGCGCCCGCGTGCATCAGCCGCCCCGCGACCTGCTGGAGGCCGTGGCCGTAGGCGTCGGCCTTGACGACCGCGACATAGCGGATGTGCGCGGGGAGCGACGCCCGGATGAGGCGCAGGTTGCGCTCGAGAGCCGCGAGGTCGATCTCCGCCCAGCAGCGCAGGGGGACCGGCTCGCTTCGGGGGGTCACGGCGCCCGGTGGATTTGCGGGGTCCATTTGGCGTAGGAGGGTTCCTGGTGCAGGTAGGCGTCCGGCGCCTCCGTCCTCCTGAAGATGTCCGCCTCGGCGACCGAGGGAAGGGCGAAGAGCGCCGCCAGGTCGTAGGGCACGTGCGACGTGCCCGGCGGGAGGCCGTCCCAGTGGCGGAACCCCTCGGGCGTCACGAGGTCGCCCGAGAGCTCGGAGGCCGGCACGCGCTCGAGGCCACCGCCGTCCGTGAAGCGGTGCCAGAGACCGCGCCGCGCGTCCACGATGACGCCCGTCCGCGGCCTCCCGAGGGCCCGGGCCACGACGGCCAGGCTGAAGTAGCCGAACATGGGCCTCGGCGTCAGCACGTTCCAGGCGCGCAGCGCCATGGCAGACGTGCGGATGCCCAGGATCGAGCCCGGTCCCTCGCAGAAGGCGAAGGCCCGGACCGAGCCTATCTCGGTGCCCAGGTCGTCGAGGCACTCGAAGAGCCCGACGCCCGCCTCCTCGTCCCTCGCGGACCAGCGGGGGGGGGCGCCCTCGCCGAGGACGGCGACTTGGATCCTCGCCGACGCGGCGTCGACTAGGAGCAGGGGCGACTGCCCCCGCAGAATCTGGCTCAAGCTGGGCATGGAGCAATCCCACCAAACCCGCCCGAGGGCCCGCCCGCAAGCAGCATAGAGCCCACTCCGGCATTGACCCTGCCGCTGCGAAACCCACGCTGAACCCTTACCTTATGTGCAGCGCCGCAACCGCATCCGAGCCGTGAACGCCCAACTGAGCACCGTCTCCGACACCCGCAGGAGCCTCGTCATCACCCTCGAGGCGTCCGAGGTCGACGCCGAGCACCAGGCGGTGGTCGGGGAGTACGTCCGCCTGGCCCGGCTGCCCGGGTTCCGCCCCGGGAAGGCCCCCGCGGCCATGGTCGTCAAGCGGTTTGCGAAGGAGATCGCCGACGAGCTCAAGCAGAAGATCGTCACCAAGGCCTACCGCGAGGCCCTGGAAAAGGAGAAGCTGGAGGTCCTCAACGTCGTCAGCGTCGAGGAGGGCACGATCGCCCCCGGGACGCCCGTGTCGATCACGGTCACGGTGGACGTCCGTCCGACCTTCACCCTTCCCGACTACAGCGGGCTGCCCACGGAGGTCGCGCCCGCCGAGCCGACCTTCGGCGAGATAGACAACGTCGTCCAGGCGCTCCGCTCCGAGGCGGCCGACTTCAAGCCGGTGGAGCGCCCGGCGAAGAAGGGCGACTACGTGAAGCTGGCCTACGAGGGGGCCCTGGGCGGAAAGCCGGTCGCGGAGATCGCCGGCGACAAGCAGCTCTACGCCAAGGTGCCCCAGACATGGGAGGAGGTGGAAGGCGCGAACGAGGGGATAATACCCGGGCTCGGCAGGCACCTCGCCGGGGTCGAGAAGGGCTCGAGGAAGGTCGTCGCCGTCACGTTCCCCGCGGACTTCAAGCCGGTGCCGGCGCTCGCCGGCAAGACCGCCGACTACACCGTCGAAGTCCACGAGGTGCGCGAGCGGATCCTCCCGGAGCTGGACGCTGCCTTCTTCAAGGCCCACGGCGCGGACGACCTCGAGGGCCTCAGGAGCCAGGTCCGCTCGAACCTGAAGGTCCAGAGGGAGCGACGGAACCGCGCCGCCCAGCGGAGCCAGGTCACCCAGGCGCTCGCCGACCGGGTCCAGTTCGATCCCCCGCACAGCCTGGTCGAGGCCGAGACCCAGGGCGTGCTGCGCCAGTTCATCGAGGAGCAAATGCGCCGGGGCGTCCCGGCCGAGCAGTTCGAGAAGGACAAGAAGGAGCTCTTCGAGGGCGCGAGGAAGGCGGCGGCCAACCGCGTGAAGATCGAGCTGATCCTGGCCAAGGTGGCCGAGGCGGAGAAGATCGAGGTCACGGACGCCGACCTGGACCTGTACATCCGCAGGGAGGCCGCCCGCACCAAGCAGAGGCCCGACAAGCTGGCGAAGGACCTTTCGAAGGACCGCAACGCGCTGCGTTCCGTGCAGCAATCGATAATTCTCGACAAGTCGGTTGATTTCCTGGTCTCCAAGGCTAGGGTAACCGTGTCCCAATCGTGAGCTACTACGTGCCCATCGTCCTGGAGAACACCGGCCGCGGAGAGCGGTCGATGGACATCTATTCCCGGCTGCTCAAGGACAGGATCATCTTCATCGGGGCGCCCATCGACGACATGGTGGCGAACCTCGTCATCGCCCAGCTCCTGTACCTGCAGATGGAGGACGCGAAGAAGGACATCCACCTGTACATCAACTCGCCGGGCGGCGTGGTGACGGGCGGGATGGCGATCTACGACACCATGAATTTCCTGCAGTGCGACGTGCAGACCTTCTGCATCGGCATGGCCGCCAGCATGAGCACGGTCCTGCTCGCCGCCGGGACCAAGGGCAAGCGCTTCGCGCTGCCCAACAGCCGCGTGATGATCCACCAGCCCTCGGGCGGGGCGGGCGGCCAGGCCGCCGACATAGCCATTGCCGCGAAGGAGATCGTGCGCTGGCGCCGGACGCTCAGCGGGGTGATTGCCCGGCACACCGGCAAGCCCGAGGAGCAGGTCGACAGGGACTCCGACCGGGACTACTACATGAGCGCCCAGGAGGCCAAGGACTACGGGATCGTGGACCATGTCGTGGCCTCGACCCGGGAGGCCCAGACTCTCGTGGTGAAGACGGCCGCATGACGGCCCGGGCGGGGGCGGCGTTTCCGCCCTCGACACCCCGCCAATCAAAAGCAGACTAGCCGGCCATGGCAAAATCGTCGCGCATGACCCTCTGCTCCTTCTGCGGCAAATCGCAGGCGGAGGTGAAGAAGATCATCGCCGGCCCGGGGGTCTACATCTGCGACTCGTGCGTCAACGTCTGCAAGACGATCATCGACCGCGAGGTGAAGCAGCCCGCGGTGGAGATGAAGCCCTCGTTCCGCATGGTCAAGCCGTCCGGGATCAAGAAGGTGCTCGACGACTACGTCATCGGCCAGGAGCACGCGAAGAAGGTCCTCTCGGTCGCGGTCTACAACCACTACAAGCGGCTCAACTTCGAGTCGGGCCAGTCGCCCAAGGACCCGGCGGCCGTCTCGGCGGAGTTCAGCGACGTCGAGGTCGAGAAGAGCAACATCCTGCTCGTCGGCCCCACGGGCTCGGGAAAGACGCTCCTGGCGAGGTCGCTTGCGCGCATCCTCGACGTGCCCTTCGCGATCTCCGACGCGACGACCCTGACCGAGGCGGGGTACGTGGGCGAGGACGTCGAGAACGTCGTCCTGCGCCTGCTCCAGAACGCCAGCTACGACGTGAAGCGGGCCGAGTGCGGGATCATCTACATCGACGAGATCGACAAGATCCGCAGGACGACCGAGAACGTGTCGATCACCCGGGACGTGTCCGGCGAGGGGGTCCAGCAGGCGCTCCTCAAGATCCTCGAGGGGACGGTCTGCAACGTCCCGCCGCAGGGCGGGCGCAAGCACCCGAACCAGGAGTACATCCAGGTCAACACGTCCAACATCCTCTTCATCTGCGGCGGCGCGTTCGTCGGACTCGACCAGATCGTGAAGAAGAGGCTGGGCCACCGGTCGATAGGGTTCCACCAGAGCGCGGAGGACCGGGAGATGCCGTCGGACGAGATGATGCGGCGCATCGCGCCCGAGGACATGGTCCGGTTCGGCATGATCCCGGAGTTCATCGGGCGCCTGCCCGTCGTGACGGTGCTCGACCCGCTCCAGGTCGGCGACCTGGAGAAGATCCTCCTGAGGACCAAGAACGCGATGGTGAAGCAGTACTCGAAGCTCTTCGCCATGGACGGCGTCCGGCTGCGCTTCACCTCGGACGCGGTCAAGGCGGTGGCCTTGAAGGCGATCGAGCTGAAGACGGGCGCCCGCGCGCTGCGGGCGATCCTCGAGGGCATAATGCTCGAGATCATGTACGACCTGCCCCACCACGACGACGTCACGGAGGTCATCGTGGACGCGGCGGCGGTCGCCGGGAGGCGCAAGCCGACCCTGAGGCGCTCGCCCAAGCCCCCGGCGGCGGAGAACGCGGCCTAGCCGCGGCCCCCGCGGGCGCGGTCACCAGTGGCGGAAGGCGTCCGCCTCGAGTCCCCTGGCGAACTCGACGAAGAGCCTCACGCAGCGCTCCACGTCCTCGAGGTCCACGACCTCGCTCGGCGTGTGCATGTAGCGCAGCGGGATGCTGACGAGCCCGGTGGCGACCCCCCCCCGGGCGACCTGGATGGCGCGGGCGTCCGTGCCGGTGGGGCGCGGCTCGCCCTCCATCTGGAACGGGATCTTCAGCTTCGTGGCGGCCTTCACGAGGCGCTCGCTGACGCCGGGGCAGATGTTCGGGCCGCGGCAGATGATCGGACCCCCGCCGAGCTTCGTCTCGCCGTACTTGCGGTTGTCGCAGTCGGGGTGGTCGGTCGCATGGCCGACGTCGACGGTGAGGGCCACCTGGGGGTCCACCGAGTAGGCCGAGGTCGTGGCCCCGCGGGTGCCGATCTCCTCCTGGGAGGTGGCTACCGACACGAGCCTCGCCGCGAGCCGCCTCCTGTCCCTCGAGAGCCGGATGAGCGTCTCGCCGACGACATAGGCGCCGACCTTGTTGTCGAAGGCGCGGGCCGTCCCGACGCTCCCGTGGATCAGCTCGAACTCGTGGTCGTACGTGGCCGCGTCACCGATCGAGATCCGCTCCAGCGCCTGCTTCTTTGAGCGCGCGCCGATGTCTATCCAGATCTCGTGGATCTCGGGCACCTTCTTGCGGTCGGCCTCGTCCATCAGGTGGATGGCGCGCCTGCCGGTCACGCCCTTGACCGGGCCCTTGGCCGTCTGGATGACGACCCGCCGCCCGGAGATCATCGTGCGGTCATGCCCGCCGATCGTGTCGAAGTAGACGAAGCCGTCCTTGTTGACGTAGGTGACGATGAGGCCGAGCTCGTCGATGTGGCCGGCGAGCATGAGCGTCGGGCTGCCCGCCGGGTTGAGCGTCGCTATCCGGTTGCCGAGCGAGTCGCCCGAGTACGCGTCGGCCGCCGGCTTGACGTGGCGGTCGAAGACGACGTGGGCCTCGCCCTCGTAGCCGGAGGGCGACCGGGCGTGCAACAGCTCTGTCAGAAACGCGGGGGGTGTGTACTGCGCCATCTTGGGATGTGGGTGAATGCGCATTCTCTGCCGTCCCCCGGGGCAGGGCAACGGGGAAAAAGACCTTGGCGCCGCGGCCCCGACATGGGAGGTTGCGCAGCCCCGTGACGATCTATCCCGCCATTGACATAAGGGGCGGCCGATGCGTGCGCCTGGCGCAGGGCCGCCCGGACGCGCAGACCGTCTACGCGGACGATCCGGTCGCGGTCGCCGCGGGGTTCCTGGCCGCGGGCTCCGAGTGGGTGCATGTCGTCGACCTCGACGGGGCTTTCGCCGGCGAGCCGCGCAGCCTCGGCACCGTGGAGGGGATCGCCAAGCTCGGGATCAGGGTGCAGCTCGGCGGCGGGCTGCGCACCCGGGCGTCGGTCGAGAGGGCGCTCGCGGCGGGGGCCGCGCGCGTCGTCATCGGAACGCGCGCGGCCGAGAGCGAGGCCTTCGTGGCGGATTTGCTCGCTGCGTTCGGGGACCGGATCTCCGTCGGGATCGACGCAAGGGGCGGAAACGTCGCCGTCAAGGGATGGGTCGACACGACGGCCACCACGGCCCTCGACCTGGCCCGCCGGATGGAAGCGCTCGGGGTCGCGACCCTGGTCCACACCGACGTGGCGACTGACGGGATGCTGGCGGGCCCGAATTTTCCGGCCCAGGAGGCCATGCTCCGCGCCGTCCGCGCCCAGGTCATCGTCAGCGGGGGTGTCGGCGGGCGCGAGGACGTCGTCCGGCTGGCGGAGATCTGCAGGAGCCACCCGAACCTGGCGGGCGTTGTCGTCGGCAAGGCCCTCTACGAGGGCAGGGTGGCCCTGGCCGACCTGCTCGGCATCGCGCGCGGTCAGGGCGTGAAGAGGTAGTCGCCGCCGACCATGGAGCGGGGGTCGCTCGGCGCCACTATCGGCGCCCAGCGGTAGCCCAGCGGCCGCAGGAGGCCCAGCACGCCCTCCTCCTCCTCCCCGCTGTGGAACCCTACCATGAGGATGGGGCGGGATGCCGCGATGGCCTTCCTCATCCCCTCGACCGCGCGGCGGCCGTGGCCCTCGACGTCGACCTTGGCGAACTGCGGCGGCCGCAATTCGCCAGAGTCCACGAGATCGTCGAGGCGCAGCGTGCGGATGGCGATTGGCGCAGACGCGTCTCCCCGAGCCTCGCCGGGATACGGCAGGTGGGTGCTCGTCGAGCCGAGGTCCCCGTATGTCAGGAGCTCCTGCACCCCGGTGCGGTCCGAGGCTGCGGCCTGGTACGTCCTCAGGCACTCCAGCCGGTTCATCCTGCGGTGGCGTTCGAGCCTCGCGAAGCTCCTGGGATTGGGCTCGAACGCCGCCACCTGGCCGCCCGGGCCCGCGCGGATGGCGAGGGCGACGCTGTACAGCCCGAAATGCGCTCCCAGGTCCCAGCAGCTCCAGCCGCGGATGCTGCCGTTCCCAAGGCGCTCCACCGCGGCCTGCACTTCCGGCTCATGGGTGCCGCGCCAGTAGGACGTCCAGGGATAGAGCGTCCACCGAGCGCCCTTGGCGGCGCCGCCGCGGACCCTTACCGGGATCAGGCCCAGCGTGGCCGCGGCGAGGCCTCTCAGCGGCGAATTCACCGCGCGCCGGAACCCGGGCGCCGCGTCCTGCCCGCAAGCTCGTCAAGCGGGTAGGTGACGATCTCGGAGAGGGTGGGGTGGTACCACGGGGCCCGGAGCATGTCGTGGACGGTCGCCCGCATGGCGAGCGGGGCGGAGAAGCAGTGGATGAGCTCCCCGGCGTCCTTGCCGACTATCTCCGCCCCCAGGATCCGGCCGGTCCGCGGCGCCGCGAGGACCTTCACGTAGCCGTATTCCGCGCCCATCAGGATGGACTTGCCGTGGTCGCCGAAGGGGTGGCTCGCGGCCACGAAGTCGGCCCGCCTCCTCTTGAGGTCGCACTCGCGCCAGCCGATCCTGGCCACCTGGGGGTCCGTGAAGACCACGCTGAGCAGCATCGATTCGTCCACGGGCCTGAGGCCCCTCAACCCCGCGGCGTGGCGCGCCGCGAGCTCCCCCTGCTGGACCGCGACGTGGACGATCTCGTGCGGCCCGCAGCAGTCCCCCGCCGCGTAGATGTGCGGCGCGCTCGTCTGCTGCCAGCGGTTGGTGAGGATCCGGCCGTTGGGCGCCGTCCTCACCCCGGCCGCCGCAAGCGATAGGCCCGACGTGTCGGGCTCGCGGCCGAGCGCGTTGAAGAGGTGGTCCGCCCGCCGGCGCAGGCTCCTGCCCCGGTGCCGGAAACTCGCCGACACGCCCGCCCCCACCGAGCGTATCGCCGTGAGCTGGGTGTCCGTGACGACCTCGATCCCCTCGTCGAGGAAGGCCCTGCGGACGACGCCGGCGGACTCCTCGGAGCATTCCCTCAGCAGGTGGGGCCCCCGCTGGATGAGGCGCACCCGCGTGCCCATCCGGCTGAGGAACTGGGCGAGCTCGCAGCCGACGAGTCCGCCGCCGAGGACGATGACGCTTCGCGGCGTGAAGTTAAGGTCCAGGACATCGTCGCTCGTCCAGAAGGGCGCGGCCGCCAGGCCGGGGACTGGTGGGACGCTGAACCTCGACCCCGTGCCGACGACGAAGTGCGCCGCCCTTATCCGACCGCCGTCGGCCAGCTCCAGCGTGTTCGGGTCCAAGAAGCGCGCCCGGCTGCGGATCAGGTCGAAGTCGCCCGACTCGAGCTCGTTCACGCGGTGGCGCGCGAAATCGCCGATGATCCGCCTCTTCCTCTCCTGCACGGCACGCATGTCCGCCGCCGCCGCCGGGATCCGCAGCCCGAAGTCCGCGGCGCGGCCGGCGAGGTGGAGCACCTCCGCCGAGTAGATCAGGGTCTTGGACGGCATGCACCCGCGCAGGATGCACAGGCCGCCAAGCTGGCGGGCCCCGTCGACCACTGCGACACGCAGCCCCAGGGCGGCGGCCGTCCGCGCCGCGTTGAAGCCCGCGGAGCCGCCTCCGATCGCGACGAGGTCGTAGGAATTCCTCACGGTTCAGTGCCCCTTGCGCAGCAGCATGACGTGGAGCGTCTTGAGCACGATCGATGCGTCGAGCAGGATCGAGAAGTTCCTGATGTAGTACAGGTCGTACTCGAGCTTCCTCAGCGTGTCCTGCACGCCGGTGCCGTAGCGGTAGTTCACCTGCGCCCAACCGGTGATCCCGGGCCTCACCAGGTGTCGGAAATGGTAGCAAGGGATCTCCCGCTCGTATTCGCTCACCAGCCTGTCCCATTCCGCGCGCGGCCCTATGAGGCTCATCTCGCCGCGAAGGACGTTCCAGAGCTGCGGAAGCTCGTCCAGCCTCGCGGAGCGAAGCAGGCGGCCGACGCGCGTGACCCGCGCGTCGCCGGGTCGCGTGTAGGGGTCCTGCGATCCGGGCGACTCGCGCATCGTGCGGAGCTTGGCCAGCCTGAAGGGGACCTTGTCCCTGCCGACCCGCGTCTGCGTGAAGAAGACCGGGCCGCGGTCGTCGATCTTGATGGCGATCGCCGCGGCGGCGATGACGGGCGCGGACACGACGAGGCCCATGAGCGAGAGGACGATGTCCACGCCGCGCTTTGTCCGCTCGAAGACGGGTTCCCTGGCGATCTGGAAACCCTCCTGGAAAAGCCAGACGGGGTTGATCCTGTAGAGGGGGATCTTCCTCCAGTAGACCTCGTGGAAGATCTCGAGGGTGTACGTGGGAACCCCGTCGAAGTAGAGCTGGACGAGCCTCATCGGCACCTCGCTGGGCAGCTCTCCGGCCGACTCCTTGACCACGATCGCCTCAACCGCGACCTTCGACTTGGCGATGGAATCCAGCGTGGCGTCGAGCAGCTCTCGCGAATCGTCGGGATCGATGTGCACCAGCGGCTTGCGGGTCCCGAGCCTCTCGCACTCGCCGCTGAAGACGCTGAAGTCCTCCCCCTGCCCGATGAAGACGATCTTCCGCTCCCCCCGGGACCTGGTGGACCTCTCGTAGAGGACGCGCCGGTAGGCCAGCGTGAAGGGGCCGATGATGCCGAAGCTCAGGACGATGACGGCCCGGCTCGACTGGAGCCCGAAGCCCACGGTTATGAACGCATACGTCAGGAGCAGGACGGCGAGCGCGGCGAAGAAGGAGGCGATGAGGTGGAGGCTCGCGTAGTCGAGGCTGAGCATGTCGGCGCGGGCGCCGTACCCGTCGATGAGGTACAGCGAGGCGGCGAGGACGACCGCGGGGGCGAGCAGCGGCCACGAGATGGGTTCGCCCCCGACGCCCCTCAGGAGTGCAACCAGGTTGAATACGAGGGCCACCGACGCCACGTCGGAGGCGAGCAGGAGCAGGGAGGACCTGCGATTTGGGTGTATGGACAAGGCCGGGAGTTTGGGAGCTGGGCTCTATCGGGTATCGCGCGGGGCCGGAGCCTTCAATTCATGATTTTGCGCGGACCTGGCGGCCCCGTACCCTCCTGAGAATGGGCATGGCAGGCGGGGACACGGTTCAGGGCCCGCTGGGGGCGCCCCCGGGCGGCCCGGTGAGCCGGGCGTACTGCACCGCGCCGAAGAAGCAGAGCCACCAGGCGAGCACCACCGCAACGTTTCCGAATGGGAATTCCACCCACGCGTATGCTGCCACGAGGATGCATCCGGCCAGGAGGAAGAACGGGACCATCGACACCCTCATGCGCCGCAGCGCCAGGGCCGGCAGGGCGACGGCCGCGCCGATGAGCGCCGTCCCGGCGAGCCCCAGCTCGGCGACCGACTGCAGCCAGTCCGAGTGGGCGTCGTGGTAGATCACGGGGAGGCGGTCGATCTTCGACTCCTGCGAGTTGTAGAGGCTGATCACGACCGGGTAGCTGCCCATTCCCCACCCGAACAGGGGCCGCTCGCGCGCCATGCGCCACGTGTCGTGGTAGAGGACGCTCCGCGAGCCGATTCCGCCGCGGGCCCACATCGCGGCGATTTGCTCCCTCGTCTTCGCGGTGCGCGCCTCGATGACGTCGCCGGCGACCGCCCAGGCGCCGGCGGCGGCCAGGAGCGCCGCCAGGGACATCCCGGCGAGGGCGCCCGCCGCGGTGGCGCCGGAAAGGCGGAGGGCGCTGGCGATCCTCGGGATCCCCCGGACCATGGCGACGACAAGGAGGATGCCCAGCAGGACGGTGCAGGCCCGCGAGCCGCTCAGCGGGATGGAGACCGCGAGAAGCGCGGCCGCGACGAGCCCGCCGAGCGCCGGCCCGTGGAAGAATCCCTCGCCCCGGGCGCCTGGAGCGTACCTGATGGTCAGGCCGATGCAGGCGCCCAGCATGAGAATCACGAATGCTCCCCAGTGGTTGTCGTACACGAATGACGCGAAGAAGAACTCGTGGGGCGTCCTCACGGACCCGAAGTAGATCCCTGTCGACCCGACGAGCTTCTGGACGGTCCCGAAGACGGCGAGCGCGACCGCGTTTGCGGTGACCGCCGCGATCACGAGCCGGATGACGCGCCTGTGCCTCACGAAGAGAGCCAGGTTGAGGCACGAGAAGTAGATCCCGTCAAAGAGCCAAAGCGAGCGCAGCGCCAGCGCGGCCCGCGTCGCGCTCGGAATCCACCAGTCCACCCGCACCGGGATGATCAGCGCCTCGTTCCCGAACACCAGGTTCCGGAACCCGGGCGTGAGGCACGAGGCCGCCACGAGCACGTTCAGGGCCGCGACCGGCCAGGCCCAGGGCAGGGCGCCGGCAACGGTCCGCCGTCTGAGGCCGCGGTGCGCCACCGAGGCGAGCGCAAGCGCGATGCCGAGCGACCCCCAGGCCGAGATGGGCGTCCGCACCCAGTCCGCGTTGCCGCCGAAGGCCCACGACGTCCCCACGATGAAGACGGTGACGTGCGCCGCGACGGCGGCCTCCAGGACTCCCCGCGGGCGCGGATGCGCTTTGGGATTCACGGGGAATTCGCCGCCTTGCCGGAGCGCAGCCCGGCGTAGAACTCGGAGAGCCTCTGGGCGGCCCTCCCCCAGGAGTACTCCCGCAGGACCCATTCCCTTCCGATCGCGCCCCGGCGGCGCAGGGAATCGAGGCCCTCGGCGGTGGCCGTCCGGAGGGCGGCGCCGAAGTCCTCCCACGGGACGCACCAACCGGCCCCGTTCCCGTTGAGGCCCGACCAGGGCGTCGTGTCGGTGACGACGGCCGGCACGCCGTTCGCGAGGGCCTCGGCAATCGAGAGCCCGAAGCTCTCGCTGTGGGACGGTAGCAGGAACAGGGAGGCGACCGCGTAGGGCGCGGGGCGCCCGACTCCGTCGAAGGCCCTGACCCGGCCCCTGTGGCCGCATCTGAGGACGTAGTCCTCGATCATTCGGGGAGTGTAGTCGCCGGGGATGCCGACGACCAGGAGCAGCCAGTCTCCCGGGGCGCATTCGAGCCACAGGTCGACGAGTTCGAGCAGGCGCTTCTTCTCGTGGAAGCGCGAGTAGAACAGGGCGACCGGCCTGAGCGCGCAGTCGGGGGCGCTCCGGCGCCAGTGCTCGGCCGCCTCCTCCGATTCACCGGGGGAGGGCCCGGACACGCCGTTCGGGGCGACGCAGACCGGCTGCTTGAAGCCGAGGGCACGCAGCGACTCCGCCTCGCCCTCGCTCGTCGCGTGCCATCCGTCGGCCGCCTCGAGCGCTCCCGGATGCAGGAGGACCCTGGCGAGGGCCTTCCTGCGGGAGTGGTGCCTCCAGGCCCACGGGTTCATCATCCCTCGGGGCGACACCACGAGCGGCGAGCCCATCCGGCGCGCGGCCCGGTGGGCGTAGTGGAGCGTGCGCAGCCAGATCGAGTGGTGATGGACCACATCGGCCTCCGCCGCGCGCAGGTACGAGCGCAGGCCGGCCGAACGGCAGACCGACCCCGGCCAGTCCCGGTGAAACGCGCGGATCTCGAGGCCCCCGTCGTTCCGGCGCCAGCCCGGCCCGGGCTCGGTCGCGAGGAGCTCCGCCTCGGCGCCGCCCCGCACGAGTGCTGTGGCCAGGTTCAGGACGGACTTGCTCGGCCCCCCATGGCGGGCCTCGAGGCTCGGGACGATGTGGCAGGACCTCACGCGGAGGGCGGCGCGCGCTCCTTCAGGACTCGGCACGGATTGCCCGCGCACACGGTCCGGGCGGGCAGGTCCCCGACGACAACCGAGCGGGCGCCCACGACGCACAGCTCCCCGATGGTGACGCCCGGCCCGACGAACACGTCGGCGCCGAGCCACGCGTTCTCCCCGACGACGATAGGCTGGGCGACAAGGGGCATGCTCCATTTGCCGTAGTCGTGCGTCCCCGCGCAGAGGTGGCAGTTCTGGCTGACATTGGCCCCCCTCCTGAGGGAGATGGCGGCGAGGTTGTAGACGGCGACCCTCGGGCCGATCATCGACCTCGGGGCCAGGGAAAGCTTCCAGGGGAACACGACCGACGCCGTCGGGAACACCACGACGCGGCCGGGCTCGGGTATGTCGGCTCCGAAGAGCCTCAGCAGGCGGGCGCGGAACCCGTGCCACGGGCGCGGGCTCCAGCGGAAGAGCGTCGACTGCACGGCCGACCAGCAGAGCCTTAGGGCCGTCTCCCCGCCTGAATAGGGGGTTGAGCAGCCCTGCCCGAGGTAGGGGTCCTCGTTAGACATTGCCGGAGTGTGTGGGCTTTTCCCCTCCGGCGCCCGCCAAAAGCGCGAGGTCGTCGAGAATGGCGCGCGACACCCGGGGGTAATCGAAGCGCCGCGCATGCGCCTGTCCGCGCTCGGCCAGCCCCCCGCGCGCCCCGGCGTCCGCCACGAGGCGGCCGATGCAGTCGGCAAGGAGCCGGTCGGCGTCGGCCGGGGCGTGGTCGAAGACAAGCCCTGTCCGGCCGTCGGCCACCAGGTCGCCGAAGCAGCCCAGCGAGGACACCACGGCCGCGCTGCGCGCCGCCATCGCCTCGGCGACGGCGACTCCGAACGTCTCGCCCTTCTCGGCAAGGCTCGGGTAGCAGAAGACGTCCATCCCCCCGTATAGGCGGGCCAGGCGCTCCGGATCGTATTCCGGGGGGAGCCACTCGACGCGCCCGCCGAGCGCCTCCGAGGCCCGGGCGCGCAGGCCGCCGAGCCAGCCGTCGCCGCCGCCACCCTCCGCGACCCCGGAGGGCCCGCAGATCCTCAGGCGCCAATCCGGCAGGTCGGTCCGGCCCGCGAGCCGGCACGCCGCGCGCACGAGCAGCTCGATTCCCTTCTCGGGGTGCAGCCGGCCCGCGTAGCCCACGGTGACGGGCGAGCCGGTCTGGCCCGCCGAGCGCGCATGCAGGGCCCAGTCGATCGGGTATCCGATCACCCGCGTGCGCTCTGACGCCCGGGCCGACGCGACCTGTCCCGCGACGAACGAGCTTGGCGCGTAGATCCTGGCCACGCCGCCGTAGAATCGGACCTGGCCCTTGGGCGACCTTCCCAGCATGACCGCTACTCTGCCGGCCGCCGGCCGGACGAGGCGCAGCCAGACCGGAAGCGTCACGGTGTTGCAGATGACGACGTCGCCCGCAGGCAGCGCGCGCGCGACCCGAACGCCCCAGATGAAGTCGAGCAGGAGGTTCCGGGGGAGGCGCCGCGAGTGGTTAAAGCCGGGCAGGCGGATGTGCCTCACTCCCGCCGCGGTCTCCGAAGGCGCCTGGCCGGGCCAGCTCCGCGAGATGAACGTCACCAAATGGCCGGCGGCGGCGAAGAGCGAGGCGAGGCCATGCCACGTCTTCTCGGTCGAGCCGCCCCTGACCGCAGGCACCGGGAGGAAGAAGCCGGTCACGATGGTGATCTTCACGGGGAGGCAGCGGCCTGTCTACGAGGGCCCGGGCCGCGACGCCGCCAGGGCGGCGAGGAGCCCGTCGGTCGTCTTCGCATAGGTGTATCCCGCCATCCTGTGCAGGATGGCCTTCTGGACCTGCTCCCGGCGCTGCGCCGACCCGAGCTCAGCGAACGCGGCGGACAGGGCCCCTGCCAGCGCGCGGGGATCCTCGGAGTCGAACACCCAGCCGGTCTCGCCGTGCGTCACCAGGTCCCGCTGGCAGCCGACCCTGTTGCTCACGAGGCACGGGATGCCCATGTGCATGGCCTCGTTCACGGCGAGGCCCCAGGTCTCGTAGAATCCCCGCGACGGCAGGGCGAACAGGTCGGCCAGCAGGTAGCGGGAGGGCATCTCGCTCTGGTTGGCGAACGGCAGGAACCGGACGGGCGGGGCGCCGGGGGCCCCGGCCCGCCCCGCGGCCAGCGCCCCGAGCCTTTCCTTCTCCGGGCCGTCTCCGACAAAGACGATCGCGGCGTCCTCCAGGCGCGCGTCAAGGAAGGCCCGGAGGAGCTCCACCGGCTGCTTCTGGGCGACCAGCTTGCCTGCGAACAGGAGGACCCGGGTTCCGGGCTTGAGGCCGAGTTCGGAGCGAACCCGCTGCGCCTGCGCAAAATGGCCGGGGTCGTCGCGGTTGAACAGCTCGGCATTGACGGAGTGCGGCGCGAAGAAGAGCTTGTGCCGGGGCACCCCGAACGCCTCGAAGTACTCCCGGTTGGCCGCGCCCGCGTAGAGGAACGAGGCGAACTGGGAATAGAGGGCGCCGAGGGCGACGCGCAGGTGAAGCCGGGGCGTTCGGCGGCCGAGCAGGTGCGAATCGCCCCGGAAGAGGATGGGGACCCTCCGCCGGCGCGCCCAGGCGACCGCCCGCAGGTGGCTCGCCCACTTGTAGCCAAAGAGCAGCAGCGCGCCCGGCCGCTGGGCGCCCAGGCGCCCCGCCAGCCCGGGGTTCCTGAATCCGAAGAAGCGGTCGGCGCCCGGATTCGCCGACACGTTGGGCACGAATTCGCTGTCGTAGCCCGAAAGGAGGTCGACGTCCCATTCGAAGCTGGTCCCGAACTGCGGGTCGCGCCGATGGGCGACGCCGAAGTCCCAGAGGTAGAACACCCGAAAGTCGAGGGCCGTGCGGCTGCGCAGCCACCTGAACCACGGGCTGTAGTACTGCGTGGGGTGCGAGAGCACCACGGCGAGAGGCCTGGCCGGCCTGGGCGGGGTATTCATCGCCCGGGCCCCCCGCGTTCGGCGGCCGCGTCGAAGATGCCGGCAAGCGCGCGGGTCATTCCCTCGGCGGAGTAGGGGAGGAAGGCGGAGTAGTCGAAATCCACGTACTCGCGCATCCCGCCCCCCATGAACCACGCCTCCGCGATCTCGGACGCAAGGGCGTCGACGTCGACCGATGCGCCGAACGAATAGCGCATGCCGCAGTTCATTGCCTTGGCGACGGCCATGACCTGGCTTTCCTCGCTGAAGACGACGAGCATCGGGCGCCTCGCCAGGACGTACGGGAAGATCTTTGAGGCGCTGTAGGCCGGGTCGTTGGAGCCCACGGCGATCAGGGCGTCGGCGCGCGTGAGGTAGTGGAGCGCCTCGAAATAGGGAATGCGGTGGCAGTGCTCCTTCACGAAGGCGTCGACGCCCTCGGCGCGCGCGATTGGCAGGGCCCAGTCCCGCCCCAGCGGCGGCGGGGCGTAGTCGGTGCCGATGAAGTCGAAGCGGATGCGCTCGGCCTCGGCCGGGCGCTCCCGGAGGAACCTCCTGAACGCCCGGAAGACGATCGTGAGCGAGGTCGACATGTCGGGCCCGCACCGCCCCGCGTAGACGTGGTGGAAACAGCCGTCGGCCAGGGGGACCAGGGGGTGCGCCGGCGCGTGCCTCCTCGCCGTGGCGAGGTCCTGCTCGGCCGCCGCGAACGGAAGGAGCTTGACGCGGCCCGCGTCGAACCAGGGATTGGCCTTGGCGAGCCTCGGCCCGTAGGATCCGGACACGGCGATCACGCCGGCGGCTCCGCGCAGCGCGGCGGGCTCGCGGCGGCGGGCCCGCCACTGGGAGTAGCCGAACTTCAGCCCCCCGCCCGGGGGGGCCGTTCGCGTGCTCTCGTAGTAGTCGTTCACCCAGGGATCCTGGTAATCGAGCACGTAGGGCACGCCGAACATGGCCCTCCACCTCGGCCCGAGCGAGAACGCGTCGAATTGCGTCGTGCTGAAGAAGACCAGGTCGAACCGCTCGCGCCGCAGCAGGCCGTCCCCGGCGGCGCGAAGCGCCCTTCCGCAGCGAAGCCAGAGGCTGCCGATGCCGGCCCAGCGCGTGGCCCGCGCCGGGATTCCCCGCACCCTGACGATGCGGATGTCGGCGGGGTAGGTCTCCTCGAGCAGGGGCTCGATCACGCCTCCCTCGATCATTTCGGGCGCGACGGCCAGCACCACGGGCTCCCACCCGCTGGCCCTCAGGTAGGGAAGCGCCATGCGGGCGCGCTGCATGTCCGGCGCGTTCACCGGCGGGAAGTGGGGCGAGACGATCAGGACCTTGCGGGCCGGCATCGGTGGGGGCTGTCCGCTCACGACTCGAAAAGGAACTCCTCGCCGCAGAGGAACATGGACGCGAAGCCCGGCGGAAGCGCGGCGGCCGCGTCGGGGGCGATGGGCTCGGTCTGAGAGGAGTATGAGCCGATTGCGCGGGCCTTGACGTCCCGGACCCCCTCCAGGTCGACCCGCCACACCCTGCGGCTTGTGCGCATCGGCCCGAGAAGCCGCAGGGGATTCCACCAGGACCAGACCGGGAATTCGAGGACCCTCGGAGTCGTTCGCGCGGCCTCCAGGGCCCGGGACACGATGGCGAACGCGGCGTCGTGCTCGGTGCTTCCATCGAGGCGGCACGGCAGGAGTATCGCCTGCGGGGCGAGCCGGTCCAGCATCGAGGTGATCTTTCCGGCAACGTCGCGCACGCGCTCGTCGTCGAGGCGGCCGAGCGCGCCGTCTGGCTCGTCCAAGAACGCAACCCGTTCCAGGGCCACGCCAAGCACTGTAGCCGCGGATTGCGCCTCGGACCTTCGGCGTGCCGCGAGCTCGCCGGGTGTGACCGACGGGTGGGAGGGATGCGACGCGCTGCCGTCGGTGATGAATACCACGTCCACCGCGGCGCGGTCCCGCGCCAGCAGCGCTAGGGTGCCGCCGCACCCGAAGGCCTCGTCGTCCGGGTGGGGCGCGACGACCAGCGCGGAGGCCACGGCGTTGCGGGGCAGCGGGCGGCTGCGTAGCCGCAACCCGGCGCGCACAAGGCGGGCGGCCGTCCGCCGCAGGCTCATGCGCCCGCGCGGGGTGTCCGACCACCCAAGGGTGAGGGCGCGGGCTATCCGGGATGCGGTTTCTTGCATCGGGCGCAACGTCTGGGGCAGTTGTCTCAGCTGTCGTCCGGCGCCGGCCGCGGCGCCGTTGTCCGGTGCACGAACGGCATGCTGGCGGCCACGATCACCACAAACGATTGGAAAATCGACGTCACCAGCACGCTTGCGACCATCTCGAAGGAGTTCATCAGGTTCATCAGCAGGCTCAGGGACAGGAAGCCCTCCGTCGACATGAGGAGCTTCCGAGCGGTGAAGTTCTCGATCCAGGCGAACAGGGCGCCGATGAATACGCCAAGGCAGATCGAACCGGCGAAGGGGCCGAAGTTCCCGTAGGCCTCCGGCAGCAGGCCCCAGGCGATGTAGGTCGTCAGCGTCGACTCCAGGTCCTGCCTGCCGAAGTGCACGTTGAGCAGGATCTGGCCCTCGTGGCTGCGCGGCTTCTCGGGCCAGAGGACCCTCGGCAGAAGCAGGGGCGGAATGAGCGTGTAGGTCTTCCCCTCCAGGGGCTTGATGTGGTTCGTCTCGATCGCGTCGATGACGAAGAGAAGGTTCTGCAGGTTGTCGATGCGGTCGAGGAGGGTCTGGTTCTTCTTGGACTTGTCGCTGTCGCCGGGCGCCGTCTGCCGCGGCTGGCCGCCGTTCTCCACCATCGCGTCGTAGCTGACCCGGATCCACTCCTCGTAGCACGCGGGCAGCTGCGCGAAGGTCCTGTGGGTGACCGGCGCATCCTCCGTGCCCCAGTACCGGGCCCTCATCGTCGTCTTGCCGGTGTTGAGGAACGAGAGCGCCAGCATGGTCACGACAAGGTAGCGCCAGGGCACGCGCTCGCTGCTCCAGAAAAACGCGATCGCGACCGTGATCAGGTTCGCGGCCGCGGAGCTCAGGATGAAGTCCGACGCCGACATCATCGCGTTGGCGGCCAGCAGGAGCCAGAAGAGGGCCTTCTCCGGGACCGACGCCTCGTCCCCCCCGACGATCAGGGCGACTAGGAAGAAGCCGCAGGAGCTCACAACGGACACCAGCGCGTACACGATCGTCTCGGCTCCCGAGGGAAGCACCGCATAAAACGAGCCCAGTAGATCCAGTCCCTGCAGTATCTGGAATCCAGTCGCCCCTCCGATCATGGCGAATCCGAGGCGGGCCCATCCCTTGGCGCCCGTCCGGTTGAATTCGTGCAGGCAATAGCTTGCGGGAGAAGCCGGCCGGAGAATCTGCATTGCGAGCGACCAGGCCAGAATCATTGCGGCGTCAAAGATCAGCACCTCGGTCCCGGCGCTGAATACGAATCCCGGCGGATAGGCCGTTATCACCTCGTGGCCCGCCGCGATCGGCACCCCGTATATGATCAGGCCCTGGATGACCATCACCGGCAGCAGCGGCAGTCCGATCGCCCTCCTGCTCCAGGCGAACAACGCGGTGATGGTTCCGATCCCAATGAGGGCGAATGCCCCTGCGCCCGGGCGGTCGGTGTACCCCAGGTAGATGGCCTCCGCCGCCAGCACGCCGGCCAAAGGGGCGACCAAGCGCCTGGCCACGAGCCGCACCTTCTCGCTGAGCTCGCCTATGTTGGTATAGCGGTCGAGCGCCGCCCGACGCGGTTTGGAGGTCATGGCAGCATCTCCCGGTAGAGCCTCAGGTACTGCTCCGCGCACACATCGCGGCTGAACCGGGCCTCCGCCGCGCGTCGGCAGGCGAGCCGGTCGATGCCTTCCAGGCGGGCGACGGCCGCCGCCCCGCTCGCGGTGTCGCTGACAAAGAACCCCGTCCGCCCTTCCTCGACGATTTCCGGGGCGGCGCCCCTGGCGCAGGTGACCACGGGCGTGCCCGTTGCCAGGGCCTCGGCGAAGACGATGCCAAACGGCTCGTCCCACTGTATCGGCACGAGCAGCGCTGCAGCGCGCCCAAGCAGCTCGTTCTTCCGGGCGTCGTCGACCTCGCCGACCCAGTCGACCCCGCCGGTCCCGATCCGCGGCGCGATCTTTTGCTCCCAGAAGTCGCGCTCCGGGCCGGTGTGCGCGCGGTTTCCCGCGAGAATGAGCCTTCGGCCGCTCGCCCGCGCGATGTCGATGGCGACGTCGGGCCCCTTGATGGACTCGACGCGGCTGAGGAAGACCAGCGGGGCGTCCGCGGCCACCCGCCGGACGAACGTGAACTTCTCGAGTTCGACGAAGTTTGGGATCGCGCTCCAATCGCCTCCGGAGGCCCGCCCCATCGCGCAGATGAATTCGCTGCAGCCGGTGAAGCGGAGCGACCGTCCCGCCAGGCGCGACGCCCACGAGATCTGGCGTCCTCCGGTGTGGCGCTGGTAGGACATGACCTTGGGGATCGGGCTGAGGAGGACCGGGGAAAGGTAGCCCAGCCGCGAAAAGCTGTGCAGCACGTCGGGCCGGAACCGCCGCACCGCGCGCAGAAGCGCGGCCGGGTTGCGCAGCGCCGCCGCGCCGCCGCGCTTCGCGCCGGCGGGCCAGCCGAAGATCTCGTCCGCCGCGCATGTCGAGTCCGGGTGCGCGACGAGCCCCACGGCGTGCCCCCGGGCCCGGAGAAAGCGCGCGTGCGCGTCGACGATGCGCTCGATCCCGCCGTAGCCGGCTGGCGGGACCGGCAGGGCGGGGTCGGCTGTTAGGAGTATCCTCAAGGTGTCATGGCCCCGGCACGGGGCGGGCGCCGGCACGATCGCGCCACCCGGCGGCGCCCCGGTGCCCCGTCATTCGGCGCGCAGGGACCAGCGCCAGTCGAAGTCTCCCTGCCCGATCACCTGGAGCGGAGGCATCTGGGGGTGGAAGCGCCGGGAGACATAGTCGAACCCGACGGCGTCGAGCTTCTGGTCGTAGTCAGAGATGGCGTCGCCGAGGTAGGCCGAGATAAGGTAGGAGTCGCTGTGCAGCGGCGGATTATCGAGGCATGCCGTGACCACGCCGGCGCGCGCCGGCTTCGGCTGCCACGATGCGCCGGCCATCCGCCCGTTGCTTCCTGCGATCGGGTATCCGAATTTCGAGGAGACGATGATGCCGACGACCGGCGGCGAAAGGGGGAAGGGCGACTCGAACCCGACCTCGACCTGAATGCGGCCCTCGGCGAGGACGGCGGGATCGATGCGCACCGAGGTGATGTGGGGCCTGTCCTCCGCCGGGCCAGGATAGTCGGCCCGCTGGCTGCCCGTGTGAAGGTACGCCGCCAGGCACTCGCCGATCGGCCCCTGGCCCGCGATCCGCCCTTGGCTCAGCCAGATGCCAACGCCGCAGATGCTCTGGAGCGCCGCGCTGTTGTGGCTGACGAAGAGGACGGTCCGCCCGTCGCTGTGGGTCACCTCGCTGACCTTGTTGAGGCATTTCTTCTGGAACTGCGCGTCGCCGACGGCGAGCACCTCGTCCACGATCAGGATGTCCGGCTCCAGGTGCGCCGCGATCGCGAACGCAAGCCGGACGTACATGCCGCTGGAATAGTGCTTCACCGGCGTGTCAAGGAAGCTCTCGATCTCCGAGAAGGCGACGATCTCGTCGAACTTGCGCGCGATCTCCGCCTTCCTCATCCCGAGGATTGCGCCGTTCAGGTAGACGTTCTCCCGGCCGGTCAATTCCGGGTGGAATCCCGTGCCCACCTCCAGGAGGCTCGCCGCGCGCCCCCTCATCCGTATTCGCCCGGAGGTCGGCTCGGTGATTCGCGAGAGGATCTTGAGGAGGGTCGACTTTCCGGCGCCGTTGCGGCCTACGATGCCCAGGACCTGCCCGCGGTTGAGCTCGAACGACACGTCCCTAAGCGCCCAGAATTCCTCGACGGCGCGCTTGGCGGGACGGTCCCCGGGTCGCGCCCACCAGGTCGCCGAGCGCATGGCGCGCGCGATCCGGTCCCTGAGGGTGTCGTCGTGGACGCGGTGCCCGAGCATGTAGCGCTTCGAGACCCTTTCGACCGTGATGATGGGATCGGCGGGCATGTATCCCGGTCAGATTATGTCGGCCATCGTCCGCTCCGTCCGCCGGAAGTACCAGAGCCCGGAGAGCACCAGCAGCGCGGACAGGGCGATGGAGCAGCCTATGCCCTGGAAGTCGAAGGGCTGGGCGTCGCTCAGGAGGCACCAGCGGAACGCGTCGATGACCCCGGTCATCGGGTTGAGGTCAAGCAGGTTGCGCCAGTGCGGGACGACGCCCGTGCTGAAGCCGACCGGCGAGATGAAGAATCCGATCTGGATGAGAAACGGAACGATGTATTTAAAATCGCGGTACCGCACGGTGAGGGCCGTGAGCCAGACCCCGGCCCCGAAGGCGAGGGTGAGGGCGACGACGATGAACAGGGGGAGCAGGGCCCAGTGCCACGACGGAAACCTCCCGAACCAGATCGAGGCGCCGAAGTAGAGCACCAAGACAAGCATGAACTCGACGGTGGCCACGCCGATGGAGGACAGCGGGATGATAAGCCTCGGGAAATACACCTTGGATATGAGGTTGGTGTTCGAGATCAGGCTCGCGCTGGACCCCGACAGTGCGGCGCAGAAGAACTGCCAGGGGAGCTGCCCCGCGAGGACCAGAAGGGGATACGGGACCCCGCCCGCCGACATGCCTGCCAGCTTGCCGAAGACGAACGTGAAGACGATGTTGGTGACCACGGACTGGATCAGGGCCCAGCTGATTCCGAGGTACGTCTCCTTGTAGCGCACCTTGATGTCCCTCGTGGTGAGGAGGCCCAGGAGGTCCCTGTAGAGCCAGAGGTCCCTCCAGTAATGGACGTCGGCCCGGCCTGCCTCGATGATGAGGTCGTCCTCGCGTGGCACGGCCGCGGGGCTCTCGGTGGGGCCGTTCATTGGGAAATCAATGATCCAAGGCGTTCCTTGAACCGCAAATATGAAAACTCCCGGGATCGCTCGAGCAGGGGCCCGACCGGCCAGGGCCTGCCCAGGGCCGCGACGATTGCGGCGGCGATTCCTGGCACGTCGCCGAATTCGACCAGCACGCCGGCCTCGGGCGTAATCACCTCCGGCGTGCCGCCGGAGCGAGCGCCCAGGCATGGACGGCCGTTCGCCATTGCCTCGAGGTAGACCAGGCCGAATCCCTCCTTCTGGCTGGGCAGCGCGAACATCCGGCAGCGGGCAAACTCGCCATGGAGCTCCGAATCGCTGACATAGCCGGCGAAGGAAACGGCCTCGCCCAGGTTGCGCCGCCGGGCCAGCTCCTGGAGGCTGGGAAGCGCGTCCCCGCGCCCCACGATCCGAAGCCTCGCATCCGGAACTGCAGCCCGGACTGCGGGCATGGCCTCGATCAGGTGATCGATCCCCTTGTAGCTCTCGGTGGCCGAGAGGCGGGACACGACGAGGATCACGGGCGGGCCCCCTGCGGCCGGGGCGGGCGCCTGGGGTTCCATGAACGGATCGAGCGCGTTATGGAGAACCGCTGTCCGCTCGGGAGGGACGGGGCAGTGGTCGAGCAGCTGGCGCCGCGTGAATTCGCTCACGCAGAGGATGAGGTCGGCCCCGAGCAGGGCGCGCCGCTCGAGAACCGAGAAGGGGCGCCACACCTCGATCCCGTGGGCGACCAGGAAGTAGGCCTTCCGCCGCGAGAACCGGCACGCCGCCCACGCAAGGGGCAGCTGGGCGACATGGCCGCAGACGATCCGGTTCGACCGCATTCCCAGGCGCAGCGCCGCCTCGCAGAACTTGACCTTGTTGCGGCTGCAGACCTCCCATTCGGCGAGCCGGCCGCTTGTGTAACGGCGCAGGTCGGTCGAATCGAGGAGGTGGTCGTTCAGCGACAGGAGGCGCACCTCGTCGCTCTCGCCCGAGATCTCGCACAAGGCCTTCAGGTAGAGCCTGAGCATGCGGCTGATCCCGCCGTCGGTGCTGAACAGATCGGGAGTGAGCAGAAGGTATTCCACTTTGGATCAGCGCGCGGCGGACGACTGGACGGTCCGGTCCGGCCGCCTCAAGTTGACGAATGCGATGAGCGCCGCGAGGCTCCACACCCGCGACCACTCGCGGTCCTCCCCCCCCGACGCGAATTCCCGCCAGAGGGACCGGACGGGGCCGGGCGAGAAGAGGCCGCTTCGCCCGACGCTCGCTGGGGCGAACGTGTCCTCAAGAAACGGCCTGAGCTCCCTGCGCATCCAGATTGGGAAGGGGAGGGTGAATCCCCTCTTCCTGCGGCCGGCCAGACCCGGGGGAAGGACGTCCGCGGCCGCCTCCGCCAGCGCCGATTTCGGATTTCGGCGGTCGTCCCGGAAACGGGTCGGCTGCCCCCAGATCCATTCGACCAGGGGGCGGTCGACGAACGGAACCCGCAGCTCAAGCGAATGGCGCATGCTCATGACGTCGCTGTCGCGCAGGAGGACGTCGGCCATGTACGTGCTCGTTTCCCACGCGCTCACCAGGGAGAAAAGGTCGCGCGCGCCCACGTCGCCGCGCAGCGCGCCGAGGCGCGGGTGAAAGGGGGAGGCTCCCTCAACTTGTGCGATGACCTCGGGCGCCAGCAGCGACCTCCGCCTCGCCTCCGGAAAGACGCGCCGCTGCATGGCCGCGAGCTCGTGCGGATCCCGGGCGCTGCGCAGCATGTCCGAGAGCTTCCGGGCGCGCGTCCCGCCGGCGCCGACGCGGTCCAAGAGGCGCGAGCGCAGGGGCGCCGGCAGAAGCATCCAAAGCGGCAGCCAACGCGACAGCGCCGGAATGACGCGGAACGAGGGGTAGCCGCCGAAAAGCTCGTCGCCCCCGAGGCCGGACAACGCCACCTTTACCCCGCCCTCCCTGGCCGCCTGGCTCGCGTAATAGGTGTTTATGCCGTCGCCCGTTGGCTGGTCGCAGGAGGAAATCAGCTTGTCAATGTCGCCGGCCACCTCGGCCCCAGTCAGGATCCGCGTTGTGTGGACGGTGCCGAGATGTCGCGCGCTCGCCTCGGCGTCGGCGGCCTCCGAGAAGCGGTCCTCCTCGAATGCGATGGAGAAGGTCTTGAGCGGGCTGGCGGTCGCCCGCGACATGAGCCCGGCGACCACGGCTGAATCAAGCCCGCCCGAGAGAAACGCCCCCACCGGGACGTCCGCGACCACGTGGGCCCGGATGGTGTCGTCGAGGCGGTCGCGCAGGCCGCGCACGAATTCTCTGCGCGACACGCACGGGGCCTGGCCGCCGGGAATGGACCTGAACGACCATGCCGCGCGGACGGCGAGCTGCCCCCGGGCGAACCGCATGCACTCCCCGGGCTGGAGGCTCGTTATCCCGCGGTAGATCGTCCGGGGCGCGGGGACCGCGAACCAGGCGAGGTAATCGGCCACCGAGACGGGGTCGATGTCCGCCGCCGCCGCGCCGGAGGCCACCAGCGCGCCTGTCTCGGAGGCGAACGCGAGTCGCCCGCCCCCGAGGCTGTAGTAGAGCGGCTTTATCCCAAAGGGATCGCGCGCGGCGAGGAGCGACTCGTCGGCCGAATCCCAGAGGGCGAAGGCGAACATCCCGCGAAGGCGCCCGAGGGCGCCCTCGCCCCAGTGCGCGAGGGCGGCCAGAAGCACCTCCGTGTCGCACCGGGTGCGGAACGTCCACCCGGCGGACTCGAGTTCCCGCTGAAGGGAGCGGAAGTTGTAGATGGCCCCGTTGAAGACGAGGGTGTGGCGCCCGTCCGGCGTCATCATGGGCTGGTGCCCGTTGGCCGGGTCGAATATGGCCAGGCGGCGCATCCCGAGCGTCGCGGGCCCGCGGGACTCGACGCCGGATTCGTCGGGGCCCCGGTGGAACATCGCGGCGCACATGTTTCCGACGGCCTCCTCACGCGCCGCGGCGGGGGCGCTGGCGTCTATGATTCCGGCAATTCCGCACATCGTTTTTGAGAACGCTTCGCCCCGTCGCTTCCGC